>Ga0209068_10000405_pt1 | contig 23667 bp, 23 predicted proteins | sample ColStrG_CSR_2012_FD_187200 | JGI IMG/M metagenome (GOLD analysis project Ga0209068, IMG submission 187200) | Freshwater sediment microbial communities in response to fracking from Pennsylvania, USA - Cold Stream Run_MetaG_CSR_2012 (SPAdes)... | ecosystem: Environmental > Aquatic > Freshwater >...
AAAATGAGAACGATTTAGCATAGAAAAAAGATGTTATTATTCCTGAGGATGGTATCACTAAATGTGATCTGAAATGTTTAATCTCAAGCTCAAATTTGCGAATTTCAAATACGTATTCTCCAATTTATGCAAATGCCGAAACTAATTACCCTGTTTATAGCGTCAGAGGAATCTATCAAGCGATAGACGGTGACTTTAATTCCTATTGGAAGGTTGATACTAAAATAAACAAAGATAATTTTACGTGGCTGAAAATTTCATTTTCCGATAATATTTCAGCTTATGGAATTCGTATTACTGCTCATAAAGTAGAAGAGCTCTGGAAAGGTGACAAGGCAAAATTAGAAGTCAGTTTAAATAATAAAGAATGGGTCTCATTATTAAAACTTGATTTATCGAAGGTGAATATTGATTCAAACGACAAATCTATTTTATTTCCATTTGACACGCTTGTTACTGCAAAATATTTTAGACTATGGATAGATGATAAACAATTTTCATCATTAGCAGAAATCGAATTAGTTGATGAACCATTGAATCAAATGAGACAAATAAGACCATTGCCCTTTCAGGATATACAAGATCATAAGAACATGATTATCAGCCTCCTAAATGAAAAAAGTAAGGATGTTTACACTGGATGGATAGATTTTAATTTTGTGGATTACAAAACTTTTAACGCGGTTTATGCTGATATGGATGACCCTTACGTCTTAAATGAAGCAACTATTTTGTTGCAGATCAGCATGGATAAGACAAAATGGGTTACGATTCTTCAAAAGAGCGGCTATTCTTTTTTTAATTCTAAATTGAATTTACTCGACAAAACTGTTGGCGCTAAATATGTCAGGTTGCAAATCAGCAATCACAAATATTATCCTCAAACCGACCCAATTTCATACAACATTAATATCGCAGAAATTAAATTTCTTAAAAAGTCACCGGCAAAGTCTTTGGATACAACGGCTCAGAACTTAAAAAGAAATGATCAGCATGAAAAAACAGATCCCATACTCTCTCATAATCCCAATGTGGTGCTGATGAAAACGCATAACGCAGATGCAACTAAGCTAATAAGATTTGAGAATTATCATCCTAACTGGAAGGTTTATTTAGATGATAAGGAAGTAGTCTTACAAAAATATGGCCCCAATTTACAATTGATCTCAATTCCCGAGGGTGATCATTATGTGCGGATGGAATATAAATCCTGGTACGACACCTTGGTTTGGCTGCATGTATGGTTTGTAGCTTTGGGTTGGGTAGGTTTTATTATTGTTCTTGCTTATAACCCTTTTATAAAAGAAAGGGATAAAATATTATGAATGTATTGGTATTGAGTCTGGCTTTATTTATTGTTTCCTTGCTTATCCAATTAATAATCTGGAAAATTAGAATCCCTAAGAGACAAACAAAGGCTTTGCTCTCTTTATTTATATTGGTGTTGATCGGCGGCCTTTTCGTTATAAACGCTATTTCAGATCATTTGGATGTATTAACCGTTAAATCATTTTTTGAGTATTTCCATATTTGTTTATTCTTCATCTCTCTTACGTTAGCGTACATGATTACCTATTCAGCAATAGAAGTAGACAGCCCGTCTTTGGTCATGATTAATGCCATTGCAAAGGCCGGTCCAAAAGGACTGGGTGAAAAAATATTTACCAAGATGATGACCGACGAAATATTAATCAAACCACGACTTGCTGATCTGCTAAACGACAAAATGGCTTATTACGATGGGGATAGATATCGTTTAACGTTAAAAGGTATTCTATTCGCGCGTCTTTTTATCTTTTATCGTAAATTATTGAATGCACCAAAAGGCGGATAACTTATGCTTTCGCACAATTGGTTCCAGATATTTATTCCTTTATTGGCATTTATACTGAACGTGATAGCTCAAATATTCTTATCCAGAATATCGGAAAACATCGGTTTGCTGAAATCGATTATTTACGCATTTGGCACTGGATTTTGTGTTGTAATTCTGGGAGAAATTTATATGGGCGTTTATTACTCTGTGCAAAACAGCGGTATTGTCTCGATCGCTATTTCAAATATAATAATTTATTCGGCACTTGGGTACTGCTATTTTCATTTTTTAAATCTTGGTGAGACGGCACGAAGGATAAGAATTTTGAGGGAACTATATGAATCAGAAGATGGCCTTTCAATGGATGAAATATTAAAAAGATACAATGCACGCGAAATTGTTCAAAGAAGAGCCGGAAGGCTCATCAAAAGTGGTCAAATCATGGTGAAAAACGGCAAGTACTATATTGGAACACCTGCTCTGTTGATAATGGCTAAAATTATAGTGGCGATGAAACTTCTTTTTCTAGGAAAAGAGAGTGAATTTGATGTTAAGTGAGATGCATTCAGGCGGTTTATCACATGCCGGTTGATTCTCTTAATCCACAGAAAGACATCTTGATGATTAAACACTGAGTAACGGACACGTTATGCTAAATAAAAAAAGGTTAACTATCGCGGTAGGAATAATAATCAGTATTATTTTTTTAGCTGGTTCATTTTACAAGGTGGATTTTCACGAGTTTTTTCTGTCATTAAGAAGAATAACTATTTATTCACTGCTGCTGTGCATGTTTTTTATTTGTTTGTCGTATGTAGCGAGAACTTTTATGTGGCGTATTACTACGCTGTCGATGAAAAAAATAAGTCTATCAACGTTATTCGGAGGGATTGTCGTCGGCTGTATGGTCAACGGAGTGCTTCCGTTTCGCGCCGGGGAGCTGTTTCGCGCTCAATACCTTTCATCCATGACGGGACTTCGCCGCACAAGCGCAATATCAACAATTTTCATTGAACGAATCATGGACATTAATTCTTTGGGCTGCTTACTTGTTTTGAGCTTTTTACTCGGAATACATGGCCTATCGCAGAGGATCGTGGGCATTGTATTGCTCATTTGGCTGATTATTGTGGTGGCAGTGACACTTCTGATAATCAATTCGGAAAAACTGGAAAAAAACAGTCATAAACTCACCTTTGTTCCCCAGAGATTACTTGAAATTTCCTTTCATTTCCTTGCTCCCCTTAATCAATTGCGCGATGTAAATAAAATCATATACTTGGTCCTTATGAGCCTTTTTTCTTGGATATTTACCTATCTGTCGCTCTTTGCCCTTATTTATCACTCCGGTATTATAATGAAGTATGAAGCTGCACTCTTACTCTTTCTTTTCGTTAATCTCGGATTTCTTATCCCTGCTGCTCCTGGGGCGCTCGGTGTACTTCAGTTGGCATTTTGGCTCTCTCTTTCTCGATTTGGTGTGCCCAAAGAGCAGGCCTTGGCGCTTTCCTTTGCCTATCTTTTTGTAGCATACATTCTCAATACTGGTGTGGGGCTTCCGTTTTTTTTGCGTGCCCATTTATGGGCCCAAAGAAAAATCGTTCATGATGAACAACAAACGCGTGACGTAGTCTCCAATAATGTTGAAGGCCCTGAATTAAAATGATGATATAGAGGCTACTTAAAAGGAGAGCGTGTGAAATCAGGTTGCAATAAGAAAATGAGCGAGACTGTTTAGTAAAAAGAAAAATCTTGGTCGGACTTTTTCCTGTTATTATTACAAGCTAATAAATGATATCAATTTCATAATCAACAAATTAGGGGAAAAGCATTTGGGAAAACTTTTCAACACAGCTTTTGCAAGCGCAAGAGACGGCATTGCATTTATAGCCAACGCAATAAGCAAAAGACTGAATGTGAGTTCGGGCTCATTTCCATCAGGCGCCCATGTACTGGCCCTCTTTATTTTTATTTTTGTCGCGAGATTATTGTGGATAGTATTTACTTACCCATATAGTTCTTATGGCGAACTCGAAGAACAATTATTAGAACTGACCACAGCTAATAATTTTGTCAAATATGGCTTCTTAAAAACAGTTTTTTTACCGGATTATGTCTCTTCCAGCATACTTGCAGATCATCCAGTAGTTTATACTCATATGCCGCCGCTGGCGTCAGTAATAATCGCGTTGTTGCTAAAAGCGCACATGGGCGCATTCGGCATTAGATTAGTCTTGATATCAGTAAATACTGTTGGACTATATTATGGTTATTTATTTTTTAAGAAAATATTTAATGCACGCGTAGGCTTTGTTACTATTCTTTTGCTAAGTTTAAACTTTAAACAATCGTTTGAATGGAGTGATCATATTGATTATTGCTGGGTTTGGTTTTTTCTGTTTGGGGCAGCGTATCATTTTATTAATTTCGCATCAAAAAATGACGAGCCTATAAAAAAACATGAGACTATTCTCTTTTTTTTAATAGTTTTGCTAACATCATTAACAAGCTACGTTATATTGCTGACTCAGATCGTTCTTTTAGTACTCTTTTACTTATTTAATATCGCCCGGCCAAAAACAAGATATATAGGGGTGCTTATTGGCGCGATTTTTTTAGGAGTTTCGTTGCATCTATTGCAAAATTTAATTTATTTAGGTGCGCCAACTTTTCTGCAAGAAATTACACTTACTCTTAAAAATAAAATTATTGGAAAACCTTCCTTTTTTGAGTTGACGAGTTATTATTACGAACACAACATTGTAAATTGGGCATCGGCTGGATTTGATATGAAGGTCTACGTTAAAGAACTCTATGGAAATGTCAAGGAGCAGTTATTGTTTGGGGGAGGATACGGTTGGATCATTTCTGCTTTTTTACTGTATTTTGCCGGTTACAATATAAAAAATCATTATAAAGAGTTCATATATTTTTGGAAAGTAATGTTTACTTTTTTTTGTGCTGTAATAAGCTGGGATATTGCTTTCCCTGCTCATGGCCAAACTTATTTTTTACCAATCTGCGGTTGGGGAGTCATCCCCGCTATTGTTATGGGGGTAACATGTGTATTGTCAATTGAGAGCATCAGACAAGAAAACCGTCTTTGGAAGACTATGATCACCTTCTTATTGGTTATCATGTTATTGACCCCTGTTTTTGAGAGCATGAAAAGATCGGCTTCTAGTGCATATAAAGACATAAGGAGGTCGGAATATAATAGATTATCCAATCTCACAAAATATTCAGATGAAGTAATTTGGGCAAATATGCCTTCTGTTTACGTGAGTTATTTTACTAAATCAGTAGTTGCCGGTAGATGCAATGTGGAGGCAATAAAAAAGATGGACTTATCATTTTGTGCCAATGTGTGGATTAATTCGAAGTCATTAAAAAGCATTGAGTTGCTAAAGAAACCCACGCTATTTGTTTATTCAAAAAACTACCTGTCAGGCGACATGAGGGGTTCAACGCCCGAGCATTTAGAAACTTTACCTGCGTACCTTGGCCAAAACTTTCACTTGATTGAAAAAATAGATAATGTTATGATCTATAAAATAGCTTACTAAGCATGTCAATTGCGACGGACTGCGGGTCTTTTTTATCGCTAATTTTCTTGTTGTAAGAACATTAGAGTTGCTTACTCTCGATTATCATTAAAGGAATTTTGTGGCGAATATTCTTGTAACGGGCGGCGCGGGATATATCGGGAGCCATGTCGTCAAGGCGCTGGGCGAAACGGACCATAAAATTCTCGTGTATGACAACCTGTCCAAAGGCTTTAAGGACGCCATCCTGCATGGTCAGTTGATCGTGGGGGACCTGTCCGATACAAAAGTATTGCAACGAACAGTTGAAGCGTTTAAACCCGATGCTGTCATGCATTTTGCCTCTTTTATCGAAGTCGGCGAATCTGTCAGGGAACCGCTTAAATACTACCAGAACAACGTATCGAACACGATCAATCTTTTGAACGTTCTCGTTGAGCACAATGTCAGTAACTTTATTTTTTCTTCAAGCGCCGCGGTATACGGAAGTCCTGAAAAGGTCCCGATTCCGGAGTCAGAGTCGATAAAACCCATAAACCCTTACGGTCAGTCTAAGGCCATTATAGAAAGAGTCCTGGAGGATTTGTCAAACGCCAAAGGATTGAGCTCCGTTTCTCTCAGGTATTTTAATGCCGCGGGGGCCGATCCGCTTGGCAGAATCGGCGAGCGGCATGATCCTGAATCACACCTCATCCCGCTGATTTTAAAGACCGCTAAAGGAGAGCGGGAGAACATTAAGATATTCGGCAGCGATTATCCTACCCCTGACGGTACCTGTGTCCGTGACTATGTTCATGTCGAAGACCTCGCGGATGCGCATGTTCTTGGTCTGCAATACCTTCTGGATGGCGGCAAGCGCGACGTTTTCAACTGCGGCTATGGCCATGGATATTCCGTGCGGGAAGTGGTTGATATGTCAAAAAAGATCACGGGGGTAGAGATTCCTGCCACAATAGGCCCGAGAAGAGCCGGCGACCCGCCGGTGCTCGTTGCGGACAGTTCTAAGTTAAAGGCAAGGCTCAAGTGGGTCCCGAAATTCGATTCGCTGGAATACATCATTCGCACAGCATGGGAATGGGAGAAGAAGCGAGCATAGTGCAGAGCGCATAGGGCAGGGGGGTAAACCCTATGCTCCATGCTCTATGCCACAAACTTCATGCGCCATGCACTCTGCGAAATTTAAGGAGAAAAACCATGTACGTAGTAATTATGGCCGGCGGTTCAGGTACTCGGTTCTGGCCGGTTTCGCGCGAGAAAATGCCGAAGCAGCTGCTGAAAATAGGCGGCGATGAGACCCTCATTCTGCAAACGGTAAACCGCGTTCTACCGCTCGTACGAATTGATGACGTCTTTATTGTGGCAAACCGCGCTCTCGCGGAATCGATCGGTTATCAGCTGTCAGCCAAATTCGACCGGTCATGGGATGGGAACTTTATCCTCGAACCGGAGGCTAAAAATACTGCGCCGGCCTTGGGACTTGCGGCGCTTCATCTTGAGAGGCTCGATCCGGACAGCATCATGGTAGTTCTTGCCGCGGACCATTCCATACGAAAAACAGATGCATTTTTGGACCTGCTCAGAACAGCTGTAGAAGCCGCCCATCAAGATTATCTGGTAACGCTCGGCATAAAGCCGGACCGTCCCGAAACCGGCTATGGGTATATTAAAGCAGGGAAGGTACTTGAAGGGGCAGGGGGGGAAGAGGTATACAGAGTCGAAGCATTCGTGGAGAAGCCGAACGTCGAGACCGCGAAAGAATATCTCAAGCACGGCAGTTATTATTGGAACAGCGGGCTCTTCGTCTGGAAGACCAGGACATTTCTTGCGGAGATAGAAAAGCACCAGCCTGCTCTTTATCAAGGACTTATCGAGATACGAAAAAGCATCGGCACTGATAAAGAAGCAGACGTTATCAAAGAGGTGTTTAAAAAGCTGGACTCTGTTTCCATCGACTATGCGGTTATGGAGAAGACCGACCGGGCCGCGGTCATTCCGGCTGACATCGGATGGTCGGATGTGGGAAGCTGGGCAGCCCTTGATGACGTTTCTGAAAAGGACAAGTCTGGAAACGTAATAATCGGGAATGTGATAGACATCGGCAGCCGCGATTCTATTATTTATGCGGAGAAACGGCTTGTAGCCACAATCGGGCTGAACAATGCCGTGGTTGTTGATACACCGGATGCAACGCTCGTTTGCAGTAAGGATAGAGCCCAGGATGTTAAAAAGGTGGTCGAGGAACTCAAGAAGCGCAAGTCGGAAGAACATCTGACTCACCGTACGGTTCACCGGCCGTGGGGCTCCTATACGATACTGGAAGGAGGCGACCGCTACAAGATCAAACGCATCGAAGTCAAACCCGGCGCAAAACTCTCTCACCAGCTGCACTATCATAGGAGCGAACATTGGGTGGTCGTGGCGGGTACTGCGCGGGTGACAAACGGCGATCGCGAATATGACGTGCATCCCAATGAGAGCACCTATATCCCCATGTCCACGAAGCACCGTCTCGAAAACCGGGGCAAAGTCCCGCTTCAGATCATCGAGGTCCAGAATGGTGAATATCTTGAAGAAGACGACATCTTACGATTCGATGATGATTATAATCGGCATGAAAACAGCAAAAGAAGCCCATTACCTTCGGTGATCAAGTGAGGACATGATGAACCCTGAAATTTTCCGTGAATACGACATCCGCGGCATCGCGGAAACGGACCTTACTTCTCCGGTCATTGAGGCCCTCGGGCGAGGTTTTGCCGCATATCTCAAACCAAAAGGCATAAGCGCCGTCACCGTAGGCTATGACGCTCGCATCAGCTCTCCCCGGCTTTGCGACGACATCGTGCGTGGGCTTACGTCCTCCGGGCTTGATGTTACGGTCCTCGGCCTTTGCCCGACTCCTGCGCTCTATTTTTCACTCTATCACCTGAATCCGGGCGCCGGTGTTATGATCACAGGAAGCCACAATCCATCGGAGTTTAACGGGTTTAAACTCTGTGTCGGCAAGGATACGATTTACGGCGAAGAGATACAGAAGATCAGGCTCATCATGGAAACAGTAGCAAAGAATGAAACTACTACGAGCTACGAACCACGAGCTACGAGCGAGAAACGCATTTTTCCTCGGCCCATCATGCCGGACTATATCGATTACCTCAAGAGACAATTCATCTCCCGGATGGACACGCCTCTTAAGGTCGTTCTCGACTCCGGGAACGGAACAGCAGGCTTGGCGGGCCCTGAAATCCTTCGCAGCATGAATTGCGAGGTAATAGAGCTGTTCTCCGAGCCGGACGGTAGGTTTCCGAACCATCACCCAGACCCGACGATTCCCAAAAATCTCGTCACGTTAATCGACACGGTTCATACACAAAAGGCCGACATCGGCATTGCCTTTGATGGTGACTCCGACAGGATCGGCGTGGTGGATGAACAGGGGAATATTCTCTGGGGCGATCAACTCATGGTCATTTTTTCCCGCGACATCCTGCGCGAACGGCCTGGTGCGACCTTCGTGTCCGAGGTAAAGTGTTCGCAGACCATGTACGATGACATCCGCGCCCATGGCGGGAATGCCGTTATGTGGAAAACAGGACATTCACTGATCAAGGCTAAGATGAAAGAACTCCACGCTGCAATGGCCGGCGAGATGAGCGGACACCTGTTCTTCGCGGACCGCTATTTAGGGTACGACGACGCCATTTACGCGGCCTGCCGTCTCGTGGAAATACTCAAACACCTCAAGTCTTCGCAGGGCGCTAACGCAACGCTCAGTGCGTTGACAGCAGACCTGCCGAAAACCTTTAACACGCCTGAGATACGCTTTGACTGCCCGGATAATATAAAATTCAAGGTCGTAGAAAAAGCGAAAGAAATATTCATTCTCGGGAATGATCTGCCGCAAAAACCTAAAGAGGTGATTACCGTGGACGGGGTGCGCGCCGTATTCGATAAGGGCTGGGGTCTTATCCGCGCTTCAAACACGCAGCCCGTGTTGGTTATGCGTTTTGAGGCGAACGATCCTGCGTCGCTCGAATCCATAAAAACTATGATGGAACAGAAACTAGAGATGATAATTTCACGCCTCAAGACTTCCTGAGTCCTACTTTTACTCTCTTGCTTTCACACGTTCTGCCCTGATTCAACTTATCCGAATATTTGTTGTAAACCAGATTAGCATAAACAGGTTGACAAATGCAGCAGTATCAGGTAAAAAATAGGTCATGGATATGAGACAAATAATTGATGCTATTAGAGAAAGCGTACTGAATGGGGAAAGAATCGACTATTCTGTTGCATCCGAACTCTCTAAGGCCGAGGGCGCGGACCTTTGGGACCTATTTGCAACAGCAGGCAGAGTGCGTGAACACTTTCGGGGCAGGACAATTGATCTTTGTTCCATTATTAACGCAAAATCAGGCGCATGTACCGAAGATTGTTCTTATTGCGCTCAGTCGGTGCACCATTCTACGGGCGCGCCGGTATATCCGCTTATCTCCGTCGACCGTATGGCCGAGGCCGCGGAAAGCGCAAAGAAAAACGGTGCTAAAAGATTTTGTATTGTGACAAGCGGCCGAGGTATCGATACCAGCGACGATCTCGAAAACATCGCAAAGGGCATACGGCGCGTGCGGGACATTGGTCTGTCGCCATGCGCCACGCTCGGAACGCTTACGAGGGAACAGCTTTCGTATCTCAAAAACGCGGGACTTCACCGGTATCACCATAACATCGAGACCTCACGAGAATACTTTCCCCGCATCTGCACCACGCACTCCTTTGATGAGCGTCTTCAGGTCCTGGGCCACGCGCGGGACCTGGGGCTCTCCGCGTGCAGCGGCGGCATCCTTGGTATGGGCGAGAGCATGGACGATAGGATCAAGATGGCATTTACCCTGCGCGAGCTCGATGTGGACTCGGTCCCGCTTAACTTTCTCATGCCGATCATGGGTACGCCGCTTGAGAATATTGACGCCATCGCTCCGCTCGAAGCGCTTCACTCCATTGCCTTGTTCCGGCTTATCCTGCCCGATAAAGAAATCCGCATCTGTGGCGGCAGGGGCGCCGCTCTCGGACAACTCCATCCGTTTATTTTCGCTGCCGGAGCTGACGGATTCATGATCGGTAATTATCTCACGACCTCCGGACTGGATCCGCAAGAAGACCTCAAGATGGTCCGCGATCTGGGGCTTACCTTTTGATCCCATGAACGAGATGAACCTCTACAGCATCCGTATGCGGGCATCTGTTGTGGACCGTCATGTATCAGGCGCGGAACGGATCGTGCCTTACAATAAAGTCGATTCAGTAATGCAAGAGCTTATGCTGAGAGCGAACAACAGGACCATTAGGCCTGACGAGGTCGTCATAAAAATAGAAGCTCTCAACAACGCGCTTATCAAGAGACTGACTGCGCTCGATATTGGTACCTTAAACGCTCCTGACATGAGTACGGGACGATCAGCTGCTTCCCGGGTGCTTCAGGCGGCAGAAGTTTCCGCGCACGCGGTGGAAAAGGCGCTGTCGTATTTGAGCAACGGCGCTGCGCCATCCGGCGGGAATATGCGGGGCGCGATGCTCATGGATGCACAAAGCGGTGAACGGCTTGAGCCTGATTGCGAGCGCGGCGTACGTGCGTCGTGTTTTGACTGGAGTGAAGAAGCAGCGGCTGCGGTAGAAAAAAAACTTGCCGCAATAGGTCTTACGCATTTTCGTACGCGCGAAGCGCTTGCCCTCGCCACCAAAGTTGCTCATGCCCCTTGCATGGCGGCTGAGCTCTGTTGGTCCGATGAACCGGAATATACCGCAGGATATGTTGCCTCACGTACTACCGGATATGTTCGCTTTCCTTTCCTTAAACAAAGTGGTGATCCAAGAGGCGGCAGGGTGTTTTTTTTGAGAACCGATAATCTGGATATGGCTACCTTGATCAGATATCTTCAGACGGATGCTGTCTTGATCAGTGATACCGGTGAATGTTTTCCTGCTATGACTCCGGAAGAATACTTCGATGGTAGAAAGACAGGAGGAGAGGATCAATTATGTTCAAACAAGATTTGTCAGGACTAGAACAGCAACACCTGCTCCGACGCCTCACCATTGTAGATTCTTACGACGGTCCGCGTGTTGTTATCAACGGTAAGAGTATTCTTCTCATGTGCTCGAATGATTACCTCGGCCTTGCAGGACATCCTGCGCTGCGTGACGCGGCCCGCATTGCCATGGACCAGTATGGCTTCGGCGCCGGCGGGTCGCGCCTGGTGTCGGGAACCAGTGCGCTGCATCACGAGCTGGAGCAGCGACTTGCGGCGTTTAAAGGTACGGAAGCAGCACTCGTATTCAATTCAGGATATGCGGCGAATACCGGCATTATCCCCGCAATTGCGCAAAAAGGCGATGTGATCCTGAGCGACTGCCGTAACCATGCCAGCATCGTGGATGGCTGCCGTTTGAGCAAAGCGGAGAGGACCGTTTACCGTCACAACGACATGAATCACGTGGAATATATTTTAAAAGAGAGCCGCGACGCGAGACTCAAGCTCATCGTGACCGACGGCGTTTTCAGTATGGACGGCGATATTGCGCCTCTGCCGGAACTCGCTCTTCTTGCCGAGAAGTACGGCGCGATTCTGATGGTTGATGACGCCCATGGCACTGGAGTGCTCGGTAAAACAGGCAAGGGGACCGTGGAGCATTTCGGACTCTCTCGCGGCGTGCATATTCAGATGGGGACCCTGGGAAAGGCGCTCGGTTCTTTTGGGGCCTACGTAGCGGGCAACAGAGACCTTATTGATTTTCTCGTAAACCACGCGAGAAGTTTCATTTACAGCACGGCTCTGCCCCCGTCTGTCTGCGCGGCGTCTATTGCGGCGATCGATCTCGTTGAAAAGGAACCAATGCACCGGGAAAAACTGTGGAGGAACCGTGAACGATTTGTCTCCGGGCTCACCTCGCTCGGTTTCAATATTGGTGATTCCGTGACCCCGATCGTGCCGATCTTAATCGGGGATTCAGAACAGGCGTGTAAAGCAGGAGATAAACTGATCGAATATGGCGTATACGCCACGGCAATCAGGCCGCCGACCGTACGACCAGGAACGGCCCGGATCCGTGCCACGGTAACGGCATCTCATTCCGATCAAGACATTGATGCGGCGCTCGATATGTTCGGCAGGCTCAAGCAGAAAGACTATCTGTAGAATATGGCCGGTTCAACTTCTCAACGGGTCGTACTCGTCACCGGCGCTTCACGCGGCCTCGGCAGAGCGATTGCGCTCGCGTTCGGCAAAGCAGGCGACAAGGTGGTTATTAACTTTCTAAACCACGAGCAGGATGCAGTTGCTGTAGCGGATGAAATTTTTCGCGCGAACAGCGAGGCAATTCTCTTCCGTGCGGACGTCAAGGCTTCAGAGGAAGTTGAAACAATGGTAAGCGCTGTGATGTCGCGCTGGGGCAGAATAGATGTTGTTGTAAATAACGCCGGGATTACGAAGGATGGAGTGCTCCTTAGAATGTCGGAACAGGATTGGGACAGCGTGCTGGACACGAACCTGAAAGGCGCATTCCACTGCATCCGCGCCGCTACCAAAATCATGTCGAAGCAGCGCGAAGGCCATATCATCAATATTTCATCCATTGTCGGCGTACATGGACGGGAAGGGCAGGCGAATTACTCGGCATCAAAAGCAGGGCTTATAGGCTTGACGAAAGCGTCGGCAAAAGAACTCGGCCAATTTAATATTAAAGTGAATGCAATCCTGCCTGGCTATCTGCCGACAGATATGGGTGGGGACGTGTCGGATGCCGTGCTTAATCGGATACAGCAAGCGAATGCCCTCAACAGGGTATCTGAATCTGGAGAAGTCTCCGACTTTATTTATTGCCTGTCTCTGATGAACAATGTATCGGGGCAGGTATTTAATCTGGACAGCAGGGTGTTTTGAATAAAGCTCGTAGCTGATAGTTGGTAGTCAAGAGCTACGAGCCACGAACTACAAATTATGACCAAAGGTATCTTCATAACCGGCACCGATACCGGCGTGGGCAAGACCTATGTGGCGGTGAACATTGCGGCTGCACTCAAACGACGCGGCATAGATGCTGGTGTAATGAAGCCCGTTGAAACCGGCTGTCGCGTTCGAGCAGGTCGATTGGTGCCCCGTGACACGCTCAGGCTCATAAAGACCGCAGGTGTATGCGATTCAATATCTTTGGTGAATCCCTATCGATTTCACAATCCGGTTGCGCCGTTCGTGGCTGCGGGCCTGGAAAATAAGAAAATTGAGCCGGTAAAAATCATAAGCACTTACCAAAAGCTTTCAAAGAGACACAACTTCATGATTGTGGAAGGGGCAGGAGGTATTATGGTCCCCTTATCGCGGACATATCTCTATCTCGATCTTGCTGAGGATGTCGGCCTTCCTGTCATGATCGTGGCCAGGCCAGGCCTTGGCACCATCAACCATACCCTGCTCACCATTGCCGCGCTCAGGGCGCGCGAGATACCTATTGCCGGAGTAGTGGTAAACTACACAGAGAGTCGAAAACCGGGACTGGCGGAAAAAACGAATCCCGAGGTGATAGAGAAAATATCCGGCGTCAAAGTATTGGGAATCATACCGTTCGGATCAAAAGACATCGTTATGATTGTCGATTGTCTGAAATAAAACCAAAATACAAAGACTTAACCCGTATCTTTGGGTTGACAAAGCGAACGCAGGCTGATATTATTCGATCAAGTTTTGTTTAATTATTATTCATGACCGGGGGTTTGATGTCCGCGATTATTACGTTGACGAGTGATTTCGGTGGGAGGGACGCTTTTACAGCGAGCGTAAAGGGAGTCATCCTCAAAATAAACCCTCAGACACAGATTGTCGATGTAACGAGCGAAATCGCGCCGCAAGATATTTGGGAAGCAGCGTTCACGCTGAAATCCGCCTACAATCACTTCCCCAAAGGCTCCGTACATCTCGCTGTCGTGGACCCCGGTGTGGGGAGCAACAGACGTCCGATCATTGTTGTTACCGAAAGTTATTATTTCGTAGGTCCTGACAATGGGTTGTTTAGTCTGATTTACCAGGAAGCGGAACGGATCAGGGTACACCATATTACGGCGAGCCATTACTTTCTTCCAAACCCGGGCCCCACGTTCCACGGTAGGGACATCTTTGCGCCGGTTGCGGCGTGGCTTGCTAAAGGCATCCCTTCCGGAAATTTCGGGGAAGAAATTACGGATTATATAAAACTTAATGTCCCGGCGCCGAAAACAACGGCGCACGGGATTGAGGGGCATGTCGTTCATGTCGACCGCTTTGGCAATCTGATTACTAATATTGTCTACAAAAATATGCAGGAGTTTCTGGGTGAGGGGGCGGACCTGGCATCCGTCACTATCAACGTTGCGGGCCGTGATATTAAAGGGCTCAAAAAATTTTATGCGGAGACCGCGCCGGGAGAACCGGGGGCCATCATTAACGGTAATGGAACTGTTGAAATATTCGTATTTAAACAGAATGCCCGAACTGTCCTTTCCTCTAAGAGGGGAGACAGCGTTCGACTAACGGTAGCGCGGTAACCCTCCATAAACAAGCATATGCCCCAAAAAGCAATGTCCCGCATGAGTTACCTCTTGTTTAACTCTTACCTGGGTATTATAATAGCGACATGAAATCATTCCATATTATCACCTTCGGCTGCCAAATGAACGAGCACGATTCCGAACGCATGACGGGTATTCTCGAAGCACAGGGTTGCTCATCAGCGTCGGATGCCGGGCAAGCGGACATGATTATCCTGAATACATGCAGCATCCGCGAAAAAGCCGAGCAGAAGTTTTACAGTGAGCTTGGTCGCTTGAAGCGCCTTAAAGATGAGAGGCCGGGTCTTAAAATTGCGGTTGCCGGCTGCATCGCGCAGCAGGAAGGTTCGAACATCCTCTCTCGCGCTCCTTACGTGGACATGGTGTTCGGGCCGTCGGACATAACAAAGCTTTCTGAAATTATCGGAAACAAAACGTCTCGTTCCTCACCTATTGTGGACACTTCCGGAGATCCGCGGTATCACTTGAAACACTTGCCGACTTCACGTATTGACAGGATAAAAGCATGGGTCTCCATCATGTACGGGTGTGACAATTTTTGCACCTACTGTGTCGTTCCCTACCTCCGGGGCAGGGAGCGTTCACGCCCTGCCGAGGATATCCTGAACGAAGTGCGGGAACTTGCGCGGAAAGGGTACAAGGAAGTCACCCTGCTGGGCCAGAATGTAAATTCGTACGGCAAGGGATTGGAAGCCGGCGCTGATTTCCCGTCGCTACTGCGCCTGCTCAACGAGATCCCGGGCATTGAACGGATCAGATTCGTGACCTCTCATCCTCGTGATCTGTCTGACGGCCTGATTACGGCAATCCGCGACCTTCCGAAGGTCTGCGAGGCGTTGCATCTGCCGATCCAGAGCGGTTCCAACGCGATTCTTGGTGCTATGAACAGGGGTTATACTCGAGAAGAGTATTTGGACAAGGTTAAGAAATTGAAACACGCCGTCCCTCATATTGCGCTTACTACGGATATTATCGTTGGTTTCCCGGGAGAGAGTTCTCGGGATTTCGAGATGACCATGCTGCTGCTTGAGGAAGTCCAATACGACGGCATCTTTGCGTTCAAGTATTCGGAGAGGCCGGGAACGGCCGCGCTCAAGCTTTCCGGCCATCTGCCCGATACGGTGAAAGAAGAAAGACTTGCGCAGGTGCTTGCACTCCAGAAGGCGATCAGCGTGGAGAACGGCCGGCAACAGATCAACACGATCAAAGAAGTCCTTCTTGACGGCTACAGCAAAAAAGATGGAAAACTTGTCGGCAGGACCAGGGGCAGTAAAGTAGTAAACGTTGACGCGCCCGCTGGCCGCATCGGATCGCTCGCCCATGTCAAAATCACTGCCTCAGGAATAAACGCATTAACCGGACAGTTATGCGAATAGCCTTCACAACGCTCGGATGCAAGATAAACCAATTCGAGTCGGATATTTTGCGGCGGGACTTTGAAACTCGCGGCAACACGATCGTACCGTTTGACGCCGAGGCCGACGTTTACATCATCAATACCTGCTCGGTTACCGCAAAGAGCGACAATCAGTGCAGGCATGCGATCAGATCGGCTGTCCGTCGCGGTCATGGAGCACAAGTTGTAGTAACGGGTTGTTACGCAGAAACCCGCCCCGAGGAACTCAGGCAAATCCCGGGGGTCCATCAAGTTTACGGCAACAGGGACAAAGATGCGATCGTTGATCAAATCATGTCAACTCAGGCATCTCCACCGGACCTCACGATTCATCCCTCCTCTCATATTCCCGCAAAAGCATTACGGAGCAGAACCAGGGGGTTCCTCAAAATACAGGATGGCTGCAACAACCATTGCTCTTATTGCATAGTCCCTTTAGCCCGGGGCGCTTCAAGGAGCGTTGCTTCTCACGAGGTCATTAGAGAATTCGAACGACTTGTTCAGGCCGGGTGTCCCGAAATCGTGCTGTCCGGCATTCATATTGGCACATACGGCTCCGATCTTGGTGCGGATATGAGCCTTACTGAACTGCTTAAGCTGCTGGTATCGGCGCGCGCAGACGCCAGAATACGCCTGAGTTCCATAGAGCCTGGAGAAATCACACCGGATATGGTTGGTCTTATCGGTAAAGGCCTCTGCAGACACCTCCATATCCCGCTTCAAAGCGGAGATGATGCAATTTTATCATCCATGAAAAGAAACTACACATCCGGCTTCTACAGGGATCTGCTTGAACGTATAGCAAAGCAGGTCCCTGGAATTGCACTCGGCGCGGACATAATGGTTGGGTTCCCCGGAGAAGGGGAGAAGGAATTTCAGAACACCTTGCACCTTGTTGAACAATCACCTCTTACGCACTTACACGTCTTCAGTTATTCGCCCAGACCGGGAACATCGGCGGCAGACATGAAGGGGCAGGTATCTGAAGTAATAAAAAAAGAGCGGAGTGAAGCGCTCAGGGAACTCGGCAGAAAGAAAAATTTAAAGTTCAGACAAATTCACCGGGGAATTGAACTGGATGTCGTGGTTGAAGACAAACTGGATGCCTCTACAGGGCTTTTAACAGGCTTAACGGATAACTACCTTCGGGTGCATATTGACAGGGCAAAATCAGAGCATATTGGGAAAAAACTTGTGGTGAAGATTAAAGACGTAAATGAACAGATAAATATTGCGGAAATTTCGTAACTAATTAAAATAATAGTATTTTATTTGCCTTAAATTTAAGCAATCTACACTTTCAGGGCAAGGACAGCATTTAAAAAAATGATTTTCACAGAGTTAATAACAAGTTGTCAACAGTTTTTGTGCAAAGGTTTGATAAGCCCATAGTTAATAAATGTTTTTCTGTTTTAACTTGGTTGACTAAAATATTCTGTTCATCTTGCAGAAGTTTGTTGACGAGAATATTCAACTCATTTTGCTGTTTGGCCTTATTATTTTGATCTCAATTTATAACTATACGTCTTCTCTCTTGAGAATCTTATATGTGGTATCGCGCTGCGCCGGAACATAACCGGCGTCTTTTATCAAATTCACGATATCCTGTTTCGACATTCTGAACGAAATTCCCGCTGCTGCCACAACATTTTCCTCGATCATGGTGCTGCCGAAGTCATTCGCGCCGAACTCAAGAGCTACCTGGGCTATTTTAGCGCCCTGCGTCACCCAGGATGCTTGAATGTTGTCGAAATTATCCAGCATGATGCGCGAGAGGGCGAGCACCTTCAAATATTCTATTGCGGTTGCCGAACGTCCACCGAGTTTTGTATTACCCGGCTGATACGTCCAAGGAATAAACGCGGTAAATCCTTTGGTTTCATCTTGTATGTTCCTCAGCTTGACCAGATGCTCAACGATCTCTTTATCTGTTTCCACACTTCCAAACATCATGGTGGCACTTGTCGGCATGCCGAGTTTGTGGGCCTCTTTCATGACATCCGCCCACTGTTGCCATCGGATCTTATTGGGGCTGACCTTTTTTCTGACCCGGTCCACAAGAATCTCAGCGCCCCCGCCGGGGATGGAGTCCAGGCCGGAAGTATGGAGACGTTTAAGCGCGTCGGTTACGCTGATGTCGGCTTTCTTAGCGAGAAACGTTATCTCCGCGGGGGAGAGAGAATGAACCTGAATCGTAAAGCGCGATTTGATCGATGAGAAGAGGTCCTCAAAATATTCTATCCCGAGTTCCGGATGCACACCGCCCTGCATGAGAATCTGGGTGCCTCCTTGCTCAATCGTCTCCTCGATTTTATTGAAGATTGCATCTTTTGAAAGGATGTATGCATCAGGACTGTCGGCTTCACGGTAGAATGCGCAAAATTTGCACTTGTTCACACAGACGTTGGTATAATTGATATTACGATCAACGATAAAGGTCACCAGTCGTTTTGGGTGCAACCTCTTGCGCGCAGCATTCGCAAGTTCGCCCAGCGTCAGGAGATCAGCCTGTTTGAACAGGATGAGGCCCTGATCAGCAGTGAGACGTTTTCCCTGCGCTGCCTTAGTGATTATCTTCTTTACTTCCGCGATCATCCGTGTCTATCCATGGGAAAACTCATTTCCACACTTTCACAATATTATAAACAGTGTCTCGCTCGACCGGCGTACGATCAGCCTGCTTTATGAGGTGCACTATTTCATCTTTCGTCATGCTGCCGTCCGTGGTTCCGCCCGCTGCTTTTGCAATGCGTTCATCAACCACCGTGCCGTCAAGGTCGTCAACGCCGAAGTTGAGGGATACTTGGGCTATCTTTTCGCCGAGCATGACCCAATATGCCTTGAGGTGATCAAAATTGTCGAGCATCAAACGAGAGATTGCGAGGGTTTTGAGGTCGTCAAAACCCGTGGTATAGGCTGATTTTTTGATCTCCGTGTTATGCGGCTGGAAACTCAGGGGGATGAACGCCTGAAAACCACTGGTTTTATCCTGAAGGTCGCGCAGCTTGAGCAAGTGGTCGATACGGTCTTCGTATGACTCAATATGACCATAGAGCATGGTAGCATTTGTTTTGAGGCCAACCCGATGCGCAACTTCGATAACTTCGAGCCAGCGATTGCCGCCGATTTTCTCGGCACAGAGCGTATTCCGTACCGCGGCGTTGAATATCTCGGCCCCGCCGCCGGGCATGGAGCCTAAACCCGCCTCTCGAAGCTTCAGCAACGCGTCTATGACGCTCAGGCCGGAGATTTTCGACAGGTAGTCAATCTCCACGGCGGTAAATGCCTTGAGGTGTATCTTGGGGAATTCTTTCTTCAACGCCCGCAGCATGTCCAGATACCACGTAAAAGGCAGGTCCGGATGGAGTCCGGAAACGATATGGAACTCACGCACGCTTTTGTCCGCGGCACGTGCCTTATCCAGGATATCGTCGACGCTCATCTCATACGCGCCAGGCTCGCCTTTGGTCTTGCTGAACGCACAGAACTTACATCGGTTCACGCAAATGTTCGTGGGATTGATGTGCATGTTTCGCACGAAATAGACACGCTTTCCATTCTTCTTCTCAGCCGCATGCGTTGCCATGCGTCCGAGGGTAAGGAGGTCGTTTGACTTGAAAAGCGCGATGCCTTCTTTACGCGTAAGGCGTTGGTTGGAATAAACTTTTTCTTTGATATATTCGAATGCCATTGTCCGATTTAATAAGGAGAATATTTTTTGATTATTGCTTTTCGATTAAGTTCCCGGTTGCAGGATTGTATTCATACTTGTCGCTCTTCAATGTCATCCCATTGAATTTTGTTAGTTCGTTCAGGTCTGCGGGATACTTGCCGTTGGCGGCATAGAACTCTTGGATTGATTTCTGCACCTGCTGAAGATTGACCGTACTATCGACATCCTTGGCTTTCTTAGAGGACTGAAGTATGGTGTTCCCGTATTGCTGCGCGGGGTTCTTATCGTCTTTACAGGATGCAAGCGTTACAAAAGAAATAGTCATCAAAAAAAGCAAAGCTGAAAACCGCTTCATGGCGCCTCCCGTGTACGCGGTTAAGCGATAAGTACGCACGAAAAATCAGTTATGAAAAAGCACCTTTCCGTCAACCATCGTCATAATACTCGATTTTGTTTCCCTGAGCAAGTCTGAATAAAGATCACCAGTATTTTTTTGCGGCAACGGGACAGCAATAATGTCTGCTGTCTTTCCTGGTTCGAGTGCCCCGATTTCTTTATCCAAACCGAGTGCCTTTGCGCCACCAATGGTAGCAAGACGGAAAATGTCTTCGGCCGTAACCCCGTCCTTCCTATGGATCTGCAATGCATACCGCATCTCGTCCCACATGCTCAGGCTGGGCGCGCTCGCAAGGCTGTCTGTCCCGAGCCCTACCGCGATGCCAGCGTCGAGAAACTTCTTGAGTTGCATCCTGCCAACGCCGGTTTCCTTGTTGCTTCGGGGGCAATGAGCAACGGGTGTTTTCGACTTCTTAATTAATCTGATATCTGAGTCGGTCGCCTGTACAGCATGAACTGCCAGAAGATTTTGTGAAAGAATCCCGATAGTATTCAAATATTCGAAGGAGGAAGGGCCGGTAGGCGCCAAGGCTAGATCCCAGTTGACAAGTTGATAGAGCTTTTCAAGGCCGCTTTTCTTATGTTGAAGCAGTTCGATCTCGTCTTTCGATTCCGCGACATGCATGCAGAGCTTCGACTTGTGCTTCTCGGCTGATTTTTTAATTTGATGAAGAACTGTCTCAGACACGGTATAAGGAGTATGAGGAGATAAGCCATTCCGAATCAATCTGCTATTTCGTACTCTTTTACTTATCTCTGCCTCATGACCCATGAACCCTGTACCCATGCTGATAATTTCATGGAAGACTAATACCCTAAGACCGCTCTGTTTCAGATAAGCAGGGCTGATTCCGTGAGTGCAGATTTCTCCAACCGTTGTCGTGCCGGTGCGGATAAGGGTCTCGATATTGTTTTTGGTCGCACGTTCGTAGTCTTTACTGGTCAGGGCCTTCTTTGCTTTGATGAGGCTTACTACCCAATCAGGAAATGCTTTAGCTCGGATAGCATTGAGAAGCGGGGGAAGTTCGAGATGTGTGTGGGTATTCACTAGCCCCGGGAGAAGGACGGCATTCTGTAGCCGATGGATTCGATGTCCTGGATGTTTTTTGACAATGTGGTCCGCAGGGCCTATGGCAAGAATAGAGCCGTGGCTAAGCGCAATGGCTGCATTTCTTATAGTCGCTGATCCATTCATAATCATGAGCTTAGCCGAAGATAGTATCATATGAATTGCGAAATGCTACCATCAGAAGCTGTTGAAGTCAAGGATTGATATACTGACAAATTATGTCACTCAGCATTGACATGTTGTGGTAATTTCGTAAATATGTATAACTAACATGCTGAAAATATTTCGATAATTGTTGGCATACATCATGCATTACATACGCTTGGAATCTGAGGCCATTGAAAGGGGGTGAACTTCCATAAAGGGCCTTTGGTAGAAAACGTTGAAACGAGCAATATACTGTTAAAATTTTATGGGAGGTAAAAAAATGAAAATTAAGATGAATAAAAAAGGTTTTACCCTGATCGAACTGCTGATCGTGATCGCGATTATCGCCATCTTGGCGGCCATCGCCATCCCGCAGTTCTCTGCATACAGAATGAGAGGCTTTAACGCCAGCGCAGAGTCCGATGCGAGGAATTGGAAGACGACTGAGGAAGCGGGAAACTCTTCCTACTTCTCGTATTTGAATTCGGCAAACGGGGTTATCCTGGCGGCTGCTCCGGGTATGGGTAACGGGGCGTTTAACATAGGCCCGATGACTGCTGCAACAACAGCTACATCCGGTTCATATCTTCAGACGCCGTTTGTGACTACAAGAAATCCTGCAGTTGTCACAGTGATGGGAGCAATCGGGATCGGCGTCGGGAATAACGTTACAATTACTGCAGATAACGCAGCAGCCGCAACTGATCCAAATGTTTCCGACAGAGCCATCGTGGTCTCCAAACATTTTGAAGGTGACACCGCGTTCGGGATCGATACGGACTCAACAGCTATCTACTGGTGTCGGAACGCTATTTGGGCTAAGGTGGCATTAACAGGAAATGGCGCTCCGGCTGCCTTTCCAGCAGGAGCAGGTCTCCCCCTAGTTGATGACTTTCACCCAGTTGCTGGTCCATTAGCTTGTGGTGGTGCACCAATTGCAACGTGGACTGCTCTGTAATATTTCTGCGCAACTTTTAATATTAACGGGGGGATGAAAGTCCCCCTGATTTTTTCTATTCGTATATCCTTCTCTCAATGAATAATAATATGACAAACATCTATTCTCTGGCTTATCTGACATTCAAAGGAACGATACGTGAACGAACTTTTTATATCGTTGTTTTTCTAGCGTTTTTTATATTTTTCATTACTCCCTATTTTGCAGCCATTTCTCCCCGCCAGGGCATTCAGGTCGCCTTGGACTTTGTCATGTCCACCGTATCATTTGTGGGGTTGATCCTAGCCGTCTTCCTGGGATCGAACCTGATCACCAAGGACATCGACAAGAAGACGATTTATTCGGTGGTTACGAAGTGCCGGTTTGTTTAAGGTTTGATATTTTTTTACAGCAGCAGCGTAATCTCGGAAGCCCAGTTCTTTTTTCGATTTTATGAGATTCAACACCCAATCAGGAAATGCTTTAGCTCGGATAGCATTGAGAAGCGGGGGAAGTTCGAGATGTGGGTGGGTGTTCACTAAACCGGGTAGAAGTACAGTATTCTTCAAAAAATGTATTCTGTGACCGGGATGTTGTTTGATGATTTTTTCTGCAGGGCCTATGGCAAGAATGGTTCCGTGGCTGAGTGCTATGGCTGCATTGCTTATAATCGCAGACCCACGCATAATCAGGAGCTTAGATACTATTATCATAAGATCCACGAAATGCTATCATCAGAAGTTGTTGAAGTCAAGGATTGATATGCTGACAAATTTTGTCACTCAGCATTGACATCTTGTGGTAATTTCGTAAATATGTATAAATAACATGCTGAAAATATTGTGATAATTATTGGCATACGTCATGCAATATATAGGTAGGTTCGGAAAGCCTAAGGCCAACGAAAGGGGGTGAACTTCCATAAAGGGTCTTAAGCAAATAGACTTAGTGAACCAAAACAATTTTATGGGAGGTAAAAAAATGAAAATTAAGATGAATAAAAAAGGTTTTACCCTGATCGAACTGCTGATCGTGATCGCGATTATCGCCATCTTGGCGGCCATCGCCATCCCGCAGTTCTCTGCAT
>Ga0209068_10000406_pt1 | contig 23656 bp, 17 predicted proteins | sample ColStrG_CSR_2012_FD_187200 | JGI IMG/M metagenome (GOLD analysis project Ga0209068, IMG submission 187200) | Freshwater sediment microbial communities in response to fracking from Pennsylvania, USA - Cold Stream Run_MetaG_CSR_2012 (SPAdes)... | ecosystem: Environmental > Aquatic > Freshwater >...
GCTAGACTTAATACAGCGTACGGTTCTCAGCGCTGACGCCTGACGCCTGACGCCTGACGCCTGACGCCGAACACTGACGACTGTCCCATGACAACCCTCGAAGCCATCCGCATTGCGCTCCTCTCGCTTTGGGCCAACAAGTTGCGCTCGGCCCTGACTCTGCTGGGTGTGGTGATCGGGGTTGCGGCGGTGATCGCCGTGGTCACATTTGTGAACGGAATCAACGGCTACGTGGCGGAGAAGATTTTCAACCTGGGCGCGGATGTTTTCATCATCAGCAAGGTGACTCCGGTCGTAACCAACGTCGACCAGTTGCTCGAAGGCCAGAAGCGCAAGGACCTGACCATGGAGGATTACCAGGCCGTGCTGGAGTCCTGCAAACATTGCGTCATGCTCGGCGCTGCCACCATCAACACCAATGGCCACGTGAGATATGGGGAACAATCAATCAGCGATACCTGGATCCGGGGACTGACCCCTTCGATGGCCCCGATTCTCGATCTCGATCTCACTGCTGGCCGCATGGTGAACGAGAATGATGAGGAAAACCGTTCGCAGGTGGGAGTGATCGGCACCGACGTCGTGGATAACCTTTTTCCCAGTGTGGATCCGCTGGGCAAGGAAGTACGCGTCGAGGGTGAAGTCTATCGCGTGATCGGCGTGGGGAAAAAGCAGGGAACTACACTGGGACAGAGCCGCGATAACTACGTGGCCATCCCCATCACTACTTATCTGAAGCAGTTTGGGTCTCACTCGCCCATCCGCATTTCGGGCAAAGCGAACGGAATTGGCACGGAGTTGGAGGCTGCAATTGACGAGTCTCGCGCCATCCTGCGTGCCCGGCGCCACGATCTCCCCGGGCGTCCGGACAGTTTTGCCGCCGAAACCAACGCCAGCTTTCTGAGCATCTGGTCGAATCTGAGCGGGGCGTTCTTTATCGCGATGATCGCCATCGCGAATATTTCTCTGGTCGTGGGCGGTATCGTGATCATGAACATCATGCTGGTTTCAGTGACTGAGCGGACGCGCGAGATTGGCATACGCAAAGCGATGGGAGCGCGTCGCCAGGATGTGATGCTGCAGTTCCTGATCGAGTCCGGAACCATGGCACTGGTGGGCGGCCTGCTGGGTGTGCTGTTCGGCATTGCTGTCGCCAAGGGCATCACCGCGATCATCGGCATGCCTTCTGAAATCAAGCTTTGGGCGGTGGCAGCCGGGCTGCTGGTTTCAGCCAGCGTGGGCGTGTTCTTTGGGGTGTACCCGGCACGGCGGGCGGCCATGCTGGACCCGATAACGGCGTTGAGGTTCGAACTGTAAAAGAGATTAAGGAAGATTGAGTAATTGAGAAATCTGGTAATTGCGTAATCTGAAACCGCGATCACTTGGTGTAGCAATTACTCAATTACTAAATTACCCAATTACTAAATTTATTATGCTGCGCAGACACGATTACGGCGAGGTCGTCCAGATGGCATTGGACACCATCCGCACCAACAAGATGCGGTCGGCGCTTACTGTGCTTGGTATCGTCATCGGTGTCGCGGTCGTGATCGGTATCTCATCCGTGGTGCGAGGGTTGAACGACAATGTCAGCCAGGTCATCAGCAGCCTGGGTTCGAACATCATTTTCGCGTATCACCAGCCGCTGACGTTCGGCAGGCCGACGGAAGAGATCCGAAAGCGTAAGGAGCTTACCTACGACGACGCGGAAGCGATAAAGCAACTGCCGCATGTAAAGGCGGTGAGCGCCGGCTTGCGGTTTTTTCGCCAGGAATTCGGGACCGGCACTTACGAAGTCAAATATGGCAATCGCAAGGCCAAGAACACTATCCTGGAAGGTAACGCCGGCACCTGGAGAGAGGTCTTCGATTTAGAGATCGCCTCCGGGCGCTGGGTCAATGAGATTGATGAAGAACGGCATTCTCCCGTCATTATCCTGGGTTCGGACACGGCCGAAGAACTGTTCCCGAACCAGGACGCGCTAGGCAAGGAAATCAATATCGATGGCCAACTGTTTACCGTGGTTGGCGTCGCCGCGAAACGCAAGAGTGTGTTCGCTGGCGGCAAAAATCCGGACGACAATATCGTTTACTTCCCGCTGAGCGAATTCCGGAAGCTGCATCCGGAACTGAAGAATTACTGGATCAGCGTCAAAGCCACTTCGCATGATGACATGCCGAAGGCCATTGACGAGATCCGTGAAGTGCTCCGCCGCCGCCGCAAAGTCGCGCCAAGCCAGTCTGATAACTTTGCCGTATTCACCCAGGACTCGCTCTCCGAGGTGTGGAACCAGGTGACGGGTGCGGTTTTTATCTTCATGTTCGCGGTTTCCAGCGTTGGTTTGATCGTGGGTGGCGTCGGAGTGATGAACATCATGCTGGTTTCAGTGACCGAGCGCACCCGGGAGATCGGAGTGCGGAAGGCGATCGGAGCGCGAAAGAGCGACATTCTGCTGCAGTTCACTCTGGAGGCCATCACTTTGACCGCGATGGGTGGGGTTCTGGGCGTATTGCTTGGAGCCATCTTCACGTGGACGATTTCCGCGATCTGGGACTCCCTGCCGGCGCGCATGTCTCTTTTCTGGGCCTCGTTCGGCTTGGGTGCGGCCGTGGTTGAGGGTCTGCTGTTTGGCATTTATCCTGCCTGGAAAGCAGCGAATCTTGATCCAATCGAGTCCCTGCGTTACGAGTAGCTTCCTTCGTGTACCTTATTGTTCTTGGTGGTTGACGATTCCGTTGTGAACCACCAGGACGCAAAGCTACACGAAGGAACTTCACCCGCGTGACTCACCCCGTCGCTACGATCATTGCGATTGTTTCCGGCGTCATCTCGGCTGGGAGCAGTTGTTACTACATACTCTGCCTGTGGAGTGCGACTAAGTTCCTGCGCGAGCGAAAGGCGGCGGGCGGGGGCGCCCGCCCGACACAGTCACAGCAGCCCGTCTCAATTTTGAAGCCGCTTAGGGGAACCGATCCTGAGATGTACGAGAGCCTGCGCAGCCATTGCGTGCAGGATTTTCCGGAATACGAAATCATTTTCGGAGTCAGCGAGCCTGACGATCCTGCGATACCGCTGATCGAGCGCCTGCAGCAGGAGTTTCCGCGCTGTGCAATTCGGTGGATGGTGTGCACCCAGAATCTCGGTGCGAACGTCAAGGTGAGCAATCTGGCGCAGATGCTGCTCGAGGCGAAGCACGAAATCATTCTGGTCAACGACAGCGACATTCGAGTACAGCCTGACTATTTGCGCCGCGTCACCGCTCCGCTAGCCGATGCTCAAGTGGGCCTGGTGACATGTCTTTATCGCGGAGTGCCCGGCTGCACGCTGGGATCGCGCCTGGAATCACTTGGCATCAGCACAGATTTCTCCGCCGGAGTGCTGGCCGCGCGGCAGCTGGAAGGCAGCATCCGTTTCGGACTCGGCTCCACGCTGGCCTTTCGCCTGCGGGATCTCCAGGCCATCGGTGGTTTCGAATCGTTTGTGGACTATCTGGCGGATGACTACGAAATTGGACGACGCATCGCGGAGCGAGGACTGGAGGTAAGACTTTCTTCTGTCGTAGTCGAAACCTTTCTTCCAGCGTATACGCTGCGCGAATTTGTGGATCATCAACTGCGATGGGGCCGCACGGTGCGCGATTCGCGCCGCTGGGGGTACCTCGGGCTGGTACTGACTTTCGGCCTGCCCTGGGCGCTGCTGGCGCTGTCTCTTAGCTGGTGGCTGAGTCGCGGTGCTCTCGCGGCGTGGTTCTTGCTGGTTGCTGTTGCCGGGTTGCGAGTGGCGGTCGCGTTGCTCGTGGGATGGTCGGTTTTGCGCGATCGTCGAGTGCTGCGCCTGCTGCCACTGCTTCCGCTTCGGGATCTGGTCGCATTGTTGGTTTGGATCGCCAGCCTTGCAGGGCACAAGGTGGTCTGGCGAGGTGCATCTTTTATGTTGAAAGATGGCAGGCTGGTTCGGATCGGCTCGTAGGGAGTTCTCCAACAAAGAACCGCTACAACTCCGCTCCCACCGCACTCTCCGCCGTCCGGTTTTGCGGAATGATTCGGCCGCCTTTGCTGAAGCGGTACAATTCCCCGCGCCAGTAAAAGGTGCGGCTGCTATAGCTGCCCAGCCAGGTGAGAAAGCCCAGGAAGTCGCGTATCGGATAGAGCCACGACAAATAGAGTGCGCGCCGGTCGCCGATAATCCCCCATCCTATCGCGATTGATTGGACGACCCGATTCACGAAGGCAGCGGCGAACAGCCCGAATCCAATCCCCATACGCCCGCTGGCCGCGCCCGCTACCAGACCAAGAACTCCGAACGGCATAGCGTACGTCAGGCCCGTGCCTACATGGCCGAGGGGACGCGAGAAGCGTGTACTCTTCATCCAGCGCAGCTGATCTCCGAGAGTTCGTTTCAAGGAGCGTGGTGTGAGCACGTGCTGGATGATGTGATGAGAGAAAATCACTTGATAGCCCGCCGACCAGATCAGGTTGCCCAAAACAAAATCGTCGGAATAGTAGTCGGCAGTAGCGGCGATGCCGCCGATTTTGTCCAGGGCGTCGCGGCGCAAGGCCACCGCGGGACCCAGCGCGAAGCGGATGCCCTCCAACATCTCTGCCACCATTACCCCGGAAGGCATCTCCACCGACATTCCCAGAGCCTCCAGGGTGGACCAGAAATCACCGGCAGACACGCCGCGGTAAGGGCATGTCACCAGGCCGATCTTCGGATCCAGTAGCGCCGGGACTACCTCGCGCAGAAAATCGGGCGAGACCCGCACGTCGCTGTCGCTGATCACAAAGTAATCGTTGGCTGATAACGGAATCATCTTGCTCAGCGAGAAGACTTTGGCATTGGGCCAGGTGGGCGGGCCGGATGCGACGATCCGGCTCTTCACCTGAGGATGGCGCTGGCGGATTCTCTCCGCCACCTGCAGTCCGGCATCGTCTGCTTCCCGGGCTCCAAGAACGATCTCAAACGAGGGATAGTTTTGCTGGAAAAAGCTCTCCAGGTTCTTTTCCAGTTCCGCTTCCATGCCATGCACAGGCTTGAAAATAGTGACTGACGGCAGGGAAGTCTCGGGGATCTTAACGGCCGACCTCTGCGCGGTGCGGGCGCCCTCGCGCCAGCGAATCGCGGCAACCAGAACCATGAACAGAAAAATCGTTGAACTAAAGACGCCGAGCACTGCAATCCCGAGCAGCATATTCCACAACGTTGTCGCGGTCACGGCGTGAGCTTCCGGTTGGCGGGGGTAGGCAGGATTAAAGCCACTGACAAGTTCATTCAGGATTCCGGAAAGCAATTATACGAGAGGATGGCGGGCGCCGAAGTGATGGAATTCGCGGTCTTTATCGTGGAGGCCACAAAGCATGAATGGCCTGTGTGCAAACTCAAACTGCTTTGCGATCCAACCGCGGACCGTCAGACGGCGGCGAGGGCGGGTGCATCAGCGTCAAGAACTTCGCGGATCTTGCGGGCCAGGGTTCTTAGCGAAAACGGTTTCTGCAGGAAACGCGTGGTCACGTCGATGGCTCCGTGGCGCTGGACCGTGGTTTCGGCGTAGCCGGAGACGAACAGCACTTTCATGTCCGGTCGCTCCAGTGCGAGCTCTCCCGCCAGCCTCGCCCCGCCCATCTGCGGCATGACCACGTCGGTGACCATCAAATGGATAGGCCCCTTGTACTCCCTTGCAACGGCCACAGCTTCGGCTCCGTTCTTTGCTTCCAGGACAATGTATCCGTTCAAGCTGAGGAACTCGCGCGTGGATTGCCGGACTGCGGGTTCATCTTCCGCCAACAGCAGAGTTTCGCAGCCCCCCAGGTAGCCCTCCACCGGGAGGGCAAGCTGGGGCACGACCCTCGCGTCCCTGGCCCGAGGCAGATAAATCTTGAAGGTGGTTCCCAGGCCGCGCTCGCTGTAGACCCAAATGAAGCCGCTGTTCTGCTTCACGATGCCATAAACGGTGGCCAGCCCGAGTCCGGTGCCCTCCCCTTCCTCCTTGGTGGTGTAGAAGGGCTCGAAAATGTGAGACAGGTGTTCGGGCGAGATGCCCTCGCCTGAATCCGTAACCGTCAGGAGAACATATTCTCCCGGAGGAACGATGGAATGTGCCTGAACATAGGCGTCGTCGAGCTGTACGCTGGCGGTCTCGATCACGAGCCTGCCGCCCTTGGGCATTGCGTCGCGTGCGTTGGCAGCCAGGTTCATGAGCACTTGTTCGATCTGCACCGGATCCGCCTTGACTCGTCCCAGCTTCTTCCCCGGAACAAACTCCAGTTCGATGTCTTCTCCGATCAGACGAGGCAGCATCTTGTTGATTTCCTCAATGATGGAGTTCAGGTCGAGAAGCTGGAGGGTCTGCATCTGCTTGCGCCCGAAAGCCAGCAATTGCCGGGTCAGGTCGGCGGCACGGCGGGAAGCCTTTTGGATCTCATCGACATTGTGGCGCAGGGGATGTTGCGGCGCCAGCGAGTCCAGCATGAGTTCGGCATAAGAACTGATCACCATCAGAAGGTTATTGAAGTCGTGCGCGACCCCTCCGGCCAAAAGTCCGATCGCGTCCATTTTCTGCGCCTGCTGGAGCTGATTTTCCAGCCGGCGCCGGTCCGTAATATCACGGTCATTGGAGATAAAGTGCGTGATCAGGCCCTCACCGTCGCGCAGGGGTGTGATGACTTTCTCCGCGACGAAAATCTCTCCATTCTTTTTCTGGTTTACCATCGTGCACCGGAACACACTACCCGAGAGAATGGATTGCCACAGCTCCCGGTAGAGTTCCGGAGCTTGCTGGCCGGACTTCAAAACGCGCGGCGTCTGACCCATCAGTTCTCCGGGCGAATAACCGGTCAGCGCTTCAAAGGCTGGATTCACATACTCGATCACTCCGGCGCGATCGGTGATCATTACCAGGTCCGCGGATTGCTCGACCGCGCGCCAAAGTTTGCGAAGCGTATCCTCCGTCTTTTGGCGCTGACGCTCCTTGCCGTAGACGTCGATGGCATGGCGGATGGCGCGCGTGAGGGACGGCTCTGCGAGAATTGAGGCTTGAGCCGGGTCGTCGATTCCAGTTTTCAGGGCCGCGTCGATCGCGGACTCGTTCATGTGATCGCTAAGAAATATCACGGGCGCGGCCGGACCGTTCCGGCGCAGTTCATGGATCAGACGCAAGGCTGCACCGTCTCCCGATTCGTATTCACAGATCAGCAGGTCATAGTTGGTCTGGCGGAGCCGGGCCAGCGCGTCTTCGGTCGAGTCCGCGTAGTCCAGGCCCAGATGTCTATTCCCGCTCTGGCTCAGAAGGTCGCGCAGATGACTGAAGTCCTTGTTCTTTCCCACCAGCAGCAACTGCATCTGCCCATTGCTGACTGCGGACTTTCCTGTGCCTTGCATGTCTGATCTGTCGCCGCTCCTGTTTGCTACATCGGAGGCGAGTGGCTCGGGCATGGCGCCGAGTAAGCTAGTCAAGAAAAGAAGGCGAAACCGACAGGCCAAATTGGGAGCCGTGCCACTTCCGGAAAGGAAGCAGCGACGTGGTCAATAGCATCGACCCACGGGAATGCTGGAACAAGACTGTTGTGGTGCGCGTAACAGGATCCCGTTCGGGCTCGCCGGACGGACGAAAAACGCGGATCCGCAGTCTCCGGTCGGACGAATCCAGCACGCATCCCGCCTCATCCGTTATTCTAGTAATGGATATATGGCCACCCGACCCAAATCTGCTGCCAGTTCTGCCGCCACCAGCGTGTTGGACGCCCCCAACGGCGACCGTGAGCGTGTGTTCGACCCCTTCCGCCATTGGGGATATCTGGAGGCTGACCTTGACCCGCTTGGCTTCTTGCCTTCCGTGTCACATCCAGAACTGCGAGCCGATGGGGAAGTCGCCCAGGAGGCTCGCCGGATATATTGCGGGACCGTAGGCGCTGAGTTCATGCACATTACGGATCCGGTGCGTCGCCGCTGGATCCAGGAACGCCTGAAAGGTCCGCAGCCCGAGGTGGATCAGCATGCTGTGCTCGAGCAACTCATCCGGGCCGACCTGTTCGAGCAGGTGCTGCAGCAACGCTACCTCGGCAACAAGCGGTTTTCTCTCGAAGGGGTCAGCGCGCTGATCCCGCTGGTGGACGAAATTCTCGAAGCTGCCGGTCAGCGCGGCGCCGCCGAACTGGTAATGGGCATGAGCCACCGCGGCCGCTTGAACGTGATCGTGCAGGTTGCACGGCGCGCGCCCGAGGAGGTTTTCGCGGGGTTTGAAGATGTGGACCCACGCAGCGTTCTGGGCAGCGGCGACGTGAAATACCACATGGGCGCCACAGGCGAATATCTGACTCGCTCGGGGACCAAAATTCATATTCACCTGGTTTCGAATCCCAGCCATCTGGAAGCGGTCGACCCCGTGACCGTCGGCCGCACCCGAGCCAAGCAGGATCGCGACGGGGAAGAGGGCAAGGAGAAATACCTGCCTTTGCTGGTTCATGGCGACGCCGCGTTCGCGGGCCAGGGCATCGTTGCCGAGACCCTCAATCTCTCCGACCTGAAGGGATACAGCGTGGGCGGTACTATCCACATCATCGCCAACAACCTGCTCGGCTTCACTACCCTGTACAACGAGGAGCACTCGTCGCGTTTTTCCGCGCAACTTGCGCGCCGCCAATCCATCCCGATCTTCCACGTCAACGCCGAAGATGTGGACGCAGTGGTCCGAGTGGGCCGGATGGCGCTCGATTACCGCTACACCTTCCACGGCGACGTGGTTGTGGATTTGATCGGCTATCGCCGCCACGGTCACAGCGAGGTCGATGACCCAACCGTCACCCAGCCGCTGTTGTACAAGGCGATCAAAGAGCATCCCCCGCTTTGGGAGATCTATGCCGAAGATACCGGCGCGGACAACGTGCAAGCCCGGGCGGATGCAATCCGGGGGGAATACGAAGCAGCGCAAAAGAAAGCTAAATTCGTCCGGAAGAAGCCGTCCCTGCGCGAGCTGCCCCGGTATTGGAACGACTTCAAGGGCGGACGTTACAAGCCCGAGTACGAAGTGGACACTGGTCTCTCGGCAGAAGAACTCGGCGAGATTACCGGCAAGCTCACCACCTATCCTGAGGGCTTCCATATTCATCCCAAGGTGAAAAAGCTGCTGGAGCAGCGCGCGGAGATGGGTACCGGGAAACGCCCGGTGGACTACGGCATGGCGGAGGCGCTGGCGCTCGGGGGGCTGGTCAAGGCCGGCATACCGGTTCGGCTCAGCGGTCAGGACACCCGCCGCGGCACTTTCAACCAGCGTCACTCCGTGCTGCTCGATATTGAAAACGAGCAGGAATACGTGCCGCTGGAGAACATTTCTCCCGGCCAGGCCCGCTGCGAAATCTACAACTCCACGCTGTCTGAAGCCGGGGTACTGGGCTTCGAGTACGGCTACAGCCGTGACTACCCGGAAGCGCTGGTGATGTGGGAGGCGCAGTTTGGCGACTTTGCGAATGTCGCGCAAGCGGTGATCGATCAATTCATCAGCGCCGGCGAAGACAAATGGGGGCTGCTCTCCGGAATGGTTCTGCTCCTGCCCCACGGTTACGAAGGCCAGGGCCCGGAGCACTCGAGCGCGCGCATCGAACGCTTCCTGCAACTGGCGGCGCGCGACAATTTGCAGATCTGCCAGCCGTCCAGCGCCGCGCAATATTTCCACCTGCTGCGGCGGCAGGCGCTGCGCCACTGGCGCAAACCGCTGGTGGTCTTCACACCCAAGAGCATGTTGCGCCATCCCGACGCCTCCTCACCGATCGAGGACTTCACCCACCAGCGTTTTCTGACTGTACTGCCCGATGCCGAGGTCAGCGATGCCAGCCGCATCCTGCTCTGTACCGGAAAAATCGGCCACGAGCTGCGCGGTGAAAGAAAGAAGAGAAACTCTCAGGGGACGGCCATCGTCTTCCTGGAGCAGATTTATCCGTTTCCGGAAAAAGAGCTGGAGAGGGTATTTAATCTTTATCCGTCGGCCCGGGAGATCGTCTGGGTGCAGGAAGAGCCCGCCAATATGGGGGCGTTGTTCTACGTGCTGCCTCGGCTGCGCCGCATCGCAGGAGAACGTTCCGTCCTGTCGGTAAAGCGCTCCGCCAGCGCCAGCCCAGCGACAGGATCGGCCAAAGCGCACGAGGTAGAGCAAAAAACACTTATCACGTTGGCGCTCACCACCAAGGCTTAAACCGGACGGCTACCGGGACCACGTAGGGGCAGACGTCCCCGTCTGCCCAGCCGAGCGAAGCTCGGCTGGTTTTCTCCGGCCAGATCTCACCTATTCTCTTGCTGCTTCGAATCGTCCTGTCCTCGGCGTAATGTTAATCTTCACGGTTAACTTTCATGCTCCGGCGCCCACGAACTTCGCCACTCCAGATCGCCATCGACACCGGCGGCACCTTCACCGACTGTGTCTGGGTTGAGCGCGGCCAAGTCCGCATAGTCAAGGTTTTCTCCACCCCGGCTGATCCCTCAAAAGCGATCGTGGAAGCACTGGGAAAAATTGGCTTGAACAGGCCGGTGATTCTTCTGCATGGCACGACCGTCGGCACCAACACTTTGTTGCAACGCAAGGGCGCCCGCGTGGCCCTGGTCACCACCGCCGGCTTTGAAGACGTCATCGAGATCGGCCGCCAGGCTCGCCCCAAACTCTATGATCTTTTCTTCGATCGCATCGAGCCGCTCGTCCCTGAAGATTTGCGCTTCGGGGTGGAAGAACGCACGGGCCGTGACGGTGAAATCCTGCAATCGCCGTCGCAACAGGATTTGCACTCCCTGGTCGACCAACTTCGCGAAAAGCACCCGGAGGCGATTGCGGTCTCGCTGCTGTTCTCCTTCGCCAATCCAAAGGCCGAGACCGCGGTCGCTCTCGCGGTGGAAGAGCTCGGGGTACCGCTCTCCATCTCGCATCAAATTCTTCCCGAGTTTCGCGAATACGAGCGCACCAGCACGGTCGTGGTGAACGCTTATCTGCAACCGGTGATGCAACAGTATCTGGAGAATCTCGAACAGCGGACGCGAAGCTCGCGGCGATCCGCCAGCACGCAGTCTCGCATCTTCGTTATGCAGTCCAGCGGAGGAATCACCAGCCTCCGCTCGGCCGCCCGCGAACCGGTGCGCACCGTGCTCTCCGGCCCGGCGGGCGGAGTAGTCGGGGCCGCAGCCATGGCGCGCCGCAGCGGCTTGGACCGCATCATCTCGTTCGACATGGGCGGAACTTCCACCGACGTCGCATTGGTGGATTGCGAGGCCGGCGCCAGCGGTCAGGCCGAGATTGCCGGCCTGCCGATTGGCGTGCCCATGCTTGATATTCACACGGTCGGGGCGGGCGGAGGCTCCATCGCTCGTTTCGATGCCGCGGGTGCCCTGCGCGTCGGCCCCGAATCCGCTGGCGCAGATCCCGGCCCCATCTGCTACGGCCGTGGCACCGATCCCACAGTCACGGATGCCAATCTGCTTCTCGGCCGCTTGCAGCCGCAACGCTTCCTCGGCGGAGATTTCGTTCTCGATCTGGAACGCACACGCCGCCTGGTCATAGAGTGGCTCGCACGCCATGCAGCCAGGCTTACGCTGGAACAGTTTGCTGCCGGAGTGATCCGCGTGGTCAACTCCACCATGGAGAAAGCTATCCGCGTAGTATCCATCGAGCGCGGTTATGACCCGCGTGAATTTACGCTGGTTGCTTTCGGCGGCGCGGGTGGCCTGCACGCCTGCGAACTGGCGGAAGGGCTAAGCATTCCGCGAGTAATGATCCCGGCGATGCCGGGCGCGCTCTCCGCATTCGGCATCCTGGTCAGCGACGTAGTGAAAGACTATTCACGCACCGTGCTGTGGCGAGCCGGAGCGAAGCATCCCGCAGAGCGACTGGAGCGGGAGTTCAAAATCCTGCATAGCCGTGCTGAGGCGGATTTCCGAGGCGAAGCCTGGAGCGGCTCAATCACCCACAAGCGCAGCGTCGACATACGCTACCGGGGCCAGGGATACGAACTGAACATCCCGTATACTCGCAACCTGATTCGAGACTTCCGCCGCGAACACGAGCGCCGCTACGGCTACAGTTATGCGGATCGCGATGTGGAACTCGTCACCCTCCGCCTGCGCTCGACGATCAAGTCAACACAAGCACCACTGACAACCAGCGGTGCTACAAACCACGCCGGGACGGCCGCCCCTGGCCGTTCTAGCCGAGCAAAGCCCGGCAGTGCTTTGCCGAACCGGGCCCCTGTCTATTTCGCTGGAAAAAAAGTAGCCGCCGCAATCCACGCCCGCGACACACTGAAGGTCGGAAAGAAACATTCCGGGCCTGCAATCGTCACCGAATATAGCGCTACCACGGTTGTGCCCGCCGGCAGGAGCTTTTGGCTGGATAAGCAGGGAAACCTGATGATCGAACGGAATGACTTTGGTGCCGCCGGGTGACCCGCTAGTTGATCGGGGGAAGGGCACGGCTTCAGCCGTGTCACCTGAGCCCTTCCAAGAGCGGGCTTCAGCCTCTGCGGGCTGCTTTGTAGGTCACTAGATTCGCAGCTCCCGTGCGTCCACGGACGCTAAGAAGAGTCCCTCAGCGGCTAAAGCCGCCAGATCGGGCGTTCATAGTGGCACGGCTAAAGCCGTGCCCTTCCCGGCTTGCGCTTTCCGGCTTGCGCTTTTCCGGCTTGCCCTTTCCGGACTTCCTTGCTGGCGTAAATCGTGCAGGTTCAGATTGGAAGCACGAGGAGTTCGACAGTGCACAATGGTGAGAATCAGGCGGTTCGTGTCGTCTATGAGAGCGTCTTCACGACGACAAGATCGTTAACCGCCGGCATGCAGACTAGGTGGTCTGCCCGTTCCACCGTTACAATACCCCCATGAAACCGAGCATTTTTGTTGTCGAAGACGACCCGGATATTTCGCGTCTGGTGCGGCACCATCTCGAAGCGGACGGATTCACGGTGAAGGTTTTTTCCACAGGGAACACAGTTATCGCAGAGTCGGAACGGCAACGGCCTGCCCTCTTCATTCTGGACATCATGGTCCCGGGCAAAGATGGACTGGAACTCTGCCGCCAGATCCGGCAAATCCCATCGCTGGCGCCTACCCCTGTCATTTTTCTGACCGCCAAGAGCAGTGAAGCCGATCGCATTCTGGGACTGGAATTGGGGGCCGATGATTACATTCCGAAACCCTTCAGCCCGCGGGAACTGGTGGCCCGGGTCAAGGCCGTGCTCCGGCGTTTCGAGCGGCCCCTGTCGCAAGCGCCAGTCAAGATCGGTGATATCGAAATCGATCCCGGCGCGATGACCCTCACCGTGCGCGGCAACCTGGTGACCACCACCGCCACCGAGTTCCGGTTGCTCGATTATTTCGCCCGCCACATCGGCCGCGTCTTCACGCGCGACCAGTTGCTCGATTCGGTCTGGCGAGATACCGCCTATGTGACGCCCCGTTCGGTGGACGTTTACGTACGCCGCATTCGCGAAAAGATCGAGCCCGATCCGGAGAATCCGCGTTATCTCAAGACCGTGCGTGGCGCCGGTTATCGCTTCGAGGCTCCGAAGTGAGAAATCGCGTTTTTTTCAAATTTCTGGCTGCGTTCACCCTGGTGATCGCGGCCGCCCTGGTCCCTCTCGGTGCTTCCATTCGCTATGCGTGGAAGGGCGCACTGGTGGCGTTCCTGGTGGCGGTTGTAATCTCCGGTATCGCGGCGCAGTCCAGGGTTCAGCGCTTGCAGCGCATCGTGCAGTTTGCCCAGCGCGTCGCCGCTGGGGACCTGGCTGCGCGCATCGAGGAAAGTTCCGCGGATGAAATTGGACAAGTGGCCGCGTCCCTCGATAAGGCCGTCCGCCAGCTGGAAGAAAACTTTGCCGCACTACAGACCAGCCAGCAGCAACTCGAAACCCTGCTCAACAGCATGGAGGACGCTGTTATCGCCGTCAGCGCCGATGATCGCGTGCAGTGGGCGAACCAAACCATGGACAGACTGGTCCCCCGGCGCACCCGCAAGAATGCGCCCCTGGTGGAGACGGTTCGTGATCCTGACTTTCTGACCGCGGTGCGGGGGGCGAACGAGGCCCGACGAGTGTTTACCGCGCGGGCTGCATCGATTGTTCCGGGACGTACTTTCGACGTGACTGCCGCTCCCATGCCCGGAGGGGGAGCGGTGGCTGTGCTGCGCGATCTGACCGAGACGGAACGGGTCGAGAAGACCCGCCGCGATTTTATCGCCAATGTCTCACACGAACTGCGCACGCCGCTGACTTCAATTCAGGGCTATACCGAAACCCTGCTCGACGGTGCACCGGATAACGACCATAGCCGGGAATTTCTTGACATCATTCGTAAGAGCGCGCTGCGCATGTCGCGCCTGACGGAAGATCTGCTCACTCTGGCCAGAGTGGAATCGGGCGAACAACGTTTCGACATCCAACCCGTTGCCCCGGCAGATTTGCTGCAGGAAGCGGTGCAGAGCTTTCGCGAAATCGCGCGCGCACAAAATGTCGACCTCAAGGTTGAGGATAGCGCTGCTGTCCAGGTCGGTGCCGATGCCGAGGCCATCCATCAGGTTTTCTCGAATCTGGTGGACAACGCGCTGAAGTATGCGGCTTCGGGTGGCCGCATTGTTTTAGGGGCGCGACCGATCGCCGGAAACGTCGAGTTGTTCGTTCAGGATTTCGGCCCGGGCATTCCCTCCGAGCACCTGGGTCGCCTGTTCGAGCGTTTTTACCGAGTAGATAAAGCCCGATCCCGCGAGTCGGGTGGAACTGGGCTCGGGTTGGCCATCGCGAAACATATCGTTCTCGCCCACGGGGGCACGATTCGCGCACAAAGCGAGCTCAACCACGGATCGACGTTTCTGTTTACGCTTCCATTAGCGTAGAACCCGTCCGCGGGGGTTTCGCCGCGTAAGGGTTTCTTTGCGTACTTTGCGGGGAAAAGCTTTTAACCGCAAAGGTCGCGAAGATAGCGCAAAGAACGCAGAGAGATCTGCTTTCGCTGGACGAGGCCACAAATTCACGTCCTTTTAACCAACGCATTGGAAAAATAACCTATTCTCCTGTATTGACGACCAATACCAAGAGCAGGATCAGACCGAGGGTGTTGCGGCCGGCCCGGGTCGCTTCTGGAAGGGATGCCCGCATGAGTACCGCCATTTTGAGAAGCCCGGAACCGGAGTCCCCGTACGCCTACCTGGTGAAACGTACCATCGAAGCTTGCCGGGTAGCGACCGAGGCGGCCGCCACCGCCGCTGAAGGGATTGCCACGGCGTCCTGCCCGCTGCTCAATACGCTCCGCGAACGCGAGAAAGAACTCGACCGTCTGGATATGGAAATCGACGCAGGTGTGACCACGGCCATTACCCAGGTCACCGCAACTGAAGCCCGCGAGCTGCTGGCGTGTATGAAGTTCATGATCAGCCTGGAGCGGATTGGTGATCTTCTGCTTAGTTTCTCCAGCAGCGCGCAATCCGTCTGTTCGCGGCTTGACCCGCAGGATATCCGTGACCTCACGCACATGGCCACTGTGCTGGAGAAAATGCTTTCGGATGCGGGAATAGCTTTTTCCACCCGCGACGTCAAACGTGCCGTTGATGTGCTGCGAGCGGATGCGGAGATCGACCGCCTGCGCAACCTCATCTTCCTTCGTCACATCGAAAATCCCGAGAACATGCAGCGCCAGGCGAGTCTGCAGGTCATCTTCATGACCCAATCGCTCGAACGTGCCGGCGACCACGCCAAGAACCTCGCCGAGGAAGTGTGCCACTTCGTCAGTGGACACACCGTCCGCCACGTCCTGATGACCTACGACAAACCTATCGAGCAAATGTTTCTCGATTGGCTTCGCGCCCGCGAAGACCACTAGGTCTCACACTCTTACAGCTTTTCCTGTAGCAAGTGTCTAGGGGGAAAATTTGTCCTCAGGGCAGAGAAAAACTGCAATGCCACAGACACGACGAATGCGTTAAATCCCTACAAATAGCTCATTCTCGGCCTTGGCATGCATCGTGCACTACCTGATCGTGGACGTGATCCGCTCGGTCCTAAATTCGAAATGTGGAGGAATTTTAATGAAGAAGAATCTGAGTCTATTGGCCACCCTGGCTTTGGCGGCGGCATTGTCCCCGGCAGTCTTCGCGCAGCAGGATCAAAGCGCCCCGCCGGCGACCGACCCGCAAACCCAAACCGCACCGGCGCCGGACACTTCCGCGGACGCCCAGACGCAAACCTCATTTTCGGGTACCGTTGTCAAAGTGCAGAAGCATTACGCTCTCAAGACCAACAGCATGACCTATCAGCTTGATGACCAGGCAAAAGCGAAGCAGTTTGCCGGCAAGCAGGTAACTGTGAGCGGCACACTGGATAGGTCAACCAGCATTATTCGCGTTACTGGCATTCAGCCGGCTTCGTAGTTAAGGTTCTCCCCAGGGGACCCAATTTCTAAGTTCAGGACTGGGTCCTCTGATTTTTCTTCCACAGCACGCATCTGACCGCTCGATTGTGACATCCGTCACAGCCAAACTGAGATCCGGCATCTACACTCGGAAAACACGAGACTGCTATGTTTTCCGGCCGCTTCACTCAAGCCACGATTCACGTCCTCGACTGGATTGCGCTGAAAATACTGCCTCCCGACCAGACTGCGGATCACCTGCGCACCGGCCGCCGAGGCGAGGAAGACGCCTATTTCTATCTGCGCAGGCTTGGATACGTGATGGTTGCCCGCAATTTTCGCGCGCCCAATCGTCGCGGCGAAATCGATCTGATCGGCTGGCAACAGGACACACTCTGCTTCGTCGAAGTCAAGACCCGCACCACACGAGACGTGAAACCTGCCGAGGCCGCCGTGGACCGGGACAAGCGCCGTGAACTCTTCGCCGTTGCGCGGGAATACCTGCGTCACCTGCCACCTTCGTGCCAGTGGCGCTTCGATGTAGTCAGCGTGTATTATGATCAACGGTCAGGCCAGCCGCAGATTGAACTATTCAGGAATATTTCTCCCTTGGCCTAAGATATTTCTGTTCTCTCGCCTGGTTTGTGGTTGGGCGGAAAGGATTTCAGTAATTGCCGGAACTGAGAAAAGATCCAATTGTTGGCCGTTGGGTCATCATTTCGACCGACCGGGCTAAGCGTCCGTCAGATTTCGCCCGTGATGGAGTGACCATCAAAGGTGGCTTCTGCCCTTTTTGTTACGGCAATGAATCCAAGACTCCACCCGAGATCCAGGCCTACCGCCCCAATCCCAACGGTGGGACGCCGCCCCAGCGCAACACCCCGGGTTGGACGGTGCGGGTAGTGCCCAACAAGTTTCCTGCGCTCGGCATCGAGGGCAATCTCAACCGCCAGGCCGAGGGCATGTTTGACCGCATGAACGGCATTGGCGCCCATGAAGTCATTATCGAAACTCCCGACCACAATGCCAGCCTGGCCAACCTTCCTCCCAAGCGCATCGAAGACGTGCTGTGGACCTTCCGCGACCGCATCCTGGATCTGAAGAAGGACCGCCGCTTCAAATACATCCTGATTTTCAAGAATCACGGCGAAGCTGCCGGCGCCTCGCTGGAACACGCGCACTCGCAACTTATCGCGCTGCCCATTCTTCCGATCTATGTGACCGAAGAGATCGAGGGCGCGAAGCAGTACTATATTTACAAAGAGCGCTGCGTCTTCTGCGACGTCATTCGCCAGGAAACGGAGGCGGGTACGCGCGTGGTTGCTGAAAACGGCGACTTCATCACGCTCGCGCCTTACGCGCCCCGTTTTCCATTCGAGACCTGGATCCTTCCCAAGCAGCATGAGTCAGCGTTCGAAAATTCTTCCACCCACATGTTCGAGAATCTGGCTCGGGCACTCAAGACGCTGCTGACCAGAGCCGAACGTGTTCTGGACAATCCGCCGTACAACCTGGTCATCCATACTTCGCCGGTGCAGGACCCGACCAACGACCACTATCACTGGCATATAGAATTCATGCCGAAGCTCACCAAGACGGCAGGATTCGAATGGGGAACCGGCTTCTACATTAATCCCACGCCACCGGAAGAAGCTGCGAAGTTTTTGCGTGAGGCCAGGGTGGAAGACGCCGTTACCAATGGCTAGCAGAGACCTTCAGTGAGAAATATTCCGCCAGATGTCTGGGTGGAGCACGCTTCAGCGCTGAAAGAGACAGCAGCAGTTTGCAGGCCTGAGGGGCTGTTCCATCCTTATTGATCGGTTTGACACCCTCGTTGACCCTTACTAAGATTGCCCGACTCGCGAGTCCTCTATGAGACGACTGCTTCTCGTGCTTCTCCTGTTGATGATGCTTGCGCCGCTCGGCTACGCCGCCGCAGGGCCTGCGCCGTCGATCAACAACATTCCCAATCGCACCACCATCAGCCTGAACGGCTCATGGCACTACATCGTTGACCCCTACGAGACCGGACTGAATGGCCACTTCTTCAGAAATGCCAAGCCCAAAGACAAACAGGAACTCGTCGAATACGATTTCGACAAAGCCGATGTGCTGAACGTTCCCGGGGACTGGAACACGCAGAAGAAGGAACTGTTTTTCTACGAGGGTCCGGTCTGGTACGAGAAATCATTTTCCTACCGCAAGCGCGAGCACACTCGCGTATTCGTCCACTTCGATGCTGCCAACTACTTTACCCGCGCGTACCTCAACGGCGAAGCGTTGGGCGAGCACGAAGGTGGGTTCACACCCTTCAACTTTGAAATCACCGACAAGATCAAGGAAGGCGACAACTTTCTGATCGTAGAAGTCAACAATGCCCGCCGCCGTGATGCCGTGCCCGCCCTCAACACCGATTGGTGGAACTATGGGGGGCTTACCCGCGATGTGGTGTTGGTGGAGGAACCTGAAACCTTTATTCAGGACTACGTAGTCCAACTTGCCAAAGGTTCAGGCCAGGAAATTTCCGGCTGGGTGCAACTGGATGGTTCCATGGCCGGGCAGCAAGTCACACTGGAAATCCAGGAAGCGGGAATCAAGAAAACCGTTCTCAGCGACGCTGGCGGCCGCGCCGAGTTTCGCGTTCCCGCAAAGCTCGACCTCTGGTCTCCTTCCCATCCCAAACTCTACGATGTTGTACTGACCAGTGGTGGTGACAAGGTTCACGACTCAATCGGCTTTCACACCGTCGAAACCCGGGGTACCCAGGTGCTCCTCAACGGCAAACCAATTTTCCTTCGCGGGATATCCATGCACGAAGAAGCACCCATCCGCGGCGGCCGCGCGTTTACTCAGCAGGATGCCGAGACCCTGCTGGGATGGGCTCATGAGCTCGGTTGCAATTTCGTTCGCCTGACTCATTATCCGCACAGCGAGAACATGACTCGCCTCGCCGACCGCATGGGCCTGATGGTCTGGTCCGAGATTCCGGTCTACTGGGACATCGACTGGCAAAATCCGGTTACGCTGCAAAACGCCAAAAACCAGCTTCACGACATGATCGCGCGCGACCACAATCGCGCGTCGGTAATCTTGTGGTCACTTTCGAACGAGACTCCGGTCAAGCCCGAGCGCACCGCGTTCCTGCGGGAACTTGCCGACACCGCTCGCCAACTCGACTCAACTCGCCTGATTACGTCCGCGCTCAACCATGTAGACGAAACCGGCCCTGACACCCGCACTCTCAGCGATCCGCTCGGCGAATATCTCGATGTGATCGGGTTGAACGAGTATCTGGGCTGGTATTGGGGGTGTCCCGAAGATGCCGACCACATGCATTGGAAGACCGCGTGGGACAAGCCGCTCATCATGAGCGAGTTTGGCGGAGGAGCACCTTATGGCAGGCACGGCAGCGCGGACGAACGCTGGACCGAAGAATATCAGGCCAGCATCTACCAGCATCAAATCGTAATGTTTAAGGGAATCCCGTCACTGGCGGGCCTGTCGCCCTGGGTCCTGATGGACTTCCATTCTCCCCGCCGCTTGCTATCCGGCGTACAGGATTACTACAACCGCAAGGGGCTGGTTTCAAATCTGGGCAAGCACAAACAGGCGTTCGACGTTTTGCAGAAATATTATCGGGAACTCGACTCAGCCAAATAACGAGCCGTACGCACGGGCTTTTGGGGAGGGCACGACTTTAGTCGTGCCGTATGAGGAGCAAGCAGATCCGGCTTTAGCCGCTGCGGTTTGCTCTTACGCCTGCGTGCGGTCCAGAAACTCCGAGTGCCACGCCATCTGGATGGCTTCCAGCTTCCCCTCACTCGACTTCTTGGGATCGTCCTTGAATTCCGGCAGTTCGGTCACCAGACGATGTAAATCAGTGAAGCGCACCGCCAGCGGGTCAGTTTCGGGATGCTTCTCAGAGAGCAGGATTCCGATGTCGTCAGGATCGTCCCAGGTCAATTCTTTCGGCATGCATGCTCCTTGGAATCTTGCCGTTGGTCGTTAGTCATTGGTCATTGGCCAAAGAGCAACGACTAACGACTGCTCTAATGTTCTTCCGACACGTAATTCCGGTTCCAGGCCGGAATCTCGACTACCACTTTGCCGGGCTTGGTAATTACCGCCTGGCATCCGAGTCGGGAGTTTAACTGTAAATCGGCGGCCATGTCCAGCCGGTCGGCTTCGTCATCGTCCATTTCGGAAAGATTCTCAGCCCCTTCTTTCACCCAGATGTGACAGGTCGTGCAGGCACAATTGCCGCCGCAAGCGTGATCCAGCCGGATGCCATGATTCAGAGCTACGTCGAGCAGCGATTCCTCTTTGCCATGATCCTTGTAAGGCATCTTGCCGTGCTCGAACTGCACCGTCTTGCCTTCGGGCAAAAATGTAACCTGGACGGTGTTCTCGCCCGGCGCTTCGACGGTGGCCGCTCCCGCGCCCTGATTTTTTTCTTCTGCCATCACAGCTCCTAATCTCGTTCCGTCTGCGTTCTTTTGTCGACGACTAACGACCGACGACTGACGACTGCCTTACTCAAACTCGGCCTTGGCCACCGGATGCGGCGCGTCCGGCCCTTCGCCCATGTCCGCCTGATCCATCGTCTTACCCTTGAGGGCGGTTGAGACCGCGCTGTCCATCATCAGCTCCGCCAGCCGCATCGTTCCCTGATTCAGCCCGTCAATGGCGGCGCGGATTGCCTGGTAGTCGTCCTCATCTTTCACCCGGTTCAACGAATTTTCCAGTTTGGCAATCTGCTTTTTCTCACTGCTGGTGAGTTGCCCCCACGCGGGACTCTTCTTACCCTTTTCCAGGGCCGCCAGAATCGTGCCTGCCTCGTTACGCGCCTCGATTACCTGACGCTGCCGGAAATCTTCTTCCGCCGTGTCGAACGAATCGAGAATCATGCTCTCGACCTGCTCGTCGGTCAAACCGTAGCTGGGCTGGACTTCGATTTCCGCTTCCTTGCCACTGCGCTGCTCCCGGGCAGAAACGTGCAGAATGCCATTGGCATCGATCAGGAACTTCACCTCGATGCGTGGAATTCCCGCCGGCATCGGAGGGATTCCTCGCAGATCAAAGCGTGCCAGAGACCGGCAATCCTTGGCCAGCTCCCGCTCGCCCTGCAGCACGTGGATCGCAACATTCGCCTGGCCATCCACCTGCGTGGTGTAGTGCTGCGTAGCTGACGCCGGAATCGTGGAGTTGCGCAGAATGATTTTGTCAGTCACGCCGCCCGCCACTTCGATCCCCAGCGACAAGGGGGTTACGTCCAGCAGCAGCATGTTTTCGGTAGCTTCGGAGCCGCCGGAGAGAATATTGGCCTGGACCGCCGCACCCAGGGCCACAACTTCATCCGGATTCAGATCGGTGTGTGGCTTGCGCTCGAACAGCCCTTCGACTAATGCCCGCACCTTGGGGATCCGCGTCGATCCCCCAACCAGCACCACTTCATCGATCTGTTCCGGCTTCAGGCCTGCGTCCTTCAGGGCCTGCTTGCATGGACCAACGGTGCGATCGATGATCGGCTGAATTAACTGCTCGAACTGCTCCCGTGTGATCTCCCGCAGGTAGTGCTGGCCACCCGGCAGTTCGACTTCCAATTTGGTCGCGGGCTGCGAAGAAAGGGCAATCTTGGCCTCAATCACCGCCTTGCGAATGGTGGCCACGGATTCGCCATTGCGCGAAACATCGAGCCCCATGTCGCCACGGATATCGTCCAGCGCAATCGTGATCAGCAGATTGTCGATATCATCGCCGCCCAGATGGGTGTCGCCGTTGGTGGCGATGACTTCGAAAATCCCATCGTGTAATTTGAGGATGGAAACATCGAACGTGCCGCCGCCCAGGTCGTAAACCGCGACGATGCCGTTCTGTTTCTTGTCCAGCCCGTAGGCCAGGGAAGCGGCAGTGGGCTCATTCACCAGGCGCAGCACTTCCAGCCCCGCAATGCGCCCGGCGTCCTTGGTCGCTTGCCGTTGAGCATCATTGAAGTAGGCGGGAACGGTGATCACCGCCTTGGTCACCGGCGCGTTAAAGAACCGCTCTGCATTCCGCTTAAGCTGGCGCAGGATGAAAGCGGAGATTTCCGGCGGCGTAAATGTCTTCTCCCCTAACCGGATCCGCAACACTTGGCCCGCCTGGAGATCGTCGGCCAACTGGAAGGGAAACAACTTCAGTTCCTGCTGGATGTCCTCGATACCGCGCCCCATCAGCCGCTTGATCGAATACACTGAACGCTCGGGAGTCTCAATCAAATACTTCCGCGCGGCGTTGCCGACGATGATCTGATCTTTCCCATCCAGCGCCACTACGGACGGCACCAGGTTCAGCCCGTCCTCTCCAGGAATCACGACAGGGCTATCCCCCTGCATGAAGGCCACCAGGGAGTTGGTGGTCCCAAGATCGATTCCGACGATGCGATCAAAGTTCATTGAATAATTGAGTAATTGTGTAATCCGGTAATTGTGTAATCTCTAAAATGCAATCGGGTGTTCAATTGCAAAATTACCCGATTGCCAAATTACTCAATTCCCCAGCACTTCATTCACATCCCTCACCAGGTTCTTAATGTAGCTTCGCCGGTTTAGCAGATCGACCATCCTGTCGAGCGCCCGCCGCCGTCCTGTTTCGTCGTTGTCTGGCGCCCGGTCCCACTCGTCCCAATGACCTTTGAGTTCCTGCGAGAGCGCTTCGTACTTGTTCTCAAACGCAGCCTTGTGGGCTTCCAGATCTAGTACCAGCGCAGGATCGTCTTCGCCCATTTTCTTGTTCATGCGTGCTTCTTCAAGCTGCATGTTCAACTCAAACACTTCCTCCAGCAGATCGGGAGGGACAATCTGTTTCTTGACTTCGCCGCTGGCACGGGCCTTCTCGGTCGCGGTCTTGGATTGCTCTTCAAGTTGAATACCTTCCAGCCCCAATAAATACTGCGTGCGCTTGATCGGATCTTTTAAAGTACGGTAAGCGTCATTGAGCAGCGAACTCTGCTCCAGGCTCCATTCCTGCTCCCGCTTGTCGGCGCGCGCGCTCAGGTCGGGATGCAGCTTGCGGCTCAGTTCATAAAACTCCCGCTCCAGACCCGCCACATCGATATTCAGCTTGCGCGGCATCCCGAAAAACGAGAAGTAGTCCACCGGCAACGGGGGTTGTACCTTGCCGCACGCATGGCAGAAACGAGCGGCGCGCATGTCGCCGCAGGACCAGCAACTGGAAGTGGAAGTTTCCATCGCCATCAATCTGCCTTGCGGGGTTGCTGTGATATATGTGACCACGCCTACCCTGAGAACGATGT
>Ga0209068_10000407_pt1 | contig 23598 bp, 16 predicted proteins | sample ColStrG_CSR_2012_FD_187200 | JGI IMG/M metagenome (GOLD analysis project Ga0209068, IMG submission 187200) | Freshwater sediment microbial communities in response to fracking from Pennsylvania, USA - Cold Stream Run_MetaG_CSR_2012 (SPAdes)... | ecosystem: Environmental > Aquatic > Freshwater >...
TTATGCCCCCGACCGGAGCACCTTCAATTCCCTTCGTAGGGGTCGCAACCCGCTGGACTTCGCCGTGCGCTCCTAGCATCCAGGTGTGGTCAATCTCCGCCAGGTCGTGATCCTCGGTCGCCATCCAAAAAATCGGCACGCAAGGAATGCCCTTCGCGGACGCTTCTTCCGCCAACTTCACCGCACTCAGAACTTTAAAGATGGTGAACAGCGGGCCGCCAAACAGTCCAACCTGCTGGCCAGTCACAGCAGCCAGCGCTCCACCCTCGAACCTCGCCAAATTGCGCAGCGTCTTCTCGGACGCGCCCCAGGCCCGGTTCTGTCGCGACAAGACAGACGCAACCTGTCCACGGCGTGCGGGATCGTAGGAAACCTTCGAGGCTTCGTCGGAAATCCACTCGCTATATTGAGGAGGCTGCGAATAAAACTGGGAGACTTTGGGAAAACTATAGAGGAAATCCGCGAACAAGCGGCTGGTGTGTGGAATCTGAGTAAACGGTAAACACTGCGCCTTCACGGATGACGCTCCGGGCCCAGCGTTCGACATCGCGCGATGGCATTCACGTCAAGCATTGTACCGATAATCAGATGACGAAAACGCCCGGAAGATGCAGAACCTGAAAGGCGGCAATCGAGGACACAATTCGCGAACATAGACAATTTCAGTTACAGCAGGCAAAACAAATCCCAGCGGGAGCTGGGATTTGTGCAAGACCTAACTTGGATACTTCAAATAATCGGGATGCTCCTACGTGTTGCAAGCGCTGTTCGGACCGCCGCCGCTCGATGAGGCAACCGCGATAAATAGTGGCAAAGAGGTGACGCCATCCATGGTCGCGGTAACCTGGTAAGACCCCGACAAGAAATACACAGGAGGTTTCGTGCCAGCGATATAGGTGAACGAACAATCAAATGGTGCCACCGCCGTGATCTGGCCCGTCGCGTTGAACTTGACCGTCTGGGGAGGCGCGGGCAAAGGATTGAGCAGATAATCCGTGCCCGTGGGCGTCACTGTGTACTTGACCTTCCCGGTAATATCACTGGTTGATCCGTTGCTGGCGTTACCCGTGGCCTTCAACTGCACTGTGCCGCCTTCCCCAATCAGGGTCGCGCCCGACGAAGTCAACGTAATCGACTGCAGGTGATTCGTCCCACCACAGCCGAAACTCAGAAGTGAAAGCGCGCTCGCAAGCGCTGCCATAAACATTGAACGTTTTGTCACTGGAATCCTCCGGAACTAGTTCGTCCCTGCATGGAAGAATCGCAGCAACCTTGCTCTCAGGCAAGGAACTTTAGGGTTACTTCCTTACCGTGGTCATGTTACGAAAGTGCAGTGTTCATGTGGAGCCGACGCTCTTGTCCACTGCCGTCAGGCCATCAGGTAGAAACTTCGCTTCGGCACTCCTCTAGGGAAGCTCTGATTGAGTCCAAAGAACTGTCATTCTGAGCGCAGCGAAGAATCCCCGGGGTGCTAGCAGCGTGGCCATGCTCACCAGCTTTCTTGCTAGACATTTCGCGGCCAGAAAGTTTGACAGAGTACAGCAGGGGTCTGTGCGGGGATTCTTCACTGCGCTCAGAATGACAGTCTGTCGGAATTGTGGAACTTAATCAGAGGTCCTTAGACGTTCGCTCAGAAGACGTTCGCTCAGTGGTCCGCAAAGAGGCCTGAACTCCGCGCGTAGTTCTACTTCGCCCCCAGCGCCCGCCCAATCGCCTTCTCCGCCAGCGGCGCCATAATCGCGTACCCCGCCTGATTCGGATGCAAGCCATCCTCAGCCAGTTCCCTCTTCATGAGGCCCTTGTCATCCACCATCGCACTGAAGTAGTCCAGGTAGACACAATCTTCCACGACGCAGTGCTCCTGCATCCAGCGATTCAATTGCAGAATTTTCTCGGGTGACCGCAACGGAAAAAGATTGGCGGTTTTCGGCGTGTAGTTGTGCACAGGCAGCACCGAAGAAAACACAACCTTCACGCCATGCAGCCGAGCCAGTTCCGCCATCGACGCATAGTTCGCCTCGATCTCCTCCAACGACATCGGCCCCGTATTCCCTGCTATGTCGTTCGTCCCCGCCAGAATCACCACAACCGCTGGTTTCAGATCCAGCACATCTTCGCGAAAACGAACCAACATCTGCGCCGTTGTCTGCCCGCCAATACCTCGGTTGACATAGTGTTTGCCAGGAAACCAGCGATCCAGCTTCCAACCATCCGTAATCGAATCCCCAAAAAACACAATCCGCCGTTCACCCTTCTCTGGAGCCGCCAGCTTCGCATTGTCCTCGCGATAGCGCGCAAGCTCTCCAAAATCGTCCATTAACATCGACTCCCGCGACCCGCGCCACTCCTCCCGATTCTTGGCAGCCCTCGAAATATCCGCCGTTGATTGCGGGAACCCCGGCGACGCCAGCACCCAGATTACGCAAACGGTCCAGCACAATTGCTGGCAGAAACTGTTTCGCATTGAGGTTTTCCTTATTCTTCGCGTTGGGATTAGACCAGAAGGCGATTCAACATTCGCGGCAGGACGATCGTATCTCGCCACGCTACCGAAGGATGGACACCGGAGCGCTCAGCACAAAGGTGACTTCCCCACTCGTCGAACCAGTCAGTAGCGGCACCGTATCCACCTGGATGTCGTAGGCCTTGCCTTCGATAATCAAAGTCGTCGCTGTCGCATAGTCAACATAGTCCACGCTCGGAACACCATTCGATCCATAGCCCGCTGGCACATACGAACGACTTACCTGGACGGCCACCTTCGACAGCGCAGGAATTGGAGTAGAAAAACCAACTCGGACCGGCAAAGCGACCTTCTGCTCCCGGACATCCACTCGTATTTCGGTCCCCGCAGGCACCACAATTACATCCGGAGTAGCGTCTGGCTCCCGATCCAAAATGGGTCTGCCACCACGCAATTTCGCGGAATCCGCTTTCCTGGTTGCCTCGGCCCCCTCAGTATGCGGCGTCGAACTCTTGTTGGATCCGGCGTCCTTGCCCACGACCGGTGGCGATGACGCAGCGCCCTCTTCCGCAGTCTTCGGCGGATCGGATACCACGTCGGCATTCATGTAAACCTTATGTGCTCGCTCCACCGCAGACGTTCCATCGCCCTGCTTTGCCTTGCGCAACTCGCGAGCCACATCGCCGAGCGGCGAATCTTCAGAAAGCGCTTGAGCCTGAGCTAGCCCCAAGATCACGATCGTTGCGCTAAGTGCCATAAATATCTTAGACATATACCGATGACCTCACTGAACGCTACATATTTTAGGAGACCCGTCGGGCCTCTCTGCCCCGACTCTACACCGCGCCATGGAGACGGTCAATCGCGTCGGGAGTTCACCCCGCCCAGCCCACGACCTCAGCAGGACTAGGTGCAAATTGCGCTCCATTGACTCCGCTCCCACCAAGCCCCACAATAGAAGAGTAGGAAGACTGCAACCCAGTGGGGGCGTCCCGGTTTCGACGGAGATGCTTGCGGTCAAGAGGCATGCCGGGGTGCACACACCCGTAATCGAGTGCAAAACGATAATTGCCAATCAAGAACTGGCATACGCTGCTTAATTAGTTAAGTAGCCGTTCTCCGCGGCTTCGCCCGTGGGCTGCGAGAGAACGTCACACTGCGGGCTGGTCCCCTCGACCACGTCTGGGCCAAGGGGATGAGATCATCAGGCTAGCGAAACTGGTTTCTTGTCGGTTCTGAGCCAGGGTCGCGAACGTTTCCGGTGAAGGCCGGAAGCATGAATTCGACTAAGCATGTAGTCTCTTAACCGGTAACGTTTTCGGACGCGGGTTCGACTCCCGCCGCCTCCACCACACCTTTAATTATCAGCTGGTTACAGACACATACAAATATTGTTCCAGCTGCATTCTCAATCCACTGTGCTTTTTGGGCGCGGGTTCCTTTTCCAGGCTACACATCGCTTCAAAGTCTGAACCGTCATCACTTCCTAATATGTAATGACGTTTTGCAACACTCGCCTCTACTCCGTCCGCAAGACTGATAGCAATGCCCACAAGAAATACCGAGCCGCCCAAGGTGATCGCGATGGCACCGGATCCCGCTCAGCGTTGCTGACAATACGTGAGCTATCTAAACTCCCACTGTTCGGCATCCAAATAAGGCGCGCAGCTCTCCATGACCCGACACATCCGGTCCGCGATGACGCCGTGGCGGCGTGATTTCAACTTGATGAGCGTTTTGCACGCTCAAGCATATGCTGATTACAGAACACGCGGAAATTTAACTTGACATCCCGACGGACGGGGCCGCCGTGCTCAGGCGTGAAAGTGCCCGCGACATCGAAATCGCCGTGCCTATCGAGCGTTGTGCGCTGTGTCATTTGGCCATGCGCACAATCGAACTCGACTTCAGCGCCTTTCTCGGAGGCCTTCCAGCAGAATGTGTCCGTCATCGCATACTCCATTTGCCACGCAGATGGGATCCGGTGCAGCTTGAAGGCAGTTCTGAAACAAACTAATGGAGACGGCCAACAGGACGATCATGGTACGCGGCATGAGTCCTGAACGAGTCATTTCGCTCGGCACATGTGGCAACCCCCTCTCTTTTTCGCGGCAATTGCACAGCGAGAATAACTCATGAAAGCAATGGGTTACATCCTATCTCTTACAGTAACCTTTCAACGCTCTGACTAGCCTTCGAAAAATTACGCATAAGGCCTATCTAGCGAACACTAGCGCCCAGAACTTGAATGCATGTTGGTTTAAGCCAATAACGTAGTGCGGCAACTCAGCCGATGGGTGAAGTGCGGTTCCTGCCAGGTACTGCGGCTGAAAACAAATCTTGATTTTCCGTGAGGACTATCCATGCGCTACTTCCCCCCGCGTGCGCTGAATGCAGTGATGTACGCCCTCTTGATGTTGCCGGTTTCGTTTTTTGGCCAAGACCAGAACTCCCAAACCCAGAATGCTCCGCAACCTGTCGGGATACCTGGTTTTCAGGTGATGAGCCATCCCCGCGAAAGCCACTTAGCGCGCGGGCGTTCTTTTCACGGCGACTTGCGGACGTTGCCGCAGATACCGCCGAGGAAGTTCGAGCGCCCGGAATTGGCAGGACCTAAGATAACCCCCGTGCCATACCCTGGAACAACGCCGCATCCGGTGCAGAACTCCGTAAGACAGGGCGCTAATGCACTGTCGCCCAGCGTACCCGCGCCATCTCCCAGCAACAGTTTCGAAGGCCTTGACTTTACCAATTGGGGCGCGGGCCATCCGCCCGATGCCAATGGTGATGTGGGACCGCAATACTATATCCAGACCATCAACACGGCAGTTGGTGTTTACAACAAGAGTGACGGCACGCGCGTGACTGCGTTTGTGTTCAACACGCTCATGAGCCAGGGCAATTTCGGCAACCTCTGCGATACCGCCAACTTCGGCGACCCGGTCGTCTTGTATGACACGTTTGAAGACCGTTGGGTTATCACAGATTTTGCCTTCAATCTGAGCGGGGGCAACGTTGTTGCTCCTCAGTACCAGTGTTTTGCCGTTTCGAAGTCAGGAGATCCGGTCGCGGGCGGTTGGAATTTCTATTCTATTCCGGTCAATGGTGGTTTCGGCGACTACCCAAAGTTCGGCATCTGGCCGGATGGCCTGTACATGTCGGCGAATATTTTCAACTTTGGCGTGAGCGGCGCATTCCGGAACGTGCGCGTGTGGGCGCTCAACAAGGCGCAGATGTATGCGGGAAATTCGACCGTCCAAGTACTGTCATTTGATGCCCCGTCCACGGAATTCACGATGCTCCCCAGCAACGCCCGGCTGCAGACGGGGACGCCGCCCAGCGGCAGCCCAAACTACTTCACGGTCGTAGCGCAGTTCCTCAACGAAGTCAGCGTTTACAAACTCCACGCGGACTGGAACAACATCTCCACTTCCACATTCAGTGGCCCATCGCTGTCCCTTACATCGACAAGCTGGTCCCAACTCCTCTCCGCCAATCAAACTGAGCAATCTCCGGGCAATAAACTCGACACGCTGTATCCCCGGCTTATGGTCCAGAACCAGTACACGAATATCGCTGGCGTGGAGTCTCTATGGAACGTGCATACCGTAGGCGCATCGGGCACGACCTCGGCGCAAACGGCGGTCCGGTACTACCAAGTGGACGTTACAGGCGGTACTGTCGCTGCAAATGCGACCCAAGCTTTCACGTATAGCCCCGACGTTACCGTTTTTCGCTTCATGCCCAGCGTTGCGGTGGACAGCGCCGGCGATATGGCAATTGGCTACAGCGCAACCAACGCCACCCTGAACCCGGCCATTCGATACGCAGGACGCCTTGCTGGCGATGCCCTCAATTCTATTACTCAGACAGAGACGTCGCTGATTGAGGGAACTGGAACACAGTCCGGCACTTGTGGAACTTCTGCCTGCACGCGTTCGGGAGACTACAGCTCTATGTCGCTCGATCCCGACGGCTGCACCCTCTGGTACACCAACCTGTACTACCAAACCACAGGGCTGGCTTTTAATACACGCATCGGCGCGTTTAGTTTTCCGAGTTGCACTGTCATCAGCTCCGGCGCGATTCAGGGCACGGTGACCAATACCACGAGCAGTGCGCCTATCAAGGGTGCGACAATTGCCTTGGGGAGCAGGTCGACAACCACGGACGTCGACGGCAACTACGTGTTCGCTGGCCTCGCTGCAGGAACGTATCCTGGCATCACCGCCAGCAGCCCCGGCGCCGTCTCCAGCACGATCGCGACGGTTGTCGTAACAGGTGGTGGGATTACTACGCAGAATTTCTCCCTGCCTCTTACCCCGACTAGTGGGTGTTTCACCGATACGTCACAAGCGGATTTCCAGGCGGGTGTGCCCACCAATTGCGATCTCACCAGCAGCCCAGGTGACGTTACGTTGTTGAGTGCTCCGACCATTGATCAGCAGAACACCACTGTCACGACCAATGGCTTCGGCTTCACCGCTACGAGCTGGGCGGGACAGACCTTTTTGCAAGGCGTTACAGGCCCAGTAACAAGAGTGGACTTGGATCTCTTTTGCAGCGGTTGTTCCGGCACTACGCCGAACCTCACGGTTGCGATTCGAGCCACGACCGGTTCGCCGGCGGTGCCTACGGGTCCTGATCTGGCAACGGCAACGATTCCAGGCTTCTCGAACAGCGGGGGAAGTTATTTCACCGCTAACTTCGGCACTCCTGTAACGTTAACCGCTGGAACAAGGTATGCCGTGATATTCAGGCCAGTATCGAATCCCTCCGCTGGCGTGTATGCGTATGTCTGCAGTTGCACCACTAGCACGAATCCGTATCCAAATGGCCAACGCGTGACTTCATCGAATAGCGGTTCGACCTGGACCGCGGATGTGACTGCTGGCGGGCGGGATATTGGATTCAAAATTTACGTGCAGTCCGGATTCGCATCTTCCGGGACGTTCGTGTCTTCAACCAAGGATGCCAATCCAGACCCTCAATCGACAGCCAATTGGAGCACGATCTCTTGGACGGCCGACACTCCGGCCAGCACGAACATCCAATTCCAGGCGGCGGCCAGCAACAACCCGGCCGGCCCATTCACCTTCGTCGGGCCGGACGGAACGACGGGCACCTTTTTTGCCAACGGAGACTCGCTGGCGCAGTTCAACGGTAACCGATATTTGGAGTATCAGGCCTCGTTCGCGACGAGCGACTCGACTGTTACCCCGACTCTGCACGACGTAACTGTCTGCTTTAACGATGTTGTGACTGCTCTTAGCACAGTGCTTGTTGTAGATCCAGCGACCGGCTCTTACGGCGGCACTACGAATCTTTCCGCCACATTGACAGCCAGCTCTACGGGCGTAGTCGGCAAGACGGTAAGCTTCACGCTCAACGGAACCAGTGTTGGCAGCGGCACAACTGATGGTTCTGGCATCGCGACCGTTCTCAACGCGAGTCTGACCGGAATCAGCGCCAGCAACTACCCAAGTGGGGTCGCAGCAACGTTCACGGGCGACAGCGGGTACACCACCAGCAGCGGCACTGCGGCATTGACGGTGTCACTAGCTGACCAGACGATCACGTTTGGTGTGCTGGCCGCGAAAACCTTTGGGGACTCGGACTTCGCGGTCAGTGCGACAGCTTCTTCCAGCTTGGCGGTGAGTTTCTCCGCCAGTGGCAGTTGCAGCATCGCTGGTTCAACCGTCCACCTCACCGGCGCTGGCTCTTGCACCATCACGGCTTCGCAAGCGGGTGACAGCAACTACAATTCAGCAGTCGACGTTCCACAATCGTTCTCGATTGCCAAAAGCAACCAGACGATCACGTTCGTCGCATTGTCGAGCAAGATCTTTGGCGATCCGGACTTTGCAGTCAGCGCTACTGCGTCTTCCAGCTTAACTGTGAGCTTCTCCGCCAGCAGTAATTGCAGCATCGCAGGCTCCACCGTCCACCTCACGGGCGCTGGTTCCTGCACCATCACGGCTTCGCAAGCGGGTGACAGCAACTACAATTCAGCAGTCGACGTTCCACAATCGTTCTCGATTGCCAAGGGGGGCCAGACGATTACGTTCGCCGCACTGGCCCCAAAAACCTTCGGCAACCCAGATTTCGTGGTTAGCGCCACTGCGTCTTCCAGCCTAGCTGTGAGCTTCACCGCCGCCGGCAACTGCAGCGTAGCTGGCTCCGCCGTCCACCTCACGGGCGCTGGTTCCTGCACGATCACTGCTGCGCAAGCGGGTGACAGCAACTACAACCCGGCCCCAGGCGTTCCACAGTCGTTCTCGATTGCCAAAGGGAGCCAGACGATCACGTTCGCTGTGCTGGCCACGAAAACCTTCGGCAACCCTGACTTCGCCGTAAGCGCAACAGCCTCTTCCAGTCTGGCTGTGAGCTTCACCGCCGCCGGCAATTGCAGCGTAGCTGGCTCCACCATCCACCTCAGCGGTGCGGGCTCCTGCACAATCACTGCTGCACAGGCCGGCGACAGCAACTACAACTCGGCGTTAGACGTTCCACAATCACTGACCATCAACAAAGCCCTACCCCTAGTGACGCTTTCCTGTCCTCCGGGCGGTTTTGACACCAACACACGAACCTGCACGACGGCGGTAACAGGAATTGGCAGTGTAACTGTCAATGGCACCACCAGCGTCACATACAACAGCAATCCCGTTCCACCCGCGAACGCGGGAACGTACAGTGTGAGCGCCAGCTTCATCAGTGGCGACGGCAACTACGCCGACGCCACAGGCAGTGGGTCGTTAGTGATTACTCAAGCCACGCCTGCCGTGACCGTGACCTGCCCCCTCGGCGTTGTCTTTAACGGCAGCCCGGACGCCTGCACGGCTGCTGCTACCGGCGTCGGCAACGCCGCCGTGAGCGGATCATTAGCCCTCACTTATAACGGTGGCGCAGCGCCTTCGGCTGGGGGGACTTACGCGGTGAGCGCCAGTTTCACTAGTGGCGATTCCAACTATAGTGACGCCACCGGCATCGGCTCCCTGACCATCGCTAAGGCTGGCCAGACGATAACGTTTGGCGTGCTCGCCACGAAAATCTTCGGTAGCCCAGACTTCATAGTCAGCGCCACGGCGTCTTCCAGTTTGGCCGTCGGTTTCTCTGCCAGCGGTAACTGTAGCGTGACAAGCTCAACGGTTCACCTCGCTGGCCCCGGCTCTTGCACCGTCACCGCTTCGCAGTCAGGCAACGCCAACTACAATCCGGCGACCAGCATTCCACGATCGTTCACGATCAATCCTGGCGGCGACTTTACAATTGTCCGCACGTTGCCCTCGGTCAGCGTGACAGCCGGTCAGTCGGCCACCGACCATATCACGATCACACCGGCTCTGGCGACGCTCACTGCGTTAACTTTCACCTGTTCCGGACTACCCGCGAAAACAAGCTGCACGTTTGCTCCAAACCAGATACCACCGGGCTCAACTCCAACGGATGTTGTTATGACGATCACTACGACGGCGTCGACAATCTCAGCTTTGGAACACCCACGAGTGCTTTACGCCGATTGGCTGGGGTTCAGTAGCATGGGATTGATGGGCCTGGTAGTTATTGGAGTGCGCCGGAAGAACCGCAAGAAGAGTGTCGCTCTCGGCGTCTCATTGATGCTTATGCTGACGATCGTCGGTTGCGGCGGCCGCAGTACAGTTACTGTTCCTGGCACTCCCCTCGGTACGTCCACAGTGACTGTGACCGGAGCGACTACCAGTTTCACTCACTCTACGACTCTTACGCTGACCGTAAACTAGTTTGCGCTACCTAGCGAGCTTCAGCGCTTCTAGCGCGGCACCTTGCGCCCCAGTCGTGTCGCCATTGGGCATCACGTGGATTGGAATGTCGGCCTGCTCCTCTCGCTGGCTCGGCATCCCCACGCGAATCTCTGACAAAGCGCCGCACGTTTCAAAAGAGGAGCTCGACTACTTTCTTAAGCCCACCCGTTATGCCTGCGGACGGCATTGTGAAGGCGACCGCGATCAAGGCGACCGCAGGCGCTACCACTGATATGGAGAAGGCTCGCGCTATTTACGACTGGGTTGTGGACACGGCGACATGGGCGGAAAATGTGCCGTTTGAATGCCCTTTACGTTGGCCTGGCACGTTCCGCAGGCCTGCCGGGGCGGCATGTTTACGGTTTGCGCATTGCCAAATCGGACTTGGGCTACAAAAGCCTTGGACTACCGACGGACAAAGCCACCAAGGGCCAGCACTGTCGCACGGAAGTGTACCTTCGCGAACACGGCTGGGTTCCGGTGGACCCGGCAGACGTATGCAAGGTAGTTCTGGAGGAGCCTCCGGGGAATCGTCCACTTGGCGATGACACGGTGTCGAAGGCGCGCAAGCGCCTGTTCGGCTCGTGGGAGATGAACTGGATGGCATATAAATATGCTCCCAGCCCGGCGAATCCATGGGATACTGTGGTCGCTATATCTGCGTTTGCGGGACTCCGGAGCGAAAAACATTTTCGTACAATAAACTTACAATGGACTGGGCAATGGAGCCTTTCTTGCCTTTGTGGCAGTTCTTGGAATCACTTACACTCTGGGCCCGAAATTCTTCGCTCTACCTAGCTTCGTCTTTAGCCAGCGTCCTCCACACTGCGGCTGGCCAAAGTAAAAAGAAGCTCGAATTTTGTACCGAGGGGAGTGATTTTAGCTGCCAGTTTCTTTTGCTGGTGAAGGCTTACATTGGCCTCGAATTCCAGCACGAACTCCTGCTCCATACGCAGTACCCGCAGGCGTTCCACGGGAATCTTCGACTCCTCGAACGCAGCGTTGACGGCGGACATCGTGGGTTCGAGAATCTGTGTGGTCAAGCGAAAAACCATCCGCCGGATCTTCAAGCCAAAAATACTCTCCATCTGGCCCACGACGATCAGGAGAACGAGAATTACGGCCGCGGTGGCAGCCGCCGTCCAATACAACCCGCCTCCGACAGCCATCCCAACGCTCGCCACTACGAACATCGTCGCCGCCGTAGTCAACCCGATAACGCCCCCGCGCTCGCGCATGATCGCGCCGGCACCCAGAAATCCAAGGCCGGGGATGATTTGCGCCGCGATGCGAGTGTGGTCCCCTATGCCGTACTTCGTGGCCAGCTCATCGGAGAGGAGGGTGAATGTCGCCGAGCCAACACAGATGAACATGTTCGTGCGCAACCCGGCAGGCTTGTGATGGATCGCACGCTCCAGGCCGATAAGTCCGCCGAGGAAGGCGGAAAATATAATGCGTAAGAAAATCGGTGCTGTGACGTCCACACTTTGGAATGAGTGCATCTACCTCCCTTAAACCTATCTGGCCTCCTAAAACCTATCTGCAGTGAGATTCGATCTCAGTAGAGATTAGGAAGGCCGATCCACTCCACCTCAGCAATACAACACCATTCGCCTGTCCCAGGGGCGAATGGTGGCACTCTGGCGAAACGCTCAGCGTTTCACTCCTTGGAATTTGACCAGCGCAGGCCGAACGAATACGTACGACTATAGAATTCGCGTTGGTTAGGATATCGAGGGCTGCCTTGATAGAAGCCGAATACTTCATTCGTCAAATTGAGAGCGGAGGCGATGAACTTCAGTCCTCCCTTGATGCGGTAGCTGCCTTGGAGGTCGAGTTGGGTGTGCCCATATGTATAGTTATCGCCATTCGGGCCCTTGAGACCAAGGTCGGCACCTGGCTGGTAATTGTATTGATAGATGTAAGCGTCATTGTGCGTGACACCGAAACGTGTTGAGAGTCGCTTCTTGTCGTAGGTCACTCCGACATTCCAGTTGTTCGGTCCTTGCCGCGCTAGCGCGGGATCGTCCGTTCTGGCTGGCACCACGGCCTTGGAAATAGTGTGACTGTAGTTCGCAGAACCGCCGAGGCCATTCAGAAGTCCGGGCAGGAATGTGAATAGTTGCTGGTATGCCGCTTCAAAGCCAAAGATGTGTGCTTTCGTTCCATTGAGGGGCTTGAGTTCCGTCTGACCTGGAAATCGTATTGAGGTGATCGTTACAGGGAAAATGGGATCCCTCAAGTCTTTATAGAATATTCCAGCCTGGATGAGCCCGACCGGTTTCAAATAGTGCTCTGCCAGCAAGTCAAAGTTGTTCGCCGTGGTAGGTCGCAAGGCGGGATTGCCCACCGCAACTTGTGACAATAAATCTGTTTCAAGCACGTAGGGCGGAAGATCCGAAAAATTTGGACGGGCAATGCCTCTTCCGTATCCCGCGCGCAGAATCGTGTTCGGCGTAAACGCATATTGAAAATTCACGCTAGGCAGCACGTTTATATAGAGGTTGCTTCCCGTAGCCGGCGAGGTGACAAGTTGTTGACTGATGGGATCGACGGTGACTTGATAGCCAGTAAAGTGTGACTGCGTGGTTTCAACGCGCACTCCAGTTTCGATGCGGGCCTTGCCGAACGATATCGTATTCATAGCGTAAACCGCATAGATTCGCTCAACGGTATGGTAATTGTTGGGATCTGAGCGCGTACGCGTGTCGTCGGCGCGGAAGGAGAGAGCGCTCGGATTGGCCGCGATCAGGCCGAGAATTTTGTCGTAATCGGATAGCGGCGGAAGTGTGTAATTGCCAAAATAGAAATTCGGATCTCTGGGAGCGCCTCCCAGCACCTGGCTATACAGTAACTGTTGACTTCCCGTTGATTTGTAAACGGGTTCGTAGGTCTTGTTTGTTTTATCACCACTCCGTATTTTGGCACCCACATCGAAGGAGCCGAAATGCGACCCCTTCAGATAGTGGTGTGTAAGTGATATGGAGCCTTCCAAATCGAGCTCTCGAACCGGATCAACAGCCCCAATAGTTTTAGTCATGTGGTAAGCTGCGGGATCGTTGAGGTTGACGCCATTCAACACCGAGTACTTTGGAATGAGGGGGTTCGTGGTATTAATTCCGAAGACCACATTCGAGGGCCCCGCAAAGTAAGTGCTTGGAAACTGTCCGTCTTGCCGTTCCCGGGACACCGCGAATTGATAGTTCAGAAGCGACTGTCCAAAGTTGAGTCTTTCGCCCGCGGCGATGCTGTAGATCCTTTGCTCGGGTGTGCGATTGAGATGTCTGATAACTATGCTGCCATCCGAAAACTTAGGGTCTGGGTTGGTTGAACTTGGGGAAATCAGAGTTCCAAAGTCCGGCTGCACGTTCCAGGTATCGCCAAAATCCTTGAACTCAGCAAACAAGCCACGGACATAGGCACTCGATCCATTGTGCAGGCGATAGTCCGTGCTACCTGCAAAGCCGTAACGATGCCGACGCTGTTGATATTCGCGTAAATGGATGCCGGTGACGGTTGGGACAAACCCGCTCCCGAAATCCTGGGCGCCTGGGGATGGTTCGATGTTGTTGTAACCGCGTCCGTTGTAGTCGTAACTACCCCCGAAGGCTACGCCGAGACGTTTCTGTACGCCGAACCGCTGACTGATAGTCCCATCGTACTTGGTCAACGAACGGCCGTTGATGATAGGCGTGTACCCATACAAACCCGTAATGGTATAAAACGCCTTGTCGTCGGCGGATCTCGTTTCAAGATCGACCGACCCGCCAATCGCGTCTCCATCTTGATTGGCCGAAAGAGTCTTGCTGACCTGAATAGATTCCACCAGGTCGGCTGGGATGATATCCAACTTGACGTTCCGTACATCACGTTCCGGCGAAGACACGTGTACTCCGTTGATCGTAACGTTGGAAAGTCGTGGTTCCGTACCACGAATTTGGATGTATTTTCCTTCGCCCTCGTCGCGTTCGAGCGACACGCCTGGCAGCCGGCCAAGAGCATCGGCAACGTTGGTATTGGGCAGACTGGTGATTACGTCGGCGGGCAACACTTCGATGATGTTGTCCGCAGTGCGTTCACGATTGATGGCCTCGAGCTCGCCGCTTTCACGTTCTCCGCGAACGATGACTTCCTGGTTCACAGACCCGAGGCCGAGCGCGGCATCGGCGTGCACCATCGCCCCTGCCGTGACCGTCACGGGCGCAGAAACTTGTTTGAACCCAATGTAGGAGACCGTCAATGTGTAAGTACCGATTGGAACTCCGCGCAGAGTGAAGTTCCCCTGATCGTCCGATACGGCGATCAGGCCCGTCGGTTGCAGCTCGACGCGGGCACCCTGCAACGCGACGTGATCGGGATCCGTCGCGCGTCCCTGGATGGTGCCGACGCCTTGCTGAGCTGGAACCTTGCTGGCGGGAGGTGCTCCGGCAGTTTGCGCCCACACAGAACTACTCGCAACGACGAACAACCCAAACACAATCAAGAGCTGCCGCATCAGGAGCTTGACTACAGGCACAAAGCCCGGACGATCAATAACGGAATAGATTGGATTGCCGGAACTTCGTGTAGACCACAGATCGAATACAGAAATCGAGTGTTGCTTCATGTTTTCTCCGCTTGGTTGCTGAGAACCTCATGCATGGATGCAGCAGTCCGGGTTCAATAGTGTAGTGTCAGCAACCCAGAGTATGGAGATGAACTGTTACAACGCAATTAAAATTCTGCTATAAAAAGCGCCGTAGCGAACATTTCTTCAGCCAAGGTTATCGATGAGATAACCGAAAACGTGGTTATAACCCAATTCGAATGGTAGTCATAACGACATGAAAACTTTCTTCAGCTCGCGCAACAACTTTTGCGATTTCCGCAGGCTTCCTCGCGTAGTATGTGGAAACTATGCGGACTGTTCGACTCGTTATTTTTGATATTGGCGGCACTATCATCGAAGACAATGGCGAGGTGATTGCCTCGTTTAGCGCGGCTTTGGCGGCGAACGGCTTAACGGCCACGGATGCGGAACTTAAAGAACTCAAGGGTTCCTCGAAACGCGACGTGATCAAGAAATTTGTGGAGCGACAATGGAGCCAGCAGGACGCGATGAACGAAGAGCGCATTCGCAAAGCCTATGGAGATTTCAAAGCGGAACTCGAAAATAGGTTTTCGAATGGTGGAGTTAAGCCCATCGCAGGAGCTCAAGCAACGTTCGCTTGGCTGAAAGCCAACAACATTGCCTGCGCGACAACCACGGGGTTCTATCGGACCGTGACCGACATCGCACTCGCCTCCGCTGGTTGGCAGGAGACGTTTGCCGCGAATATCTGTAGTGATGATGTGAAGGATGGGCGTCCGGCTCCATTCATGATTTTCCGCGCCATGGAAGCGGCGCGCATCGGCGATGTGCGAGAAGTTCTGAACGTGGGAGACACTCCGTTGGATTTGCAGGCTGGGAGCCGGGCCGGTGTGCTCGGTGTCATCGGAGTACTAACGGGAATTCACAAGCAAGAGCGTCTGCAGCGCGAGTCGCCTTCGCATCTGATCCAAAGTGTGGCGGAGTTGCCCGCTCTGATCGAGGCTCATTATTCCTGATGTTTATTCCTGATGATCGCTTGCGCTGGCGCCCCCAGGGTTCGATGTGATCGGATGACTCGCGGTACCTAGCAGAATAGTACGGAAAGCACTCGCAGGTGGGCTCAGCGGGCGGTGCGTTCTGGATACCAAAGTGAGGGGCCTTTCAAGAGCGAGGCCTTGTACCTTGGCTGAACTCAAACGTTCTGACAACACCTCCGCTTCCACAGTTCGCCAGGAGAGAATCGCAATGCCGAGGTTGGCCTCCACCAGGGCCTTGATTACCTGGTTGTTGTTGAGTTCCAGGCTGTGAACAAGTGTGATACCGATGGCGGAGAATTTGGTTTCCACGAATAACCTTGTGCCGGATGTAGGCTCGCGGACCAAGAACGTTTCGTTGGCGAGTGTTTCCGGTTGGATCACCGTCTCGGAGGCCAGACGGTGCCGCTTGCCAACGACGACCACCAACTCGTCGACGCCGAACTGTTCTGCTTTCAGATCATCAGGAGGAGAATGAGAGAGGGTAACGCCCAGTTCAAAACGGCCGTCCGCCACCGACTGCTCGACTTGCCTCGAGTTGTATACCTGGAGATTCAGCGCCACTTCGGGATTTTGCAGCCGGAATTCTCCCAAGGCATGCGGTAAGACGTGCTCGGCAGCGATGACAACACTGGCCAAGTCCAGGCGTCCGACAATCACCTTTCGCAACTCGGCGCTCTCTCGCTCCGTAGCTGCGATCCGTTGGAGCAGATCATTGGCATGACGATTCAGAAGAACGCCAGATTCCGTCAGGTAGACTCGTCTGCCAACGCGGCGAAAAAGCGTGACCCGAAGTTTGTCTTCTAACTCATGAACTTGATTCGATACATACGGCTGGCTCACGTGCAGTTCCTCGGCGGCTCGAGAAAAGCTGGCGAGGCGGGCGACCGATTCAAAGATTCTCAACCCTGCGATGCTCAGCGAGGATGGCGGGTATGGGCCTTGGGGAGCTTCTGGGTCTTTCATAAGAGAGCCTGGCCGAGACAGCGGCGAGTGAACAAATTTTACATTATCTCCGTAACGGCAAAGCGCGATTTCCCTTTGCTCAAGGATCGCCGTCGCAGGAAAGGCAGCCTTTATCGCAAGGCTGAAGGAAAACAATGCTACTAGCAGACCGAACAAAGAAGATTACGCCGCCGGGCACGTCAAAAATGCGGGAGCTTGCCAACGCTCTCAAGCGGTCGGGCGTTGATGTCATCAATTTTGCCGCGGGAGAATTGGATGGCGACGCCAGCGATGCAATGAAAACTGGCGCCAAGCGTGCCATTGATGAAGGCCACAACAAGTACACCCCAACGTTGGGAATGAAAGATTTGCGCGAGCGTATCGCCGAAATGGTCTCGCAACGATGTGGCACGGAGTATGGTGCCGATGAGATTGCCGTGACCGCTGGCGCGAAGCAGGCGCTCTATAACGCTGCGATGGTTTTGTTCGATCCGGGAGACGAAGTCATCATCCCGCAACCGTATTGGGTGACATTCCCAGCCCAGGTTGAGGTCGCCGGAGCTACGCCAGTTTTTATCGATACCGCGAAAACAGGATACCGGCTGACGACAGACGATTTGGAAAGAGCCATTACACCCGCCACGAAGGCGGTGATCCTAAATAGCCCGAACAATCCGACCGGTGTGATTTATGATTCTGAGGCCCTTCTTCGGATCGCGCAGATCGCATTGCAGCGGCAATTCTGGATCATCTTCGACGAATGCTATTCAGAGCTGGTGCGAGAGGGAGCGACGCATCACAACGTTGTCCAACTGGATCCGAAGACGAAGCCGCAGACAATTCTGGTGAATTCTTTCTCGAAGAGCCATGCGGTCACCGGGTGGAGAATTGGCTATGCATGCGGACCCAGGCGCGTCATCACGGCGATGGAGAATTTCCAGGGACACACCACTTCGAATCCCTGCACGATTTCCCAACATGCTGCCGCAGCCGCACTCCGGAATGAGGACGGCTCCTTCATCAAGAAAGTGAATGCTGTTCTGGAAGAAAGACTGAGCATCGCGATGCGCATTGTCGGCTCCATGAATGACATCCGGTGCGCTCCAGCAGAGGGAGCGTTCTATCTTTTTCTCAATGTTGAGAAGAAGTTTGGCAAAAGCTATCGGGGCAAAGCCATCGACAACGTTGGCACCCTGTGCGAGCTTATGCTGAGTGAAGCCAGAGTTGCCGTGGTCCCGGGCGACGCCTTCGGTGACCCGAGCGGACTTCGAGTATCGTATGCCATTGGGACTCATCAGGTGGAGGAAGGGTTGCTGCGGATGAAGCAGTTGTTGGATGAAATTGTATGAATTGATTCTCCTAGTTGTTAATGTGAAACGAGCATGGCCTATGCATAGATCTTTCCCGAGCATCATGATGTTATTGCAGCTAACTGCATACATTTACCCGCAAGCTCCTCCATCTCCGGAGAAACACTTCGACGGAAAAACATGGTGGGAACATATCAAGGTTGTGGCCGACGACCGCATGGAAGGCCGCGAGACCGGCAGTGAAGGTCTGCGCAAGGCGGAAGCCTATGTGGTCGAGCAATTGACAAAGGCCGGTGTTCAGCCCGCAGGCACAGATGGTTTTTATCAACCGGTCAAGTTCATCTCCCGTCGAATTGTGGAGAAGGATTGCAGCATTACGCTGATTCGCAACGGTGCAGTCGAGCCTCTTACGCTCGGCGAGGACGCATATTTCAACACGCGAGTCGATCTCACGAAGGAAGAAATCAACGCGCCGCTAGTCTTCGCGGGCTATGGTCTGAAAATTCCAGAAAAGAACTATGACGATCTTGTCGGGCTTGATCTGAAGGGCAAGGTTGCCGTAATTCTGACCGGTTTCCCAGCAGGCATTCCCAGTAGCCTCGCAGCTCACTACCAGTGGGCGGGAGAGCGCTGGAAGGTATTCCGTGAGGCTGGCGCAATCGGGATCATCACCATTCCCAATCCCGCATCGATGGATTTTCCGTGGAGCCGCTCGTCGCTCAATCGGACTCATCCGCAGATGGATTTGGCCGACCCTGAATTTAATGAACTGGCTGGCCAGAAGGTTGCTCTAACATTCAATCCCGCGAGCGCGGGCAAACTTCTCGCTGGTTCGGGTCACACGTTTCAGGAACTTGCTGAATTGGCTAAGGACCAAAAGCCGCTGCCTCGATTCCCGCTGCAGGTTTCTCTCAAAAGTCGGGTGCACGTGGAAAAACAGGAAGTGACGTCGGCGAATGTGATCGCGAAGTTGCCCGGTAGTGATCCCTTACTGAAGAACGAATTCGTCGTTCTTTCCGCTCACATCGACCATCTCGGAATCGGCGAACCGATCGACGGAGATCGTATTTACAACGGTGCTATGGACAACGGTTCCGGCGTCGCCCTATTGCTGGATATGGCCGCGTCTCTTAAGAGGGAAAAGCTCCGGCGTTCCATCTTGTTTGTGTTTGTGGTTGCAGAAGAGAAGGGCTTGCTCGGATCAAAATACTTTGCGGCACATCCGACGGTAGATGCAAAGTCCATGGTTGCGGATTTCAACGTGGACATGTTTCTTCCGATTGTGCCTTTGACGGTTCTCAAGGTGAAAGGTCTCGCGGAGTCCGATCTGGGAGACCAGGCAACGCTGGCCGCAAACTCCTTCGACGTGCGCGTGGTGGCCGATTTCCAACCGCTGCGAAATTCATTTATTCGCAGTGACCAATACAATTTCGTTCGCCACGGCATTCCTGCTTTAAACATGGAGATCAGTTTCGATCCTGGATCATCGCAGCAGAAAATATTCAAAGACTGGCTCACGAATCACTATCACGCCCCGTCCGATGACGTCAGTCAGCCCATTCAGCTTTCCTCCGCTGCCCTGTATGAAGAGGTCATGCGAAAGCTGCTAATCGCTGTGGCGAATGCTGACGCGCGGCCACAGTGGAAGAAGGACAGTTTTTTCCGTCGGTATGTGCAGTAGAAAACAGATCGCAAATAGAAACCCGTGAGCATGGTACCAACCTCATCCATCCCGCCTCCAACCAGCGACTTAGTGCGCGCGATCGGGCGCTGGAGCCTCATCTCTCTGATGGTAAACCTCATCATCGGTGCAGGCATCTTCGGGCTGCCGGCTGCGGTTGCGGGAATTCTGGGCACTCAAAGTCCATTCGCCTACCTATTCGCCGCTGCAGGTATGGGCGTCATCGCCGCCTGCGTCGCCGAGGTAGCCTCGCGCTTTCACCAGGCCGGGGGCCCGTACCTTTACGCAAAAGTCGCCTTCGGACGTTTTCTTGGTTTGCAGACGGGATGGCTCCTTGGGCTCACTCGCGTAAGCTCCGCAGCCGCTGTCTCTAACATTTTCCTGGACTATCTGGATGGATTTTGGCCGCACGCAAAAGAGCCGGTTGCGCGTCTTGTGATCTTGACGATTCTGATTGGCGGGTTAGCTCTCATCAACATTCGTGGCGTAAAGTTAGGAACGTGGGTCAGTAACTTGTTCACGATTGGTAAACTTGTGCCACTCCTGATCCTTGTAGTTGCGGGCTTATTCTTTATTCACTCTCAGGGCAGTCCGATTCTGAGAGTCCAGGCATCTCACCCGGCGGGCGCATGGCTGAGCGCAGTCTTGTTGCTGATCTATGCCTTTACCGGCTTCGAGTCTGCGCTGATCCCGGGTGGAGAAGTTAATGAACCACGCCGCGATATTCCAATAGCGCTGATGGCCGCAGTGCCGCTAGTCACAACCATTTATTTCCTTGTTCAGGTAGTAGTGGTGCATACCCTGGCCAACCCTGCCCAGAGCGCCCGGCCACTCTCGGCTGCGGCCTTTGTCGTCGGCGGCAACACGATGGCCACCATCGTGGCCCTGGGCGCACTGCTCTCAACCTTCGGCAGTTTGGCCGCTAACATGGTTGCTAACCCTAGGATCACCTTTGCGTTGGCTGAGCAAGGCGACTTTCCCCGGTGGTTCGCTGCGATTCATCGCCGCTACCAAACCCCTTACGTCTCGATTGCGGTTTTTGCCGTGTTGTTGTGGGCGCTGGCGGCGCTAGGCACATTCCGATGGAACGCCACGCTCTCCGCCATCTCGCGCCTTTTCGCTTACATGATTACTTGTGCAGCTCTGCCCGCGCTGCGTAAGAAACTTCCCGGAAAGGAAGGCTTCCGCCTGCCTGCAGGCAGCGTCTTCGCCACGGTAGGCATTTTGTTTGTTCTAGTGTTAGCCAGTCGAATGGGCATCGCCGAGGTGGCTGCTCTGGTGGCGACTGCAAGCTTTGCCTTCCTGAACTGGCTAGCAGTTCGTCGGAATGGGTATGAGCTAACCGAGAACACAAAGCCGTAAGCCTTTGCGAGAAGCCGTTGATTGATCCAGACGCTGCGGGTTGTTTCTGCTGTAGAATCACTCGTCTGGGCAGGATGTGAAGAGTTTGGACGGCTTCTTTCAGAACTGGGCCAAGAATTTGTACCGTTTTTGTACCGCCGAACCGGCAGACTGGCCTTTTTGGCATTTGTCGCCTCTTGAAGAACCAATAACTTACGTAGAATCAATGGGTTGTACAGTTCGACTCCCGCCGCCTCCACCACTATCTTGTTGATTATTAATAGTTTGCCGACATATTTTACTTTCGTACACTAGTATTTTGCGCAGGCGGATTCGTCGCCGACCTTGGCCAAAGGTAGGATCCTGCCCACATACAGCGCCGCAGCAATCGAGATTGTTCGCAAAACGATCTCCTTTGCTGAAGCGATCAACCACTCTCTCATCTGGGATGAGAGGACCCTCCATCGGATATCTACTTCTTAATTCTCTCCAGCATGACGAGTACAACATCATTGCTGCGCATAGGCACCGAAAGCTCATAGTAGCCTTTCTTTCCGGCCCGGATGACACGATCGATTTCCGGAAGGTCGCGTGTCAGCACCTTGAGCCGATCGAGCTGTGTTGCCGTCAACTCTCGAGGCGAGCCCATATCGATGTAGGCGGAGTACGCGTCATTGGAGCGAAATCCCGTCCGGTGAACCTCCAGTCGATAGCTCCCGGAGCTCAGATTCCTTACACTCAAATGCAGAGATGGCGCTGGAGTGGCCGTAACGATGCGACTATAAAATGGCCGGTTGCTGACCTTCTGCTGGGGCTGTTGGAAGTCCCAGATAACAGCCGCAACGTTGCCATTGTCCTCCGCAGCGAAAGCCTGCGAGTCCTGGAGCGGAATCTCGTTGCCCCGGACCGCATGGAGATATTTGTAAGCAAAGTAGGCTGGTTTTCGGATCCCTTCGCGGTTCAACAGCCCGAACCCGCCGTGAAACGGCGTCGGCGGCGGACCGGGCTCTTCGAAAAGATCTGTGTAAGTCCAGTAGCTCATGCCCTGGACCAGGCCTTCACTGGCTCTGAGCTTGCTGAGAATATACGGCGCGCTGATGTAGGAATCATGTACGAGGTCGCGCGGGTTGTAGCTCGTGCTCCATTCCGTAAAGTAGAGCGGCAAGTCAGGAAACTTAGATGCCTTGATCTGCTCACGAACCTTGCGAACGTCACCGACAATGGCATCCTGCGATGGTGAGAGTTTGATGTCCTCCTTACCATTCTCGTCCAAAAAGCCGTTGTCGACGCCATAGGTGTGTGTCGTAACAAAATCGACCGCTGCGCCGCTTTGCGCCGCGTGACCAAGGAATTCTGGCACCCATGCAGCTCCAGCCGTTGACGGACCCCCAACTCGCAAATTCGAGTCGATCGTCTTGATCGTATTTGATGTCAGATCGTAAAGCTCAAAATAAGCGTTCTGGTCGGCCCCTTCCCAGAATCCCGACAGATTGGGTTCGTTCCACACCTCGAAGAACCAGCTGCGGACTTCGTCCTGCCCATAGCGTTGCTCGAGGTGGCGGGTGAAGGCATCGACCAGGTCTCTCCAAGCCGGCAGTAGCGGATGGGATGTATTGCCTTGCCAATAGAAGATCTTGTTGTCGGACGTCTTCATCGCGTTCGGAGTGAAGCCCAGTTCCACAAATGGCTTGATGCGCCGCGCGAGCAGGTCATCATAGAGCCGGTCGACCTTTGTCCAGTCGTAAGCGATTTTGCCGTTCTCTAGGCTGACGGTGCCCAGAACATCGTGGAAGATGGCATGGAAGCGAATGTAGCGGAAGCCCAGTTCATCGACGGCTTTTTTGAGTTGCAACTGGCTATCTTCGCGAATGAGTGTGCCAGGAAAGTCGGACCCCACCGACAAGTCGAAAAAACGGTCGAGCGGCTTGTTTGCGTGCGCGGCATCGAGTTCAATGCAACGCTGAGCTGGCTTCGGTGTCTTCGCTAAAGTCGCCGGGAAGAGGGCGAAGCAGAACAAACTGAGGCCGGCCAGATACCGAACTCGTTGCTTATTGGCGCGCTTCATCTGACGGAAATCTGCTCCTGACGAGTGTCTACTTAACGGCATTCGAAGTTGTTCGCGTCCTCTGTATCTCCCTGTCCTTTGTAGTGGGCGTGCTTCGGATACGGGCAGAGGGGCCGACTGCGTCCCGGGAATGCTTTGCCGGTCGCGATCACTGACGTTGGTGGGGTTCCCTTCTCCACCCAGTTGACCAGCGCACCCAAAAGATCAAACTGATCCAGGCCGGGTCCTCCTCCGCAGTGCGCCATGCCAGGAACAAAATAGAACTGGCTCCATTTGGAAACGGCTTCGATGCCGCCGTTCGCAGCCGACATATCCATGTAATAACCGAAGGTGTCGAGCGGAGAGAACCAGGGATCGCTGTCGCCGTGGTAGAAGATCAGCTTCCCTCGATGTCCAGAGAACGT
>Ga0209068_10000408_pt1 | contig 23598 bp, 20 predicted proteins | sample ColStrG_CSR_2012_FD_187200 | JGI IMG/M metagenome (GOLD analysis project Ga0209068, IMG submission 187200) | Freshwater sediment microbial communities in response to fracking from Pennsylvania, USA - Cold Stream Run_MetaG_CSR_2012 (SPAdes)... | ecosystem: Environmental > Aquatic > Freshwater >...
CGGCAAGAGCGCCGACGCGATCACGGTTCCGTGCACGACGCTGAGCGCGCTTTGCACCGGGCACGCACCGGCTGCGTTCGATTTTCTGAAAATTGATGTGGAGGGCGCCGAACCGGACGTCCTCTTCGGCGGTGATTGGCAGCGGTTCCGGCCCAAGCTGGTGGTGGTTGAGGCGCTCGCGCCCTACACGTTGGCGCCGGCCTTCGAGCAATGGGAGCCGTTTCTGGCCCAGCACGGCTACAGCCATGTCTGGTTCGACAGCCTCAACCGCTACTACCTCGCCAAGGAGGCAGGCGAGCTCGCGGGCTGCTTCACGACCGCACCAGCCGCCTTCGACGAGGCCCTGGCGTTCCGCAACACAAAGCCGGCCCTGGACGATCAGGCCCACCCCGATCATGGGCTGGCCGTGCTGCTGGGCAACGCGGCCATGACCCGTCTGCCGGTCCTCGATCGGAGCCTCCTGCAGGAGCTGCTGACCTCGGGCATGGCCGAGGCGGAGCTCGACCGACGCGCCGACGCGGCGGACGTGGCGCGCATTTGGGCACAGCTGTTCGGGCCGCAGGCCGCGCCGGCGCTCGCGAACCTCACGCTCCCGGCCGAGGCCAGCATTCGCGACCTTTATGCCGCAATCGCCGAATCTGATCTGTTTCGGGCCGCTTGCGGCCGAATATCGGCCAGTTATGGCTGGTAGCAACTCGACCATTCGGCTTGCGGCGCTTGGCGGCCATTGGCTATACGGCCTATGAGGTTGTAGACGCCGCGGGCGGCGGGGTACCGTGGACACTATTTCCTGATTTGCCGGGGCCAACCGGCTCCGGCCGGATGCAAGGCCCGAGAGATCACGTCATGCGTGGCGCACTCGGTGGTCCGCGCGTATTGTTGCGCCGGCTTCGCGAGGTCATGGCGGAGCCGGTCAGCGCGCAGGAACGCCTCGACAAGATCGTCGTCCTGATCGCCGCCAACATGGTTGCGGAGGTCTGTTCCGTCTACGTGCTGCGCGTGGACTCGACGCTCGAGCTTTACGCCAGCGAGGGCCTCAATCGCGAGGCCGTCCACCAGACCGTGCTGCGCCAGGACGAGGGCCTGGTCGGTCTCGTCGCCAGCGAGGCCAATCCCATCAATCTGTCGGAGGCGCAGAACCACCCCGCCTTCTCGTTCCGGCCGGAAACCGGCGAGGAAATCTACCACTCCTTCCTGGGCGTCCCGGTCCTGCGCGCCGGCAATACGCTGGGCGTGCTGGTGGTGCAGAACCGCGCGCGCCGCACCTATTCCGAGGAAGAGGAAGAGGCGCTCCAGACGACCGCGATGGTGCTGGCCGAGATGATCGCCTCGGGCGAGCTCTCCGCGCTCGCCCGCCCGGGCGCGCCCGAGCCCGCCGCGCGGCGGCCGTTGCACCTGACCGGCGCCGCCCTGACCGAAGGCATCGCGCTCGGACACGCGGTCCTGCACGAGCCGCGCGTCGTGATCACCAATTTCATCGCCGACGACCTGCCGAAGGAACTGAAGCGCCTGCGCGCCGCGGTGGAGACGATGCGCTCGGACCTCGACGTCCTGCTCGAACGCGGCGAATTGCCGGACGGCGGCGAGCACCGCGAGGTGCTCGAGGCCTACCGCATGTTTGCCGACGACCGCGGCTGGCTGCACCGCCTCGAGGAGGCGGTGCGCACCGGCCTGACCGCCGAGGCCGCGGTCGAGCGCGTCCAATCCGACACCAGGGCGCGCATGCTGCGCATCTCGGATCCCTATTTGCGCGAGCGGCTGCACGACCTCGATGATCTCGCCAACCGGCTGATGCACCAGTTGCTCGGCCAGGACTACGCTCCGGCCCGCGATCGGCTGCCGGAGAACGCCGTGCTGGTGGCACGCTCGATGGGGCCGGCAGCTCTGCTCGAATACGATCGCCGGCGCCTGCGCGGCCTCATCCTCGAGGAGGGCGGACCCAATTCGCATGTGGCGATCGTCGCCCGCGCGCTCGGCATCGCGGCAGTCGGCGAGATCGCCAACGCCACCGGCATCGCCGATCCGGGCGATGCGATCATCGTGGACGGCACCACGGGGGACGTGCACATACGGCCGACGCCCGACATGGAGGCCGCCTATGTGGAGCGCGTACGGCTGCGCGCGCGCCGGCAATTGCAATATCAGGCGCTGCGCGACAAGCCGTGCCTGACCAAGTGCGGCGAGCCGATCACGCTGATGATCAATGCCGGCCTCGCGGTCGATCTGCCGCATATCGAAGAGACCGGAGCCGCCGGGATCGGGCTGTTCCGGACCGAGCTCCAGTTCATGGTGGCTGCCACCTTCCCGCGCGCGGCCGAGCAGTTTTCGCTCTACCGCACCGTGCTCGATGCCGCCGGCGACCGGCCGGTCACGTTTCGCACGCTCGACATCGGCGGCGACAAGATCCTGCCCTATATGCGCAACGTCGTGGAGGAAAATCCGGCGCTCGGCTGGCGCGCGATCAGGCTCGGACTCGACCGGCCGGCGCTGCTGCGCAGCCAGATCCGCGCGCTGTTGCGGGCGGCGGCCGGCCGCGGGCTCAAGATCATGTTCCCGATGATCGCCGTCGTCGAGGAATTCGACGAGGCGAAGGGGCTGGTCGAGCGCGAGCTGACACATCTGCGCCGCCACGGGCACAAATTGCCCGAGCGTGTCGATGTCGGCAGCATGGTCGAGGTGCCCTCGCTGCTCTACCAGCTCGACGAGCTGCTCGATCGGGTGGACTTTCTTTCCATCGGCTCCAACGATCTGGTTCAGTTCTTCTATGCGGCCGACCGCGGCAATGCGCGCGTCGCGGAACGCTTCGACCCGATCTCGGTGCCGGTCATGCGGGCGCTGCGGGACATCGCCGCCAAGGGCCGCGCGCACAACAAGCCGGTCGCGGTGTGCGGCGAGCTCGCGTCGCGGCCGATCGGCGCGCTTGCATTGGTGGCGATCGGCTACCGCTCGTTCTCGCTGTCGCCGTCCGCGGTCGGTCCGGTCAAGGCCATGCTGCTCGAACTCGACATCCGCAAGGTCGCCGCGCTGGTGGGACCGCTGCTCGAAGGTCCGGCCGGCAGCGGGTCGGTTCGCGATAAGTTGAAGGAATTCGCCGCCGCGCAAGGTCTCCAGCTGTGACGCAGCGACTTTCACCGGCCGGCAAAGCGTGTGGATGATTGATGCTTCCTGAACAAAAGCTCGACGCGCTCTTGGCGCGCCACCAGATGGTCGAGAGCGAGCTCGCAAGCCAGGTCACGCCCACGACCTATGTGCGGCTCTCGCGCGAATTCGCCGAGCTCGGCCCGGTCATCGATGCGATCAAGGCCTATCGCGAGGTCACCGACGAAATTTCCGGCCTCCAGACGCTGCTCGACGATGCTTCGACCGACGCCGAGATGCGCGCGCTCGCGGCCGGCGAGAAGCCCGTCCTCGAGCAGCGCCGCACCGCGCTCGAACACGAAATCCGCTTGGCGTTGCTGCCGAAAGACGCCATGGACGAGCGCAACGTCATTCTCGAAATCCGCGCCGGCACCGGCGGCGACGAGGCTTCGTTGTTCGCCGGAGACCTGTTCCGAATGTACGAGCGCTATGCCGCCAAGCAAGGCTGGAAGGTCGAGATCATCTCCGCCAGCGAAGGCGCGGTCGGCGGCTACAAGGAGATCATCGCCGAGGTCCACGGCCGCGGCGCTTTCGCCAAGCTGAAATTCGAGTCGGGCGTCCATCGCGTGCAGCGCGTTCCCGACACCGAGGGCTCGGGCCGCATCCACACCTCCGCGGCGACGGTCGCGGTCCTGCCGGAGGCGGAGGACATCGACGTCTCCATCAACGAGGCGGACCTGAAAATCGATACCATGCGGGCGGGCGGCGCCGGCGGCCAGCACGTCAACAAGACCGAATCGGCCATTCGGCTGACCCATATCCCGAGCGGCATCGTCGTCTTCATGCAGGAAGATCGCTCGCAGCATCGCAATCGCGCCAAGGCGATGGCGGTCTTGCGCAGCCGGCTGTACGACTTCGAGCGCCAAAAATACGATGCGGCGCGCGCCGCCGACCGGCGCGGCCAGGTCGGGTCGGGCGACCGCTCCGAGCGCATCCGCACCTACAATTTTCCGCAAGGACGCGTGAGCGACCACCGCATCAATCTGACGCTCTACAAGCTGCCGCAGATCCTGGAAGGCGAGGCGCTGGGCGAGATCATCGATGCGCTCATCACCGAGCATCAGGCGGCATTGCTGGCCGAGGAGGGCTCGCTGCAATGACGGCGACGGCCGCACTCGATCCGCGCCCCTCGATCGCGCGCGCGCGCCGCGCGGTGGCGCAATTGTTTCGCCGCGAAGGCCTCGCCACGCCCGAGCTCGACGCACGCCTCTTGGTGGCGCACGCGCTCGGCCTCGACCACGCGGGCCTCGCCGCCCAGTCGGCACGCACGCTCACCGAAGCCGAGGGCGATGCGATCGCCGCCCTGGCGGCGCGACGCCGCGCGCGCGAGCCGGTGGCGCGCATCATCGGCGTCAAGGAATTCTGGGGGTTGGATTTCAAGCTCAACGCCGCGACATTGGTGCCGCGACCGGAGACCGAGACCGTGGTCGAAGCCGCGCTCGACGTCGTCGATCGGTCGCACGGGCGCGGCCGCGCGCTCCGGGTCGCCGATCTCGGCACCGGCTCGGGCGCGCTTCTGCTGGCGCTCCTTTCCGAATTGCCGCTGGCGCGGGGTTTCGGCACCGACCTGAGCCCGGAAGCGCTCGGCTGCGCCCGCGACAATGCGGTCGCGCTCGGTCTCGCCGCGCGGGCTTCGTTTCTCGCCTGCGACTTTGGTTCGGCCCTCGAAGGACCATTCGACATCGTGGTATCGAATCCGCCCTATGTGGCGCATGACGATATTGCATCGCTGGCGCCCGAGGTGAGGGTGTTTGATCCTCGACTTGCGCTCGACGGCGGACCCGACGGTCTTGATGCTTACCGGACGATTACCATGACGGCGCGGAAATTGTTGTCGCCCGAAAGCGTCCTCGTGCTCGAGCTCGGCCAGCTCGGCGCGATCGAGCGCCTGCTGCCTGCCGCAGGCCTCGTCGCCATCGGGGGCCCGCGGCACGATCTCCTGGGCATCGCCCGAGCCCTGGTAGTCAAGCTCTTACCATAGCTCTTACCATAGCTTTTGCCATAGCTTTTGCCATGACTCCTCCACATTTGGGACGTGCAAAAAAGCGCTTGGATTGTGGTCCGAGACGGACTAGGTTCCGCTTATGGAATCGACCCGAAACGGTTGAACGCGCCAGCATCGAGGCCCGCAGCGAAGCTCGGAGAGCCACAGGCGCGTCAAGGGGAACAAGTCAGGCCGGATGTGCCGGCGGAAAGTTCACCTCATCGGGGACGAGATGCTTCATCGGTTCGGCGCACGTCGCGATCGCTTGTCGGCGCGGCTGTGTGCCTTGCCAGAGGTGCGCCTCACCAGAGGTGGGCAACGCCGCGGCTTGGACCGCGGTGCTGGGGTTATTGCTTCGCGATTACGGAATCTGACGGCGCGGCGAATGGCGAAAGACGCCGCATGGTAAAGACGCATGACAAGCTTCGGCTGCTTCGACCGAAGGCCTGGCAATGCCGGGCCGGGCGCGTGAAGGAGCAGGAGGCTCTTGATGATGCGAAGCGCTTGATGAAGAGAAGAGCTTAGAGAAAAGCCTAGCGAACCGGAACTCGAGGAAGCGAAGAGCTTGAGGAAGCAAGGCGGCCGCAAGCCGTCGCAACGAAGGGTGGCAGCAGGCGAGTCATGAGAAACGGTCAGAACAAGCGGATGCGTGGTCGCAACCGTAAGAGCCAAAATCCGATGACCCGGGTGTTCGAGTCGAATGGACCCGATGTCAAGATTCGCGGCACTCCATCTCACATTGCCGAAAAATATCTCCAGCTCGCACGCGATGCGCAGACGTCCAGCGATCCGGTGGCGGCGGAGAATTACTTCCAGCACGCCGAACATTATTTTCGCCTGATCGCCGCCGCTCAGGAGCAATTCCGTCAGAGCAATCCCCAATTCTACCGGGGCGAAAACGAGACGCGCGACATGCGCGACGACGGTTTCGACGATGGCGACGACAGCCCGCAAGGGATGCCCGGTCCCGGCGAGGTGCCGTTTGGGCCGGGCGAGCCGCAACCCTATCTGCCGCGCGAACCACAACCCTATCCGGCCCGCGAGCAGCAAGCCTATCCGGTGCGCGAGCAGCAAGTTTATGCGCCGCGTCAGCAGCATCAGCCGGCGGCGCCCGCGCCCGACAGAGTGGACGACGTCGACCGGTTGCCGTCCTTCATTACGGGCGGACAGCAGCCGCAACCACAGCCGCAGCCCGGCCAGAACCATCAAGGGTACGGACAAAACGGCCACGAAAATCAGGGCGACCGCTTCCCGTTGCATCGGCGCCGGCGCCGGCACCGCGGTCCGCGCCACGAGATTCAGGGCGCGGCGCAAGGTGGGGGCGGCGACGGCGGCGACGACTCGCGCGGAAACGAGTGAGCCGGTAGCGCAGCTTCAATTCAATCGGGAGCGTTAATCGTTAACCGCGACGGCGCCAGCGCAGGCGCCAGCGCGGGAACCAGCCGCTGACGCTCGCGCCGCGCCGGAATGGCGCGGTAGACCTGCTTGCTCGCCTCCACGATGTGAACCCCTGCGAACGGCGCGGAAATCGTCGAACCGGTGCGCTCCCAGGCGGCCGCCGAGCGCAGGAACCAGCCGCGCGCGATCGGCGGCACATAAAGGGCTTCACTCCAGCCGGTAGGCGTGAACCAGGTCTCGCGCAACAGCTGGACGATCTGTGAGCGCGAATAGGGCCGGCCGTGGCCAAACGGCGTCGTATCCATGCGGGCCCAAAGCCCGCGCCGATTCGGCACGACCGCAAGCAGCCGTCCGCCGGAGGCCAATACGCGCCAGACTTCTCGCAGCAGGGCATCGGCCTGATGCGACATTTCGAGCGCATGGACCAGCAGCACCCGATCGACCGCAGAATCGGCGAGCGGCAACGCGAATTCATCCGTCAGGGCCGCCAGGCCCGGGCGCAGCGAGGGCCATTTGATCACGCCCTGCGCGGCCGGCATGAAGGCAAGGCATCGTTCCGCCTCCTCGCGGAACAGGCCGAGATAGGGCGTCGGATAGCCGATGCCGACGACCCGCAAGCCGCGCGTGTCGGCGAAGCGCGCCCGGACGCCCCGGCCCACGAAGCGCCGCGCCACGTCGCCGAGGCGCTGGGCGTAGAAGTTGCGAAGATCGACGACATCGAGGGACATGGCGTGAAAATAGCACAAATCGGGGTTTCAAACGTGCGGGCTTGCGCGCCCGTCGGGGGATCAAATTGCTTGGTTAGCGGCGTGCTTCCCCTTGTGCCGCGGGCGCCCTATGACCGATGATCCGGTCAGCATCCAAGCTCGCAGTCCAAGGACGATCATGGCCGCTCAAACCCAGCTCTTCCCGTGTCTCAAGGATAATTTCGGCGTCCTTCTGCACGATCCGCAAAGCGGCGCCACGGCCGCAATCGACGCGCCGGAAGCCGCCGCCGTGGAGGCTGCGCTGCAGGCCAAGGGTTGGCGGCTCACGGACATTCTGGTGACCCACCATCATCACGATCACACCGGCGGCATCGCGGAGCTCAAAGCTCGGCACCGCTGCCGGGTCGTCGCCCCGGCTGCCGAGGCCGATGGAATTCCGGAAGTCGACGAGACCGTGCGCGAGGGCGATCGCGTGCGCGTGGGCGCGCTCGAGGGACGCGTCATCGAAACGCCCGGTCATACCGCCGGCCATATCAGCTACGTGTTCGCGGACGAAAAGCTCGTGTTCGTCGGCGACACGCTGTTCTCGATCGGCTGCGGACGGGTGATCGAGGGCACGCCCGAGATGATGTGGCGATCGCTGTTGAAGCTGCGCAGCCTGCCGGACGATACGCAGATCTATTGCGGCCACGAATACACGAAGGCCAACATCAGCTTCGCCAAGACGATCGAGCCCGGCAATGCGATCCTGCTGGGGCGCGAGCAGGAGGTCGCCCGCCTCGGCGCCGAGCGCAAGCCGACGATCCCATCGACCATCGGCGCGGAGAAAGCCGCCAACCCGTTTCTGCGTGCCGACATTCCCGAGGTGGCGAAGTCGGTCGGGCTTGCCGGCGCTCCGGCTTGGCAAGTGTTCGCCGAGATTCGCGAGCGGAAGAACAAGTTTTGATTTCTTCGTCCCTCACAGCCGCGGAGGTCGTTCGCCGGCTCGACCTCAGTCCGCATCCGGAAGGCGGGCATTTTCGCGAGACCTTCCGGGATCACCGCCGCATCGACGGCGGACGCGCGGCCTCGACCGCGATCTACTTTCTGCTCGCGCGCGGCGAGCGCTCGCACTGGCATCGCATCGACGCCGTCGAGGTCTGGCACTTCTACGCCGGCGCTGCGCTGCTGTTGGAAACCGCCGCGAGCGACCGGGCCACGGTCGCGCGCGTGACGCTCGGGCCCGATCTCGCGGCCGACGAGCGCCCCCAGGCGATCGTTCCCGCCGGCACCTGGCAGGCAGCGGAAAGCCTCGGCATCTGGACGCTGGTCGGCTGCACGGTCGCACCGGGTTTCGAATTCGAACGGTTTGAGCTCGCCCCCCCCAGGATGGCGGCCGGGCTAAACCATCACCTGGCCGCCGTTCGCCGAAAGCGTCGAGCCGGTGATCAGGCCGGCATCGTCGGAGGCGAGGAACACCACGCAACGCGCCACCTCGTCCGGCTCGCCCAGCCGGCCGAGCGGGATATGCGGCAGGATATTCTTGTCCAGCACCTCCTGCGGCACCGCTTTCACCATCTCGGTCGCGATGTAGCCGGGACAGACCGCATTGACGGTGATGCCGCTCTTGGCGCTCTCCAGCGCCAGCGCCTTGGTGAAGCCGAGCTCGCCGGCCTTGGAGGCCGAATAGTTGGTCTGGCCGGTCTGACCCTTCTGGCCGTTGATCGACGAGATGTTGATGATGCGGCCGAACCGGCGCGCCCGCATTCCCTCGATCACGGGGCGGCACATGTTGAACAGTGAATGGAGATTGGTGTTGATGACGGCGGTCCACTGCTCCGGCTTCATGCGGTGGAACATGGCGTCGCGCGCAATGCCGGCATTGTTGATCAGGATCTCGATCGGGCCCAGATCAGCCTCGACCTGCGTGACGCCGGCCGCGCAGGCGTCAAACGAGGAGACGTCCCACTTGTAGACCGGAATGCCGGTCGCGGCCTTGAACTTCTGCGCCGCCTCGTCGTTGCCGGCGTAATTGGCCGCGACCTTGTAGCCGGCCGCCTGCATCGCGATGCAGATCGCCTCGCCGATGCCGCGCGTTCCTCCCGTCACTAGTGCAACGCGTGCCATGATCTGTCCCCCTTCCGCACTTGCCCTGTTACCGCTCAACGCACATTGCGATGCCCATGCCGCCGCCGATGCAGAGCGTGGCAAGGCCCTTCTTGGAATTGCGCCTTTGCATCTCGTGTAGAAGCGTCACCAGCACGCGCGCGCCGGACGCCCCGATTGGATGGCCGAGCGCGATCGCGCCGCCATTGACATTGACCTTCGCGGTGTCCCAGCCGAGGTCCTTGTTGACGGCGCAAGCCTGCGCCGCGAAGGCCTCGTTGGCCTCGATCAGATCGAGGTCCTCGATCTTCCAGCCGGCTTTCAGGAGCGCCGCGCGCGAAGCCGGGATCGGACCGGTGCCCATGATGGCCGGATCGACCCCGGCATGGGCCCAGGACACGATGCGGGCGAGCGGCGTCTTGCCGCGCTTGGCCGCCTCGCTGGCCCTCATCAGCACCAGAGCGGCCGCCCCATCATTGATGCCGGAGGCATTGCCGGCCGTGACGGTGCCTTCCTTGGCGAAAGCGGGCCGCAGCTTGCCGACCGTTTCGAGGGTGGTGCCGTGGCGAGGATATTCGTCCGCATCGACAACCACATCGCCCTTGCGCGACTTGACCGTCACCGGCGCGATCTCGTCCTTGAACTTGCCGCCTTTCTGGGCAGCCTCGGCTTTGTTCTGGGAGGCGACCGCGAATTCATCCTGCTGCTGGCGGGTGATCTGGTATTTCTGTGCGACATTCTCCGCCGTATTGCCCATGTGATAGCCGTTGAAGGCGTCCCACAGGCCATCCTTGATCATGGTGTCGACCATGTCGAAATTGCCCATCTTCACGCCATTGCGCAAATGCGCGCAATGCGGGGCCATGCTCATGGATTCCTGGCCGCCCGCCACCACCACCTCCGAATCGCCGTTGAGGATGGCCTGATAGCCGAGCGCGACCGTGCGCAGCCCCGAGCCGCAGAGCTGGTTGACCCCCCAGGCGGGGCTTTCGACCGGGATACCGGCCGCGATCGATGCCTGGCGAGCCGGATTCTGGCCCTGCCCGGCTGACAAGATCTGACCCATGATGACCTCGGAGACCTGCGCCCCCTCGATGCCTGCCCGCTCCAGCGCCACCTTGATGGCGACCTTGCCGAGCTCGTGAGCCGGCAGGTTCGCGAATACCCCGCTAAAGGCCCCGACCGGCGTGCGCGCTGCGCCGACGATGACAATATCGTCCTTCATGTCCTGGCTCCTTGTGTCCCGTTGAATCGCGTCCGGTTGAAAAGCGTCCGGTCGTAACATCCGGTCGAATTAACGCCCGGTTGACGGCCTCGACCGGCGTAACGCCCGCGCCGGCATGCGGCGCGCCGTAGGTTCCGGCACCCATACCCCATCCTCGGTAGCGGGGGTGTGACTGTCAATCGCCGGATACGCCGGTCTGTTCCGCATCGTCGGATGGTCCAATTGCCCGCCCTTAACCTTGTCCCCGCTCGGTCCCTGCTTGTTCCCCCTTGGGCCTACAAAACGGTGGCTTGCGCAAGAAGAAAAAGGTTATGCTGGCTTCCGGCATGCTCAAATTTGATGCGACCAACATGGCACAATCCGAAGAACCGGTCACAATCAAGAAATACGCCAATCGACGGCTCTACAACACCGGCACGAGCACCTATGTAACGCTCGAAGACCTCGCCACCATGGTCAAGGCGGGAAACAATTTCGTCGTCTACGACGCCAAAACCGGCGAGGACATTACCCGCTCGGTCTTGGCGCAAATCATTTTCGAGCAGGAGAACAAGGAAGGGCAGAGCCTGTTGCCCATCACATTCCTGCGCCAGCTCATCCGCTTCTACGGCGACAGCATGCAGATGCTGGTGCCGCGCTATCTGGAGGTCTCGATCGACACGCTGGTGCGCGAGCAAGAGAAGATGCGCACCCAGATGGCTCAGGCGTTCGGGGTCACGGCTTTCGGCCCGCTCGAGGACCAGGTGCGGCGGAACATGGAAATGTTCGAACGGACCTTCGCCATGTTCGCGCCGCCGTTCGCGCGGCGGGAAGGCCAGGCGGCGACCGAAGCCGACAAGAGCGCTCCGCGGCCGGCCGACGGCGGCGAGATTGACGACCTCAAGCGGCAGATGGAAGACATGCAGAAGCGGCTCGACCGGCTGGGCAACCCGGAGAAAGAGCCGGGCAGCAAGGAATAGCTGCGCGCCGATGGGACTCCGTTACATGCGCTGCGCCGGCATCGCGACTTCGGCGGCGTCCCACGGCCGCGCCGCGGACGCCAGTCCGATCAGCACCCCTTGCAGATAGTCGCAACCCCATTCGGCCAGCATCGTGGCCGACGCCTCGTCCTGCACCCATTCGGCCACCGTCTTGAGACCGAGCCGCCGCCCCAAGTCGATCAGCGTATGGACGAACGCGCGGTCGTCTTCCGAGCGCATGAGATTCTGCACGAAGGCGCCGTCGATCTTGACCAGATCCACGCCCAGCTTGCGAAGATTGCGGAATGAGGTGTAGCCGGCGCCGAAATCGTCGATGGCGATGCGGCAGCCCAAATCCTTGACGCGGGCGACGAAGCCGCGAGTCTCGTCGATATCCTGAATCGCCGCGGTCTCGGTGATCTCGACGGTAAGTCGCTCCGCCACACCCGGATGCGCGCGCAGGAGCGCCCCGAGGCCGGCCCACCAATCCGGATCGCTGGTCGAGGCGGCCGAAACATTGACGCTCGCCTTGAGGGTCGGCGAGGTGATCATTTCCGCCGCCACCAAGTCGAGCACGCGGTGATCGAGCAGGCGGACGAGACCCAGCCGTTCGGCCCATGGAATGAATTCGTTCACGGCCAGCAGGCTTCCGTCCGGACGCCTGATCCGCATCAGGCATTCGTAGAAGGCGGGCCGGCGCGAGCCGATATCGACGATCGGCTCGAAGTGGATGAAAATGCGACGCTCATTGAGGGCCGACAGGATTTCGTCGGTCGCCCGCATATTTTCCTGGCGTTCCGCGACGCGCCTCAGATTGGGCTGGTAGGCCTGGAAGGAACCGCGGCGCTTTGCCCTGGCGCCATAGAGCGCATCCTGGGCGCGGGTGAGTACCTCATGCACGTTGCGGGCATGGCGCGGTGCGGTGATGCCGCCGATCGTCACGGTCGCGGCGACCGGTCCGGCGGAAGTCTGCATCACGTCGTTGCGGATGCCGGCGACAAGACGATCGGCCGCGATCAGCAAATCATCCGGCGTGCAATTGTTCAGAACGATGCCGAACTTGTTGCCGGAGACGCGTCCGAGATGATCTTTCCCGCGCAACTGCGAGTGCATGCGTTTGGCGACCGCAGCGATGACCTCGTCGGCGACATCGAAGCCGTAGGCTTCGTTGATGCGACCGAGCTCATCGATCGCCGCCAGCAGAAAACCGCAGGAGGAGCGAAGCTTCAGGGCTTCCTCGATGGTGGCATCGAGAACCTCCGTCAGGGGGCCACGGTTCAATTCGCCGGTGAGGGTGTCGAAGCGCGACAGATGGGTCAGCTTCTGTTCGCGCTCGTGCCGCTCGTTGATGACGCGCACCACCCCAAGGGCACGCAACGGCTTGCCATCCGGCCCCGCGAACCACCGCCCGGAATCCTCGATCCAGATCGCCTCGCGGGTGGATGCCGAGGCCCGCAGTGCATATTGCACCAGGTAGGGAACGCCCCCGCCCTCGTCGCGCAGGCCCGGGCGCATCACTGCGTCGGAACGCGACGGACCACTCTGCGGATCGACCAATCGGGCGTAGGACTTTCCGCTCGTAAGCCCGGCAGGATCGACCGGCGCCAGCACGCCGTGCACGTTGGGTCCCCATGCCAGCGCATCGGAATCGATTCGCCACCCATAGGGGATTTCGCCGATGGCGGCGAAAATCGCGTCATGATCGAGAACTACGGAATCGAGAATTGTGGGCTCGCCGGCTGCCACGTCCGTGCGGGACGAACTCGGCTCAAGAATGCGATCTGGCGCCTGGTTGTCGCCCGCGCCGTCAACAACGTTGGCCCGATCCCGGCTGACCACCATGGGTCCCTTTCGTAAATAGCCGCGCCGAGCCTATCAACCGAACGGCCAAACTGCGACCAGGCTAGGCGAAAATCTTAAACCATTCGAAAATTGCCCGACCGCTCGGCCCCCTTTCAACGCCACTGAGGCCCGTCACCCGCAGCCGGCACGCGCCTTGCGGTGGTGTTCACAGGGCGGGACTTCCGTGTCCCGTATTGATACATGACTTGATCCGGGAGGCGTCAAATGCGGGCGGTCGCGAGCATCACCCCATCCGAACCAGCACCGGCGGCATGTCCCAACCTGGCACAAGACGACCCGCCAGTCGGGACGCCAGCCGACCTGCCGCAGCCCGGCCGCGCCTTGGTCGTGATCGGGTCAGGCCAAGGAACCGCGGTTGATCCTGCGGGATCACGGCCGTCGGCGGTCTTTCTGGCTCAACTCATCGCCACCGCCCAGCAAGCGCCGCAGACGCGGCGGCGGCGGCGAGCCGAGCCGAAGGTGGTGAGTACGATCTACGCAGCGGTATCGGCCCCGGCGGCCCGGATGGGGCGCGCCTTTTGCCGATCCACGTGATGGGCTGACCTTCGGTCAGGCTTCGGTTCTGGGCTTGAGCACCTGCCGGCCCCGATACATGCCGGTCTTGAGATCGATGTGGTGCGGACGGCGCAGTTCGCCGGAATCCTTGTCCTCGACATAGGCCGGCCGCTTGAGCGCATCGGCGGAGCGGCGCATCCCACGCCGGGAGGGAGATGTCTTTCGTTTCGGGACAGCCATGTCGATTCTCCTCAGCGCCGTCGGTTACGCGCCTGAAATCCGGGAAGCCGGGCTTATAGAGGATCACCCCGGCACGCGCTAGAGGGCAGGTCGGCTCTCGGAGGCCGGCACGCTCCCGATACAGCCGGCGAGCGCGGCGGCGCCGCGGGTGCGGGTCTCGTAGATGCCGGCGAGCCTGCGCACCCCCGGCCCCGGCCGGCGCGCGCTTCGCCGCACCGGATTGGGCAGGATCGCGGCCAGCAGGACCGCCTCGCGGCGATCGAGGTCGGCTGCCGACTTGCCGAAAGCGAAGCGAGCGCCGGCTTCGGCGCCGAACTCGCCGCCGGGACCCCATTGGGCGATATTGAGATAGATTTCCATGATGCGGCGCTTGGGCAGCACCAGATCGATCCACAGGGCGAGCGGGAATTCCAAACCCTTGCGCACGAAGCTGCGCCCGGGCCACAGGAACAGATTCTTCGCGGTCTGCTGCGTGATGGTCGAGCCGCCGCGCGCCGAGGTGACGTCGTCGGCTTCCCTTATGGCGACGCGGATCTCCTGCCAATCGATGCCGTGATGACTGCAGAACCGGTCGTCCTCGGCGACCAGCACGGCTAGCGGCAGGGTCGGCGCCAGCCGGTCGATCGGCACGTAGGTGCGCACGACACTGCGGCCGGTCAGCCATCGTGCCAGCATCAAGGTCGAGACCGGCGTTGCGACACGATAGAGCGGCACCAGCAAATAGGGCAGCAGCAGGAGAATGAGCGCTGCCACCGCCACGGCGAAGGCCAGTCGAGACAATACGCCGGGCAAGCGCGCGAACCTCTGTTGCATTGCTGCCGTCATGCACGATCCAAATGCAAAATCCGATTGACCACGCCGCGCCAGTCTGACCCGCAACCGGGACGCCATTGCGGCAGGGGGCCCGCCACTGTTAAATCAAGCCTGCCAAAACAAGTGCATTCGAAGACCAAGAGCCGAGCGCGCAGCAAGGAGGGATTCGTGGCCAGGGACGTGATGGTTTCGCAGGAAATGGCGGAGAAGTTCAAGACCGAAAAGGACACGCCCTATTTGCGGTTCGTGCGTGCCGAAGGGCTCGACATCATCAGCGCCCAATACGTTCCCGATCTGCGCACGGTCGAGCTCAAGCCCTGGCCGCGCCGTGCCGGCAAGGGCGTCTATATCAACCACGAAGCCTCGCGCACCTCCAACGACTGCTATGTCTGCGAGATCGCACCCGGCAAGAAGCTCGAGCCGTCCCGCCATTTGTTCGAGGAGATGATCCTGATCCTGAACGGTCGCGGCTCGACCACGATCTGGAACAATGCCGGGGCGCGGGTCACCTTCGAATGGAAGGCGGGCTCGATTTTCGCGGTTCCGCTCAATTGCTGGTATCAGCACTTCAACGGCTCCGGGCAGGAGGTCGTGCGCTTCGTGGCGGTGACCAACTGCCCCTCGGTGCTCAACCTCTATGACAACATCGAATTCATCTTCAATACGGCCTACGACTTCAGGAACCGCTTCTCCGGCGAGCCCGACTATTTCAGCGCCAAGGGCGAGCAAGTCGGATTCTTGCTGCAGACCAATTTCGTCGCCGACGCCATCAACCTGCCGCTGATCACCGCCAAGGAGCGCGGCGCGGGCGGCGGCCATATTCGCTTCAACATGGCCAAGGGATCGATCGCCAGCCACATCTCGCAATTCCCGGTCGGCACCTACAAGAAGGCCCACCACCATGGACCCGGCGCCCATGTCATCGTGCTCAGCGGCGAGGGCTATTCCCTGATGTGGCCGCAAGGCGAGGAGATGAAACGCTACGATTGGAAATACGGCACCCTGATCGTCCCGCCCAATGCCTGGTTTCATCAGCACTTCAATTCCGGGCCGACGCCCGCGCGCTATCTGGCTTTCAAGTATGCTTCCCCGCGCAACAGCCAGGGCGTTCCCATGTCATGGATCAGCAAGCGCATGGGCGGCAACCAGATCGACTATGCGGACGAAACGCCGGTGGTCCGCCAGATGTTCGTGGACGCGCTCGCCCGGCACGGCCTTACGCCCCGCATGGATGAAGCCTATCAGTCCGAGCTCACGAGCCTGCCGCCGAAAGTCGGATAGTCGGCCGGCGAACGCGGCAATCCGGGAGGATCGCATGATCCGGGATTGGCACCCGTGCCAATCGACGGCGAACGGCCCGGGCACGCGGCGTACCGTCGGGCTCCTTGCCGCCGTGCTCGTTGCCTGCAGCGTGCCGGCCAAAGGCCAGGCCCCGACGCAGGTGCAGACGCTCGCGGAGCTCGCAAGCTATTCCGGGGCGGACCGCACCCAGCGTCTGGTCGCAGGCGCGAAGAAAGAAGGCACCGTTACGCTCTATTCGTCGGCGACGCTGGCGGATCAGTCCGCGATCCTTGGCGCCTTTCAAGCCAAGTACGGCATCAAGGTGCAGCAATGGCGCGGCAGCTCCGAAGACATCCGCAACCGGGCATTGACCGAGTATGCCGGCGGCCGCTTTGATGCGGACGTGGCCGAAACGGCCGGGCCCGATATGGAAGCCATGGTCCGCGAGCAATTGCTGCAAGCGGTCACGACGCCGGCCGCCGCCGAGCTGATCCCGCAGGCCAGGATGCCGCATCATGGCTGGGTCGCCACGCGCCTGAGCGTCTTCGTGGGCGCGTACAATACCAATGTCATCAAGCCCACGGACGTGCCGAAAGGCTACGAGGAACTGCGCGATCCGAAATGGAAGGGGAAGCTCGGAATAGAGGCAGACGACGCCAATTGGTTTCTTTCGGTGGTCGGCTTCATGGGTGAGCAGAAGGGTCTGCGCCTGTTCCGCGACATCGTGGCAACCAACGGCATTTCCATCCGCAAGGGTCATACGCTCCTGGCGAACTTCGTCGGCTCCGGCGAGGTGCCGCTGGCGCTGACCGCCTACAGCTACCGCGTGGAGCAGATGAAGACCATCGAGGGCGCACCGGTCGAGCTCTTGTACCTGCCGCCGGTGGTGGCGCTGCCCACCGGAGCGGGCGTGTTCAAGAAGGCCCCGCATCCGAACGCAGCCCTCCTGTTGCTGGATTTTTACTTGACCGATGCCCAGAAAATCCTGGCAGATCGGCAGGCCGTTCCGACCGATCCGCGCACGAAGGCGCTCCCGAAAGATATGATCTTCGTCGACCTTCCGAAATTTCTCGATGAAGGCGAGAAGTGGACGAAGCTGTTCGAGGAAACCTTCGCCAACCAGGCCCGTTGAGTGCAGCACATGACAAACATGCAACCGCAGTCTCGCCGCCACCTCCCGATGCCGATCCGCATCGTGCGGGCACGGCCGCGGCTGTTCATCTCGGCCCTGATCGGTCTCGTGGTGATCGCCCTCAGCCCATCGGATTGGCGGATCGCGACCCGCCTGCTGGTGGGCTGGGACATCGGCATCGGGCTCTATCTTACGCTTGCGTTGCGCATGATGGCGATCGCCGATGTCCACCACATCCGACTGCGCGCGCGGCTGCAGGACGATGGCCAATACACCATTCTGGCGCTGACCGCGATCGCCGCGCTCGCCAGCCTCGGCGCCATCGTGGCCTTGCTCGGAATGTCGGGAGCCGAGAGCCGTCAGCCGCCGCAGCTGCTGCTTGGTGTCGTCACGATCCTGCTGTCATGGGCGTTCACCCACACCATGTTCGCGATCCACTATGCGCACGAATTCTACGACGAGAACGGCGGCAAGGGCGGCGGGCTGATCTTCCCGGGCGATCTGCACGAACCGGATTACTGGGATTTCATCTACTTCTCGTTCGTGATCGGGATGACGTCCCAGGTATCGGACGTCGCGATCACCTGCCGGCCGATCCGTCACACGGTCTCGGCCCACGGCATCATTTCATTCGTCTTCAACGTCACGCTGCTGGCGCTCACGGTGAATATCGCGGCGAGCGCGCTTTGATTGATCCGTGACTATTCGGCCGCCGTCTGCCCGGCCCCGCCATGGCCGTAGCGCTGCTCGATATAGTCGATCACCATTTTCTTGAAATCGGCCGCCACGGTGGCGCCGCGCAGCGTCGTCACCTTCTTGCCGTCGACGAAGACCGGCGCCGCCGGCTGCTCGCCGGTGCCGGGCAGCGAAATGCCGATGTCGGCGTGCTTGCTCTCGCCCGGCCCATTGACGATGCAGCCCATCACGGCGACGTTCAAAGCTTCGACGCCCGCGTAGCGGGTTTTCCATTCGGGCATCGAGTCGCGGATGAACGCCTGGATGTCGCGCGCCAGCTCCTGGAACGTGGTCGAGGTGGTGCGGCCGCAGCCCGGACAGGCGGCCACCAGCGGCACGAAGGTGCGAAAACCCATGGTCTGCAGCAGCTCTTGGCCGACCTTCACTTCGACCGTGCGATCGCCGCCGGGTTCCGGAGTGAGCGAGATGCGGATGGTGTCGCCGATGCCCTGCTGCAACAGGACCCCCATGGCGGCGGACGAGGCGACGATGCCCTTGGAGCCCATGCCGGCCTCGGTGAGGCCGAGATGGAGGGCGTAATCGGAGCGTCCGGCCAGCTCGGCATAGCAGGCGATGAGATCTTGCACTGCCGACACTTTGGCGGACAGGATGATGCGGTTGCGCGCCAACCCCATCTCCTCGGCGCGCTCCGCCGATGTCAGCGCCGATTGCACCATGGCCTCGCGCATCACCTCGCGCGCACCGAGCGGGGCGGGCGAATGCGCATTCTGGTCCATAAGATGGGTGAGCAGCTCCTGATCGAGCGAGCCCCAATTGACGCCGATGCGCACCGGCTTGCCGTAGCGGATCGCGGTCTCGATGATGGCGCCGAATTGCTTGTCCTTCTTGTTCTTGAAGCCGACATTGCCCGGATTGATGCGGTACTTGTCGAGCGCCTGTGCGCAAGCCGGATGATCGGCCAGAAGCTTGTGGCCGATATAGTGGAAGTCGCCGATGATCGGCACGCCGACGCCCATCTTGCCGAGACGTTCCTTGATGTGCGGCACGGCGGCAGCGGCTTCGTCGCGGTCGACGGTGATGCGAACGATCTCAGAGCCGGCGCGCGCCAGCGCCGCTACCTGGGCGGTGGTCGCCGCAATGTCGGCGGTATCCGTATTGGTCATCGATTGCACGACGATCGGCGCGTCTCCGCCGACGGTCACGCCGCCGACGTCGACCGCAACGGATCGCCGCCTTTTCTCGGGCGCGGCCTTACTCATCCTGGTCTCCTTAACTTTCTCGCGGAGCCTTCTCGGCAGAGGCAGTGCCAGACTGGCCACGCTCCGTCAACGTGGCGGCCGGCCCAACCTTAACGGCAATGGGCGCAGATCCCGCCGATCTCGATTACCGGCGATTTCGGCGTGAAACCGGCCGCCCGCGCCGCCGAGCTCAGCGTGGCGGCAACCGCCATCGAGGCGGCCTCGCCGACGGCGCCGCAACGTTCGCAAATCAGGAATACCACCGGTTCGGCGCTGGCATGGTTGTGGACGCAGGCCACGAATGCGTTCCGGCTCTCGATGCGATGGATGAGGCCGTTGTCGCGCAGGAATTCAAGCGCCCGATAGACCGTGATCGGAGCCGGCCGCGGTCCCTGGGGCGCCAGCCGCTCCATGATTTCATAGGCGCCGAGCGGCTGATGACTCCCGAGCAGCACGTCGAGCACATGCCGGCGGATCGGTGTCAGACGGCGGCCATGCTCGAGGCACTGCGCCTCCGCGATCGCCATGGCCTCACTGCTGCAGCGGCCGTGGTCGTGGTTGGGCCCCGGAAACACGTTCGGAATCGATTTGCTGCGGCGTGATTCTCGGGCTTTGGCCATATTGAATTTTACTCGATTTGCAACTCTTGCAAGGATCACAATACATTGATGCGGTGCAGCATTTTTCTATTGCAACGCAGCAAAGCCATCGCCAAACTAGGTTGGGCACCGAATCGGGATGAGCCCGTTCCTCACCAACCGTTGATGTGATGTTTCCCCTGCTTTTGAACAAGGCGGTATCGACGCTGTGGCCCAATCGGCCCCGCCCTGCGGTCTGGCCGGGGCGGCGCCATAACGGTCGCGGCAGGAAGCGCATCAATCTCGCCTTACAGGGCGGCGGCGCGCACGGGGCCTTCACCTGGGGCGTGCTCGACCATCTGCTCACCGACGAACGGCTGGCGATCGAGGGTATTTCGGGCACGTCCGCAGGCGCGCTCAATGCGGTCATGCTGGCGGATGGGCTGGCGCGCGGCGGGCCGCAGGACGCCCGCAAGCGTCTGGCCGATTTCTGGCGCGCCGCCAGCTTCGGCGGCAACCTGCCGGATCTGCAGCGCGGCGTGGTCGAGCGGCTGTTCTCGTTCATGCCGCGCCCGAGCGCGGCGGTCCCTCCTTGGCTCGGGGCGTTTTCCCAGCTTTGGTCGCCCTATGATCTCAATCCGCTCAACATCAATCCGCTGAAGGACCTGATCGAGCGTTTCGTCGATTTCGACTTGATCCACGCCGACATCGACCGCCACCTCTTCATCTCGGCGACCAATGTCCGCACCGGCGAACCTCGCGTGTTCAGCCGCGCCGAGATCACCGCCGAGGTCGTGATGGCCTCGGCCTGCCTGCCGCTCTTGTTTCGCGCGGTCGAGATCGAGGGGGAATCCTATTGGGACGGCGGCTACAGCAACAATCCGGCCCTGCTGCCGTTCATCCGGTCGACGGCGGCCGAGGATCTGCTGCTCGTGCAGATCAATCCGCGCGAGCGCGACAAGGTGCCGGTGAGCGCCCGCGAGATCGTGAGCCGCGCCAATGAAATCACCTTCAACGCGGCGCAGTCGGCGGAGTTGCGCACGATCGATTTCGTCAACCAATTGATCGATCAGGGACGGCTGCCGCGGGGCCATCGCGGCGGCGACTGCCGCCGCATCCGCCTGCATCGCGTCGTGATGGCCGACACCGGCGAGACGTTCGATCCGCACAGCCGGCTCAACAACGATTTCGACTTCTTCGAGCGGCTGCACAAGCGCGGCCAGCGCGCCACGCGCCGCTTCCTCGACACCCATTTCGACGACATCGGGGAGCGCAGCACCATCGACGATGTGGCTCGGAGCCCCGCCGAGGTGGCGTGACGCGCGGTAATTGATTGTTGGCAAAGTCGCAAAATTGTGATGCCGGGCCCGACATGGGTTATTGCGCCGCAGCAAGCGCGCCCCCAAGCTGTCGATCGCTCCATCCCGTTGCCCGCCCGGGCTGAATCGCCAAAGCTCCATCACCACGTGATCACCAGGAGACCATCATGCTGAAGGGCAAATCCGCCGTCGTCACCGGCTCGACCTCCGGGATCGGGCTTACCATCGCACGCGCGCTCGCCAAGGAGGGCGCCAATGTGATGATCAACGGCTTTGGCGACAAAGCCGCGATCGAGACCGAGCGGGCGGGAATCGAGAAGGACTTCGGGGTCAGATCGATCTACTCGGGCGCCGACATGAGCAAGCCGGCCGAGATCGCCGATATGATCAAGACCGCCGAGCAGACATTGGGCAGCGTCGACGTGCTGGTGAACAATGCCGGTATCCAGTTCGTGGCGCCGATCGAGGAATTCCCGGTCGAGAAGTGGGACATGATCATCGCCATCAATCTGGCGGCAGCCTTCCACACCATCCGCACCGCCGTGCCGGGGATGAAGGCGCGCAGATGGGGCCGCATCATCAATACGGCATCGGCCCATTCGCTGGTCGCCTCTCCGTTCAAGTCCGCCTATGTGACCGCCAAGCACGGTCTGGCCGGCCTCACCAAGACGGTCGCGCTCGAATTGGCGACTTTCGGCACCACCGCGAACTGCATCAGCCCCGGCTATGTCTGGACGCCGCTGGTCGAGAAGCAGATCCCCGAAACCATGAAGGCGCGCCACATGACCGAGGAGCAGGTCAAGAACGACGTGTTGCTGGCGGCGCAACCCACCAAGCAATTCGTCACCGTCGAGCAGGTGGCGGCGCTGGCGGTCTTTCTCTGCTCCGATGCGGCTTCCCAGATCACCGGCGCCAACATTTCGATCGATGGCGGCTGGACCGCCGAGTAGGTGCGGTCGCAACAGGAAATGTAGATGGCGCCCATCAAGAAGATCAATCTCGCGCTGCAAGGGGGCGGCGCGCATGGCGCCTTCACCTGGGGCGTGCTCGACAGCCTGCTGGCCGACCCGCGCATCGAGATCGAGGGCATATCGGGTGCGTCGGCCGGCGCCATCAATGCCGTGATGCTGGCCGACGGGCTCGCCCGCGGCGGGCCGCCGGAGGCGCGCAAACGTCTTGCCGACGTATGGCGCGCCGTGAGCACCAACGGCGACCTGTCGGAGCTCCAGCGCACGGTTACCGACCGGCTGCTTTCGTTCGTGCCGTATGAAGGCTCGCCGGCGCAGGCCTGGTTCGACGCCCTTTCGCGCTTCTGGTCGCCCTATGACTTCAATCCGCTCAACATCAACCCGCTCAGGGATGTGATCGAGCGCTTTGTCGACTTCGACGCGTTGCGATCGGCCGGCGGCCTCAAGCTCTTTATTTCCGCAACCAACGTCTTTACCGGCCGCCTGCGGGTCTTTCCGCGCGAGAAGATTACCGCCGAGGTGGTCATGGCGTCGGCCTGCCTGCCGATGGTGTTTCAGGCCGTCGAGATCGACGGCATTCCGTATTGGGACGGCGGCTATATGGGCAATCCAGCGATCTTTCCGTTCTTCCGCACCACCGACACCGACGACGTGCTGATCGTTGCGATCAATCCGCTCGAGCGGCCCACGACGCCGCGCACGCAAAACGAAATCATGAATCGGATCAACGAAATCACCTTCAACTCCTCGCTGATCGCCGAGTACCGGGCGATTGATTTCGTGACCCGGCTGATCGATCAGGGCCGGCTCCCGCGCGGCCAGGGCGCGGGCGAATACCGGCGCATCAACGTGCATCGCATCGCCCTCGACGGCGCCTTCAAGGAGCTCACGGCCGACTCGAAGCTCGATTCCGATTTCGCCTTTTTCGAGCTGCTGCGCGACGGCGGCCAGCGCGCCGGGCAGGATTTCCTGAGCAAGCATTTCGACGATCTCGGCGTGTGCAGCACGGTCGACCTCGCCGCCGAAGCGCAGGCCGAATGGGCGTGCTAAACTGAGGATATGGTTCCGGTCCCCGTTCCGTTGCTGAGCGCCGAAGTCGGAACGACGCAGCTTGAAATCTGGGTCGCCGATATCACCACGCTCGCGGTCGACGCCATCGTCAACGCGGCCAATGCGTCGCTTCAGGGGGGTGGCGGCGTCGATGGCGCCATTCACCGCGCCGCCGGCGCGGACCTGCTGGCCGAATGCCTTACCCTCGGCGGCTGCCCGACCGGATCGGCCAAGATCACGCGCGGCTACGCCCTCAAGGCTAAACACATCATTCACGCGGTCGGCCCGGTCTGGAGCGGAGGCGACCAGAGCGAGGATGCGCTGCTCGCGTCCTGCTATCGCGTATCGCTCGCGCTCGCCGTCACGCACAGCTTGCACTCAATCGCGTTTCCGGCGATCTCGACCGGCATCTACGGGTTTCCGCAAGAC
>Ga0209068_10000409_pt1 | contig 23547 bp, 24 predicted proteins | sample ColStrG_CSR_2012_FD_187200 | JGI IMG/M metagenome (GOLD analysis project Ga0209068, IMG submission 187200) | Freshwater sediment microbial communities in response to fracking from Pennsylvania, USA - Cold Stream Run_MetaG_CSR_2012 (SPAdes)... | ecosystem: Environmental > Aquatic > Freshwater >...
CGTTCAACGACATTCCCACCGAGGTGGTCGACGACATCATCTTGGTCGACGACGCCAGCACGGACGACACGCTGGAGGTGGCGAGGAAGCTCGGCATCTTCGCCGTGGCCCATGACCGGAACAAGGGTTACGGCGCCAACCAAAAGACCTGCTATCGCTTTGCGCTGGAACGCGGGGCCGACATCGTCATCATGTTGCATGCGGACTACCAATACAGTCCAAAATTGTTGCTCCCGATGGCGTCCATGCTGAGCTCCGGGTTTTTCGACGTCGTGCTCGGCTCGCGTATTCTCGGCATCGGAGCCCTGGCCGGCGGCATGCCCGTCTACAAATACGTCGCAAACCGCGCGCTCACTCTGGTCCAGAACATTCTGCTCGGCCACAAGCTGTCGGAATATCATACGGGCTATCGGGGATTCACCCGATCGGTCATCGAATCCCTGCCGCTGGCGTGCAATTCCGACGACTTCATCTTCGACAATCAAATGCTGTCGCAAGTGATCTACAAAGGCTACCGGGTCGGCGAAATCTCCTGCCCCACGAAATATTTCCCGGAAGCCTCCTCGATCAATTTCCGCCGTAGCGTGGTTTATGGATTGGGCGTATTGAAAACGAGCATCAGCTTTCGGCTGGCCCGCTTCGGATTCGATCGGGGCACGATTTTCGAAGCGCTGCGTGGACGACCGGAGAACGGCAGATGACGATGACCGGCGCAACGGCGGTTCCGGCCTACACGGTCACGGCCCGCATCCTCCATTGGGTCACCGCGAGCCTGATTCTGCTCACGCTCCCGCTCGGCCTCGTCATTGCGAAGGATTGGGGCGGTCCGCTGCAGGATCAGCTCTACAACCTGCACCGCTCGATCGGCGCCCTCATCATCCCCATCATCCTGGTGCGGGTCGTCTATCGCTTCGCGCACCCGCCGGCCCCCCTCCCCGACGATATCCCGGCGATCCAGCAGCTCGCCGCGGAAGCCACCCATTGGGTGCTCTATGCCCTTCTGATCGCGCAGCCGTTCGTGGGCTGGATCGGCACCTCCGCCTATCGGGCGCCGATCGTGGTCTTCGGCCTGTTCGAGCTGCCGCCGATCTGGCCGGAGGACCGCGCCTTCTCCGATCAGGTGCTGTTCGTCCACGGCCTCATCGGCTTGGCGATCGCGGGCTTGTTGGCGGCGCACATCGGCGCCGCGCTGCATCATCATTTCGTGCGCCGGGACGGCATCCTCATGCGCATGATCTCGGGGTAAAGGGCGGCCACCACCCGGACTCTTTTGGGGGTGATCGGTGCTTCGCGCAACGCAATGGTCGCCGCGACTCGACGGCAGACACAATCGCAAGATTTACCGAAAAGGAATATCGGCCGTGTGGGCATGAGCAAAGGACATTTTACCTCAACGCCGACCACAAGAGCGATCCAGCACTGGCGAGGCCCGCAATCATGATCGCCGCCGAGACCAAGAGCGTCCCTACCCCGAGTATCACATTTCGGGGGGGCCCTCGCAGCTGTGGCTCGAGACGATTTGTCAACACCTGATCACTCCTACTTCGGCCTAATCTCGCACCATCGGCGTCGACGGCAGCGAACACTTTTCCCAATGCCGCGGACGGCGTACGGTCCAACGCCGCTGTGACCGCAGCCTCTCGTATGACCTTGGCACCTGATGACGGACCGGACTCCTGCCGCATATCTACATGCTCGACGGTGGCAGGGTCATCCCCACACTTGAGGGGGACGAGCCGGAATATCGACATTCGGCGCTCAGGAGGCCTGCGAGGACGTCGCTCTCGACGCAATTGACCGGCTCTGCCTCCGAGGCCGGCAGAACGCGCGGCTACTCCTCGGTCGGCCGGCGCACCCAATACAATTTGCCGTCCGTACCGAGGTCGGTTGCAAATCTGAATTCCTTCTCTTGCCGAACCGGGACAAGCCACGGCTGGTACTCCACAATGATCGAGATATCAGCACCTCCGAATTTCGCCGGGGCGTCGAAGCGCAAGAAGTCGTCGAGCACGATGGCGAATGGCCGATCGGCCGTCAGCGAGTGATCCCTCCATCCGGCTTTGAATTTTCGGGTCTTATAGGGCGGCTGACATTGCTGCGCCGACGGTGCCGGCGCGGCAACCGCGTAACAAATCATGAGATAGACGTTGACGTTGTTGAGCGGAATGAAGTTTGCGTCCGAGATCGCGAACGAAATGGGATACGGGTTGAATGTGTCGACGGGTCCTTCAGGGTCCACCGTCACGCCCGGCAAGAGCATCACGGCTGCCGCCGTGCCGCCCGCGAGAACGGCGGCTGCGAGACCTCTGAGCGATCGGTTCCGTTTTGCCGCTGCCTGCGCACTTTGCGACGTAAGCCCTCGTGATTCGTGCATCTTGGCGCTTCTTTTGCGTTGATTTCCTCACGATCGGTAGGCGACGTCGCCCGGGTCCACCCACGTCGTGCCGCGCCAGCCGTTCTCGTCGTATTCGGACAGGCATTGGTCGGCGAGCGCGATCATGCTGTCCATGGTGCCCGAGGCCTTGGCGTTCCACAGCGCCTGGATGCGGATGTCCTCGTGATTGCCGGCGTAGTTCATCTCGTAGAGCTCATGGCGGCCGCCGAACTCGGTGCCGATCGCGTCCCACAGGAGCTTCATAACCTTGATGCGCTCCTTGTAGCCGATGCCGTGCGAGCCGCGGACGTATTTGGCGAGATACGGATCGATCGCCGGGTTGCGGAAATCGCGCGTGGAGGACGGCAGATAGATCAGCGAGGAGGCGACGATCTTCTCCACGATCTCCTTCATGCGGCCATAGGCGTCGCCGGCGAACACCCGGTAGCTCGATCCCGATTGGGCGTTCGGCAGCACCGCGTCACCGACCCACGGCGTCGGATTGTGCGCCATGGCGTCGCTCAGCGCCCAGAACAGGTTGCGCCAGGCGATCACCTCGCCGAGCAGCGCCTGGTTGCCGCGGAAATCGTCGGAGCCCGCCACCCGCAACGCCTTGGCGATGACCCCGACCATGAAATCGAACTTGACGGCGAGCCGCGTGCAACCTTGGAACTGATAGCCCTGCAGGAATCCCGACTGCGGAAAGAACACCTTCAGCTTTTCCAGATCCCGATGCAGCAGCACGTCCTCCCAGGGAATGAGCACGTTGTCGAACACGAAGATGGCGTCGTTCTCGTCGAAGCGCGAGGACAGCGGATAATCGAACGGCGTGCCCATCACGCTCGCCGTCATCTCATAGGAGGCGCGGCAGAACAGCTTGACCCCGGGCGCGTTCATGGGGGCGATGAACATCACCGCCAGGTCGGAATCGTTGATCGGCATGGCGGCGTTCTGGCCGAGGAAGTTGTAGTGGGTCAGCGCCGAGGACGTCGCCACCACCTTGGCGCCCGACACGTAGATGCCGGCGTCGGTCTCCTTCTGGATGGTGATGAAGACGTCCTTCACCTGGTCGGCGGCGCGCGCGCGGTCGACCGGCGGATTGACGATGGCGTGGTTCATGAACAGCACGTGTTCCTGCGCCCGCCGGTACCAGGCCTTGGCGTTGTCGGAGAATTTTCCGTAGAACGCGTGATTGGCCCCGAGCGTGTTCATCAGCGAGGCCTTGTAGTCGGGCGAGCGCCCCATCCAGCCGTAGCTCATGCGCGCCCAGGCCGCGATGGCGTCGCGCTGGCCGATCACGTCCTCGCGCGAGCGGGCGACCCGGAAATATTTGTGCGTGAAGCCGCCCGAGCCGGTATCGGTCGGCGCGGTCAGAACGTCCTTGGTCTTTTGATCGTGCAGGGCATCGTAGAGGCGCGCGATCGAGCGGGCGGCATTGCGAAAGGCCGGGTGCGTGGTGACGTCGGGAACGCGCTCGCCGTAGATGTAGATTTCGCGCCCGTCGCGCAGGCTCGCGAGATATTCCGCGCCCGTGAACGGCCGCGCCTTGGCGCCGATCGCGTCTTCGGATTTCATGCGGCTCATTCGCCGGCTCCCGTTCTGCGCCCTGCTGCGACGAGCCGAAGGCGCCAGATGGGGCGTCAATGTGCCGGGGCGTCAATGCGCGTGCAGCCTCGAGAAACAGTAGTTGCAAATGCAATTGTTGTAAATGCAATTATCTGCGCCGGATGAAGAACGGCGTTGTCACTCATCTCAAATGGTGACGGCGCTTTGACAGTCCGGCAGGCGGCCCATACAAGCTTGCGGAACAGCTGGAGATTTCCCCTCTTGTCCCGCCACAGCCCGGTCGACCTTTCAGAGCATCTGCCCTATCTCATCAACCGCGTCGGCTCGGCGCTGGTCGCGCGCTTTTCCGCCGACGCCCTCGCGGGCGCGCATTTGAGCATCGCGTCCTGGCGCGTGCTGGCCGTGCTTTCGGGCAACGGCGGCTTGCGCCAGACCGATCTCGCCGAGATGACCAGCATCGATGCGTCCACCTTGTCGCGGCTGATCACGCGGCTGGTGCACGACGGCCTGGTGCGGCGAACGCGCTCGAATACGGACAGCCGCGAGGTTGCGGTCGAGCTCACCCGCAAGGCCAAGACCCTGATGGCGAAGCTCGTTCCGGTCGCGGTGGGATTGCAAAATGAAGCCACGCGGAGCCTCTCCAAGCAGGACCTGGCGACGCTCAAGCGCGTGCTGCGCAAGATGCACGACAATCTGACGCGAAGCGTATCCTGAACGAGCCGCCATGGTCCCACACCTCTGGGTCGTCCCGGCCGTAGAGCCGGGACCCCTACGCCGCAGCCTATCGAGAGGGCACGGCGTATGGTCCCTGCTTTCGCAGGCGCGACCCGCTGCGGCCGGGTCCTGCCCCTCTAAAAGAGGACATTAGGTACCTCGTCGCCGCCCCGGCCCCCGCCTGTGGGCTTTTTCCGCGCGAGAGCCGAATTCCACTTGTTTTGAGAATGCTTTAGGGCTTCGATGGCAGGTGCCGGATCACGGGGACGCCGCTCAGGGGGCGCAGGTGGAATGGAAGTCTTCGTCCAGCAGCTCATCAACGGCCTTACGCTCGGCTCGATCTACGGCCTGATCGCCATCGGCTACACGATGGTCTACGGCATCATCGGCATGGTGAACTTCGCCCATGGCGACGTGTTCATGGTGTCGGCGTTCATCTCGCTCGTGACGTTCCTGATCCTGACGACCTGGCTCGGCATCACCTCGATCGCGCTCGCGCTCTTCATCGTGCTGGTCGTCGCCATGGTGTTCACCTCGATCGTGAACTGGACCATCGAGCGCATCGCCTACCGGCCGCTGCGCGGCTCGTTCCGGCTCGCCCCGCTGATCTCGGCCATCGGCATGTCGATCTTCCTGTCGAACTTCGTGCAGGTCGCCCAGGGTCCGAGCAACAAGTCGACCCCGCCCATGCTCAACGAGGTGATCGTCCTGATGTCCGGCGACGGCTTCGACGTGACGCTGTCCTACCGGCAAATCGCCATCTGGCTGGTGACCGCCGTGCTGCTCGGCGGCTTTTGGTTCCTGGTGAGCAAGACCGCGCTCGGGCGGGCGCAACGCGCCTGCGAGCAGGATCAGAAGATGGCCGCGCTGGTCGGTATCGACGTCAACCAGACCGTCTCCATCACCTTCGTGATCGCGGCCGCCTTGGCGGCGGTCGCCGGCACCATGTACCTGATGTACTATGGCGTGGTCAGCTTTTCCGACGGCTTCGTGCCGGGCGTGAAGGCCTTCACGGCCGCCGTCCTCGGCGGCATCGGCTCGCTGCCGGGCGCCGTGGTCGGCGGGTTGCTCATCGGCCTGATCGAGACCATGTGGTCGGCGTATTTTTCCCTCGACTACAAGGATGTGGCGGCGTTCTGCATCCTGGTCATCACCTTGATCTTCTTGCCGCAGGGCCTGTTCGGGCGCCCGGACGTCGAAAAGGTGTGACATGAGCGCGGAGATGCAGATCTCGCGCATCGATGTCGTCCGCGCGCTGCGCGACGCCGGATGGACCGCGCTGCTCGCCTTCGGGCTGTTCCTGCCGCTGATCGGCTTCGTGACCGTCCAGAACATGGACCGGCAGCTGGTGCTCGACACGCGCTTCGGCCTGCTCGCCGCTTTCGTCGCCATCGTGGCGGGCGGGCGTCTCGCCTATTCGCTCATCATCGCACCGCTCTTCGCGCGCGCGGCGCTGCGGCCGACGGCGGCGCCCTCCGCGCTGCGCACCGCGGCGGCGCGATGGTTTGGCCCGTTCGCGATCGGCTTTGTCATCGCCTATCCGGCCATCGTGCTGTCGATCACCGGGACCGGCGGCGCGGTGAAATGGGTCGACAATTTCGGCATCCAGATCCTGATCTATGTGATGCTCGGCTGGGGGCTGAACATCGTGGTTGGCCTCGCTGGCCTGCTCGACCTCGGCTATGCGGCCTTCTATGCGGTCGGCGCCTATTCCTACGCGCTCTTGGCGAAGAACTTCGGCCTCGGGTTCTGGATGCTGCTGCCGCTCTCCGGCATCCTCGCCGCGTTCTGGGGCATCCTGCTCGGCTTTCCGGTGCTGCGGCTGCGCGGCGACTATCTCGCCATCGTTACGCTCGCCTTCGGCGAGATCATTCGCCTGGTGCTGATCAACTGGGTGCCGGTGACCAAGGGCTATGCCGGCGTCAGCGGAATTCCGCGCCCGACCTTCTTCGGCATTCCGTTCAATGCCAGCGAGGAAGGCTTTGCCGCGGTGTTCGGTCTCGAATTCACGCCGATGTACCGCACGCTGTTTCTGTACTACGTCATCCTCGCGCTCGCGCTCTTTACCGCCTTCGTCACGCTGCGGCTGCGGCGGCTGCCGGTCGGGCGGGCCTGGGAGGCGTTGCGCGAGGACGAGATCGCCTGCCGGTCGCTCGGCATCAACACTACCAACACCAAGCTCACCGCCTTCGCGATGGGCGCGATGTTCGCGGGCTTCGCCGGATCGTTCTTCGCCGCGCGGCAGGGATTCATCTCGCCCGAATCCTTCACCTTCCTGGAATCGGCGACCATCGTCGCCATCGTGGTGCTGGGTGGCATGGGCAGCATGCTCGGAGTCGCCATCGCGGCGATCGTCATGATCGGCGGCACCGAGATCATGCGCGAGCTCGATTTTCTCAAGCGTATCTTCGGCGAGACCTTCGATCCGACCCAATACCGCATGCTGATCTTCGGATTCTTCATGGTGCTGATGATGATCTGGCGGCCGCGCGGCCTGATCGTGACGCGCGCGCCCTCGGTGTTCCTGAAGGAACGCAAGTTGATCGGCGCCGATCTGGTCAAGGAGGGGCACGGATGAACGCGCGCGACATCGTGCTGCGCGTCGAGCATCTGACCATGCGCTTCGGCGGCCTGGTGGCGGTGGAGGATCTCTCGTTTACCGCCGCGCGCGGCGAGATCACCGCGCTGATCGGACCCAACGGCGCCGGCAAGACCACCGTCTTCAATTGCATCACCAGCTTCTACAAGCCGAGCGAGGGACGCATCGCGCTCGTGCACGGCGACGGGACGATGTGGGGCGAGCTCGATGCATTGACCGAAAGCGGCACCCGGCGCGTGCTGCGGCAAGGTGGCGCGCTCTACCTGCTCGAGCGCATGCCGGAATATCTGGTGACGCAGCAGGCGCGGGTCGCCCGCACGTTCCAGAACATTCGCCTGTTCGCCGGCATGACGGTGCTGGAGAATCTCCTGGTGGCGCAGCACAACGCCCTGATGCTGGCGTCGGGCTTCACGCTGTTCGGCGTGCTCGGCTTGCCGTCCTATGCGGCGGCGGAGCGCGCCGCGATCGAGAAGGCGCGGCAGTGGCTCGATCGCATCGGCCTGACCGACCGGGCGGACGGCCCCGCCGGCGACCTGCCCTACGGCGCGCAACGCCGGCTCGAGGTCGCACGCGCCATGTGCACCGATCCGGTGCTGCTCTGTCTCGACGAGCCCGCCGCCGGCCTGAACCCGCGCGAGAGCGCCGAGCTCAACGACCTCCTGCTCGCCATTCGCCAGGATTTCGGCATCTCGATCCTGCTGATCGAGCACGACATGTCGGTGGTGATGAAGATCTCCGACCACATCGTCGTGCTCGATTACGGCGTCAAGATCGCCGACGGCGCGCCGCAACAGGTTCGCGACGATGCGAGAGTGATCGCCGCCTATCTCGGCGTCGAGGGCGACGAGGTCGCGCGCGTCGAAGCGGAGGTCGGGCTATGAGCGAGCCGCTGCTCGCGGTGCGCGGCGTCACGGCCTTCTATGGCCGCGTGATGGCGCTCAAAGGCGTCGATCTCGAGGTCCACGACGGCGAGATCGTGACGCTGATCGGGGCCAACGGCGCCGGCAAGTCGACCCTGATGATGACGATTTGCGGCAATCCGCAGGCTCGCGACGGCTCGATCGTGTTCGAGGGCCGCGACATCAGCAAGCTCGCGACCCACGAGATCGCCCGCCTCAAGATCGCGCAGGCGCCGGAGGGCCGCCGCATCTTCGTGCGCATGACGGTTCTGGAGAACCTGCAGATGGGCGCCGCGGTCGGCGACCCCGGCAATTTCGAAACCGACCTCGCCCGCATATTTGCATTGTTTCCGCGTCTGCGCGAACGTGTCGACCAACGCGGCGGCACGCTGTCGGGCGGCGAGCAGCAGATGCTGGCGATCGCGCGCGCGCTGATGAGCCGGCCCCGCCTCTTGCTGCTCGACGAGCCTTCGCTCGGGCTCGCCCCACTCATCGTCCGGCAGATCTTCGACGTCATCCGCACCCTCAACACGCAAGAGAAGCTCACCGTCTTCCTGGTCGAGCAGAATGCATTTCATGCGCTCAAGCTCGCGCATCGCGGCTATGTGATGGTCAACGGCCGCATCACCCTTTCGGGCGGCGGGCGCGAATTGCTGGAGCGCGACGAGATCAAGACTGCCTATCTCGAAGGCGGACGCCAAAAAAATGAGCCGATGGTCGAGCCAAAGGTTGGACAATGACGGAGCTCTCCATCTCGGCACTGCTCTACGAAGAAGACTCGTTCGGGGTTTTCCTGTTGGTTTCCGTCCTGCTCGGCGGTGGCGCCGCCTGGCTCGCCGGCCGCGCCATCGCGGCGACCTGGCGGCCATGGTGGCACGTCACCTTCTATATGCTGATCTTAGGGCTTGCGGTGCGCTTCCTCCACTTCGCCCTGTTCGACGCTACCCTGTTGTCGCCGCACTACTATTTGGTCGACACCGGGGTCTGCCTGGCGCTCGGATTCCTCGGCTTCCGGGCGGCACGCGCGGCCCAGATGGCGACCCAATACCGCTGGATCAACACCCGCACCGGCGCTTTCACCTGGGGCCGGCGGGGCCAAGAAGCGGGGCACAAGCAAGCGGATTGTAAGTGACTTTTGTCGCGAACACGGCTTGAATTGGTTCTTACGGATAGCCCCGCGGAGCCGCGGGTTTTCAGGGGAGTTGAAAGCGATGAGACAGATCACCACGCTCGGCCTTGCGCTGGGTTTTGCTGTTGCGTTCGCGGGCTCAGCCGCGGCGCAAATCAAGATGGGCGTCGTCGGTCCGATCACCGGACCGAACGCCGCGTTCGGAGCGCAGCTCAAGAACGGGACCGAGCAGGCCGTCAACGACATCAACGCCGCCGGCGGCATCCTCGGCCAGAAGATCACGCTCGGCTACGGCGACGATGTTTCCGATCCCAAGCAGGGCGTCTCGGTCGCCAACAAATTCGTCGGCGACGGCGTTAAATTCGTGGTCGGGCACTTCAATTCGGGCGTCACCATGCCGTCCTCGGAAGTCTACCAGGAGAACGGCATCCTGGAGATCACGCCGTCGGCCACCAACCCGAAGATCACCGAACGCATGATGTGGAACATCTTCCGCACCTGCGGGCGCGACGATCAGCAGGGCGCGGTCGCCGGCGCCTATATCGTCGACAAGTTCAAGGGCAAGAAGATCGCCATCGTCCACGACAAGACCACCTACGGCCAGGGCCTCGCCGACGAGACCAAGAAGTTCATGAACGCCAAGGGCGTCAAGGAAGTGCTCTATGAAGGCATCAATGTCGGCGACAAGGATTTCTCCGCGCTGGTCTCCAAGATCAAGGCCTCGGGCGCCGACCTCGTCTATTGGGGCGGGCTGTTCACCGAAGGCGGACTGATCGTGCGCCAGATGCGCGACCAGGGCGTCAAGGCGCCGCTGATGGGCGGCGACGGCATCACCGACGACGAGTTCGCCTCGGTCGGCGGCCCGGGCGTGGAAGGCACGCTGATGACTTTCCCGCCCGACCCGCGCAACCGCGCGGAAGCGAAGGCAGTGGTGGAGAAGTTCCGCGCCAATAAATTCGAGCCGCAGGCCTACACGCTGTACAGCTATGCGGCGGTGCAGATCATCAAGGAGGCCGCCGAGCACGCGAAGTCGCTCGATCCCAAGAAGGTCGCCGAAGCGATGCATTCGGGCATGAAGTTCAAGACCGTGATCGGCGACCTCTCGTACGACAAGAAGGGCGACATCACTCGCCTCGACTACGTGATGTATGTCTGGAAAAAGGACACCGCCGGCAAGATCACCTACGTCGAGATCAAGTAGGCAAGCACCTCGATCCGTTACGAGGAAGCCCGCCCCGGCATTCGGGGCGGGCTTTTTGTTGGCTGGCTGACGACTACCCTCACCCGATCTGCCCGAGCGCCGGGAATGCTTGCAGCATCCAATTGTTGAGCTGGGTGAAGAAGCCGAAAAAGAAGACGATGCCGGTGAGCACCAGAACGCCCCCCGTGACCCGCTCGAAATGTACCAGATGGTGGCGATAGCGGGCGAGGAACGCAGCGAACGGCTCGACCGCGAAGGCTGCGGCGATGAACGGCAGGCCGAGCCCGAGCGAATAGATCGCCAGCAGGCCGGCCCCTTTCGCGACCGTCGCATTGGACAACGCAACCGCGAGAATCGAGGCCAGGATGGGTCCGATGCAGGGCGTCCAACCGAGGGCAAACGCGAATCCCATCGCATAGGCGCCCCACAGACCGACCGGCTTCTGCATCTCGAGCCGGGCTTCCCGGTGCAACAAGCGGATCGGGGTAATGCCCAGGAAGTGCAGACCCATGACGACGATGACCAATCCCGCAATCATATTGAAGGGATCGAGGCTGGTCGGCAAATGCTCCCCGGTCGCCGCATTGAAGGCATCAAACCGGCCGGCGAGCAGCGCCTGCACATGGCGAAGCCCGGTACCGACCGAGCTTGCGGCGGCTCCAAGCGAGACGAACACGGTGGAAAACCCGGCCACGAACAGCATCGCCGCAGCGATCGTTTCACGCCGAACCCGCGGCTTGGGCTCGTCGTCCGCGAGCCGCTCGAGCGACGCGCCGGCGAGATAGACCAGGTAGGGCGGCACCAGCGGCAAGACGCAGGGCGACAGAAAGCTCACCAGCCCGGCCAGGAGAGCGGCGACAATCGTGACATCGGCGACCATGGCCCTACATGCGATAGCCGCCGCTCTCAATGCAAGCGGGTCGCCATACCGTCGCACCGAAGTGATCGGGGGTGATAGGCTCGCCGGATCGGAGGACCCTCGTGGCACGCAACCTCATCACCGACGTCCCCGGCGTTCTGGTCGGCCACGCCCAGGACGCCCGGTTGGGCTCCGGCGTCACCGCCATCGTGTTCGAGGAACCGGCGGTCGCCAGCATCGACGTGCGCGGCGGCGGGCCGGGCACGCGCGAGGCCGACATGCTCGAGCCGGCCGCCACCATCGATCGCATCGACGGGCTCGCCTTGTCGGGCGGATCGGCTTTCGGCCTCGAGGCCGGCGCCGGCGTGCAGGCCTGGCTGCGCGAGCGCGGCCGCGGCTTTGCGGTGCGCACCGCGCGGGTGCCGATCGTGCCGGGCGCGATCCTGTTCGATCTGCTCGCGGGCGGCGACAAGAATTGGGGCCGCTTCGCCCCTTATCGGGACCTCGGCTATGGGGCGGCCGAAAATGCCGCGGTCGAATTCGCGCTCGGCAGCGTCGGCGCCGGCCTGGGCGCCACCACGGTCGATCTCAAGGGCGGCATCGGTTCGGCGGCGACGACGACCGCCGCCGGTTTTGCGGTCGGCGCTCTCGCCGCCGTCAATGCGGCGGGCTCGGCGGTGATCGGCGGTGGCCCTTGGTTCTGGGCGGCGCCGTTCGAGCTGGCGGCCGAATTCGGCGGGCTCGGCATGCCCACCACGATGCCCCCCGATGCGCTCCACCACCACACCAAGGGCAGCCAGCGCGAGAGCACCACCCTGGTGGTGGTGGCGACCGACGCGACCCTGACCAAGGCACAGGCCAAGCGGCTCGCCGTCATGGCGCAAACCGGCCTCGCACGATCGATCTACCCGGTGCACACGCCGCTCGACGGCGATGTGGTGTTCGCGGCCGCCACCGGGCGCAAGCCGCTCGCCGACCCGCTGCTGGGCCTCTCGGAGCTCGGAACCAGCGCCGCCAATGCGGTGGCCCGCGCGGTTGCGCGCGCCGTCTTCGCTGCCACGGCGCTTTCTTTCGGGACCGCCCCGGCGAGCTGGCAGGATCGATTTTCTTCGCAAATTACCAAGTAAATCCATGCTGTTGCAGGAGACTTCTTGACTCGGACGGGCATTGCTTCCTTAGTGTCGGCTTGGGATGAATCTCGGTTGAACTTTGGGGTGGGCCAAGATGCGTTTTGCAGCCGCAGCCTGCGCACTTGCCATCGTGGTCTGTGTGGCCGTTTTTGGCGCCGTGCTGGCGCAAAGGGCGACCGCACCTGTGGTGGCGTCGGCGCCGACGCCGGCCGCAAAGGTTGCGCCCGCGACGCCGGCCGTGAAGCCAAACCCGGCGCAGACCGTGCTTTCGGCGCTGCCGCCTCCGGGGCCCGCCGTCGCGCCGACGACCGCATCTGTTGCTCAACCGGCGGCACAGGCCATGGCCCAGGCTGCGGCACCGGCGGCTGCGCCAGCCGCACCGCCGCCGGCCCCAGCGCCGATCAATTGCCCCGGCCATCCCGACGCGCTCGGCGTCTCCCGCGTCGTGGAGATCGACACCACCGGCGGGCCCGGCTTCGGCTTCGAGCACTTCAAGCAGTATGACTTCCTGCAAGCCGGCGAAGTCGTGCTCACCTTCGACGACGGACCTTGGCCGCACAACACGCCGGAAGTCCTCGCCGCGCTCGCCGCCAATTGCACCAAGGCGATCTTCTTCCCGATCGGCGAGCACACCATGTGGGCGCCTGAAATCCTCAGGCAGGTGGATGCCGCCGGCCATACGATCGGCAGCCATACCTGGTCGCACAAGGACCTCTCGAAGCTGGCTGCCCAAGATGCCAAGGACGAGATCGAAAAGGGCATCAGCGCCGTGGCCTGGGGTCTCGGCCATCCGGCCTCGCCGTTTTTCCGCTTCCCGGCGCTGCGGCACCCGCCCGAAATGGTCACCTATTTGGGCGGGCGCAACATCGCCGTCTTCTCGACCGACATGGATTCCTTCGACTTCAAGATCCGCAAGCCCGAGCAGGTCATCAGCTCGGTGCTGAGCAAGCTGAAGAAAAACGGCAAAGGTATTGTTCTGATGCACGATTTCCAGCGTGCGACCGCCGATGCGGCGCCCGAATTGCTCAAGCAGCTCAAGCTCAATGGCTACAAGGTCGTGTTCATGAAGCCGAAGGGGCCGGTGCAGACGCTCGCCGCCTACGACGATCAGATCGTGAAGGACCTCAAGCTACCCACTGTCACCAATCGGCCGACCTCGGACGTGGTGCACACGATCCAGTAAGGCCGCGCCCCCCGCGATCAATGGCGATCAATGCATGAAGCGCTCGGCGCCGTAAGGCGCCGGATCGCAGAACGGCGTCGCGCCCGTCATCATCTCGGCCACGAGCTGTCCGGTGGCGGGGCCCAGCGTAAGGCCCCAATGGCCGTGGCCGTAGGCGAGCCAAAGGCCGGCATGTCCGGGGGCGCGGCCGATCACCGGCCGTGAATCCGCAAAGCACGGCCGGCATCCCATCCAGGGCGTCGTCTCGACCGGCTCGGCGAGGGCGAACAGCGCCCGCGCCTGCGGCAACAAGCGATTGAATTGGACGGGTGTCGGCGGCGCCGCACGGGCGGCAAATTCGGCGCCGGTCGTGAGCCTGATCCCCTGCTCCATGGGCGCCAGGCAATAGCCGTTCTCGATATCGACGATCGGGCGCGTCAGGGCCGCATTGCCGGCGGTGCGGAAGTGGAGATGGTAGCCGCGCTTGATGCCGAGCGGCAGCCTGATGCCGAGCGGACCGAGCATGTCGGGCGCGAACGGGCCGAGCGCCAGCACGACCTCGGGCGCATCGAGCGGCCCCTCCGCGGTCTCGATCCGCCAGCGCCCGTCGGCGCGGTGGAGCGAGCGGGCATTGCCGGTCAGGACCACGCCGCCGAGCCTCCCAAAGCGTGCCGCATAGGCCTTGGTGACCGCCAGCGGGTTGCTCACGCTGGCGGCGTCCGGCCAATGGACCGCATGACGAAAGACCGGAGCCAGATGGGGTTCGAGCGCACGCGCTCCGTCGGAGTCGAGCGCGCGAAACGCAAGCCCGAGTTCCGCCGCCAGGTCGAGCTCACGCTCGATCGCGGCGAACGAAGCGTCGCTGCGATAGAGCTTGAGCCAACCGTCCCGGCGCAGATAGCCGGTGGCGCCGGCATCGGCCAGCAGGGCCTCGTGCTCAGGGAGCGCGCGGGCGAACAGCGGACGCATGATGTGGGCGGTCTCGATCAGCCGCCGGGGGCGCGAGGCGGCGAAAAAAGCCAGCAGCCAGGGCGCGACCTGCGGCAGATGCCTCACATGGTAGTTCGCTTCCGGGGCGCGCTTGAGCCCGATGCGCAGCAGCGCCGATAGGCTCGACGGAAACGCCGGCGGGAAGACCGTGTTGCCCTCGATGATGCCCGCGTTGCCATAGGAGGTCTCCGCGCCCGGCGCCCGCCGGTCGAGGAGCGCCACACCCAGGCCGCGTTTGGCGAGCTGCAGCGCGATCGAGGTGCCGACGATGCCGGCGCCGAGCACGATCGCATCGGTGCGTGCCATGATGTCCTTCCGCGCGAACCTTGCGTTCCGACCGACCGCCCTTGTCCGGCCTCCGGCCCCTATATGGGTGCGCGCCGCCGGTTGCGGCAGCTCCCGCCAATTTGCTCCGTTGCGGGCATCGTGTTAGGCGAACGGCTTGTTGTAAAAGGGAATCGATGCGCCGCCCGCTCCTCATCGCGCCCTCGATACTGGCCGCCGATTTCGCCAAGCTCGGCGAAGAAGTGCGCGCGATCGATGCGGCGGGTGCCGACTGGATCCATGTGGACGTCATGGACGGCCATTTCGTGCCCAATATCAGCATCGGACCCGACGTGGTGAAGGCCCTGCGGACGCACACCCAAAAGCCGCTCGACGTGCACCTGATGATCGCGCCCTGCGATCCTTACCTCGAAGCCTTCGCCAAGGCCGGCGCCGACCTCATCACGGTGCATGTGGAATCAGGGCCGCATGTGCACCGCTCCCTGCAGGCGATCCGGGCACTCGGCAAGAAGGTCGGCGTGACCCTCAACCCGGGCACGCCGGAGAGCACCATCGAGCCCGTCATCGACCTCGTCGATCTCATTTTGGTCATGTCGGTCAATCCCGGCTTCGGCGGGCAGGCCTTCATCAGGGGCGCGGTCGAGAAGATCGCGCGGCTCAAGGCGCTCGCGGCCGGCCGGCCGATCGAAATCGAGGTCGACGGCGGCATCACCCCGGAGACCGCGCCGCTGGTGGCGCAGGCCGGCGCCAACGTGCTGGTGGCCGGCTCGGCCGTGTTCAAGGGCGGCACGCCCGCGGCCTACCGGGCCAATATAGCGGCGATCCGCAACGCGGCGGCGCTGGCGCGCGGGGAAGCGGCGTGATCCCGCGCTATACCAGGCCCGATATGGCGGCGATCTGGGACCCGCAGACGCGCTATCGCATCTGGTTCGAGATCGAAGCGCATGCGGCCGATGCCATGGCCAAGCTCGGCATGATCCCGAAAGCGGCGGCCAAGACGATCCGCGAGCGCGGCCGCGACGCACAGTTCGACATTGCCCGCATCGATGCCATCGAGCGTGAGGTCAAGCACGATGTGATCGCCTTCCTCACCCATCTGGCCGAGATCGTCGGCCCCGAGGCCCGCTTCGTGCATCAGGGTATGACCTCCTCGGACGTGCTCGACACCTGCTTCAACGTGCAGCTCAAGCGCGCCGCCGATCTCCTGATCGCCGATCTAGACAAGCTCTTGGCCGCGCTCAAGCGCCGCGCCTTCGAGCACAAGCGCACCCCCACCATCGGCCGCTCCCACGGCATCCATGCCGAGCCCACCACGTTCGGGCTCAAGCTCGCCTTCGCGTATGCGGAGTTCACGCGCGCGCGCGAGCGGATGGTCGCGGCCCGTGAGGAAATTTCGACCTGCGCCATCTCGGGCGCGGTCGGCACCTTTGCGCAGATCGATCCGCGGATCGAAGCCCATGTGGCCAAGGCGATGGGGCTGCGGGTCGAGCCGGTCTCGACCCAGATCATCCCGCGCGACCGCCATGCCATGTATTTCGCGGTGCTGGGCGTGGTCGCCTCCTCGGCCGAGCGGCTGGCGACCGAGATCCGGCACCTGCAGCGCACCGAGGTGCTGGAGGCCGAGGAATTCTTCTCGGAGGGCCAGAAGGGCTCCTCCGCCATGCCACACAAGCGCAATCCGGTGCTTTCGGAAAACGTCACCGGGCTCGCCCGCATGGTCCGCGCCTTTGTGACGCCGGCACTCGAGAACGTGGCGCTCTGGCACGAGCGCGACATCTCGCACTCCTCGGTCGAGCGCATGATCGGGCCCGATGCCACCGCCACGCTCGATTTCGCCTTGGCGCGGCTCGCCTCGATCATCGACAAGTTGGTGATCTATCCGGGCACCATGCAGAAGAACCTGGATCGGCTGGGCGGCCTCGTGCATTCCCAGCGCGTGCTCATCGCGCTCGTCCAGAAGGGCGTCGCGCGCGAGGACGCCTACCGGCTGGTGCAGCGCAACGCCATGAAGGTCTGGGGCGGAGAAGGCGATTTCCTGTCGCTGCTCAAGGCCGACAAGGACGTTCGCAAGCATCTCGGCGAGGCCGAGCTCAAAGCCAATTTCGATCTCGCCTATCACTTCAAGCACGTCGACACGATCTTCAAGCGCGTGTTCGGCAAGGCGGCTTAGGTCGCGGGCGGATCGCGGTGAGCACTCCTAACCTCATCGTTTTCGATTCCGGTCTGGGCGGGCTCACGGTCTATCGCGAGGTCGTGAGCGCGCTCCCGCATGCGCGCTATCTCTATGTCGCCGACGACGCCTTTTTTCCGTATGGAGGCCGCCCCGAGGGGGCGCTGATCGACCATCTGCTCGACCTGATGGGCGGCCTGATCGCGACCCATCGGCCCGATCTCGTGATCATCGCCTGCAACACCGCCTCGACGCTGGTGCTGCCGCAACTGCGCGCGCGCTTCCTGGTCCCCTTCATCGGCACGGTGCCGGCCATCAAGCCGGCTTGCGCCGCCTCGGTCAGCAAACGCGTCTCGGTGCTGGGCACGCAAGCCACCGTCGCGCGCGAATATACCAGGGCGCTGATCCGCGACTTCGCCAATGGGGCCGATGTCACACTCGTCGGCTCGGGCGGGCTCGCTGCGCTCGCGGAAGCGCAGCTGCGCGGCGAGAGCGTGGACGATGCGGCCATCGCCGCCGAGCTTGCCCCCTGCTTCATCGATGCGGACGGCCGCCGGACCGATACGGTGGTGCTCGCCTGCACGCACTATCCGCTGCTGCTCGATCGGCTTATCCGGCTGGCGCCCTGGCCGGTGCGGTTCATCGATCCGGCGCCCGCGATCGCGCGGCGGGCCCTCGATCTCATAGGGACACCACTGGGGACGCTATCGGGGACGCCGCCGGGCCCGCAGGCCCGTGAAGGGGCGCAGATCCTGTTTACCAGCGGCCGGGAGCCCTCGCCCGCCCTGGCGGCGGCGTTGGCCGGTTTCGGGCTGGGCGAAGTCGCGCCGGACAGCGGTCGGCAGGCCGCGGTTTGACACCCCCAGGCTTTCCGCCTAGATAGCGGGCACGCAAGCTCGACCATAAGTCGGCTTGCGTTTCGCGACCCGTGGTTTGAGCCGTCGCTTCGGCGAAGACCTGTCGGTTCCGGCAAGTTCTCGAGAACATGCAGGAACAGAGGAGGGCGCGATCCTCATAACCCGACCAGAACCGAGGACGCGATGACCAAGCGCCACCAGGCGAAGCACAAGATCGATCGCCGCATGGGCCAGAACGTGTGGGGCCGCCCCAAGAGCCCCGTCAACCGCCGCGAATACGGCCCCGGACAGCACGGCCAGCGCCGCAAAGGCAAGCTCTCCGACTACGGCGTGCAGCTGCGCGCCAAGCAGAAGCTGCGCGGCTATTACGGCAACATCACCGAGCGCCAGTTCCGCGGCATCTATGAGGAAGCGATCCGGATGAAAGGCGATTCCGGCGCGCATCTGATCGGGCTCCTGGAACGACGGCTCGATGCCATCGTGTACCGGGCCAAGCTGGTGCCGACCGTGTTCGCCGCCCGCCAGTTCGTCAACCACGGACACGTCAAGGTGAACGGAAGGCGGGTCACCATTCCGAGCTACCGCCTCGATGCCGGCGACGAGGTCGAGATCAAGGACAAGTCGAAGCAGCTGGCGCTGGTGCTCGAGGCGACCGGGCTCCCGGAGCGCGACGTGCCCGACTATATCGAGGTCAACCACACCAAGATGACGGCCAAGCTGGTGCGCATCCCGCACCTCGGCGAGGTGCCCTACCCGGTGCAGATGGAGCCGCATCTGGTGGTGGAGTTCTATTCCCGATAGGGCCGCGGGCTTCCGACCGCCCTGTTGACGCGCTTATCGACGCCCCGGCATCACGCTGGGGCGTTTTTTGCGACCGAATTTGCAACGTAAAGCGCGGCGCGCTCAGGCCGACGCGGCTGCCTTCACGGGCAGGCCCTTGTCCTTGAGCAGGCTTTGGAGCTCGCCGCCCTGGAACATCTCGCGCACGATATCGCAGCCGCCGACGAACTCGCCCTTGACGTAGAGCTGCGGGATGGTCGGCCAGTTGGAATAGGACTTCACGCCGTTTCGCAGCTCCTCGGAATCGAGCACGTTGAGGCCCTTGTAGCTGACGCCGAGGTGATCGAGGATCTGCACCACCTGGCCGGAAAATCCGCACATCGGCATTTGCGGCGTGCCCTTCATGAACAGCACCACGTCGTTGCCCTTGACCTCACCCTCGATGAATTTCTCGATGCTCATGATCCGTATCCTGTCCTGCGTTTTCGGTGCTCTGCAGCAGCCCAAGGGCGCTGCACGGAGTTTCCTTGAGACTAACCTCCCGGGATGCTGGTCTGCAATGCCAGCGCGTGCAGCTTGCCGCCCATCTCGGCCTTGAGCGCCTCGTACACGATCTGGTGCTGCTGCACCCGGGACTTGCCGCGAAACGACTCGGCCACCACGGTGGCCGCGTAGTGGTCGCCGTCCCCGGCGAGATCGCGTATCGTCACCTCGGCGTCCGGGATGCGCGCCTTGATCAGCCGCTCGATCTCATGCGCATCCATCGCCATCGCAGCAGCCTCCTCGAGGGGTTCTGGTGCCGTGTCACGGGCTCCCCGCTCCCATATAGGCCGGAAGCCAGGATTCGAACGATTCGCGTAAGGTTCTAACCAAAATGGGGTGCTCACCCTTCGGCGTCAATGCGTCGCCGCCCGTGGTTCCGATGCGCCGCACCGGAACGCCGGCGGCGCGGGCGCGGGCCATGATCCCCTCCGGTGCCGGGGCCGTCACCACGTAGCGGCTCTGCTCCTCGCCGAACCAGAAGGCATGCGCCGCGAACGGGGCGGCCTCGAGCGCGGCCCCGATGCCGGACGCCATCGCCATCTCGGCGAGCGCGACCAACAGCCCGCCGTCGGAAACGTCATGGACGGCGCTGGCGAGCCCTTGGCCGATCAATGCGCGCACGAAATCGCCGTTGCGCCGCTCGGCGGCGAGATCGACTGGCGGCGGCGCACCCTCCTCGCGTCCGCAGATGTCGCGCAGATAGAGCGACTGCCCGAGCCAGCCGGTGGGCTCGCCCACCAGCAGGATCGCCTCACCGGCTGCCTTGAAGGCCAGCGTGGCGGATTTGGTGAAATCATCGATGAGGCCGACGCCGCCGATCGCCGGCGTCGGCAGGATCGCGCGCCCGTTGGTTTCGTTGTAGAGCGAGACATTGCCGGAGACGACCGGGAAATCGAGCGCCGCGCAGGCTTGCCCGATGCCGCGGATGCAGCCGACCAATTGACCCATGGTCTCGGGCCGCTCCGGATTGCCGAAGTTGAGATTGTCGGTGATCGCCAGCGGACGCGCGCCCACCGCGGTGAGATTGCGCCAAGCCTCCGCCACCGCCTGCTTGCCGCCCTCGACCGGATCAGCCTCGCAATAGCGCGGCGTGACGTCGGTGGTGAGCGCCAGGGCCTTGGGGCCCTCGCCGACGCGTACCACCGCGGCATCGCCGCCCGGCCGCTGCACGGTGTTGCCGAGGATGACGTGGTCGTACTGCTCCCATACCCAGCGCTTGCTGCACAGGTCGGGCGAACCGATCAGGCGAACGAGCGCGTCGGCGATCGCCATGGGCGGCGCCACGTCGGCGGCCTGCACGATCGCCTGTTTCGGGGTCTCCACATGGGGCCGATCATAGACCGGCGCTTCGTCGCCGAGCTCCTTGATCGGCAGGTCGACCATGACGGCGCCGCCGTGGCGCACGATGAAGCGCTTGCTGGCCGTGGTCTCGCCCACGACGGCGAAATCGAGCCCCCATTTGCGGAAGATCGCTTCGGCCTCTTGCTCCTTCTCGGGTTTGAGCACCATGAGCATGCGCTCCTGGCTTTCCGAGAGCATCATCTCGTAGGCGCTCATGCCCTCTTCGCGGCACGGCACCAAGTCGAGATCGAGCGTCACGCCGAGGTCGCCCTTGGCGCCCATCTCGACCGCCGAGGAGGTGAGACCCGCGGCACCCATGTCCTGGATGGCGATGACGCAGTCCTTGGCCATGATCTCGAGGCAGGCCTCGAGCAGCAGCTTTTCGGAGAACGGATCGCCCACCTGCACGGTCGGGCGCTTCTCCTGCGAATCCTCGCCAAACTCCGCGGACGCCATGGTGGCGCCGTGGATGCCGTCACGGCCGGTCTTGGAGCCGAGATAAACGATCGGCTTTCCGACCCCGGTGGCCTTGGCGTAGAAGATCTTGTCCGCATCGGCGAGACCGACCGCCATGGCGTTGACCAGGCAATTGCCGTCGTAGCGGCGGTGAAAGCCGACCGAGCCGCCCACCGTCGGCACCCCGAAGGAATTGCCATAGCCGCCGATGCCGGCCACCACGCCGGCCACCAGGTCCTTGGTCCTGGGATGCGCCGGATCGCCGAAGCGCAGGAAGTCGAGGCACGCGATCGGCCGCGCCCCCATGGTGAAGACGTCGCGCAGGATGCCGCCGACCCCGGTGGTGGCGCCTTGATAGGGCTCGATATAGCTCGGATGGTTGTGGCTCTCCATCTTGAACACGACCGCCTGGCCATCGCCGATGTCGATGACGCCGGCATTCTCGCCCGGGCCCTGGATCACCCAGGGGGCCTTGGTGGGCAATGTCCGCAGATGGATTTTCGAGGACTTGTACGAGCAGTGCTCGTTCCACATCGCCGAGAAGATGCCGAGCTCGGTGAAGGTCGGCGGGCGCCCGATGAGATCGAGGAGCCGCTGATACTCCTGCGGCTTGAGGCCGTGCTCGGCAACCAGCGCGGGGGTGATTTTGGGTTCGTTCGAGGTCACTGAGGGGTCTTAAGCCGCCTGCTTGAAATGATCCACTAGTCCCGCGAACAATCCACGGCCGTCGGTCACGCCCAGCTCCGGCTCCACATGGTTTTCCGGGTGCGGCATCATGCCGAGCACGTTGCCGCCCTCGCTCACGATTCCGGCGATCGCATTGGTGGCGCCGTTCACGTTCCAGGCGGGATCGAGGTCGCCCGCCGGCGCCACATAGCGGAACAGCACCCTGCCCTCGCCTTCGAGCCGCGCGATGGTCTGCGCATCCGCGATATAGTTGCCTTCGCCGTGGGCGACCGGCACGCGGATCACCTGGCCGGCATTGTAGCCGCGGGTGAACGGGCTGTCGGAGCGCTCGACCTTGAGATAGACGTCGCGGCAGATGAACTTGAGCGCGGCATTGCGCATGAGCACGCCCGGCAGCAGCCCGGCCTCGCAGAGAATCTGGAAGCCGTTGCAGACGCCCAGCACGAGGCCGCCGCCGCCGGCGAAGCGGCGCACCGCTTCCATGATCGGGGCGCGCGCCGCGATCGCTCCGCAGCGCAGATAGTCGCCGTAGCTGAACCCGCCCGGCACCACCACCAGATCGGTGCCGGACGGCAGCGCCGTATCGGTGTGCCAGACCATGGCGGTCTCGCGGCCGGAGACGAGACGCAGCGCGCGCGCCATGTCCCGTTCACGATTGATGCCAGGAAAAACAAGGACGGCAGATCGCATCAGATTCCGTTTCGACCGAGCTCGGCTGCGGCCCAGCGCTGAACCGGATCGGACTTGAGAAAATCGAGCGCGAGACCCTCGGCTTCGCTCAGCCGATCCGGATCGGCCAGCACCGTGGCGACCGCGACGTCGCATTGATCGTTGAACCCGATCGCCACCATGTCGCGCGGCGCCGCGTAGGGAATGGTCACGTGATAGAGCCGGCTGCGGCCCTGCATGCGACCGACGCTGATCGGGTGGCCATCCGTCAGTCCGACGAAGTCGTCGCTGAACAGCGCGAGATCGCCGACGCGGTCGAGATCGTCATTGTCGGCAACCCCGGTGGCACAATTGCAGAACCCGATCTTGGCCCGCAGGTAGAGATTGATCTCGCCGCCGCAATCGGCCGGCGCGCAGCGATAGGCGCGCCCGATCCCCCATTCATCGAGCAGGAACGGCCATTTGACCTCGCGCCAGACGGCGTGCGGAGCGCCCGACGTCGCCGGCTTCCCGGGAAACGCGACCCCGACCATCGCGGGATCGTTGGCCAGCAACGCGGCCATCGCAATCCCGAGCGCGCTGATCAGAATGCCGGAGCGCAGCCTCATCCGGTCACCTCGACGCGATAATTCTCGATCACCGTATTGGCGAGCAGCTTGTCGGCGGCCTGCTTGAGCAGCGTTTCGGCTTCCTTGCGGTCGCCGCCTTCGAGCTCGATGTCGAACACCTTGCCCTGGCGGACGCTGGCTACGCCTTGGACTCCGAGCGAGCGCAACGCGCCCTCGATCGCCTTGCCCTGCGGATCGAGGATGCCGGACTTGAGCGTAACGGTGACGCGGGCTTTCATATTGGTTTCGCCTTGCCGGCCTGAATTCGATTCTGGCAGTTTACGCGTGAATCCGGCCCGGGGACAGAGGCCGAATATCGGCAGCTTTGGCCGGTGAATCAAGCAGCCGGTTTGCATACCTCCCCCTGAAAGGGGGAGGTCGACCCGCAAAGCGGGTCGGGTGGGGGTCACGTAACAAACTCAGAATTTGTGGGGAGGCGGGACCCCCACCCGGCGCCTGAGCCCGTCATCGGGCCGGCCAACGGCCGGACCCGTTGGGCGCCACCCTCCCCCTTTCAGGGTGAGGGAA
>Ga0209068_10000411_pt1 | contig 23527 bp, 19 predicted proteins | sample ColStrG_CSR_2012_FD_187200 | JGI IMG/M metagenome (GOLD analysis project Ga0209068, IMG submission 187200) | Freshwater sediment microbial communities in response to fracking from Pennsylvania, USA - Cold Stream Run_MetaG_CSR_2012 (SPAdes)... | ecosystem: Environmental > Aquatic > Freshwater >...
CCTTGTGCCCGGTGATCTTTTCGAATTGCGGGACCAGTTCGCGATAGGCCTCTTCGGTGGCCTGGGTGGAAAGAACTTTGATTTCTGCGGCATTGGCCAAGGTGGGCAGCATTAGCGTAACTGCTGCGACAATAATGAATGGACTATTCATGTAAGCCATCCTCCCCACCTCAGTACAAATCCCAAACTAATTTGTTTGACGACCCAAAATTGCTCCTATTCGGCGGTGCCGGCAAGTAGCGGATATCGCGACACATCGGCGTCATGTCCGGGCATGATCCATGATGGTCTGCCGTTTATCTATCTCCCGGACAGCACCTTTCCCGCGGGGAGTTGTGAGCAGCCCAATTTCAATGCGTTGCTGCAGCAGTCGCTCGCTCAATAAATTCCCATGCCGATGTCCCGAGCGAGCGCCCTTGCGTGCCGACGGCATCGAGCAACTTTGCAGCAATCTCACACGTCACATCTCGCGACCAGCCATCATCCGTATTGAACGCCACAACGCGCAGCGGACGCACATACTGTCCGCTCAGGATGTCATCGATGACCGCTTGCTCGTTGGCACTGGCCTCAGCGATCTCGCGCCAGATGTGGCCCAGCTTTCCGAGATCGTCCAGGACTTGATACACCGTCAGTTGGTCGTTCGTGGGCGACGTTGGAAGAAGAGCAATTTCCATCAGAAGCTTCCGTCGAAAATACGCAAGTGCGCATCGCGGGCTGGTGGCTGGAGCGACGTGCGCCTGTCGCGCGATTTCGCCCTCATCGTAGCGTAGGTGCGACTTCCGACTTCGGTTGCTGAATACCAGTGATCGGCTGATGGTTCGTCTCCTGTCCGATCAGTGCTGACGAACCGTATGCCGTCGGATAGACCGCATCAGTTGGGCTCAATACCCGCTGCCTTCACCGCGTCGCCCATTAGCTCGACTTCCCGGTGGAAATATGCCGCGGTCTCAGAGACGTTTCGATTGTCCGGAATGTAGCCGTCGCGTTGCATGATGGATGCCACGGCCGGCATCTGTATCGCCGCCTGGACCGCCGCATTCAATTTTTCGACAATCTCTGGCGGCGTTTTGGCCGGCGCGAAGAACATGCCCCAGGAGCCTATGGGCTCGAAACCCGGCAGAACGTCTTTCATGAGCGGCACATTGGGAAATGTCGGGAATGGCTTGCTGCCGGTAAATGCGAGTGCGCGTACACGCCCTTCCGCGATCAATCCCATTACGGACGGCGGTGTTACAAACATGACTTCGACGCTACCGCTGAGCATGCCGGTCATAACTTCCGATGCCCCTTTGTAGGGGATGTGCTGCATTTTGATCCCTGCTTTTTTGCTGAAGATCTCGGCAGCAAGATGCAGGCCGTTGCCCACGCCCGGAGATCCATATACGGCGTGATCTTTTTTCGCGTGATCGATGAATTGCTGCACCGTCTCGTACGGCGATTTTGAGTCGACAAGCATGAACAAGCCGTCGAGAATGCCGATGGTCGCTATAGGCGTGAGGTCGGTGAAGACGTCGTAGCCAAGGTTTTTGTAAATATACGGTGTAGGAGCAATTCCATTCGAGGAAAATAGCAGCGTGTATCCATCCGGTTTTGATTGCACTACCGAACGGGCAGCAATAGTTCCGTTGGCTCCAAGTCGATTTTCAACGAAGAACTGTTGCCCGAGATTGAGGCTAAGTTGCTGCGCTACCGTGCGCGCTTGGACGTCAGGCCCGCCACCGGCTGCATAGCCAACAACCACCTTTACAGGATGATCAGGATATTGCTCCGCCTGCGGCGTCGGTGGCAACAGCGGCCATGCTACCGCCGAGCCAGCAACGATTTTGATAAAATCTCGCCGGCGCACCTATCTATCCCCGGAGTTCCACGCGAGTTATGGCTCAAAGCATAGCAGATTGCGATACTGCAAGTGCAAGGTTCACGGCGAAATTGCGAGACATTCATTGCTGGTTTGCACAATCAATCACTGTGATAATAAGTGCATATGCTTTGGAAAACTCAACCAACCACCTCGAAAGTCCAGCCTCAGCGGTCCCACCCGGGTGATTTTTCCGTCTCACAAATTATGGCGCTATTTATCGCGCTCACGCTACTGATATCGATACCGATTTGGACGCATCCGCTGCCACCTCTCTCGGATTATATTAATCACCTGGCGCGGATGCAGGTGATCGCGGATTTATCCAACAATCGTCAGCTTGCGACGTTCTACGAATTAAATTGGCAGGTGATACCTAATTTGGCGATGGATATTGTCGTGCCGCCGCTGGCACGCATTGTGAATGTCTATCTCGCTGGACAAGTATTTCTCGTGTCCATGTTTGTACTCATCATTTCAGGCATCCTGATGCTCAACAGGGTGCTGGTAGGTAGATTTTCCGTACTGCCGTTGGTCGCGATCCCGCTGCTCTACAACTATGTCTTTCTCGTCGGACTGATGAATTACATTTTCGGGATTGGTGTCGCGATTTGGGCGCTGGCCGGTTGGATTTCCGTGCGCGAACGTGCATGGCCAATAAGATACGCTTTGTCGACGGTCTCTATTGTCGTGCTCTTTTTTTGCCATCTCTCGGCCCTCGGGGTTTACGGGATTGGTCTATTTTCATTCGAAGTTTTGCGGCTCTGGGAGCAACGATCGCATCCGTGGCCTCGCAGGCTCATGGCCTTTTTTCTCAGCGGTGTGCCGTTCCTCATCGTCGCGCCGCTGCTATACGCCAGTCCGACGATGCAGCTCGTTGCCGCCAACTCTTGGGAGCAACGTGGCAAACTCGACGGATTGATTTACATAGTTGCCAACTATTCCGATATCGCCGCCTTTGCGTTGATCATAGTCTTGGTCGGGGGCGCGATCTGGGCAATCCGCCACCGTGTTCTGCAGTTTCACCCGCTGGCATTGGTACTGCTTGTTGTCGGAGGCGTGGTTTATTTTGCGCTGCCGCGCGTAATGTTTGATAGCTACATGGCTGATCAGCGGTTACCGCTAGGTGTAGCGTTCATGCTTTTTGCGTGTGGCAACCTGGATGCGCGGCGCCGCCTTGTACGACGTGGCTTTTTGAGCATCCTTATTGTTCTTATCGCGGGCCGGTTACTAGAAATCGACTACAATTGGTCGCAGTTATCGGATTCGACCAGCGAGTTCCGGGCCTCGGTACGCCGGATCACGCCGGGCTCAAAAATTTTTGTGGCATATGCGAACGCCTCATCAGGAGATGACGTACGCGATCTCGGTCTCGTCCACGCGGCCTGTATCGCTACAATCGAGCGGTCAGCGCTGGTTACGACCTTGTTTAGCGTCGACGGAAAGCAAGTGATACATGTTCGTTCAGACTATCGTGATTACGCCGACATCCACGATGGGACGCCACCTTCGACGGCGCAACTTATTCTCGCGGCCGAGCACCCATTGTCGGACATGCCCGCCTTCTGGCTCAATTGGACAAAGTTTGACTACATCTACATTCTTTTCACGGAAGACGACGCGCCCAATCCGGATCCTGCGCGCCTGCGCCTTGTAGCCGACGGTGACCGTTTTCAACTTTATCGTATCATCAAGACACAATAGCGTTGCGTCTTCGATGGGCGTGAAAGTGCTGCGCTCATCGGCTGGTAGCAATCTCGCCGTTGGATGCATTGACTTTCCGCGCTGGTCGCTTTTCCCGACAGGGCAAGCATGGTCAGCACATAAGCCAAGTTGCCATTACGGCGGGAAAGTCGCGCGCACGACCTCGGCTTGGTGAGCCCGAGCGGAATTGCCTTATGTGAGATTTGTTCAGCCTCCTTCAGGCAGACAAGCGGAGAGGGATCGGCAGCATAAATCGAGGCTGAGAACAGCCAAATAGCTCAGTATCAGGCTAGCAGGAACAATGCCGCGAACCGACGCGGCGCAAACCTTGGTGGGAGTCGCTGAACTCTGTCTGAACGCAAAGGCGCCCCGGTTCGATCCCGTGCCCGCCAACGAGGCCAATTTGTGGGCCCACGGTGCCCATGACATCCGGCAGCCGGCCGTGGTCCATAAGTGCCCTCTGCCTCACATTTGTCACGCCAACGCGCCATCATCTCCCACCCAATCGGGGCAGGAATCGATGTACTTTTCGGGCGAAAGTATTTTTTTCATCAGCCTGCTGCTCGGGCTCATGTTTGGCTGGCTGGTTGGCACGATGGTCCGACGAACGGGCTTCGGCCTCTTCGGCGACATTGCCGCCGGCATCATGGTTGCCTTTGTCGGGTGTTGGCTCACGCTCGCATCGCGACATGAGGTTCCGCCGGGAAACATCAGTGCAAGCCTGCCGCCAGGCTATGAGCTCGTCGTATTGCCACTAGCGCCGCTTCGCCCCCTTCTTAAACCAATCGTCTATCGCTCGCGCGAGGAAGTCTGCGACGCAATCGCCGAAGCGGCGCGCAGCAATGATCTGCCTCCGCATTTCTTTATTCGTCTGCTGTATCGGGAAAGCAGTTTCAAACCCTATGTTATCAGCTCGGCCGGCGCGCTGGGCATTGCGCAATTCATGCCGGAGACCGCCACGGATAGAGGCCTCGATAATCCGTTCGATCCGGTGCAAGCGATACCGGCGTCGGCGCGCTTGTTGCGCGATCTGTCCCAGAAGTTCGGCAATCTTGGCCTCGCTGCCGCCGCCTACAATGCGGGACCGAAGCGCATCCAGGATTGGCTTGCTAACAAGGGCCAACTTCCGCAAGAGACGCAAGACTACGTCAAGATGATCACCAGTTGGCCTGCGGAGACGTGGATCATCGCCCAAGCCGGTAGCCCGGCGGTGAAGTTGCCGCAGCTTGCGCCGTGTCAGGAACTCGCTGGACTTCTGGCCTGGGACGGACCGGATGAGATCCCGTTGCCGCCGCGGAACCCGCGTGCACAGGATTTGTCGCATCCTGTAACTGTCGCGCAGCAACCCGCTGGACCACGTAGCAAGCCGCTTCCGCTTCATACAGACGGCCAAGCGACGAACCGCGGTCAAGACGCCAAGACGACGGCCGGTCACGGAAACTAAATTCGCGTATCCAAGTTTGATCGCATGACAATGCTACGCCGAGGCTCTCGCGCGCTGTCATTCCGGCTTATTGAGTCTGGCCCAATGCCGCCAAGTATTTCCACCAACACACGCTGACATCTTCGCTGGACCGTAATACCTCCTCGCTAATGTTTTCCAATTCGTGCCGCATGGTGCAGTGTTACTGCACTCTCGTGACGCGACTCATTGATAACAGGCGACATGGTTCAAGCGGGGGGCAGTATGACACAAGCTACATCCACAGGAGATGTGATGGACGCTCCAACATCTGCGGCATCCGCTGAGAGGCCCGTTGAGTCGGATATGGCTGAAGATATCTGCACATTGTTAGAGCAATCGATTCTGAGATATTTCCCGCGGGTTGAGAACGAAGATCGACCGAAGACATCCTCCGTCCCTTTGATCCCTCACCGACAAGAAAAACCACCGACATAGCAGCAAGAAGGTCTTGGCACGTCGGGTTCCGCTGTTCACACTGTGATGAACCTCGCGGAGCCCACCTATGGACGTCCTTGAAGCCGTCGCCTCACGATACTCGTGTCGCGCATTTTTACCGACACCGGTCCCCGAAAAAATCGTTCGAGAGATTGTCGAGCGCGCGACGCGGGCACCATCCGCCGGCAACATGCAGCCATGGCGTGTCTATGCCATCGCCGGTCAGCGCGTTGAAGAGCTCAAAGCGCTGCAGGCACCGCGCATGGCGACAGATCTGCCGAAAGGTGAGGGCCCCGACTACACGATCTATCCCGAACCGTTGACCGAGCCCTATCGAGCGCGTCGTTTCACTGTTGGTGAGTTGCTCTATCGGTCGATCAAAGTGTCGCGTGAAGACAAGTTGTCGCGCTACAAGCAGTATTCTCGTAACTATCAATTTTTTGGCGCACCGGTCGCCCTGTTTTTTGCCCGCGAAAAAGCTCACGGACCTGCGCAATGGGCCGATATCGGCGGTTATCTTCAAACTGTTGCCTTGCTGGCACGCGGATTCGGACTGCATACCTGTCCGCAACAGGCATGGGTCTCTTTCCACCGCACAGTGCGTGTATTTCTGCGACTTCCCGACAATTTGATGATCTATTCGGGCATGGCCATCGGGTACGAAGATGCGGCCGCCCCAATCAATTCCTGGCGCTCTCCGCGCGAACCTGTCGACGCTTTTGCGTCGTTCGAGGGCTTCGATAGCTAGCGGGAACAGCTTTTTGGAGCTGTTTAATCCTGGGCGTTCATCAAGCGTTCACCGGCGCGCCGTTAACACCCCTCCCATGCCGGTTCCCCGACTCTTCCCGGCCATCCTGTTGCTCGGCCTATTGCTCGGCGCCATCGGTCTCCCGGCCGTCGCTGCCGACGCTCTCCGCCACGACTCCTGTCTCACCAAGGCCGAACAACGCGCCGCGGTCGATGCCAATCGTGTGATTTCGCTCGGCCAGGCCATCAAATCGCTCCGCCAGTACCGCAAACACTCCGAAGTGGTGCGGGCACGCCTGTGCCGGCACGACGAGAAACTCGTCTATGTGCTGACTCTGCTTGGTCGTAGTGGCAAAGTGGTCGACGCAACCATTGATGCCGTGAGTGGCGAGTTTCATGCCGGCCCTTGAGTGGAGTATAATGTCTTGCGCCTCCTCGTGATCGAGGACGATCCCGATCTCAATCGTCAACTTGCTACTGCGCTGACCGACGCCGGTTATGTCGTCGACCGCGCGTTCGACGGCGAGGAAGGTCACTTTCTCGGGGAGTCCGAGCCTTACGACGCTGTCATTCTTGATATCGGCTTGCCGAAAATGGATGGCATCTCAGTCCTTGAAGCCTGGCGCCGCAGTGGCCGAGCCATGCCGGTGCTCATGCTTACGGCGCGCGACCGTTGGAGCGACAAGGTGCAGGGCTTTGATGCGGGAGCCGACGATTATGTCGCTAAGCCATTCCATCTCGAGGAAGTACTCGCACGTGTGCGGGCGCTTTTGCGGCGGTCTGCTGGCCACGCCAAAAGCGAGTTCAATTGTGGACCTGTGCGGCTCGACACCCGAACCGGCCGCGTCTCCGTTAACGGCAACCCGGTCAAACTCACAAGTCACGAATACCGGCTCCTCGCTTATTTAATGCATCACACTGGCCGCGTGGTCTCGCGCACCGAGCTGGTTGAGCATCTCTACGACCAGGACTTTGATCGCGACTCGAACACCGTTGAGGTGTTCGTCGGGCGAATCCGCAAGAAGCTGGGCGTCGAAATCATTCAGACCGTGCGCGGCCTCGGCTATTTGCTGACGCCACCCGATGTACGTTGATGGGATGCGTGCTAACTCTCTCGCGCTTCGTCTTTTCCTTTCGGCCACCGCCTGGGCGGTGATCATACTTCTCATCACCGGTGTTGTGCTGTCATCGCTCTATCGTCAGGCTGTCGAACGCGCTTTCGATCGCCGCCTCGGCGTCTATCTGCGTACGCTGGTGGCCGACGTCGCCTCACCGGATGAAGGTGGCGAAAAATTTCCACAGTCACTCGGCGAACCACTGTTTGAGCTGCCTTTGTCCGGCTGGTACTGGCAAGTCACGCGTCTCGATCCCGGAAAAACTGAAGTCCGCGCTTCGCGCTCGCTGTGGGACGGTGGTCTGCCGCATTTGCAGGACTTCGGCATTGCCGCGGGTCCCGATGGTTCACGCGAAGGTTATGTGTCCGGGCCCGAAGACCAACGGCTCCGGCTCGTCGAGCGCAATATTGATCTCGGCGACGAAGGTCACTATCTCGTTGCCGTGGCTGGTGACGCGGCCGAAATCACCGAGGAAACGCGCTCGTTCGATCAAGCGCTGATCATCACATTTTCCATACTCGCGGCGGTATTGCTGCTCACCACCACGTTTCAGGTTCGTTTCGGTCTGGCGCCGCTCAAACGCATCACCGATGGCCTTGCAGCTATCCGCTCGGGCAGCGCGGAGCGCCTAACCGGAAAATTCCCGGAAGAGATCGCCCCGCTCGCGCGTGAAACCAATGCTTTGATCGAGGCCAACAAAGAAATCGTAGAGCGCGCACGCACGCACGTCGGCAACCTTGCCCATGCGTTGAAGACGCCGCTCTCTGTAATGGTCAACGAAGCCGCGGCACGCGGTGCCGAGCCGTTTGCGCAAAAAGTGCTCGAACAAGCTGATATCATGCGCGATCAGGTGGCGCGTCATCTTGAGCGAGCCCGTCTCGCCGCCCGCCTCACGGTTGTCGGCTCGGTTGCAGAGGTCGCGCCTGTCGTGACTGCGCTCGCCCGCACCATGGAAAAGATTCACCGCGACAAGAATCTCATCATCGACGTACACGCTGACGACAAGGCTCAATTCCACGGCGAACGTCCGGACCTTGAAGAGATGATGGGGAACCTCGTTGACAATGCCTGTAAATGGGCATCGTCGCGCGTGGTGATCGAGGTCGTGCGGGAACGGCCCGACCAGATCAGCGCCCGTCAGGTTGTGCGTATCATTGTTGATGACGATGGCCGCGGGCTGTCGCCGTCCGAGCGCGAACAAGTGGCGAAGCGCGGACAACGACTGGACGAGACAAAGCCTGGTTCTGGTCTGGGACTGTCGATTGTCGTGGAACTGGCGGCACTTTATGGGGGCGGCCTAACGCTCGGCACGGCGCCACTTGGCGGGCTGCGCGCAGAATTGGTTCTGCCGGCGGCATAACTTGCACCTGTGCACCTTATGCTCCGCCGGAGTTTTGCCCTAATTCTCCCGTCCCGATACACTGATTATTCTTGCATTTGCCGAGTTCGTCTTTCCACGTTTCCCGGGGGTCGATATGTTCGCGCCGAAATCCGCCATTGCCGTGATCATCGGTCTCGCGCTCGCTGCCTGCGCCTCCGGCTCGGATTGGATGAGGGATCGACCGGAACCAAGCCCGGCACCGGCAGCGGGAACCGGGCCGGGACCTAGAGAAACTGCCGGGACCTTGGCCGGCGCTGGCGCCGGTGCGGTGGTCGGTGCCGCAGTCGCCGGTGGCGGCACAGGAAATCGCATTGCCGGCGCGGCGATCGGCGGCGCCCTGGGCGGCCTGATCGGCAACCGCATCGGCGCGGCTCTCGATGACGAGGACAAAGAGCGGGCCTATGCCGCGCAAATGGATGCGCTCGAGAAAGGCCAATCCGGCGCCCCGGTGTCCTGGAAGAATCCGGACTCCGGTCGCTACGGGACGGTGGTTCCTGGCCCCCAGTACCAACAGGCCGGGCGCAGTTGCCGCTCTTATACCCATACTGTCTATATTGACGGCCGCCCACAGACCACGCGCGGCACCGCCTGCCGCAATCCGGACGGCAGCTGGACGGCAATTGGCTAAACTTGGCATCACACTTAATAAAGCATTAACGCCCGCCGCCGTATCAAGCCGAAAGGCTTGAATTCGGATAGACCGAGGATGGCGGGCGCCGAAACGACCGTCGAGCGGCTGCGGCAATTTCTGCGCGAGCTCTCGCCAGGAGCGCGTTCGCTGCTGATCGGCGAACTTGAACGCAGCGTGCTGCGCGGCGAAGACGTTGCCGGCGCCGATTTAATTTTGCAGGAATTGCGGCGTATCCTGCGCGAGCAGCGCGACGGCGCTCTTCGCATCGAAGATTCCGCGCAACTGCTGTTCAAGCCGCTCGAGCCGTTTCTCGTGGACGATCGAGGCGACCACAAGCACCCGGGTCGCGTCGCCCGCTCGTCGCTTGAAGCATTGTGGAATTGGATCCAACGCGATCTGTTGCCTAACGACGCCAATGACCTGGCGGCCGGCGTCAGCGAAGCAATGCTGGCCGGTGACCAGGCCAGGACGGAGCGTCTCGCTCGTATCTTTCAGGATCGCGTTGCGGCTGCAATCGAAGCTACCTACAGCGCCGCCGAAGATGACGAAAAAATTCGTCGTCGGACTTTACAACAGATCGGGACACCGCGTGCCGGTGAGGAACTTGCCGCTCTCAAATGCGCTCTCAAGGGGCGTGACGTGCTGGCGTCACTCTCCGCGCGCCTGCCGCTTCACATCGGTAATCTCGCCAACGATCAGCTGGAAGAATGCAAAACATTGATCGAAAATGCGGCGGCACGCGACGGTGAGCTATTTCTGTACGCCTTGCTGACGGTCATGAACCGAATGACGGCACCATGGCAATTGATCCGGCTTGGAGTCAAAGCAGCAGGTAGCGATACTGCGGCGCGTGTTGCGGAAACGCATTACGGTGTTGCGGTAAATATCGTCCTAGCCGAACTTGAGCGGATGGCCGCCGACCTGCGCGACGATTTGCGCAGTGGCCAAGGGATAGCTGTCGGCGCGCTGCTCAAGACCATCCATGATTCTGCACGTGGTTTGCGCACCGAACTGGCGCTGCCGGTTGACAGCACATGGGGTCGCGCGCTTGCGGCGCAGCGGACGCAGATTTCAGATCTATTGCGCGCGGAAATAGAATCCATGCCAAGCCGTGTACAGCGATTGCTGCGGCCGCGGCCCTCGAGAGAGATCCGGCCCAATTCGGTATTAGATCCGAACGAAGTCGTTGAGGTTGAGGCTTTAGTCGAGTTTGTCGGGATTTGTCGCTATTTTGCCGGGGAGCTCGCCATCAACGAAATGACTCAGCGCGCCCTGACCGAACTACGGCAATATCTCGACAATGGCACGCATGTACTGCTTGAGAGCTTGCGCCACGCCGGGAAAGCCGACCGCAGTTTCCGACAGTCGCAGGTGGACGCGGCTGTGCGTTTTTGTGCGAAGGTGTTCGGCCGGGAATATGCGGCTTTGCTTGGCAAAGCCGCGGAAGTCGCTGGCGCCGCAGAGAGCAAGGCCGCGCGCGCCTGAAGCCTGCTTTTTATCCTTCGCCGTGGGATCTTGCTCATTGCCGCCACGATCGGGCCTGATGTATGCCCTGCTCAGCGGCCCTATTATGGGTGGTCACGGATTGTAAAGCTCGATGCTCCTGTGGTTCGTATTGGCGTTGATGACAGCGGCGGCGATTTTCGCCGTTCTGTGGCCACTCGGCCGTGCAGCGGACGGACAAGCTGGCAGCGACCTTGCGGTTTATCGCGATCAACTGGACGAGCTCGAGCGCGACCGTCGCGCGGGCCTGATCGGGGAGGCGGAAGCACAGGCAGCGCGGGTCGAGGTCTCCCGCCGCCTTATCACCGCAGCCGACGTCGCGGAATTCGCAAATTCATTGCCGATCGGTTCGCCGCTGTGGCGCCGCCGTACGACCGCCATCGCGGCCGTTGTACTTCTGCCAGTTATTGCCGTTGCCCTTTATCTAACGGTCGGTTCTCCGCAACTGCCCGGCCAGCCGTTGGAAGCACGTCTGCGAGCGGTGCATCAAGATGCATCGATTGCAAACATGGTGTCCCAGGTTGAGATGTATCTCGAGAGTAATCCAAACGATGCCCGTGGCTACGAGGTCCTTGCGCCTGTCTATTCGCGGTTCGGCCGTTTTGCCGATGCCGTCAATGCGCGTCGTAAAATTCTGGCACTGAAAGGCGAGAATGCAGAACGGCAGTCGGATCTCGGCGAAGCGCTGGCCGCCGCCGCCAATGGCATCGTCACGACGGAGGCCAAAACGGCTTTCGATCGTGCTCTCGCGATCGATCCCAACGAACTGAAAGCGAAATTTTTCATTGGTCTCGCCGCCGAACAGGACGGCGATCGCACCAAAGCTGCCACGATATGGAAGGGCATGCTGGAGGCAGCGCCGCGCGATGCGCCTTGGTTGCCGATGGTGCGTGAAGCGCTTGCCCGTGTGACGGGCGCACCATTCATCGCGGCTTCGCCTGGCCCCAGCGCCGAGGATGTCGCCGCAGCTGGTGGCATGAATGAAAAGGACCGCGGCGAAATGATCCGCGGCATGGTGGCGCGGCTTGCCGAACGGTTGAAGGAAAATGGGAGCGATGTTGAAGGCTGGCAGCGGCTGCTGCGCGCCTATATGGTGCTTGGCGAGCGAGATACGGCTCACAATGCCGCTACAGATGCCAAACGGGCACTCGCTAACGATCCCGACAAGCTCCGCCGTATCGAAGACACGATCAAAAGTTTAGGGATTGACGGCTAGCGAGGCGGAATGACACGCAAACAACGGAGGTTGGTTCTGATTGGCGCGAGCCTTGGCGTCCTCGCCGTTGCGGCTGCCTTGGTACTCAGCGCATTGCGCGATTCGATTGTGTTCTTTAATTCGCCGACCGACGTTGCAGAAAAGCACATATCGCCAGGCACGCGGATGCGCATCGGCGGGTTGGTCAAGCCGGGCAGCGTCGAACGCGGCGACAATCTTCTTGTGCTATTTGCGGTTACCGACGGCAAGACTGATATTCGAGTGCGTTATAACGGCATTGTGCCGGACCTTTTCCGCGAAGGGCAGGGCGTAGTGGCGGAAGGCAAGCTGGAGTCCGACAGGACGCTCGCCGCCGACACCGTGCTCGCCAAGCATGATGAACGTTACATGCCGCGCGAAGTGGTGGATGCCTTGAAGAAAAGCGGACGCTGGCAGGAAGGTCAGACACAAGACGTGAGAGGCAAGCCGCAATGATCCCGGAGGTCGGTCATTATGCTTTGGTGTTGGCGCTCGCGCTCGGCTTAATTCAATCGGTTGTGCCGGTCGCCGGCGCGCGGCGCCGTGACGCAGCTCTGATGCGCCTTGCTGATTCGACCGCGCTAATGCAATTCGTCTTTGTCGCGCTGTCGTTTCTTGCGCTTACGGTCTGTTACGTCACATCCGACTTCTCGGTCACAACCGTCTTCGAAAACTCCCATTCGCAGATGCCGCTGATCTATAAGATCACCAGCGTCTGGGGAAACCACGAGGGCTCGATGCTCTTGTGGGTTTTGATTCTCTCATTATTTGGCGCACTTGTAGCGGCGTTCGGTAGTAATTTGCCGGCGGCCCTCAAGGCGCATGTACTGGCGGTACAATCGTGGATCGCCTGCGCCTTTTACCTGTTCATCCTGCTGACTTCGAACCCGTTCGCGCGGCTGTCCGAGGCACCGTTTGAAGGCCGCGACCTCAATCCGATTTTGCAGGACCCTGGACTCGCCATCCATCCGCCGCTGCTTTATCTCGGTTATGTCGGCTTCTCCATCGCATTTTCCTTTGCCATTGCCGCCCTGATCGAGGGCCGTATCGACGCTGCCTGGGCTCGATGGGTGCGACCATGGACTTTGGCTGCGTGGGTGTTTCTAACACTTGGAATCGCGATGGGTTCGTATTGGGCTTATTACACGCTCGGCTGGGGCGGCTTCTGGTTCTGGGATCCGGTTGAGAACGCGTCACTAATGCCGTGGCTGGCCGGGACCGCACTGTTGCATTCTGCTGTGGTGATGGAAAAGCGCGATGCTCTAAAGATCTGGACGATCCTGCTGGCAATCCTGACCTTTTCACTGTCGCTAATCGGGACGTTTTTGGTGCGCTCTGGCGTACTCACCTCCGTGCATGCGTTTGCTACCGACCCAACACGCGGCGTGTTTATCCTCGTGATCCTGGTGCTGTTCATTGGCGGCGGCCTCGCGCTGTTCGCGTGGCGGGCATCAACGCTGAAGCAGGGCGGGCTGTTCGCGCCAATCTCGCGCGAAGGCGCGTTGGTATTCAACAATCTGTTTCTCACCACAGCCTGTCTGACCGTTTTCGTCGGCACGCTTTATCCGCTGGCACTGGAAGCTATCACCGGTGAAAAGATTTCGGTCGGCGCGCCGTTTTTCAATTTGACCTTTGGGCCGCTGTTCGTGGCATTGATGTTCGTAATTCCGTTCGGGCCTTTGCTTACTTGGAAGCGCGGCGACCTCCTCGGGGTGGCACAGCGGTTGATGACTGCGTTCGCAATCGGAATAGCCGCGATTGCGATAGCCTTTGTAGGGCAAGGTCAGTCTGTATTCGCGCCCTTCGGCGTTGGTCTTGCTCTGTTTGTAATGCTCGGTGCGCTGACCGATTTAGTCGAGCGCACTGGACTTTTTCGACTGCCGCTCGCAACCGTTCGTCAGCGTGCCGCTGGTATGCCGCGCTCGGTATGGGGCACCGCAATCGCACACTTCGGCGTTGCTGTATCCATGCTTGGGATTATCTGCGCGGGTACCTGGGGTACGGAACGCATCGCCGTCGTGAAATCAACTCAGACCGTTTCACTCTCAGGCTACGACCTTTCCTTCGACAGCCTCGTGCAGAGGCCGGGTCCGAATTACAACGCACTGGTAGCAAAGTTCACCGTGCGCAGCGGTGGCGTGCCGGTCGGTACTATGGAACCATCGAAGCGCAGTTTCTCCGCTCGCGGCATGACGACCAACGAGGCGGCCCTGATGTCACGCGGCCTGGGTCAACTTTATCTGTCGATCGGCGACAGCAATAACGATGGCTCGATCGCGATAAGGCTCTACTACAAGCCAATGGTACTACTGATTTGGATCGGCGCGGTGGTCATGATGTTAGGCGGGGCATTGTCGCTGTCCGACAGGAGGCTGCGCGTTGGAGCGCCGAAGCCGGCGGCCAAGTCCGCGCTCGCGCCGGCGGAGTAGAGCGATGCGTTACCTTGCACTGATTGTTTTGCTCATTGTGCTGACAGCACCGGAAAGGGCGTTGTCGGTGCAGCCGGATGAAATGCTGAAAGATCCGGTGCTTGAAGCGCGGGCCCGCGATTTGTCGCGTGAGCTACGTTGCATGGTCTGCCAAAACCAGTCGATTGATGATTCTGAAGCGCCGTTGGCGCGAGACTTGCGGATTCTCGTGCGCGAGCGACTCACCAAAGGGGACAGCGATCGCCAAGTGCTGGATTTTTTGGTGTCACGCTACGGCGCGTTTGTGCTGCTCAAGCCACCGCTTGAACGGCACACATTGCTTTTGTGGGGATTGCCGCCAGCGGTGCTGCTTGCGGGGGTCATGAGCTTAATAGTGATGTCGCGCCGACGTAAAACGGTACCCCATGACGTCGAAGCTCTCAGCCCAGACGAGGAGCAACGGCTTTCGACTTTGGTCGATCCTGCGGCTCGCAAACGTTGATTTGTCTACTGAATTCAAAAAATGATTCGTTGTCCCACCTTACAAAAGTTTAATCCTGCCGACAGGACGCTGTAAGGCTCATCGCCCCATCTTGAGCTTCGAAACGGTGCGCGCCCGCGCCAACGAATCCAGATGGAGATTGCCTGATGAAGTCGAGCGTCATTCCCGCTCCCGCTGAGCCGCGTGTGCTACCCGCCCGCCGGCTCATTCTCCTCGCGACCACCATCGCCAGCCTGAGTGCGGCTGCCCTCGTTTTCGCTCCCAACTTCAGTTTGTCCGGCGGCTATCCAGCTGCAATCGCGCAGAACCTGAGCGAGCAAGCTCGCAAGCTGCAAGCTCCTGTCGGGTTTGCCGACATCGTCGAGAAGGTCAAACCGGCGGTTATATCCGTGCGCGTTAAAGTTGACGGCGGTTCGCAGACCAATGGCCTCGGAACCAACGATGTTCCGCCGGGCCTGCGTGAATTCTTCCGTCGTTTCGGCATGCCTGATATCCCGAATGAACCGGAAGGAACGCCACGCGGTCGCGGGCGAAACGTAATTACCGGCCAGGGCTCCGGGTTCTTTATTTCAGCAGACGGCTACGCGGTCACCAACAATCACGTCGTCGAGAAGGCTGAAAGTGTTCAGGTTACCGCTGACGATGGCAAGATTCACAAGGCCAAGGTCATCGGGTCCGATCCGCGTACCGATCTCGCGCTGATTAAGGTCGAAGACGGACCGTTCCCCTACGTAAAGCTTTCTGAAAAGTCGCCGCGCATTGGCGACTGGGTCCTCGCCGTCGGTAATCCGTTTGGCCTCGGCGGCACCGTTACGGCCGGTATCGTTTCGGCTCGCGGCCGTGACATCGGCGCCAGCGCTTATGATGACTTCATCCAGATCGATGCCCCCGTCAACAAGGGCAACTCCGGCGGCCCGACGTTCGATACCGATGGCAACGTAATCGGTGTCAATACCGCGATCTTCTCGCCGTCTGGCGGTTCGGTTGGCATTGCATTTGCAATCCCATCCGAGACCGTCAACAGCGTTGTCGCCCAGCTCAAAGACCACGGCACGGTGACGCGTGGCTGGATCGGCGTTCAAATACAACCGGTGACGCAGGATATCGCGGATAGCCTGGGTCTCAAGAAGGCGGAAGGCGCGCTAGTTGCCGAGCCGCAGGCAAACAGTCCTGCGCGGAAGGCCGGCATCGAGGCCGGGGACGTCATCACTTCGGTTGACGGCAAGGAAGTCAAGGATGCCCGCGATCTCGCCAAGAAGATCGGAGCGATGGCTCCGAAGGCTTCGGTGAAGCTAACGGTCCTGCATAAGGGCTCGGAGAAGGCGGTCACTTTAACGCTTGGCGAAATGCCGAATGCCAAGGAGGCGCGCGCCACCTCAGAAGAAGGGGATAGCGGTGCCGATCTTGGCAAGCTTGGTCTTACGCTTGCCCCTGCAGCGCGGGTCGCCGGCTCTGGGACCGAAGGTGTGGTGGTCACCGGCGTCGATTCGAGCGGCATCGCTGCCGACCACGGTCTTTCGACCGGCGATGTGATCCTTGAGATCGGCGGCAAATCCGTTTCGACGCCCGCTGACGTGAATGCGGTCGTCGCGACTGCGCGTACCGAGGGAAAGCGCAGCGTTCTGATCCGAGTGAAGAAAGGTGACAACACACGTTTTGTCGCCCTGCCACTTGGCCAGGGTTGACACGAGTTTGGGGACACCTCGCTGGCATCCGTCGCCCCCGCTGGCGAGTCTGCCCTCAACGGGACGGGCTTCATGCCCGTCCCGGCAATTTCCGGAAAGCGAGCGCGTTTTGACCGACGTGGCTGCTTTCTTTGGCACGAGCTCCAACCCCGGCATCCGTCGCCCCCGCTGGGGTGGGGTCGTTGAGGGGGTGGCGGTTTCCGCCACCCCCTCGCGTACGAAAAGGGGACTAATCGCTCGGACTAACTAGCCCCGCCACCGAATTGACTGGAATTGGTGTGACCGATGGCCACTTATGCGAATATTAACGGGCAGCGCCCAATTGGCCGGACGGTCGAGGCGCAACCGGATCGGGTCACCATGCGCCTACTGGTCATCGAGGACGACCGCGACGCCGCCGACTACCTGGTCAAGGCATTCAGGGAGGTTGGTCATGTCGCTGACGCTGCGAATGACGGCGACGATGGTTTAGCTATGGCGCTCGATGGTCAGTACGATGTGCTCATCGTTGACCGTATGCTGCCCAAACGCGATGGGCTCGCTCTCATCGGAGCTCTGCGCGCCAAGGGCATAGAGACGCCGGCGTTGATCCTGTCTGCGCTTGGCCAAGTTGACGACCGGGTCAAAGGGTTGCGCGCCGGCGGCGACGACTATCTTCCCAAACCTTACTCGTTCTCCGAATTGCTGGCGCGTGTTGAGGTTCTAGCTCGGCGTCGCGTTGGTCGGACCGAAGAAACCGTGCTGCGCGTCGGTAATCTGGAGCTCGACCGGCTGTCACACCAGGTGCACCGGGGCGAGGGCGAAATCACGCTGCAGCCACGCGAATTTCGCCTGCTGGAATACCTCATGCAGCATGCTGGCCAAGTTGTCACACGGACTATGCTGTTGGAAAATGTGTGGGATTACCATTTTGACCCGCAAACCAATGTGATTGACGTCCATATCTCGCGCTTGCGCTCGAAAATCGATAAAGGTTTCTCCCAGCCGCTTCTGCATACCATCCGCGGCGCGGGATACATGATACGTGACGGCGCTCGGTAAACTTTTTCGTACCACCACGTTCAAGCTGACGCTGGTCTATTTGACCGTGTTCGCATTATTTGCAGCATTTCTGCTTGGCTATTTTGCCCTCAATACACGACGCCTGATCACCGAACAGATCACCGATACAGTCAATGCCGAGATAACCGGCTTGTCTGAGCAGTACCGGCTCGGTGGAATCAGGAGGTTAGTTGTCGTTGTAGACGCACGGGCCCGGCGGCCCGGCTCCAGTCTTTATCTCGTTACTACCTTTGCCGGTGAGTCACTTGCCGGGAATGTCACGTCCTTGCCGCCGGGCACGCTCGATAATTCCGGCTGGACCGAAACGGGCTATCGTCGGCTCGACGAGGTTGAAGCGGGCGAGCATCCCGAGCATCACGCGCTGGTACGCGTCTTTCAGTTGCCGGGCGGGTTCCGTCTGCTGGTTGGGCGTGATCTCGACGAGCGTGAACGTCTCTACAACATTGTGCTTTCGGCCGGACGTTGGTCGATTGCTATTGTGATCGTCCTTGGGCTCGCTGGCGGGCTATTTGTCACTCGCCGTGTGTTGCGTCGTGTTGATGCCATGACCGAGACCACGCGCACGATCATGCATGGCGACCTCGGCGGCCGTCTGCCGGTCGCCGGTACCGGCGACGAACTCGACCGTTTGGCCGAAAATCTTAACCTCATGCTGGAACGTATCGAGGCGCTGATGCGGGGTCTGAAGGAGGTCTCCGACAATATTGCCCACGATCTCAAGACACCGCTCACGCGTCTGCGCAACCGCGCCGAACAAGCGTTGCGTTCAGGTAAAAATGAAACTGAATACCGCGCCGCACTGGAAAATACGATCGAGGAATCGGATGGTTTGATTCGTACATTTAATGCGCTGTTGATGATCGCGCGCGCGGAATCCGGACAAGCGCGTGACAATATGAGCGAATTTGATGCTGCAGAAATCGCTCACGACATTGGCGAGCTGTATGAGCCGCTGGCGGAGGAAAAAGGAATCGCCCTGAAAGTCGAAGCCGACACTCCGACGCCCCTCAGGGGGAATCGGGAGCTGATTAGCCAGGCACTCGCCAATTTGGTTGACAATTCCATCAAATATGCGGCGTCTCGTGATGCAATGAACGGCGCTCCGCCGCAGATCGTTGTGCGCGCGCTTAGCGAAGGTGATCGCATTTTGTTAACTGTCGCGGACAGCGGGCCAGGCATTCCTGAATCCGACCGGGGTCGCGCTGTCGAACGTTTCGTAAGGCTGGAGCAAAGCCGTTCGCAGCCCGGATCCGGGCTTGGGTTGAGCTTAGCTTCCGCGGTGGCACGCCTGCATGGCGGCGAATTGACGCTTGCCGATAATCAGCCGGGCCTCAAAAGCATCATTGCTTTGCCGCGGGGAGGGCCGGTACAGATTGGGGGATGAGGTCCCCGGCCAAACGAAAGCCATCCCGTAAACGGGCTGCCGCTAAAACTGTCGGCACAGCAGCTACAGGCACGACACTCGCGGAGCTGATCTCGAGTGCGCCACGGCCGATCGACGCCAGGACAGCGCGCGCCGGCGTCTCTGAATGGCTAGCTGGACTGACGGCACCGGATGCAAGGCTGCTCAAGACACTGCTTGCCAACAATCCAACTGTCAGTGCGCTATTGGAAGGTGTTGCCGAAAGCTCGCCCTACCTTTGGGGATTGGTGAGCCACGAGCCAAAGCGGCTACTGCGGTTACTCCAAGCCGACCCAGACCAACATCTTACCACTTTATTGAGCGAGTACCGCCGGGACATTGCCTCGAGCAAGAACGAAGTCGAGGCAATGCGATCGCTGCGCCATATGAAAAGCGAGGCTGCATTGCTCATTGCGCTTGCCGACATCGGAGCCGTTTGGCCGGTGATGCAAGCAACACGGGCGCTCACCGATCTTGCCGACACCGCAGTCGATGCCGCTGCTCGCTTCGTGCTGGCTGAAGCGGCGCGTGCCGGACGACTGATACCTAAAGACAATTCAAACCCGCAACTCGGCAGCGGCTATATCGTGTTGGCCATGGGTAAGATGGGAGCGTTCGAGCTCAATTATTCGAGCGATATCGATCTTATCGTATTGTATGACCCCTCGGCGCCCGCGCTGCCAAAGGATGCGGAGCCTTCGACGCTTTTCGTTCGACTGACTCAGCGGCTCGTGAAGCTGCTGCAGGAACGCACCAGCGACGGTTACGTGTTCCGGACCGACTTGCGACTGCGGCCCGATCCGGCTTCGACTTCAATCGCGATATCTACGGCCGCCGCGATCGCCTATTATGAAAGTGTTGGCCAGAACTGGGAGCGCGCCGCCATGATCAAAGCGCGCGCCTGCGCGGGCGATATTGCGGCTGGCGAGGCGATTCTCAACGAGCTCGCCCCATTCGTCTGGCGTAAATATCTCGACTTTGCTGCGGTTGCGGACATCCACGCAATGAAGCGTCAGATTAACGCCTATCGCGGGCATGGCGAAATTGCGGTCGAAGGCCACAATATCAAACTTGGTCGGGGCGGGATTCGCGAAATCGAATTTTTCGCGCAGACCCAACAGCTGATTGCGGGCGGTCGAAATCCGAGCCTCCGCGACCGCGATACACTCACCACACTCGATAAGCTGTGCGAGGATAAGTGGATCGATAAGGCGGCGGGTGACGCAATGAAGGAGGCCTACTGCTTTCTTCGGACAGTCGAACACCGTCTGCAGATGGTGAACGATGAGCAAACGCAAGTCTTGCCCACAGAACGCGAGGGACTGGAACACTTTGCCCGCTTTCTAGGCTTCTCCAACCGTGATGCTTTCGCCAAAGTTCTGCTCGGACATCTCGATAAGGTGCAGCACTACTACGCGCGCTTATTTGAGAAGAACCACGATGTCGATCTGCCCGCGTTGGCATTTCCAGCGGACAACGACGATCACATAACGCTTGATCGGCTGGCCGGGCTGGGATTTCGCTCGCCGCTAGAAGCTTCCAGCATCATTCGCCATTGGCTGAGCGGCAACTATCGCTCACTCAAAAACGAAGCCGCACGCAGCAGCCTCGAGGTGCTGTTGCCGGCACTGTTGGAAGATATGGCGCGCACAGACAATCCCAATGCCACACTGGTGCTGTTCGATCATTTTCTCTCCAATCTATACGGTGCCGCCCGACTCCTGTCGCTGCTGCAGCAAAATCCTCAACTCATCACGCTGATTGTCTTGGTCCTCGGCGTTGCGCCGCGTCTGGCTGACACGTTGGCGCGTCATCCACAGGTCATAGATGCGCTGGTTGACCCAAGCTTTTTTGGACCTTTTCCGGACGAGGTCGATCTTGGTCGGCGGTTTGATGGGGCGCTGGCGCAGTCACGCTACGACGAAGACGTGCTCGATCGCATACGGATGTTCGGCCTGGAATATATGTTCCTTATCGGCGTACGAATCATTTCGGGAACGGTCACAGCGCGTGAGGCGGGCGAGGCGTTTGCACGGCTCGCAGATGCAATCATACGCGCCGTACATCGCGCGGTCGCTGACAGTTTCGTGGCTGTCCATGGTCACATGCGTGGAGAGGAAACCGCAGTGCTGGCTATGGGGAAGCTGGGCGGTCACGAAATGACTGCGACCTCCGATCTTGACCTCATTTTGATCTACGACTTTGACGATCACTACCCGGACTCGGACGGTGCACGGCCTCTCTATGGGGCCCAATATTTCGCGCGGTTCACTCAGCGACTGATCAACAGATTAACCGCACAAACGAACTACGGCGCGCTCTACCAGGTGGATATGCGATTGCGGCCCTCTGGTCGGGCCGGCCCTTTGGCCACCAGACTCGATGGCTTCGCGACCTATCAAGAGACCGAGGCTTGGACTTGGGAGCACATGGCTCTCACCCGAGCGCGGGTTGTCTCCGCGTCGCCTACGTTCAAGCTCCGGATACAGAATGTCATCCAGGGCATCTTGCGGAGGCCGCGAGACGCAGAGTTGACTGCGGGTGACGCGGTGGAAATGCGCGCGGCCATTGCCAAAGAGAAAGGGGACCGTGAACGCTGGGATCTTAAATATGCAGCCGGTGGGCTTATCGACATTGAGTTCATCGCGCAGTATTTACAGCTCATTCACGCTCATCGATCGCCTGACATTCTTGATACTTCGACTTCACGTGTCCTCGATAAGGCTTGGGCATTGCGCGTGTTGACGGCGGAGGATGCGGAAATCCTTCGCCCAGCCGTACAACTCTATCACAACCTCACGCAGATCCTGCGTCTGTGCCTGCCGGGCGCGTTCGATCCGAAGACTGCCGGTGCAGGGCTTTTGCGATTGCTGGCGCGTGCAGCCGACGTTCCGGATTTCGCCACGCTTGATGCGACGCTGATCGATACGCAGGCAAAGGTTCGTCAGAGTTTCATACGGATATTTGGAAAAGCGCCTTAACGGCAACTAAGCCGCGTCTTCCTTTGGCAAAAGACACTGGGGTTCAAGTGGTAGTCGCACCACCACGAGTGTGCCTTTGCCAAGCGTTGAGCGGATACGCATGCGCCCCCCGTGCAATTCGACCAGCGATTTCGATATCGCCAATCCAAGTCCTGAGCCCTGATGGCTTTTGGTTAGCTGGCTTTCCACCTGCTCGAATGGCCGGCCAAGGCGGGTTAACGCATCTTTGGCGATGCCGATGCCCGTATCGGCGATAGCGAGGGTGATGCAATGGTCAGTCGCGCGCCCACGTACTGTGACACGGCCCCCAACGGGGGTAAATTTAACCGCATTCGAAAGCAGGTTGAGCGCAATCTGCTTGAGGGCGCGGCGGTCGGCACGTAATCGGAGTTCGGGCGATATTCCGGCTGAAAGCTGAAGCTGCTTGTCTTGCGCACGCGCGGCAACGACGCGCATGGCCTCATTGAGCAACGTATCGATGTTGAGATCCTCGAAATCAAGGCGGATCCGGCCGGCCTCGATTTTTGACATATCGAGAATATCGTTGATGACCTCCAGCAGATATTGGCCGCTGCCACGGATATCGCTGCAATATTCATGATATTTTTCAGCACCAAGGGGACCGAACATCCCGGATTCCATGATCTCGGAAAAACCGATGATGGCATTGAGCGGCGTGCGCAGCTCATGACTCATATTGGCAAGGAATTTCGATTTCGCTTGATTGGCTTCTTCAGCGCGGGTTTTTTCTTCGGCATATTTCTCGGCGAGTTCGGCCGTGCGCTGCTGCGATGCGCGTAAATCTGCGACCGTCGCTATAAGTCGTTTCTCGCTATCAACCAGTTTTTCCTCGTGTGTCTTGAGCGCCGTGATGTCGGTGCCAACTGACACGTAGCCGCCATCCTTAGTACGTCTCTCGCTGATGTGCAGCCAGCGTCCATCCTCAAGCTGTGCTTCGAATGTGCGAGCACCGGGAACGCTCGGGCCACCTGTGATGACCTTGTTGCGCACAACAGGTTTGGCGCCCGCTGCGACTACCGATTCGTAGGAGGCGCCGACGGTAATCGCTTCGTCGGGGAGATGATGGAGTTCCTGAAAGTTGGAATTGCAGAGCACAAGGCGATTGTCGGCATCCCACAATACGAAGGTTTCAGGTATGGTTTCGATGGCGTCGCGCAGCCGCATATCGGCCGCGACGGTCTTCTCGACGAGGCTTTTCTGTTCGGTAATGTCGACGGCGATACCGATCAGATGGAGACCGGGCTCGCCGACCTGGCGTACCAGTTCGCAGCGTGCGCGCAACCACACCCAGTGGCCGGCGGCGTGACGCATGCGGAAGGCGTGGTCGATTGTGGTCGCTGTCGCATCAGCGAGTTCAGCTGCGAGCTCGTAGAGCCTTACGTCGTCCGGA
>Ga0209068_10000413_pt1 | contig 23466 bp, 13 predicted proteins | sample ColStrG_CSR_2012_FD_187200 | JGI IMG/M metagenome (GOLD analysis project Ga0209068, IMG submission 187200) | Freshwater sediment microbial communities in response to fracking from Pennsylvania, USA - Cold Stream Run_MetaG_CSR_2012 (SPAdes)... | ecosystem: Environmental > Aquatic > Freshwater >...
GGGTGGCATTGCGTTTGGCGAAACCGGGTTCCTCGATGCGATGAAGATTCGTAAGCGGCATCGTTTTACCGGGTCCGTCAAAGACAGCGGGCTCGTTCATGTCGTTCCAGAAACCGGCGACGCCATCGTGGACGAAGTCCTTGTAGAGGCCGCCCCACCAGTCGCGTGTCTTCGCACGGGTGAAGTCCGGAAACACAGCCGGGCCGGGCCAGACAACGCCGACAAACTCGCTTCCATCCGCATTCTTCACGAAATTGTTGCCGGCCTCGCCAGTGTCGTAGGGAACGTAGCCCTGGTTGGAGATGCGAGCAATGTGCAGATCGGTAATCAGGACAAGGTGAAAATGCTGCTTGCGCAGATCCGACACCAGGCCGGGGAAGTCTGGAAAAGTTTGCGAATTAACGGTGAACGGTCGATTCCTGTCCTGGTAGTCGATGTCGAGATAGAGCACGTCGGACGGAATCTTGTCCGCGCGCAGGCGGTCGGCGATCTGCCGGAATTGTGACTCCGGCGTGTAGCTATAACGACATTGCTGAAATCCAAGGGCCCACAGGGGAGGCAAGGGCTGGGTCCCAGTCAGATAGGTATAACCTTCAACCACTTGTTTAGGAGTGGGACCGTAGATCACGTAATAGTCAAGCGGTCCGCCTTCGGCGCCGAATGAGTAGGAGTCACGCGCCTGCTTGCCGAAATCGAACCATGTGCGCCAGGTGTTGTCGAGAAACAGGCCGTAGCTTCGCCCACTGCCGATGCCCAGAAAAAAAGGGATGCTCTTGTAGATGGGGTCGATCGCTTCCTGGGTGCCAATGTCGGTATTCCAAAGGGTGTAAGCCTGGTTTCTGCGATCAAAGGTGCCGGCCTTGTCGCCGAGACCGAAGTAGTGCTCGTCGGCGGGCATAGTCTTGTGAACGGAGAAGCCTCCCAGTTGAAACTTGGTGGGGCGCCCGACGGCGTCGGCCGAAATGATGTTGCCGGCGAGATCGCGGACCACAATGCGAAGGGGAGTGCGCTCGACGCGCACAACAAGCGATGCGGTACGGAAGCCGACGGAAGCAGCGTCCTGAATCGGCTGCACGTCGACGGATTTACTGCGCGGCCCGGAAAGCACCGCCCAGGAAGCGTCTTCCGGAAAATCGCTACCGGGAGCGATGCGAACGCGCAGGATGTCGTCACGAAGAGCGGTAATGCGCAAACTCGCCGGGCCTGCTTGAATATCGATGCCGTCACGCCGCGGTTTGGAACCGGTTACGGCTTCCAGTGTGACGCCGGGCTGCGAGGTTGCGGCGGTCTGTGCGTGCGCCGAGCCCAGGGCAATCGCTGCCCCAAAGCAGAACAAGAGAAGTTTGCAAGGCGAGTGCATCATGGCTCTCCGTATCAACTGAGGTTTGTACACAGACATTAGTGCGTCTTGCCCGTGAAATGAATGACGATTTTCTCCCGAGGGTAAGGTTCGGACACATTCGGCGGAATATTCACTCGGATGCTGGAGTTTTCCACGCCAGCCTTTATTGGTACCAGCTCGGCTCCCTCAACCGATGTTACCTGCGCCGCATACCACATCCCAATTTCATACTGCCTGCCTGCGGCTCCGGAGACCTCCAGAGTCAGGCTGTCGCGCGCGGGCGCCCAGGACTCCGATATCACGCGGAATCCCTGACTCGGGCTTCCCAGCGCCGGCAATGCCTGCGGCAAGCTCAGTCCAAAATCGTCTTTGAGACGAATACGCAACGTGTTCGCACCGAGGTTCACCGGAACTCTCAGTGAAACGTGCTGGTCCACATCACTTTTGTTGATCTGGAAGGGTACGCGGCGGCCGTTCATCTCGGCCTCAGCGACCTGAGCCCGCAAGCTCACTGCCGGAGAAAAATCCAGTCTGCAATCGCCGGAGCCGGTTCGGGTGACCTTGATCGTAATCTCATTCGCCGTCTTGTGATAAGTGATGCGCAAAGAGGAAGCACCTACGCGCACGTTGTCGAGTGTGAACTCCGTCCAATCCGCGGGAACGTGGGGCGCGAACACAAGACGCTTTGCGCCGGCGTCAGCCGACAGACCAAAAAGGCCACGCAATAGCGGGCTGATGACCATAGCGGCGGACCATATCTGCTGCGGCGAACTGGTGGAGAGAGGCTGATAGTAGTCGCCGGAAAGGACCTCGGTGACGTGACCCAGCGATCCATCAAGCGCCAGCAGTGAGTTTGCGCGGAGGTTGGAGTATCCCGGCTGAGTCCGGTGGTAGCGATATTCTCCTACCGAGGCCCATCCCGTAAACAGCGGCCACACCGAACCGAAATGGTAGCCACCTGCGCTGTACTTCGCCGCACGGGAAGAAATAATCCGCATTCCCCAGTCGGCTTCGTGCTCGGGCTGGGCCAGCTCCGCGATCATGGCTCCGGCCTTGCCCTCATCCAACAGCCCAAACCACATCGGAACTGTCGCCAGCACGCTCGGCTCGTCCACCTGCTGGTTGTTTCGATCGAGAGCGAACGCGAACCGGTTTTTCTCGGCCAACCAGAAGGCCTGATTCAGCAGGGGCTTCTGCTGCGCGAACTCTTCTCCAAGTTGTTTGCTGACGTCTTCCCTTCCCGCCAGGTGGGCCAGATTGGAGAGCGCTCGCAACGCCTCCGCGCCCACCGCACTCTGATAAAGCTCGGTTTTGACGGGAAGGAGCGGGCCGCCTTCGACCCAGCCGTGGCCGATTCCGAAATTTTGTGGTAAGCCTTGCGAGTCGTAGGTGGAATGCAGAAATTGGTAGGCCTTCCACAGGACATCCCACTTTTGCTGCGCGAAGGCTACGTCGCCGCTGGCAACCACGTAGTCGTTCATGGCGATGACGTAGAGCGGCGTTGCGTCGGCAGCAGCATAAGGGTAGGGGTAGTCGGTGAACCATGGAACGAAGTTCGCGCCCTGGGCAATTTCGTGCGGGATCTTGCCGTCGGCGCGCTGGTACTTGCTCAGGAAATCCAGCGCGGTGCGGGTGTTGGCGAAATCGCCTTCGGCATCGAGGGCCAGCGCCGTCCACAGAGCGTCGCGGCCAAAAAACCAGGCAAAACCGGGACGCTGGCTGCCACCGGATGTGCGATACCCGGCGATGAATCCTGTACCGAGGAAGGGATTGGTGACCAGCCCCTGAAGTACGCTGACCCGGGACCAGTCATATGCTTGTTGTACCTGCGGATCGGGCAAGGCAACGTTGACTGTTCCATCCAGATACGTGCGGTAGTATCCAATGGACTCTTTTTCGAGCGCGGCATAGTCGGCGGCAAGATGACGGTAGGTCGCCTCCGCCTCGGTCTGGCCGTTGGTTGAGGCCGCAATGACTACAATCTTTGTGTCTTTACCTTTGCTGGTTACGCCCAGGTGGAACCCGTCTTCTCTCGAGCTGGAATAGTTGGTGTCGTACTCCTCCCGGATCTCGTTCGCGGTGGGAGAGCCCACGAATGCGGAAAATTTCTTTTGCTCTTCACCGAAGTAGAAGGCGCTCATCCTCGCATTCCAGGACCCGTAAGTCCCGCCCAGCGCGGCTGGCCACTCCAGCTGAAAATCCCGCTCGAAGAACACTTCCACATCCAGTGGCTGCGCGGTTTCGACTTCGATGATAATGATCGCTCCCGGGTCATGAACCGGCACGAAGAAGGTCTCCCGCACAGCGAAGGTGTCGCTGGTATAGAGAATCGTGCTCGACTCGGGACGGGTGGTCACGGTGCGGGCAAGGGTTTCCGCGGGAATCAACCGGCCGTCCACCTGGAACCGAAGATGGAAGTCACGCAGGATTTTCAGCGGGTACACCCACGCCTCAAACTGTCCAGCTTCATTTCCAAAGAGCCCGGCGCGCGTGCCTACCGCCGAGAGAAATTCCCATGGCCGATCGGTCCGCGAGAGTTCGAGCGTCGGTGAAGTATCGCTCGCCTGGCCGAAGGTCGCGAGAAACGCCAGAAAGATGATGGTGAGGACGAACCAAAGCGAAAGTTGACGCAGCGAAGGAAGAGTTGTGCGTTCCATGCGTGAGACTGGATCAGAATACAGGCCGCAACTTGCAAAGTCGCGGTGCACTTAATAGAGTAGGGGCGAATTCTAGCACGAGCCAACTCCGGGAAGGTACCACCCTTTTGTCCTCTTCGCGCCGTAGGTTTCTCCAGTCTGCCGGGAAGTCTGCGGCGGCGCTGTCTCTGGAAAGCGTGCTTGCGATGGGCCGGCCACCGGGAGTCGGTTTCCAGTTTCCATTTTCTGGTTTCGCCGCCGCGTTCCCTTCCCTGCTGGAGCAAGCCGCGTCCCCCAAGCCTGATGCGGGCCTGGGATTGAGCTTTATCAATGTAGCCAAAGAAGCCGGCCTGAATGCAAAAACCATCTATGGCGGCGAACACAAGAACAAATACCTGCTTGAGACGACCGGCTGCGGCGTGGCTTTTTACGACTATGACAGCGACGGCTGGCTGGATATTTTCCTTGTGAATGGCTGGCGCCTGGAAGGCTTCCCTTCCGGCCAGGAACCTACTTCACACCTGTTCAAGAATAATCGCGACGGCACCTTCACCGACGTCACCGCCAAAGCCGGGTTGGTCCATTCCGGCTGGGGACAGGGCGTCTGCATCGGCGATTACGACAACGACGGGTACGAAGACCTGTTTGTCACTTACTTCGGCAAGAACGTTCTCTACCACAACAATGGCGACGGCACCTTTACCAATGTGAGCGAAAAGGCCGGAGTCGCCGGAACGGGCAAGCGCTGGAATACCGGCTGCGCTTTCGTCGATTATGACCGCGATGGCAAACTCGACTTGTTCGTCGCCAACTACATCGATCTCGATCTGGCGACTGCTCCGGTTCCGGAGTCGGGGCCGTGTCTGTACAAGAGTGTGATGGTGGCGTGCGGCCCGCCCGGACTCAAAGGCGGAAAGAACATTCTTTATCACAACAATGGGGACGGCACCTTCACCGATGTCTCTGAGGCCTCAGGAATCCTGCAGGCGAATGGCACCTTCGGGCTGGGAGTTCTCACTGCCGACTTCGACAACGACGGCTGGCCCGAGATTTACGTTGCCAACGATTCCACTGCCAGCGCTCTCTATCAAAATAAGAAAAACGGCAAATTCGTGGATATCGCCATGGAAGCCGGTTGCGCGCTCAGCCCGGACGGCAAGCCGCAGGCAGGCATGGGCGTGTCGGCGGCGGATTACGATCTGGATGGCTATCTGGATATCGTGAAGACAAACTTTGCCGGCGACACACCTTCGCTCTATCACAATCTCGGCGATGGCAGTTTCGAAGACGCAACATTTACCGCGGGTCTGGGCGCGCACACCCAGTACCTGGGATGGGGCTGCGGCTTTTTCGACATGGACAACGACGGCTGGCCCGACATCCTGATCTGCAACGGCCATGTCTATCCCGAAGTCGAGCAACTGAAGACCGAGGCCGGCTATCCGCAACGCAAACTGCTCTACCGCAACCTGCGTAACGGCCGGTTTGAAGATGTTTCCATGCAGGCCGGCCCAGGCATTTCGGTGCCTGCGGCCTCGCGAGGATGCGCTTTCGGAGACTTCGATAACGACGGCGATATCGATGTCGTCGTCAACACGGTGAATGACTTTCCGCAGCTTCTCCGCTGCGATCTGCAGCCGGGAAACAACTGGATCAAAGTGCGAACCATCGGCACCAAGTCGAACCGCAGCGGCATCGGCGCCCGGCTGCGCTGCGTTACGCAGGCCCCGGGCGAGACCAAGCCTCACCAGCAGATCGACGAAGTCCGCAGCGGCGGCAGCTACTTTTCGCAGAATGATCTGCGGGTCCACTTCGGCCTGGGTAAAGCCGACAAGGTGCAATTGCTCGAAATTCGCTGGCCCAGCGGGCAGGTCGATACGTTAAAAGACCTCAAGCCGAATCAGGTGATTTTCGTGAAGGAAGGCGAAGGGATGGTGAGGAGGTAGTTGTTGGTCGTTTGGCCCCTTCTATGGGGGAGGGCACGACTTTAGTCGTGCCACACGATCACGCCCAGGGCGGCGGCTTCAGCCGCTGCGGTAGGCGGTTACGTGATCCGTGCGCGGAGGACCTCCACCATGAGTAGCCACAAGGTACACCTCAGCCGCTGAAGCGGCTAACAAGTCGGAAGCCGATGGCACGAGTGAACTCGTGCCCTTCCCTCACGTTGGCCCTAATCGTCGGGCCTTACTTCACTAGCAAGCTGGGCTAGAGTTCAAGCCAACGCTCACCGCTCACCGACTGCTCTTAAGAGTTTTCCACCATCCAACATTCGAATTCCCCCTGGCTTGCCACGGCGCGAGATACTTTCCGTGGGGCGAAGGGATCGCCCAGCCTGCGTACATCTCAGGGGCTGAAGCTCATCACAAGACGGCAGATGCATGCAGGCCTGAACTGACCCACCACCAAAAATCAGGGGTTTTTCTCAACCGGCTTCAGCGTGGAGCCCGAACCCTCTTTCAAAGTGTGGATCGCGTCAACGGAGATGCCCTCGAACTGTTCGACGAGGCCACTTGGCCAGCGTACCTGGATGGATGCGATCTTTGTCGCCGCTCCCAGGCCGAAGTGGATGCGCATATCGTTGTTCGAATCGTAGCTCGAGCCGCTGCGGACTTCGTCCACCAGGATTCGCGTTCCTACGTTCGCCGTGACCCTCGCCCCAATTCCATCGCGGTTTGATTTTGTGCCCTCGAGCCGAAGACCGATCCAATGGTTTGGTGAGCGCACCTGATTCACCAGCAGACTGGGACGGGCGTTCATGTTGCTGATCACGGCTGAAATTCGGCCGTCGTTCCAGAGATCGCCGATCGCCAGCCCGCGTCCAGCATGCACAGCTGTAATTCCTGGTCCGGCCTGGGCCGAGATGTCGCTGAACGTCTTGTTGCCATTGTTGTGATAGAGAATGCGCGGCTCTTCATAGCTGCTACCCAGGTTTTGCTTGTCGACTTCAGGATAGACGTGGCCATTTACCAGCAGCAGGTCAGGCCAGCCATCGTTGTCAAAGTCGAGGAACATGGTTCCCCATCCGAGATAGCGGGTGTAAAGGCCAAGGCCGGCTGCGTAGGTCACGTCGTCGAAGGTGCCGTTGCCATTGTTGCGATAGAGGGTCGATGTATCGTCGGAAAAATTGGTCTTGAAAATATCCAGACGGCCGTCGCCATCGAAATCGCCGATCGTCGACCCCATGCCCGCCTGCTCGCGCCCGTCCTCGTTAAAGGCGGCGCCGGCTACGACGGCCACGTCCGTGAAAGTTCCGTCGCGATTGTTATGGTAAAGAATGCTGGGAGTACTGTCGCAGGCCACAAAAATGTCGGGCCAACCATCGTCATCAAAGTCAAAGGTCGAGACACTGAAGGCGTAGTGTCCGGTGGTCTGATCGATTTTGGCTTTGGAAGTAACGTCCTCAAACTTGCCGCCTCCCAGGTTGCGGTAAAGAATGTTCTTGGCGCCGGGCAAACCGCGCGGACCGCACATCACCGGAACGCCCTTCCAGACGCACGACGCTCTCTCACCGGGGGCGGGAGCGTTGGAAACATCAAAGTCCACGTAATTCGCGACCATCAAATCGAGCAGGCCGTCGCGATCGTAGTCGACGAAGGCGCACCCGGTTCCCCATGCTTTTCCGGTTCCCGCGACCCCGGAGGGTTCAGCTACTTCGCTGAACACTCCACTCTGGTTGTGATAGAGGCGGTTCTTGCCGTAATAGGTGACGTACAAGTCTTCCCAGCCGTCGTTGTCGTAGTCGCCTGCGCAAGCGCCCTGGCCCCAGCCGGTCGCGGTCAGTCCGGCCTTGGCGGTGACGTCGGTAAACGTTCCGTCATGATTGTTGCGATACAGATGACTCGTCGGCGCTTGTCCGGCGGGAAAACCTTCCAGAGTAGTTCCGTTCACCAGAAAAATGTCCGGCCAGCCATCGTTGTCATAGTCGAAAATCGCAACCCCGGTGCCGGTAGTTTCGATGATGTACTTCTTGGTGTCTTTGCCGCCGAAAACGGTGGTCATGGTCAAGCCGGCTTTTTCGGCATTGTCTGTGAAGTTGGCAATGGGCGGGGCTTGCGCGGCCACTGCCGCGGTGACGAACGCGGCGAGAAACAACGCGGCCCGGGCCAGTCGCTCAACGGCAAACGCGCGCGATCGAAGCGACAAGACTGGATTCATGGCCCAGCCTGAATACTAGGGCGCAGAGATGGGAGGGTCAAGCCGGGTGCCTCCTTTGCGCTCTCAAAGGTCATGATCTTTAGCCGCAAAGGTCGCAAAGGAAATCACAAAGAACGCTGAGAAAATCAGGCCGCACGACCACTTCGCCTTCGACGCAAGGCGGCAATCATCCCGCCCCCAAGGGACCTGTAGTGGTATTTTTAGGTTGTGCGCGAATTTGTACAGGCCTCTCATGAATGACGCACTGGCGCAGACGCCGGAGCGCCGGTTCGCCATGCTGGCGTTCATGTTCGCGGCGTGCCTTGTCGCATTGACTTTTCCTGCTTTCACCCAGCAGACCAAAAGCCGTCCGCAGATCGATTCTCTCTATCGTCAGGGACTGGCCGCCGTGAAGCGCGGTGATCTCACTAACGCGCGCACTTTTTTCCAGCAAGTCGTCAGGCTCGCCCCCGGCAATCCTGAAGGACACAATTCGTTAGGCTGGGTATTGTTCTCGCAAGGTCAAACTGCGGACGCGATTTCCCAGCTTCAAATCGCTCTCCGTCTGAAGCCGGATTTTCCGCAAGCCCACATCAATCTGGCCAACGCCCTGGTCCGAAACGGAAACCTGGCGGAAGCCGAGTCCCAGGCGCGCGAAGCTGTACGGCTCGCTCCCGGGGACTCGGAGGCACACCGGACGTTGGGACGAGTCGCCAGCTTTCGCGCCGACCTGGGCACCGCAATCGCCGAACTGAAAAAGGCAGTTGCGCTGCAGCCGGAAAGGGCCGACCTGCGCGACGAACTGGGGTCGCTGCTTGTGCAGAACTCGCAGCCTGACGAGGCCGCATCTCAGTTCTCAGAAGCCTTGCAGCTGCAGCCGGGGTTCGCCCAGGCTACGCTTCATCTTGGAGTAATGCGCTGGCAGACGAAACGGACGGCTGAAGCTCTCGCCTTGCTGCAGAGCGCGGTCCGGGCTTTCCCCGAGAATCCGCAGGTTCACTACTACTTGGGTCGGGCGCTGGAAGACTCGGGACAGCGCGCTCCAGCCATTTCGGAACTGCAAACTGCGGTGAAGCTGCAACCAGGTTTCGCCGAAGCCCAGACCCAGCTTGGCCTGATGCTACAGCGGTCTGGTGAAGCCGATGCGGCAGTCGAGGCGTTTCGCCGTGTCATAGCGCTGCATTCCGACGATCCGGATGCTCAGAATAACCTGGGGCTGGCACTGCTGCAGACGGGCGACGCGACCGGTGCGATTCCGGCGTTCGAGTCTGCGCTTCACCTCCGCCCCGACGACTCTGGATACCGCACCAACCTGGGAACCGCCTATCTGCAGAAGTCGGATTTCGATGCCGCGATTACCCAGTTTCAGACTGCGCTCAAGACCGCGCCGCAAGATGCGACACTGCACTACGATCTGGGACTGGCCCTGAAGTTGAAGGACCAGCTTGCCGATGCAGTGGCGGAATTCCGCAAAGCCGCGGAACTGGATCCCGGCCAGGCAGACATTCACTACACCCTCGGCGTCACTCTGTGGCAGCAAGGCGAGTTTGATAAGGCGGCAAGCGAACTGCGCGCGGCCATCCAGGCCCAACCCAACTACGCCGAGGCACACTACACTCTGGGCACCGTGCTGAAGCAGCAAGGCAAGTTGCAGGAGGCCGCCGCGTCGCTGCGGGAGGCAATCCGTCTGCAGCCCGACTTCGCCGGAGCTCATACCACGCTTGCGGCAATCCTGCGGCAATTGGGCGACGCTGATGGGGCGGCGCGTGAGCGCCTGCTGGGCGCGCAAATCAGCAAGGACAAAACCAGCCTCCAGGCAGCGACGTTTGATACGAACTCGGGGAAACGGCTGCTGCGGGTGGGAGATCTTGAAGGGGCGGTCTCGCAGTTTCGGGCTGCGATTAATCTGGCGCCCGATTATGCGCCGGCGCATTTCCAACTGGCTGAGGCGTTGCGGCAGCAGGGTCAAGCGGCGGAGGCGCAACAGGAATTTCAGCGAGCCGCGGAGCTGGATCCGCAGTTGAAGCAGCAAAATCCCTGAGCAGCGGTTTTCGTTGCGCCGGCGTTCCGAGGGCGTCTCGCCCTCGGAGGGTGAGGCCGGACATTCCGCAGCGTGAAGAGCACGCGGGCGAAGGCGCCGCGCCACACAAAAACCCTGCGAGCTTCTCGGCCTGGACGGGCGGGACGCCCGTCACTCCATAGGGTCAATTCAGGGTTTGCCGCCGCGCAATGCCACGATGTCCGACTCCACGGGAACACCGCGGGTCACTTTGACCCGCAGCACAACTTCGAACGGTTTCAGCTCTCCTGTTTCCGAAAGCTGGAGCCGCGGCAGCAGCTCCTCCAGCGAGTTCTGCTGACACACATATTCGACCGCCGCCTGGGTGCCGAGGGTAGTGGTTCCGGCAAGAAATAAAGCTGACCTCTCCGGATTCAGCCCGCGCACCAGGGCGATGAGGGAATAATCTTCCACCAGCTGGGTGTGCGACGGACTCCCGATCCAGTACTCCGGCTCTCCCGGCCGAGGATGGACGTTGATAATCGCCAGGTCGCCTTTGCGCGGACCGGACTCGAGCGGTCGGAAAACGAAATCCTGCGAGCTGGGGATCTCCCGTAAGGTCAGGTTCTCCGCAGGCGAGCCCACGAAGATCGTGTCGTTGTTCTTGACATCGTCGAGCGACAGCAGGCTTCCGCGCTTCACGCGAATCTTCCGGTGCAGTAGATCGAAGGTGCGGTCCAGAGCATGCACCCCAAGCACTTCGCCCACACCGGTGTAGTGGTCCAGAATCGCATCGCGGGAATCGCGGTCGGCGTCGAAGTAGCGCATCCCAGTCTCCGGACGCCCCACGAAGGCTCCGTTACTGAAGATGACCCAAGGCTCTTCTGGTCCGACCACAAATCCCTTCCAGAATGTCGCGAAGGCCGCCGGGGCTGGTTCCGATCCCGCCGCTGGCTCAACGCGGGGGAAGGTGCGGGTCATCAGCAGAAAAGCAATAATCGCGACCGCGACGACCAATAGGCCAGACAGCGCAAGCACCGCGAGCGGCCACGTACGCGAGGCCGGGCCCGGAGTCGCATCCTTTCCCTCAACTTCCTGCAACCTCGGAAACTGCGCTTTCGTGGACGTCGACGAGCGATGATGAAATGAGACAACATAGGTGCCCTTCGGCACCTCAACGATGAGGTCGTCTTCGGCCCCTTCGGAGCTGTAGTACTCCGCCAGCTTCAGACGAAGGCGTCCGGCTTGAACACGAATGGTGGAATCATGCTGCGGATCGAAATCCAGCGGGCGCCCGAAGACCTCGGTTGCGATCTGGTATTCCTTGAGCGACGATCCGGGATGGTCCAGTGCGTGTTCGGCCAGATATCGAAGCAATTTGCAGAGAGACTCCGAGCCGTGAAGCACCTGACTGGCTATCAACTTCTCGATTTGCCCCAGGCGTTGCTCTCTTTCGACGCTCTGTACCCGTGTAACATGCATTTAACGGTAGGGTAACAAGCTCTCACATCAGACTGCAAGCACGACATTTACTTGTATGTAACCGTATCAGACGCTCTGAAACCTTCGAATTCAATCGCAACCGAATAGATTCCTGAGCCGCGGGTGCAGACCGTGGCCGTACTCCGCGACGGCTGTAGGAGGTCCCTTGGAACCTTTTTTGCGCTTGAAATCGGGCTGGAAATCTCATGTTTCGGAAACAGTCCTATTGCCGTATTCGTAAGATTCGAAGACGCTTAGCTTGGCCGACAGAGATGACCCACAGCGATAGTTTCGGAATTGATTTAGCCGCCAGAAAGCGACACTGTGGGAGAAATTTTGTGGCGCTCGGTGTTTTGGGTCTTGTGTTTTTTCATACGGATTTTGCGGCGTGCTACCAAAAGTCATATCGCGGCGGACGAGATCGCGGAGTTTTTATAACAGTATCAACACTCTACGCCGAAAACGGGTTGGGAAGGTCACCTGCTGGCTGGCATACAAGCTAGTAGTTTTCTACTAATGCCCGGTTCTTCTTCCTCCTAGGGGTGGAAGTTGGCCGCCAAAAATTTCTTTCTATGTTCTCGTTCAATCAGGTGCTCATTTGAGTTTTGAGGGCCACTCGGGTTTTGCTGGTATCCGACACGAATCAAGCTGGGGAGGCTGGACAATGAAGATTAAGTACCCTGTCGTACTATGTGCGGCGCTCGTATTCGCTCTGGCGTGCGTCCTGTGGGCGCCTCAGGCTGCCGGGCAAGCGGTATACGGAAGTATTTTTGGAACGATCACCGATGCTTCGGGTGCTGCAGTGCCGGGCGCGAAGGTGACGGTCACGTCGGCAACGAAAGGCTCGACGTTCGAAACCACCACCAATTCCGACGGCAACTACAGCGTCACCCACCTGATCCCAGACACATACAACGTCAGAGCGGAAGGCGCCGGCTTCAAGGCGTTTGAAGCGAAGGACATTGCGGTATCGGCCGACGCTGCCGCGCGTGTGGACGGACAGTTCCAGGTCGGCGGCTCGACAGAGACCGTGGAAGTAACCGCCGAGACTCCGCAGCTCAAGACGGATCGTGCGGACGTCGCCACGTCCTTCAACGACAAATACGTGCAGGATGTTCCCATCCTGAATCGCAACTTCACGACCTTGCAACTGCTCGCTCCGGGTTCGCAGAAGATCGTCGGCTGGAGCCACGCCGCAACCGAGAATCCGCAAGGCAGCCAGCAGATCTTCACCCAGGGGCAGCACTTCAGCGGAACCGCATACGAACTCGACGGGACTGATAACCAGGATCCGATCCTCGGAATCATCGTCGTCAACCCGAACCTGGACGCAGTTACCGAAGCCAAGGTTGCGTTGCAGAATTACGACGCGGAATTTGGCAAAGCGGTATCGAGCGTCGTGACCGCCCAGACCAAGTCCGGCAGCAACGATCTGCACGGCAGCGGATTCTGGTTCCGCCGCTCGGATGCACAGCAGGCACGCGATCCCTTCGCACAGTACAAGAGGGATCAGCTCACCGGACGCTTCATTCCCAGGTCTCGCTGGCAGCAGTTTGGCGGCACGCTTGGCGGCCCGATCGTCAAGGACAAGTTGTTCTTCTTCGGCGACTACCAAGGGACGCGGCAAACCAACGGCGTGAGCGGCATCTTTACCGTTCCCACCTCCAGAGTAACGCAAAGCTGTAACCCGGCTACCAACGCAACCAGCGCAACCCCCGGCTTCTGCGATTTGAGCGAGTATCTGAACATCGTTCCAGGGAAAGGACAGACTTACGATCCGACCACCGGAGACAACACCGGCGCCAATCGCACGCAATTCGCTGGTAACCTCATCCCGATCGCCCGGATTTCGCCTGCGGCAGCCAAGATTCTTTCTCAATTCCCTTCCGGGAGCGGCGCCGTCCTGAACAACTTTGTGGGTTCGGGTTCGGGCCCCTTCACTCAAAACAGCTTCGACACTCGAATCGACTACACCGCCAGTTCGACGGTTAACGTCTTCGGGCGCTTCAGCCTGGATTACTTCTCTCTCTCCGGAAAAGGTCTGCTGGGCGCGTTGGGCGGTCCGGGGAATGGGTTGCTGGGGCTGGCCGGAAGCTCAATTACTCATAACTACAGCCTGGCCAGCGGCTTCACCAAGACCATAAGCTCGTCACTGCTGACCGACTTCCGCTTCGGGTACTTCAAATACAATCCGCAGACCCAGAAGCCCGATACCGGAACTCCGATGACGAGTTTCGGGATACCGGGCGCAAATACGAGTGATCCCAAGACGGCCGGTTTGGGGTCATTCGCGCTCGGCCCGGATCCGATCAGTGCTTTCGGCGGAGCTCCAGCCAATAGCGGCCAGGGCTTGGTCATTTCCAGCTTTGGCGATGGCCTCGGAGTTGCGCGCTGTAACTGTCCTCTGACAGAAAGCGAACAGCAATTCCAGTTCGTCAACAACTGGACCAAGCTTCGGGGCAACCACCAGTTCAAGTTTGGCGCCGATATCAGGTACGCCATGAACTTGAGAATTCCCAGCGACAACAACCGTACGGGGGAATACAACTTCAGCCCTGAGACAACCGGGAACGGCGGCAACGGCGGACTCGACATCGCCACGTTCCTGCTCGGTGACGTCACTTCCTTCGCACGCTATATCAACAACCCGGCGCTCGGCTCCGCCACCGATGCTGCCGAACGGCAAAAGCGATGGTTCTTCTACGGACAGGACACTTGGCGCTTCACTTCGAAGTTGACGCTGAACTTCGGGTTGCGTTGGGAGATCTACTTCCCTGAGTCGGTCAAAGGCAAAGGGGCGGGCGGCTTCGCCAACATCGTCGACCTCGGCGGCACCGGCGCCATCCGGGTGGGTGGCGTAGGCAAGTACGGTCTGAACGGGAACATCGATAACGACCTCAAAGCCTTTGCCCCGCGGGTTGGAATCGCGTACCAACTGAATCCGAAGACAGTGATTCGCATGGGATACGGACGTAGCTATGACATCGGGGTGTTCGGTTCAAATTTTGGACACACCGTCACCCAGAACCTGCCGGTCCTGATAAAGCAGAACCTCAATGCGACCAACTTGCCTGCCGGCCTTCCGGGAGACAAATTCCCGTTGTTCTCACTAGATGTAGGGCCGTTGGATCCGAATGTCGTGCCGGTCTTCCCGGCGGTACCTTCGGATGGACTGATTCCCTTCACGACGCTGGGCGGCCAGGTGGGCGGAACGCATATCCGTCCGATCCGGCAAACCCTGCCGGCGGTGGATGCGTGGAATGCTTCGGTGCAACACCAGATTACAAACACCATTTCAGTGGAAGCTGCTTATGTGGGCAGCAAGGGGACGCATGGTTTTGCCGGCAATGGGCCGAACTATGACGTAAACCCGGTTGGGATTGCGGGCTTTGGTACGGCGCTGACTCAGAATCAGCGGCGGCCGCTGTTCCCCAACATCCCGTTCGACTTGGGCAACTATTACGGCAATGACGCGGGCAGCACCTACAACGCGTTTGAGTTGAAGGTGGAAAAGCGGTTCTCGCAGGGGCTGCAGTTCCTGTCGCACTACACCTACTCTCATGCCGACAACTACAACGACGGCTACTATGCAATCAGCCATAAGATTGCGTGGGGACCGGTCGACTTCAACCGCAATCAGGTCTTCGTGTTCAACACCGTATACGAGCTGCCCTTCGGCAAAGGTAAGGCGTATCTGGGCGGAGTCGGTAAGGCCGAGAACTACCTGGTGGGCGGATGGCAGTTGAGCAACACCACCAACTGGAGCAGCGGCCTGCCCTGGACTCCCAGCTTCAACAACTGCGGCACCGACCAGGACGTAGGAGTTTGCCGGCCCAACAAAGGATCAGGATCGTTCCATACGGGCCTCTCGTCGCTGCAGCATGGGCCCAACGGTCCGTTTATTCAGTACTTCACTCCCCTGACCACGCCGGTTCTCGGCAATACCAGCGGCCCATTCACGGACCCTGGTGTGGGAGTCTTGGGGAACGCTGGACGTAACTCACTCCACGGGCCCGCCGGTTTCTACTCCGATCTATCGCTGGTGAAGAAGATCCCGATCACGGAGAAGTTCAACGCCCAGTTCCGCATGGACGCCTTCAACGTGTTCAACCACCCGGTATACGCCTTCAGTGCGAACAATGGCGCCTCGACCTGCATTGATTGCACGGGCGGCACCAACGGGCAGATCACCCAATTGGAAGGCGGCTCGACCATGCGGCAACTGCAATTCGCGATTCGCTTCGACTTCTAGAAATATCTAGAGAGAGAAGCAACATCGTTCATTTGGGAGGGAATCTGTATGATTCCCTCCTTTTTTCTGCTCCAATGGGTGCTCCATGCGCGTCGTGACTCTCTGCAAGATTTGCCTGGTCTTTCCGGAGAAGGATTGGGAGAAGGTCGGCCAGGTTCCAAATGTGGTCTTTGTTGGAAAGGTATGGCCAGACAAAGGAATCGCTATTTGTTCAACTACGGTGCCGCCGACAAATATATCGGCGTTGCCGAGGTTCCCGTCAACCCACGAGCGGTACGACTACGACTCCGTGCCCACATTGTTTGTGGTCTAATTTTGGGTGAGACGACTTAAGGACCTGTTCGATGAATCGGATGGCGTGGATTCTTGCCCTTGTTTGGGCTGCGTGTCTTTCGGGACGGGCGCAGTCCCCGTCCGCGGCCTCCCCGCCCAATGCGGCCAGCAAAGTGGGGCCGCAGGAAGCGGCCGATCCCGATTTTATTCAAACGCGGCAGTTGCTGCGACAGGGCCACTATGACCAGGCTCTGGCGCAACTCTCGGACCTGGCAGCGCAGCAGCCAGGATTAAAGGGCTTGTCCAGGGAGCTAGGAACGGCTTACTACCAGAAAGGCGATTACGTCAAAGCGATTGACGCGTTCAAGCAGGCCCTGGCGGAGGATCCGCAGAACAAAGAGGTTGTGCAGTTAGAGGGGCTCTCCTACTACCTCTCGGGAAGACCTGGAGAGGCAATCCCGCTGCTCGAACGGGTTCAGGCATGGTATCCGAGTGCCAACGTGGATGCTTCCTATATTTTGGGCCTGTGCTACATCCAGACGAAAGACTACCCCCAGGCACGGAAGGCATTCGCCCGCATGTTCGAAGTCCCGCCTGACTCAGCTGCCAGCTACCTGTTCACGGCGCGAATGCTTTTGCGGCAGGAGTTCGATCCGATCGCGGAGGAATACGCGCAGAAGGCGATCACGCTCGATCCCAAGCTACCACTGGCTCACTTTTTTCTAGGAGAGCTGCACTTGTACAAGTCCAGGATTCCGGAAGCGATCAACGATTTCCAGCAGGAATTGGCGCTTAACCCCGGACACGCGCCTACTTACTACAAGCTGGCCGATGCCTACTCCCGCATCCAGAAGTTCGATGACGCGGAACGACTGCTGCAACGCTCCATCTGGCTGGACGCAACGTCGACCGGGCCCTACATCCTGATGGGAAAAGTGTTGCAGAAGAAGGGAGAGACCGAGCTCGCGGTCCGGGCCCTGCAGCACGCGTCGAGCATGGACCCGAATAATTCTGTGACCCATCATCTGCTCGGGCAGGCCTATCGCGACCTGGGAAGGAACGACGACGCGGAGCGCGAGTTGAAGCTGGCGCAGCAGTTGCAGGAGAGCGGCGCAGAACGTTAAATCCGAGTACGGGTGGCTTCGGGAACGTGGGACATGGGATTCGGGAAAGCGCGACTAGTTTCGGGAGAACGACTTCGGCGGACGGCTCTTCGGGAAGGGCACGACTTGAGTCGTGCCACATGGCATTAACCTTGGGCCGGCTTTAGCCGCTGGGGTTCGCTGACATGGCGGCGCAAAAGCAAACCCGCAGCGGCTGAAGCCGCGAACCAGCCAGCGGCTTTGCGCCACGGCTAAAGCCGTGCCCTTCCCCACTTTCCTAACGTTTTTGCACAGCTAAAGCCGGCCCTTCTCCGATTTTCTTCGACGTCTATGGCGCAAAACTGAAGCCGTGCCCTTCCCAGATTTTCGGAGTCGTGAATAACCCAGGCCTGTGCACGAATTCAATGCACAACGCCCGGTGCGGCTGTCTGCTCTTTGGCAAGACGGTCCACCCAGTCTTTCGGCAGTTCGTGGAGGAACACCAGAAACGCGGCATTGGTCCAGCCGAAGCCGATCACGTTCTGCTGATATCCCGCCCGGACGTTGGACTCCGAGGAGCGAGTCACCACGTCATATTTTTCGCGAATCGTGCCGTCTCGGCGAAAGTTTTCCGCGATCGTCGCCAGAAAGTTGTAGGAAATGCGATTGGCAGCGTCGTTGAAGCCATAGCGCCGCAAACCTTCGATGGCGATGATCTGGGTGGGCGCCCATCCGTAGGGATAGTCCCATTGCACTCCCGCCTCGGTGGTGCTCATTACCAGGCCACCGGGCTGTTCGAATATGCCCAGGTTGTGGGCCAGATCCTGAGCCTGCTCCGGCGTGGCCAGGCCCGCCCATAGGGGATAAAAGGTCGTAACGTATTCGTAGGAAGAGCGAACCCCGGTGTAAAAGTTGTAGTCGAAGAACAATCTTCGCGCCGGGTCCCACAGGTATTTCTGGATGCGGTCTTTTCTTGCCTCCGCGCGTTGCTGCCATTTTTGCGCGTCATCGTTCCGGCCGAGAATCTGGCTCATCTCCTGCAGATCTTTTTCCGTCTTGTAGAGCAGACTGTTCAGGCAGATGGGTGCATAGTGATGAGTCGCCGCTCCGTACGGTCCAAAGCGAAAGGAAATATCGAATCCCGATTCACGCATCGACCGATCGCCCTTGTAATAGTCGGGGCTGAGCGCAATTTCTTTGGCGGGCTCACACTCGGCCTTGGCCATGGTTTTGGCAGCGTCGCAAAGTTGCACAGAAAAGTGAAAACCGACGGCTGAATCGGTACTGTCTGCATTCTCCACCAGATAGTCGCGCCCAGCCTGGGGATGTTGCAGAAAGTAGTTGGCCACCTTGCGGTGGACTCCTGCTTCGTCTTTCAGGCTCTCGGGCGCAGGGCCGTTTCCGAAATCGTAGTAGCGCGAGAGGCCGGTGGTCCCTGCAATGTGGGGCTCCCGGTTCCAGGTTTCGTAGTCCTTGCTGGCGTAGCCGTAGGCCTTTTCCAGCCAGCCGCGGTTTTCGTGGCCTGCGGCCTTGTCGGCTTCATAGACGGCCATGATCATGGAAGTGAGAAATGGCGGCTGAGAGCGGGTGAGGTAGTAGGCGCGATTCGCATTCAGAATGGTGCCGTAGTGGGCTATCTCGAAGAAGAAGTTCTCCACCATGCCCCGGGCCAGATCAAGGCGCCCCGCTCGCACCAGTCCGAGAATGATGAAATAGCTGTCCCAGCCGTACATTTCGTTGAATCTGCCGCCGGGTACCACATACTTGTTTTCGAGATACAGCAAGCCGGGACCTATCCGGGAAGGATCGATCTGTCCCGGCGCAGTGATGACCGCCGGAAGCGTCTGCACCTGGACTTTGCAACGTTTCTGGAGTTCCTGCACGGCCGTGGGCGACGGAAAATCCGCCGGCAGATAGAGGACCGAGGCTTCGGTCAGCTTGGGATCCACCACCGTCTGGCAGTCGGTCATCGAACGTGTCAGTGTGTCCCAACCGGACGAAATGTAGCTGAGGATCGGGGTGAGGCCGGGCTCGGGCGCGGGATTCTTCTCGGCGGCATGTGCCTGGCCGGTTGCGGAGGGCACGCATACACAAAAAGCAGCGAGGAGAAAAAAAACGCTGCGCTTCGGGAATCCGGGTGAACGGGTCATGGGTTGATTGAGGGATCGAGTGATTGAGTAATTGGGTAATTGGGTAATTTTGTAATTCAGTAATCTAAGAACGGAGACATGCCGTCCAAATTACCCAATTACGAAATTACTCAATTACAAAATTCCTCACACCGCCATGCGGCGCTGCTCGGCTTCTTTTTGTGAAATGTAGCGCAGCAGGATGTCGCGGGAAGAGACCAACCCCTTGAGCTCCTTGCCGTCCACGATGGGCAAGTGGCGGAAACCAAATTCCCGCATGAGATACAGACAGTTTTCTATGGTTTCCTCCACGTTGACCGCCTTGGGATTGGCGGTCATGACCTCCGAAACTTTGGTGGTTCCCGGCATGCGTCCCACGGCGACCACTCGGTTCATAATGTCGCGTTCTGAAAAAATGCCCGCCAATTCCCCGTTGCGCAGAACCGGTAGAGCGCCGATGCGGTGTTCCATCATAAAACGCGCGGCTTCCAGCACCGTGCTGTCCGCCTCGATCGAATAGACCCGGCGATCCTTCACGAGATCGTAGATGGACGACATAGACGACTCCTTTCGGAATCAGCTTCTGGGAGCAGGTCTGCTAAGACCGCAAAGTGCAACACTTTACCACGGATGAGGCCTCGTATCTACGCTAGTCATGCCGGTTTTTGGGCTAAATTCGTGAAACGGGAAGGCTACAAAATCGGACGCGCGAACGGCGCAGCGGAGCCTACCTGGCTGCCACCACGTAGCCTTTCCTGTAGTGGGCCTGAGGCCGGGGGGAGCCTGGGGACAGGGTCACATCCACTTTGATCTTCCGCCATTTGCTGCCGCGCTCTCTGCTCTGTGGCCGGTATCCCAGCACATACTGAGTGCGCATCTGGCGGCTGATCGCGGCGGCAACTTCCGGCACTTTTTCCAGCCCGGCGGCCGCCACGGTTTCGCCCCCGCTGATATCGGTGATTTCCGCCAGCCAGCGCTTCCCCATGAATTCCTCGAATGAGCGAAACAACGCACTGTCGAACATACCAACCGCGTAGACCTCAACATTCGCCTCCTCGACCAGCCTTCGTATCTCCTTAAGTCCGTAGCGGCTGTGATTGTCGCCGCCGTCGGAAATAATCAGCAGCGCGCGGCGTTGATAGCGGGCGTTCCGCATCTTCGCGATCGCCATATAAATCGCGTCGAGCAGGGCGGTGTGCCCGTCGGGAGTATCAGAGGAAAGGATCTGCTGCATGTCCTCGATCGACTGAATGGAGCTGGTCAGAAGCTGTGGCCGGTCGGCAAAAGTGATGACAAAGTAGTCGTCCTGCGGATTGGCGTTTTTGAAGAACTCCTCTGCCGCGGCGCGCTCGGTCACAAACTTGTTGGCCATGCTCTTGCTCATGTCGAGCAGCAGTCCCACCGAGATAGGGGCCTCTTCGGCAGAAAAATACTGGATTTGTTGGAGCTCGTTGTCCTCGTACACCTTGAAATCCTGCTTCTGCAAATCCAGTACTGGGCGACTCATCGGGTCGGTCACGGTGACCGGCACCAACACCAGGTCAACGTCCACCCGCAAGGGTTTTGCGCGCAGGGGCTTGGGTTCGGTTTGACTTAGGGCCATCTCCCGGGGTTTTTGACGGGTATCTATCGACTGCGAACGTGCGCTTGGGATAAATACCAGCAGGGCGCAAATCAAGACCAGCAGGGCCGGGAAAGAAAGCAGACTGGGCATGAGTCTACGGATGGAAGACCAGCCGTGTGCGGCGGATAGTAGCACACTTGAGGAAGAAAATCAGTCGTCAGCTCTTGGTTGCCAGTTGTCAGGCGACTGAGAACCGACAACTGGCGACTGTCTCCAAAACAAAACGGCAGCCGATACAGGGCTGCCGTTCACGCTGCCATGGGTTAATCCGGCTAGAAGCAGAATTGCGGACCGAGGTGGCAAAGAGGTTCGCATTTCCGGCCCCGAAGTTGAACTTGGGACCGAAAAGGCCATGCAGCGGACGCACCCGCGTGGTGCCAAAGTTAGCGCTCATACGAGGATGGGTTGGGTTGGAGGTGGGCTCGGTTTGAGCCTTGGCGGCCGTGAGCAGCATCGATATGACGATACTGATCCCCTCGGCATCTGTTATGTTCTTGGGTTTGGTGCTTCATGGGCGGACAGTTCAATCGGCTTGTCGCAGGGGCCGCGGCTACAAAGAACCATAGGTACAAAGAACAGATACAAAGAACCATATTTGACGAGATTTACCCGTCCTCGATAGGCTGCTGTTGGTTACAAAAGTCATCGGGAGGCAGGAACGGTAGACAGAACCAGCGCCCGGATTCAGACCGCCTGCGAACCCTGCAAGCAGTACAACGAAAAGATAGTTACGCCGCATCTCAATTAGTGCGGCCGGAAAAGGCGACTTGACGGACGCGAGAAAACTACAGGGCGACAAGCTTTCCGAAGCAGAAGCGATTGAACGGGCAAAGCAGGGAGATGCAGAAGCCTTCGAGTTTCTGTTCGGCCTCCACAAGCGGCGCGTTTATTCGCTTTGCCTGCGCATGACGGCCAACACGGCGGAAGCTGAGGATCTGACTCAGGAAGCTTTTCTGCAGTTATTTCGCAAGATTGCAACCTTTCGAGGTGAGTCAGCTTTTTCTACCTGGCTGCACCGGATGGCGGTGAACGTCGTCCTGATGCAGCTGCGCAAGAAAAGTCTTCCCGTGGTCCCGCTGGAAGAGACCCTGGAGAGCGAGGACGAGGCGCCGAAAAAGGAACTGGGAGCGCCAGACCCGGTTCTGTCGGGCTCGATCGATCGGCTGAGGCTGCAAAGGGCGGTGGACGCGCTGCCGCCGGGATATCGAAGGATTTTTGTATTGCACGATGTTGAGGGATTCGAGCACAACGAAATTGCAACTATGGTGGGATGTTCGATCGGAAACAGCAAGTCACAGTTGCACAAGGCGCGCATGAAGCTGCGCGAAGCGCTCAAAACGAGCAGAGCCGAAAAGGCCACAAAGCCGTGATGAGCGAGAGCAGGCGATATTGGGGAGAGATGACGTATGAATTGCGCAGAGTTTCAGAAGTTTTTGCCGGAATTGATTGACAGTGACAGGAGCGCGGAGCAGGAATCGCACTTGAAGTCCTGTCCGGAATGTTCGGGGTTGGTCGCAGACCTGAATCTGATTTCCCGTGAGGCCCAGCAACTGCAGGAGTTCGCCGAGCCCAGCCCGCGAGTGTGGAATTCCATTGAGATCGTATTGCGGCGCGAAGGTCTGATTCGCGAGCCGCACCTTGGACCGGCGTTGGTTCCACCGGTCCGGCGTAGCTGGACGCTGGCATGGCTGGCGCCGGTCGCCGCCCTCGCCCTGCTCGCAGTCGGTGTCCTGGTCTACCAGCGAGAGGTGCATGAGCAGAATGTCGCGCAACAGCCCGCCTCTAGTCCGGTCGCACACCTCAGCGTACCGCCCGGTAAGACCGTAAATGAGGACCAGCAACTGCTGGAAGCGGTCGGGTCGCGTTCGCCTGCCATGCAGGCGCAGTATGCCTCTGACCTGCAGAATGTGAATGCCTACATTCACGATGCCGAGCAGTCCGCTCAGGCGGATCCCAACGATGAGGAAGCGCAACAGATCGTGATGGATGCCTACGAACAACGCGCGACAGTTTACGAGATGGCCTTGGACCGCTCTCTGCCATAATTAGGGCGCAGCTTTACGGCACTGCGGTTTTTCGTGGGACTAGAGAAGGGGAGATTCATGGAGAGCGTTCAGCGGGCGGCACGGCTGGTTTCGGTCGCAATTCTGGCGACAGCGGTTTGCGCCTCGGCCGAAGTTCGGAAGGAATTCCGATACACGGTAGGCCCGCGGGCAGCCATCTCGATTACAAATCAGTACGGGCCGATCTCGGTGAAGCCCTCCGCTGGCAGTCAGGTGGTCGTGACCGCGATCGTCCATTCTGATAAAGCAGAAATTGATCAGAGCCAGAGCGGAAATCGCGTTGACATCCTTTCTCACCTTTTCTTTGAAGCCACCCCGGAGACGGGCCGGGTGGATTACGAAGTTCTGGTCCCCGCAGACGCCAGCGTGACCCTGCGATCGACCACGGGACCTTTACACGCGGAGGGTTTGCACGGCGATGTGACACTGGAGGGCAGCCAGGCCAATATG
>Ga0209068_10000415_pt1 | contig 23447 bp, 28 predicted proteins | sample ColStrG_CSR_2012_FD_187200 | JGI IMG/M metagenome (GOLD analysis project Ga0209068, IMG submission 187200) | Freshwater sediment microbial communities in response to fracking from Pennsylvania, USA - Cold Stream Run_MetaG_CSR_2012 (SPAdes)... | ecosystem: Environmental > Aquatic > Freshwater >...
CGAGATGCGCAAGGTGGTGCCGAAACGGCCTGTGCTCCGCGAACGCCTCGCGCGCCATCGTCTCGTAGGCGATGACGATATCACCGAGCAGCCGGACCCGGCGCTCGCCGGCATTCCGGGAAGCCGCCCCCACCCTAACCCTCCCCCGCTTGCGGGGGAGGGAATGGGAGGGGGCGGGCGCCGGAAAGGACAGCACATTGGTCGGCTGGTCCTTGCCGCGCCAGTCGCGGTTGAGAGCGCGGATCGCCGAATCATCGGTGAGCACGATAGCAAGCTCGCCGCCGTTTGTGGCCGCCATGGCGGCGGCTTCGCAAATCGCCCGCTGCAGAACCGCCTTGATGCCGCGCTGCGCCTTCCAGAGCGGCGAATCGACCATGATGTCGATGGCAGGCGCCGCCGGCGGTCGATGCGACCGCGGGCGCGGGCCAGCGATCCGCGGGCCGGATTTCACGTCCGGCCCCGGCCGGCGCCGGGGATGAAGGAAAGTCGACGGCTCATGCATCAGCCTCGCGCAACCGATTGGCCGCGCGTGCCGCCGCCTCGTAGGCGGCGACGATGCGGGCCACCAGCTCATGGCGGATGACGTCCTCGGCGGTGAAGGCCACCTGGGCTATTCCCTCGACACCCGCGAGCAGCGCTGTGGCTTCGGCGAGCCCGGAGGTCTGGCCGCGCGGCAAATCGACCTGGCTCGGATCGCCGGTTACGATCATGCGGCTGTTCTCGCCCAGCCGCGTCAGAAACATCTTCATCTGCATGGTCGTGGTGTTCTGCGCCTCGTCGAGAATGACCACCGCATTGGACAGGGTTCGCCCGCGCATGAAGGCGAGCGGAGCGATCTCGATCTCGCCGGACTGGAGCGCGCGCTCGACGATGCGAGCGTCCATCAGATCGTAGAGCGCGTCGTAGATCGGTCGCAGATAGGGGTCGACCTTCTCGCGCATGTCGCCGGGCAGGAAACCCAATCGTTCGCCGGCTTCGACCGCCGGGCGCGAAAGGATGATGCGATCGACCTCCTTGCGCTCGAACAGCTGAACCGCACGGGCGACCGCGAGCCAGGTCTTTCCGGTGCCGGCCGGTCCAGTGCCGAACACCAGCGCATGGCGCTTGAGCGCCCGGATATAGCCGTCCTGCGCGGCTGTCTGCGCGCGCACTGGACGCTTGCGCAGATTGATCTCCTCGAAGCTCGGTCGCGCGCCAGCCGGATCGAAGTCGAACAAGGAGCCTTGCGCGATGGCGAGCCGGATCGTGCCCTCCACGTCGCCGGAGACCAAATCATCGCCGCCCTTGAGGCGCTCATAGAGGCCCTCCAGCACGCGCCGCGCCTGCTCGCAGGCATCGCGCGACCCCGTGATGGTGACATGGTTTCCGCGCTGGTCGGCCACCACCCCCAACCGGCGCTCGATCAAGGCGAGGTTCTGTCCGTATTGGCCGAGCAGCAGCGAGGCGAGCCGATTGTCGTCGAAGGCAAGCGTGATCTGCGCCGCCGCGGCATCTGCCACGGAATTCGCCGGTTGAACGAGTGTTCCGCTGTTGGATCGTGTGGTGCGCAACGGTGCTAGCCTCCTGGTTTCGCCGGCATCGCCTCGGATCCGTGCGCCAAGCCGTCGGCAGTCGCGTCGGCGAGCGTGCCGAACAGGCTGTTTGCGCTCAATGCGGTGATGGTCACGTCCGCCAAATCCCCGATCGCGGAGCCCGACGCTTGCGCGCCCTGGACTTGCACTGTCTGCAGATATGGCGACCGGCCGACGATCTGGCCAGGATGGCGTCCGGCCCGCTCGAGCAGGACCTCGAGCCTGCGGCCGAGGCAATTCGCGTTGAAGGCCGTCTGCTGCCGCTCGACGGCGCGCTGCAGACGCTGCAACCGTTCATGCTTCACGTCTTCGGGCACTTGATCGGCCATGTCGGCGGCCGGGGTCCCGGGTCGCGCCGAGTATTTGAAAGTATAAGCGCCGGTCAATCCCACCTCGTCGATCAGCGAGAGAGTAGCCTGGAAATCCGCCTCGGTCTCAGCCGGGAAGCCGACGATGAAGTCGGACGAAAATGCCATGTCGGGGCGCGCCCGGCGCAGGCGCGCGATCGAGCCGAGATAGTGGGCGCGCGTGTGCCGGCGGTTCATGGCCGCCAGGATGCGGTCCGAGCCCGATTGCACCGGCAGATGCAGGTGGGGCATCAGGCCGGCGAGATCGCGGTGGGCCGCGATCAAGCTGTCCTCCATGTCGCCAGGATGGCTGGTGGTGTAGCGCAGACGCGCGATGCCCGGCACTTGCGCCACACGATGCAGCAACTGGCCGAGCCGCCAGGACGCGCCGTCCGGCCCGGCTCCATGATAGGCGTTGACGTTCTGGCCGATCAGCGTCACCTCGCGTACGCCGGCCTGCGCCAGCCGCTCTACCTCGGCGACGACTTTCAGCACCGGTCGCGAGAATTCGGCGCCGCGCGTATAGGGCACGACGCAGAATGTGCAGAACTTGTCGCAGCCCTCCTGGACGGTGACGAAGGCCGAGATACCGCGCGCGCGCGTCGCCTGCAGGCTCGGCGGCCGGAGACTGTCGAACTTGTCCTCGACCGGAAACGCGGTGTCGACCACGGGAGTGCCACGGCCGACGCGCCCCAGCAGCTCCGGCAAGTGCTGATAGTTTTGCGGGCCGACCACCAGATCGACCGTCGGCGCGCGGCGGATGATCTCCGCACCTTCGGCCTGCGCCACGCAGCCCGCGACCGCGACCACGATCGCCCGGCCGTCGCGCGCGGCGGCCTGCTTCAGCTGGTTTACACGTCCGAGCTCGGAATAGACCTTGTCGGCCGCTTTCTCGCGGATGTGGCAGGTGTTCAGGATGATGAGATCGGCGTCATCGGCGGTTGCGGTCTCAGCGTAGCCCTCGCCCGCGAGCGTGTCCGCCATACGATTTGAATCGTAGACGTTCATCTGGCAGCCAAACGACTTGATATGGACTTTGCGCGCTCCGCTCATGCCGGTTCGGCGAGGTTAACCCTTTGCAGGACTTGAGAATTCTGCGTCGCCGCGGGATCTTTCGCGCGGCCGGCCTCTCTTAGCGTCTTTTGGCCGAAAAAGGAATGGCCGCATTGTCCGCCGGGGCGGCCACGAAAAGACTCAGGGAAGCTCGCAGCGCAGCACCAGGGCGGCCGCGCTCTTGGCCTGGCCCGGAAGATCGCCGGCGCGGTTCTTGTCGGTTCGGTCCGGATAATAGCCTTCGCGCCGGCCGACCGTGCGGAATCCCGCCCGCTGATAGAGGCGGTTCGCCGGCACATTGCCCTCGTTGACCTCGAGAAAGACCGTGCGTGTGCCGAGCCCGGCAAGCCGGCGCAGATGCAGGTTGAGCATTTGCCGCGCCAGGCCCTTGCCGCGTCGCGCGGACACGACCGCGACCGATAGGATCTCGGCTTCACCCGCGATAATGCGCGAGATGATGAATCCAACGAGCCGGCGGCCGATCGTGACGCGGTGGGCGACGACCGCGCGATCAAGCAGCAACCGCTCGAACTCGTCCTCGCTCCAGCCGCGGTGGAAGGACGCGCCATGAAGCGCAGCGAGGTCGGCCGCATCCCCTGGCCTTGCTTCGGAGACGCTGGGCTGTCGACGGGCGAACAGATTGGCGATGAAGTCCCTCATCGCCGCGGCAACCTGGCGGCGACTTGCGGCCGGGCGTCGGGGGCCCGCAAATAGAGAGGCTTCGGCGGGCCCTCGGCGTCCGAGGCGGCGGCGCCCAAGCGCGCGATCCAGGCGATATCGGGTGCGGCGCGCTGGTCGACCAGCGCCGGCAGCGGCTCGCCCGCGGGCCATGCCCGGGCGATCAGAGCGGCCGCCGAGCCGACGATCCGGGCGGGTCCGTTGGTGGCGGCCCGCACGGCGTCGCGCAGCGTCGCTATGCGGGGCGCCAGCAAGGCTCGCCCGCCAGGCCCGAATACCTGCATGTAGACGTGATCGTGCCGCGCGTCGATCGCCGCCACGACCGGCGTGGCGCCGTCCTCCGCGATGTGCGGAGCCGCCAGGGCCGCCAGGGTGGTCAGCCCGATGGCGGGTTTGGCCGCCGCCAAGGCGATGCCGCGCGCGGCCGATATGCCGACCCGCAGACCCGTAAAGCTGCCGGGTCCGACCGTGACGGCGATGCGGTCGAGCTCTTTGAACTCGACTTCGGCTTCGTCCATGATCCGCGCGATCAACGGCATCAAGGCTTCGGCATGGCCGCGCACCATGATGCGGGTCTGGCTGGCGATAATGCTGCCGGCAGCGCTATCGAACACGGCGGCCGCGCAGGCATCCAGCGCGCAGTCAATGGCAAGGACACGCATAGTGGCTCGGTTTGGCGCGCGACCCTTTGGCGGCCCAAGCCAAAGTGCCGGCTAAATCGCTGTCAGGCAAGCGCTGCCTTACCAGATTACCTGCATTCTTGCGCTACCTGATCGCTCTACATTGGCCGGACTTCCACCACGTCCGGAACGTAGTGCCGCAGCAGGTTCTGGATGCCGTGCCGCAGCGTCGCGGTCGACGACGGGCAGCCCGAGCAGGCACCCTTCATGTCCAGGTAGACGACCCCGTCCTTGAAGCCGCGGAACGTAATATCGCCGCCGTCATTGGCGACGGCCGGCCGCACGCGCGTCTCGATCAAGTCCTTGATAATGCCGACCGTTTCGGAATCCTCCGGCGCGAAGAACTCGTCGGTCGCGGTTTCGCCCGCCGTCGCCTGGTCCTCGGCGCGCATGACCGGTGCGCCGGACATGAAATGCTCCATGATGGCGCCCAGGATGGCGGGCTTGAGCTGCTGCCACTCGCCGCCGGCCTTGGTGACCGAGATGAAGTCGGAACCGAGGAAAACGCCGCTCACGCCGTCAACCTCGAACAATCGTTCAGCCAGCGGCGACTGGTGGGAGGCAGCCTTATCGCGCATCTCCAGCGTTCCGTGGGCCAGAACGGTCTGCCCGGGGAGAAACTTGAGGGTCGCCGGATTGGGGGTCGGCTCGGTCTGAATGAACATCGCTGTTTCCTTCGCCTGGACGCCCGAGGATAAAACGCCCCGCCGGCGCAGAGTATTGATTTATCGGCCTTTCCAATAGGTGGCCGTGCCGGGCGGAAGTTCAAGCCTCCCGGGGGCGCTGGTCACGACATCGAATCGAGGTCCTCATCGCTGAGATGGCCGGGCACGATCGCGACCGGGATGGGAAACGTTCCGGCCGTGCTGGCGAGGCTTACGACCAGCGGACCCGGTCCTTCGGTGCCGGCGCTGGCGGCGAGGATCAGGAGCGCGATGTCCTCGTCCTCCTCGATCAGCTTGAGAATTTCCTCGGCCTTCTCGCCTTCTCGGATGATCCGCTCCGGCAGGACACCGGTGATGCTGCCGGCACGCGCGCCGGAGCGGTCGAGCGCCGCATTGGCCTCTTCGTGCGCCTCTGCCCGCATGATGTCGGCGACGCCGAGCCATTGCTGGTTTCGATCATGCATCTCGATCACGCGCAGCATCAGCACGCTGGCGCCGGTGCGCAGCGCGCGCCGGCTGGCGAAATAGAGGGCACGGTCGCATTCCGGCGTGTCGTCGATCACGACCAGGAATTTCGGCGCGTGGCCGGGCTCGTAGCTGCGCCGCCTCAGGCTCATCGGCCCTCCCCCGGCGGCTGTCGGGCTTCGATCGTCGACGGCGCCGCCTGCAGCTGAATCTTGCCACGACGCCATGTGGCCGGACAAGACCGCGGCCGAGACTTCGCGGTGGATCGGCATTCCCGCGATTTCGACCCTCACCGGTGCACGAAACCCACGATGTCCTTCACGGCCTTCATGGTTTCGGCCGCTAGCCCTTGCGCCCGCGTGGCGCCGTCGGCGAGCACCTGGTCGATATAGGCCGGGTCGGCGATCAGGCGCCGCATCTCGGCATTGAGCGGCGCGAGCTTGCCGACCAGGACATCGATCAGCGCCGCCTTGAAGGCGGAGAACTGCGCGCCCCCGAATTGCGCCAGCACTTGCGCCCGGCTGGTGTCGGCCAGCGCCGCATAGATGCCGACCAGATTGTCGGCTTCGGGACGTTGCTCCAGGCCCTTCTCCTCATGCGGCAGCGGCTCGGGATCGGTCTTTGCCTTGCGGACCTTCTGCGCGATCGCATCGGCATCGTCGGTCAGATTGATGCGCGAATAATCCGAGGCATCCGACTTCGACATTTTTTTCGTGCCGTCGCGCAGCGACATCACCCGGGTCGCCGGACCCTGGATCAGCGGCTCGGGCAGCGGAAAGAACGTATCGCCGTGACCATGGGCGTGGATCGAGGCGCCGAAGTCGTTGTTGAACTTCTGGGCGATATCGCGCGCGAGCTCGAGATGCTGCTTCTGGTCCTCGCCGACCGGCACATGGGTGGCGCGATAGACCAGAATGTCGGCCGCCATCAGGGTCGGATAGGAGTAGAGTCCGACGGACGCATTCTCGCGATCCTTGCCGGCTTTTTCCTTGAACTGGGTCATGCGATTCAGCCAGCCCATGCGGGCGACGCAATTGAATATCCAGGCGAGCTCGGCATGCTCGGCCACTTGGCTTTGGTTGAACACGACGTGCTTTTTCGGGTCGATGCCGCAGGCGATGAACGCGGCCGTCACCTCGCGGATGGCGCGCGGCAGCTCGGTCGGCTCTTGCCACACCGTGATGGCGTGCAGATCGACCACGCAATAGATGCAGTCGTAGCGCTCCTGCAGCGCCACGAACTTGACGATGGCGCCGAGATAATTGCCCAGGTGCAGGTTGCCGGTCGGCTGCACGCCGGAGAATACGCGTTCCTTGAATGCCATTGCGGCACTCCTGTTGTTAGCGAGTAGCGAGTAGCGAGTAGCGCCAGCGGGCGCCCCCCTATTCGCCACTCGCTATTCGCTATTCGCCCTTAGCGCAATTGCCTCCGCGGATTCGACCGCTATAGTGCGGCGCCCCTTCCTGTTCAGACGAGCCCCCATGAACACACTTCGCACCGACGTTATCGGCATTGGTAACGCCATAGTCGATGTGATCGCGCGCACCGAGGATGACTTCCTGGTCGCCCACGGCATGCGCAAGGGCACGATGGCGCTCATCGATGAGACCCGGGCCGGCGCGATCTACGCTGCCATGGGGGCGGCGGTTGAAATCTCCGGCGGCTCGGCCGCCAACACGATCGTGGGGGTGGCGAGCCTGGGGGCGCGCGCGGCCTTTGTCGGCAAGGTCAAGCGCGACACGCTGGGCGGTGTCTTTGCCCACGACATCCAGGCCGCGGGCGTGTGCTTCGAGACACCGGCTGCCGCCGCCGGGCCCTCGACCGGGCGCTGCTACGTGCTGGTCACGCCGGACGGCGAGCGCACAATGAACACCTATCTGGGCGCCGCCCAGGAGCTCTATCCGGGCGACATCGACGCCGATGCGATCGCCGGCGCCGGCATCACCTATCTGGAAGGTTATTTGTGGGATCCCCCGCACGCCAAGGAGGCCTTTCTCAAGGCAGCCAAGATCGCCCACGCGGCCGAGCGCTGGGTCGCGCTGACGCTGTCGGACGTGTTCTGCGTCGACCGCCATCGTGGCGAGTTTCTGGATCTCATCCGCACCGGCGCGGTCGATCTCGTCTTCGCCAACGAGCGCGAGCTGCACAGCCTCTATGAGACCGCCGACTTCGACACTGCCCTCGATGCGCTGCGCCAAGATGCGCGCCTGGCGGTGATCACGCGCAGCGAGAAGGGTTGCCTGGTGGTGACGCGCGAGGAGACCGATGCGATCCCGGCGGTTCCGGTCGAGCGGGTGGTCGATGCCACGGGAGCGGGCGATCTGTTCGCCGCCGGCTTCCTGGTCGGCCTCGCGCGCGCGGCCGATTATCGCACGGCGGCGCGGCTCGGCGCGCTCGCGGCCGCCGAGGTGATCGGTCATCTGGGGGCCCGGCCCGAGACGTCCCTCAAGACGCTCGCCGAGCAGAGCGGCCTAGCGCTCTGATTGCGGCGGCTTTGGCCCCGTCCACAGCGATTCACACCCCCTCTTTCGGGCGGGCCGCTCGGTCACGGAATTGGCACATCTGTCATGCACATTTTTCGCAGCTGTGTGGCTGTGTGGCGTGCGTATGGAGGGATTTGATGGGTGGCGAGGTCGTTCGTCTGCCGAGCCGGTTCCCGGTCGGCACCCGCTATGTGATCGAAGGCCGCGGGGGCCATATCCGATTGCGATATCTCGAATTTCCTGATGGTCGCAAGGTCGATCTGCCGGCCGATTTGGCGGCGCGGACCAAGACCCGCAGTGGCGCCGGCAGGCGCCCAGGCAGCCGCAAACCGGGGCGAAAAAAAATCTGAGCCAGGGATGGAACGGGGTGCGGTTTTGGGGATTGACCTGACGCGCCGGGTGGCGTGCCCCCCAGCCCCCCAACCCCTCACCCATCCGGCGCCAGACCCTGGGCCGCCCCGGCTCCAGGGTCTTCTTTCTTGCTGCAGGTCCACGCCCGGCCGGGCGCATCCGTTCGCCGTCTCGAATAGGTGTTTGTCCGTACGACCGGGTTGGAGCCGCGCTCCTGCAAATAAAGTTCAGTGCCGACCCACCACCAGATGGTCCCGATGCACCATCTCGGTGCGGCCCTCGAAGCCCAGGATCAACAGAATATCGGCCGATGAACGGCCTTTGATCTTCTCGGCGTCCTCCGCATCATAGGCGACCAGGCCGCGGCCGATCTCGTCCCCGTCGGGCCCGCGGATGATGACCGCATCGCCGCGCGTGAATTGGCCATCGACCCGGATCACGCCGGCGGGCAGGAGGCTTTTGCCGCGGCGCAGCGCCGCCACCGCACCAGTGTCGATGATCAGGATGCCCTTGGGCTCGAGCGAGCCTGCGATCCACTTTTTGCGCGCCGTGACCGGATTGGCGGGCGTCAGGAACCAGGTGCAGGGCGCCCCCCGGGCGATCGCGTCCAGCGCATGGGCGACGCGGCCGGACGCGATCACCATATGGGTGCCGGCACGGGTCGCGATCTTGCCGGCCTCAATCTTGGTCTGCATGCCGCCGCGCGAAAGCTCCGAGCCGGCCGCTCCCGCCATGGCCTCGATCTCGGGCGTGATCTGGCTCACCACCGGAATGAGCTTGGCCTGTGGATTCTCACCCGGCGGCGCGTCGTAGAGCCCGTCGACGTCGGACAGCAGCACCAGCAGGTCCGCGCTCGCCATGGTGGCGACGCGGGCGGCGAGCCGATCATTGTCGCCATAGCGGATCTCGTTGGTCGCCACCGTGTCGTTCTCGTTGATCACCGGCACGGCGCGCCACTCCAGCAGCCGCTCGATGGTGGAGCGCGCATTGAGATAGCGGCGCCGCTCCTCGGTGTCCTGCAGGGTGACCAGCACTTGCCCCGCCGTGATGGCGTGGCGCGATAGAGTCTCGGCCCAGATGCGGGCCAGCGCGATTTGGCCGACCGCGGCGGCCGCCTGGCTGTCCTCGAGCCGGAGCAATCCGGGCGGCAGCCGCAGCACCGAGCGCCCGAGCGCGATGGCGCCCGACGAAACGATCAGCAGGTCGCGCTTGTCGCGGTGCAGGGCGGCGATGTCCTCGGCCAGGCAAGAGAGCCATTCCTCCTTCACCCGCCCGGCGGCTGCATCGACCAGGAGCGAGGAGCCGACCTTCACCACGATGCGGCGGAAGTCGGCCAAAACCGGGGTTGTGGTCGCCAAGGTCATGGTTGCCAGGCTGGTACATGGCCGCCCGCGCGCGGATCGCTCGTCTTGCGCGCCTGGTCGATGATGGCCAAAAGGGCGCGCAGCACCTCCGGCACCCCCTGGCCGCTCGCGGCGGACACGACCAGCGGAGAGGATTTGGCGGCACGCTTCAATCGGCCGCGCTGCTGCTTGATCTCGTCTGCCGACATGGCATCCGCCTTGTTGAGAACGACGATCTCCGGCTTGTCGCGCAAGCCGTGGTCGTAGGCTTCGAGCTCGGCCCGCACGGTCTTGTAGGCGGTGCCGGCGTGCTCCCCGGTGCCGTCGACCACATGGAGCAGCACGCGGCAGCGCTCCACATGGCCGAGAAAGCGGTCGCCCAGGCCCGCACCGAGGTGGGCGCCTTCGATCAGGCCCGGAATATCGGCCAGCACGAATTCGCGGCCATCCACGCTCACCACGCCGAGCTGCGGGTTGAGGGTGGTGAACGGATAGTCGGCAATTTTCGGCTTGGCGGCGCTTACGGCTGCCAGGAAGGTGGATTTGCCGGCATTGGGCAAGCCGACGATCCCCGCATCCGCGATCAGCTTGAGCCGCAGCCTGATGATGCGTTCCTCCCCGGGCTGGCCCGGATTGGCGTTGCGCGGCGCGCGGTTGGTCGAGGACTTGAAATGCGCATTGCCGAAGCCGCCATTGCCGCCGTGGGCGAGCTCAGCGCTCTGGCCGACCGTGGTGAGGTCGGCCAGCAATGTCTCGCCGTCCTCCTCGTAGATTTGCGTGCCGGCCGGCACCTTGAGCACGACGTCATCCGCGCTGGCGCCATGGCGGTCCTTGCCCATGCCGTTGCGGCCGCTCTTGGCTTTGAAATGCTGCTGGTAGCGGTAGTCGATGAGCGTGTTGAGGCCGTCCACCGCCTGCGCGATCACGTCGCCGCCCCGGCCGCCGTCGCCGCCGCTCGGGCCGCCGAATTCAATGAATTTCTCGCGCCGGAACGCCACGCAGCCGTTTCCGCCGTCGCCGGAGCGGATGAAAATCTTGGCTTCATCGAGGAATTTCATTGGGTTTCCTTGGGCTTCCTTAAATCACTCTGGGTCGGGAATAAATAGCGGGCTCGCTCGATCTAGTCCTCGGAACAACCAAAACCAACCGGGAGACTGGCGATGACATCCGATAACGGCGGGTCCAATAACCACCAAGGCGAGAGGCTGAGCCGGCGCAAGGTGCTGGAATGCATGACCTGGGCCGGAACCGGCGTCCTCTGGACGGTCGCGGGCGGCGTGCCGCGGTCGCTCGGCCTGGTCGGCGAGGCCAACGCGCAGGGGGCGGGCGCGCTCACCTTCCTGCAGATCAGCGACAGCCATGTGGGCTTCGACAAGCCCGCCAACCCCAATGCGCTCGGCACGCTGGAGGAAGCCATCAACAAGGTTAAGGCCCTGCCGGCGAAACCCTCGTTCATGATCCATACCGGCGATATCACTCATCTGTCGAAGGTCTCCGAGTTCGACGATGCCGAGCGCATCATCTCGCAGGCGCGCCTCGACGTGCACTACGTGCCGGGTGAGCACGACGTCCTCGACGACGGCGTGAAGCTCTATGGGGAGCGCTATGGGCGCGGCACCAAGGGAGCGGGCTGGTACAGCTTCGACGCCGGCGGGGTGCATTTCGTCGGGCTCGTCAATGTGGTGGATCTCAAGGCCGGCGGCCTCGGCAATCTCGGCAACGATCAGCTCGCGTGGCTCGAGGACGACCTGAAGTCCCGCTCCGCCTCGACCCCGATCGTGGTGTTCGCCCACATCCCGCTCTGGGTCGTCTATCCGCAGTGGGGCTGGGGCACCGAGGATGGCGAGCGTGTGCTCGGATACCTCAAGCGCTTCGGCTCGGTGACCGTGCTCAACGGCCACATCCACCAGATCATCCAGAAGGTCGAAGGCAATGTGACGTTCCACACCGCCCGCTCGACCGCCTTTCCGCAACCGGCGCCGGGTGCTGCCCCTTCGCCCGGACCCATGAAGGTCGAGGACAACAAACTCCGCTCGGTGCTCGGCATTGCCAGTATCAACTTCGTGCCGGGACAGCAGCGGCTCGCCATCGTCGATTCGCCGCTGCAGGGCTAAGAAAACGAAAGCATGACAATGAATACGTCTCTTGTGCGCACGGCGATCTTCGCCGGCTTGCTTCAGCTTGCCCTGTTGGCACCGCACGCTGCCGTGGCCGAATCCGCCGCCACGGCCGCCACGGAGGTGAAGATCGACAATTTCACCTTCGCCCCGCAGCGCTTGGCGGTCAAAGTCGGCACCACGGTCACCTGGACCAACGAGGACGACATTCCCCATACCGTCGTCTCGACCAGCCTGGCGTTCCGCTCGAAGGTGCTCGACACCGACGACAAATTTTCGTTTACGTTCACGACCGCGGGCACCTTCGAATATTTTTGCTCCCTGCACCCGCACATGACCGCAACGATCGTGGTCGAGACCACGGCGGGGGGCGGTGCAGTCCCGTGATGCAGGGCCTTCGGCGCCGATCCGGCCGAGGGTCGGGCCGGCGACCCGGAGGCGAATTGATGGCGGCAGACGGCGACGGCGAAGATGCGGACAAGGCGCGGCGTTTTCGCGACGCCGCGCTGCCGCATCTCGATGACGTCTACACGCTCGCCCGTTACCTGCTGCGCAGCGCCGCCGATGCGGACGACGCCGTACAGGAATGCTACTTGCGTGCGTTCCGCCATTTCGACGGTTTCCGCGGGCAGGCCACCAAACCCTGGTTGATGGCGATCCTGCGCAATGTTTGCCGCGCCGAGTTCGCGCGGCGCTCCGGCGCGGCCGGCGACGTGGCGGATGTGGCGGAGGACGCCTTGCCGCTGTGGCAGGAGCCTGAAATCTCGCCGGAGACCGCGATCCTGCGCCAGCGCGACTCCGCTACGGTCCGCGCACTCGTGGCCGCGCTGCCGGAGCCGTTCCGGGAGGCGATCGTGCTGCGCGACATCGACGATCTCTCCTACCGGGAGATCGCCGAAGCGGTCGGGGCTCCGATCGGAACCGTGATGTCGCGCCTGGGGCGCGCGCGCAGCATGCTGCGCGCCGCATGGCTCAAGTCGGAAAACGAGCCGGAACGTGAGGAGCGGTCCCTATGACCTGCGAAGAAACCCGCCTATTGGTGCACGCGCTCATCGACGGTGAGCTCGACGCCGGGCATGCGAGTGCGGTGGAAGCCCATGTGGCGAGCTGTCCGCGCTGCGCCGCCCAATTGCGCGACTATCGGGTGATGCGCCAGGCGCTGTCCGCGCCGGCGCTGCGCCACCAGGCGCCGGCTGCATTGCGGGCGCGCATCGAAGGCGCGCTGCCGCCCCGCCTCGCCATCGTGCCCCAAGTGGCGCCCAGCCGCCGCAGCATGCTGAAGGGTCTTGCCATGGGCAGCGTCCTGTCGGGCGCGCTGGCGGCGAGCCTAGTCGTATTCGTGATGCACAGGCAAGAAGATCAACGCCTCCTGGGCGATGTGGTGTCGGCGCATTTGCGCTCGTTGCAAGGCGATCACCTGATCGACGTGCAGTCCACCGATCAGCACACCGTCAAGCCCTGGTTCAATGGCCGGCTCGACGTCGCGCCCCCGGTCGTCGATCTGACCGCGCAGGGCTTCACGCTGATCGGCGGCCGTCTCGACTACATCGACGGGCGCCCGGTGGCGGCCATCGTCTACAAGCGGCGCGCCCATGTGATCAATCTGTTCGTCGCGCAGACCCCCACCACGCAGGTCACCACGCAGGTATTGGGGCCGGAGCGTCGCGCAACGCTCGAGCAAGTGCAGGGCTTCAACATTTGGCGCTGGACCCGCTCCGATCTCGGCTTCTGGGCGATCAGTGACATCAACGCCGATGAGCTGCAGGAATTCGGCGAGAAGCTCGAGGCCGAGGTGCGCGGCGGGGGCTGAACCTCAGGCCACGGCCGGCCCCTTCGGTTCGACGCCGCGGCGCGCGGAGCAACCGATGTGAAAGGGCCCCGGAATTATCCGGGGCCTAAGCGCTGAAAAGAAGAGTGGGACTCGCGGGTGCCGTCAGAATTTGTAGCTGACGCGCCCGAGCAGGGATTCGATTCGGAGGTTGTTGCTGCTCATGTTGACGGGCGCCGATCTTGCGCCGCACGTGGCCGCAACGATACAGGCAGCGTTCTCGTGGATCGAGTCTTCCAGAGCCACGTAGTTGTATTCAATCCCGAAGATGAAGTGCCCCGCCCAGATGGTCTCGATACCGCCGCCCACCGTGACACCGCCGATTCTTTCCCGGTTGGAGAATGCCACGTTCGGAACTGGCAGTCCGGAAATGCCGCTCAATTGGACAGATGCGCTGGCGGCGCCGCCCTTCGCATAGAACAGCCAGTTCCCCGGCGCATAACCGATACGCGTGGTGAGCGTTTCCAGGTCCGTGACCTTCGTTGTGAAGCTATCGAACGGAAATGCCGGGACCGGTCCGACCACGGTCTGGCTCAGGTTTGTCCAGTCTCCCGCAAGTTCCACTCCGAAAACCCATGAGTGGCCCTGAAAGTTGTAGCCGATATGGCCACCGACCAATCCACCACTCGGATTGATCGTGAAGTTCTGTCCGCCCACTGTGGCGAAGAACTGAGCATTGGGAAACGTCCAGGTCGCGTCCGCCCGCCCCCAGCCGCCGTTGACCCCCACATAAGCTCCAGCCCAGTTCGTCGCTATGGGCGCCATCGGCGGCGCCTTGAGCGGCATATCGGCGGCCACCGCCGGACCAGCAATCAGGAGCATCGTCAGGGCCGCACATCCGAGCGAAAGTTTCGTCATGGTCAACACCCCGTGAACCTCTTTGGAGCTTAACGGAAGGTGGGCGCGAAGGGGTGACATTTTGGACGCACCCTGGGAGATTCGGACCATCGGGAGATTCTATTGACGCGATCAATCCGAGAGGCGTCGAGACCGAGGGCCCGCACAGTAATGGGGTCATCGGCGGCAATTTCGAACAGAGGGTGGCGCGCACTCCATTGGGGCGCCGGGGGCAACCGGACGACATCGCGTCGGTCGCGATGGTCCTGGCCTCGGCGGCTTCCGGCTGGATGACCGGGGAGACGATCGCGGTCGGCGGCGGCTTCTCGCGAGCCGCGTCAATCGCCGACCGGCCCTTTCAGCTCGACGCCGTGGCCCCAGAAAGACGCGTTTGGCGCCCGTGGGGTCGACGCCCGCCGCCGGCTCATGTAAAGACTGTTCACATGAGCTGGTCGAGGAATAACCCGGGTTCGCGCGGATACCATCATGGCAACCTCAAGGAGGCGCTGATCCGCGCTGCGCTGGAGCTGATTGCGCAGAAGGGGCCGGCGGGATTCACTTTCGCGGAGGCCGCGCGCTCGGCCGGGGTCAGTCCGGCCGCGCCCTATCGGCATTTTCGCGACCGCGACGATTTGCTGATCGACGTTGCGCGTCGCGGCTTCGATCTGTTCGCGCAGGCACTCGCGCTAGCATGGGGTGCGGGCCATCCTGATCCGTTCGCCGCCTTCGAGCGGATCGGCCGGGCCTATCTGGAGTTCGCGCGGACCGAACCCGCCTATTATTCCGCGATGTTCGAGGCCGGCGTTCCGCATGATGCCAACGCCGAATTGCGCGAGGCGGGCGAGCGCGCCTTCGCGGTCCTGCGGACGGCGGCGGAAAAACTGATCGCACACCTGCCCTCCGAGCGACGGCCTCCGGCGTTGATGCTGGCGCTGCACGTCTGGGCGTTGGCACATGGGGTCGCGTCGTTGTTCGGCCGCGCTGATGCCGGCCGGCGGACGCTGCCGATGACGCCGGAAGAGCTTCTCGAGGCCGGGGTTCTGGTTTATCTGCGCGGGCTTGGTTTGCCGGCGTCCGCCTGACGGACCCACCCGTGGCATCGCCGCCCCGTGCACCCATTGACAGGCGGATGATCGGCCGCTAGATATGTAAATGTAATTTACATTCACAACGCGAGGCTTCCATGAGCTGTGCGGCAAGAAGCGACGAATGGGGACATGCGGGTTACCGGCCGGCGATGTGGTCTTGGCATCCGGGCTGGATTTTATTCACGGTCCTCGGCTTCATTTTCTGGTGGCCGGCGGGTCTTGCAATCCTCGCCTTTACGCTATGGAGCAGAAGGATGGGCTGTTGGGGTGGACACGGCTACGACCGCTGGCAGAACAAGATGGAGCGCGTGCGCGCCAAGATGGAGCGCTTCGGTCAAGGCGGCTGGGCCGGGCCCTCGAGCGGCAACCGTGCCTTCGATGAATACCGATCCGACACGCTGCGGCGGTTGGAAGAAGAGCAGCGCGAGTTCCGCGAATTCCTGCAACGCCTGCGCATGGCCAAGGACAAGGCGGAGTTCGACGAGTTCATGGCCGATCGACGCAATCGCTCCGCGCCTCCGCCGCAAGCTTGAAAGCTGCCTCAGCCAGCCGGGTGAACGCGCAGTGACCAGCCTCTGGTATTTCGGCTTGCGCGTCGAGATGATCTGATCTTTGGGAAGCAACAGAGGTCGGGTGTGACTAGGATGGTGCGCCTACCACCATTCCGGTCAGCCATGTCGCGAAGAATATCAGGGCAAATGGCAGCCACGTGCCGAGGACGCTGCGGAACATTTCGAAGCTTTTCTCGACCAGCAGCGCGATCACGAACACGTCGAGAAAAATAACGATGGTAACGAACGTCGCAGCCGTTGCGGCCGGGGCGGTGCCACCAAACCACTGGAAATACGCTGCTGACACGACCGCGAAGATGATCGGCGCGGCAATCGCGTGGGCGATCAGCGCATTGCGTAGCGTCGTGACCTTGCGGCCGACGGCGATCGTCATACCACAGAGCCCCCATCCGACGGTCGCGTGCACTACGATGGCGATCACGTGAAGCATTGTCTGCACGCCTCCAATTTCCAACCTCTAACGAGCTTCAAGCCTCGACCGGCCCCTTGAGCTCGACGCCGTTGCCCTCGGGATCGGTGAGGTAGACCGAAGGTCCCTGGCCTTCCGCTCCGTAGCGGGAGGCCTCGGCGCCGCAGGCGGCGCCATGGGCCGCCAGATGCCGGGCGATCGCGGCGGCATCGAACGGAGCGACGCGCAGGCACAGATGATCGAGGTTGGCCCCGCCGGTGCGCGAGGTGCCGCCGGCCGGGCCCGCTTCGTCGGCCGGCACGATATCGATCAGCGCGCCGCCGGCACGCAATTGCGTCAGCGTGCCCTGGCGCTTCTCCAACGTGCAGCCCAGCACCTCTACGTAGAAGCGCTCGAGCCCAGCCGGATCGACAGCGCGCAGGACCACATGGTCGATGCCGAGTATCGCGAACGGAGCGGACACTGGTGCGACTCCTTTGGGCGCAACTCCCTTGAGCCCGCCGTTACGTGGAACCTATCTCATTTTGCGCCGGCCGTGCGCGCCGCCGTCCGGCCATGGCGCGGCGCAGATCGGCGGCGGTTTGCGCCAGTTCCCGATCGTTGGCGCAGGGCAGGCAACGAAACGTCACGGTTTCCTCGACGATGTAGCGGCGCGACGTAATGTCTGTCTCTTCGTGTATGGGGACCGCATGGGCGTGGACATGGGCGATGTCGCCGCCGGTGAAGAGAAATGCAACGCGCGGTACGTGAAGAGTCTTCTTCATGGCGCGTGCGAGCTTCTGCCCGACGGTCACGATCGCGGCGAGGAGTTCGGCGGGGGCGTCATCGAAATACGGGAAGTGCTCCCGCGGCACGATTTGGGTATGGCCGGGCCTGATCGGGCCGCGGTCGAGAAACGCGAGCAGGCGCTCGTCTTCGTAAACGATGTGGGCCGCGACCTCGCGCTGGCTGATCCGGCAAAACAGGCATTCGGTCGTCATGGTGTCGGCCCGCCGGATCTTGGGCCGTGCGCGACCCGGTTCGCGCTCCCCCAACTCCGCAGCGAGGCCCAGAGGCCGCGGTCGAGCCGGAAGCAATCGACCGGCGCGGACGATTTGAGCGCACGGATGCGGATCAAGGACACGCCGGTCCACTGGAAGCCGCATTTCTCCAGCACCCGGCGCGACGCCGGATTGCTCACCCGGGCGCGGCTCGTCAGTTGCTCGTAGTCGAGCGCGCCGAAGGCGTGGTCGACCACGGCACGGGCCGCTTCGGTGACAAAGCCGCGTCCCCAATGGGGCACGCCGATCCAGTAGCCCAGCTCAGGCTCTCCTCCGCCCAAGACGTGGATGCCGCAACCGCCGATGACGGTTCCGTCGGTGAGCGCGATCAGGAACGATGGCTCGCGCGGGGCGCGGTTGGTCTTGGCCAGGAAGGCATGCGCGTCGGCGAGCGAATAGGGATGCGGGATGCGCGCGGTGTTCTCCGCGATGCGGCGGTCATTGATGAGGCTGGTGATGGCCTTGGCATCCTGCGGGCGAGGGGCGCGCAGCACCAGTCGTTCGGTCGCAAGGACCGCGGTTGCGTTCCGGGAGGATTCTCGGGGACCGGCATCCAGCGATGTCATCACACGGGCTCCAGGCTGCGATTGCGAAAGCCGCAAAAGCGAAAAGGGGAGCCGGTATCCGGTCTCCCCTTATGGAACCCCTGTGGGTCCGCCGGTTTGACTGGATACCGGCAGACCTCGATATGGTCGGCCGTCTATTCGGCTGCGGCCACCGTCATCGGCACCACCGACACGTAGATGCGGCCTTTGGCTTTGGTGCGGAACTCGACGTGACCGTTCACCAGGGCGAACAGCGTGTGATCCCGGCCCAAGCCGACATTGCGGCCCGGATGCCACTGGGTGCCGCGCTGGCGCGCCAGAATGTTGCCTGCGATCACGGCTTCACCGCCGAAAATCTTGAGCCCGAGACGCTGGCTGTTTGAATCGCGGCCGTTGCGCGAGGAGCCGCCGGCTTTTTTGTGGGCCATGGTCGTTATCCTGAATGCGATTGCGCCGGATTTCTAACCCGGATTTGTGTCGAAATCATCACTTTTTGCTAGCCGATTTGGATTTTTGGGCCTTCCGGGTCGCTGGCTTGGTGGGCTTCTTCGCCGCCTTCGGCTTGGCCTTGGGCTTGGCCTTGGCCCTCGCGGACGTGGCCGGAGCTTCGTCTGCCGCGTCACCTTCGGCGGCGGCCTCGACGGGAGCCGGCTTCCGGTTTGCCTTCCGCACGCTTGCCGTCATGGTCGGCGACTGGCCGTCGGTCAAAATTTCGGTGATCCGGACCAAGGTGAATTCCGGCCGGAAGCCGCGCTTGCGGCGCGAATTCTTCCGCCGGCGCTTCTTGAACGCGATGATCTTGGGACCGCGCCCCTGCTCGAGCACCTCGGCGGCCACCGAGGCGCCCGTGATTGTGGGGGTGCCCAGCGTCACGCTGTCGCCGCCCACGAGCAAAACCTCACCAAACTGCACGATCTCCCCGGGCTCGCCCTTGAGCCGGTCGACCTTGAGCATGTCCTGGGCGGCCACCCGGTACTGCTTGCCGCCGGTCTTGATGACTGCGAACATCGTTCTTGTCCTCGTGTTCGATTTCCGGTGTTCGGATTGTTCCGGACCGGCTTCTTCCAGTCGGTTGATGGATTGACGGCGCCCAAGGGTTGTCGCCAAAGGGTTGCCGCGGCGATGCTTATGACGGCCGAGGCCCGAACTGTCAAGAAAGCAAGGCTAACGGAGCATTTTCAGGAAATGCTTGCCCCCGCAAAAGCGGGGGTGGCCCCCGGGCTTCCGTCCAGATATGCGACCAAGGCCATAAGCGAGGCCTAGGGGTAACCAAATATGACGCCGGACCGGATGCGGGGGGTACTTGCGGCTGTTTTGGCCCTGGCGCTGGGGGAACCCGGGGCGCAGGCGCAGGACTATCCGAGCCGGCCTGTCACCATCGTGGTTCCGTATCCGGCGGGCGGCGGGACCGACATCCTCGGCCGTCTGGTGGCGCAACGGCTGGAGCAGCGGCTCGGCCGATCCTTCATCATCGAGAACAAGCCCGGCGCCGGGGGCACCACCGGGGCGGGCTTTGCGGCGCGCGCCAATGCGGACGGCTATACCCTCCTGATGGCGCCGAGCCCCACGATGGCGGTCGCGATCACGATCTACAAAAACCTCTCCTATGATCCGGCGGCCGATTTCGTTCCGCTGGCGCTCATCGCCCAAACCCCTTTCGCGCTGGTGGTCAATCCGTCGCTGCCGGTGCATTCGGTCGAAGAATTGATCAAGTTCGCGAAGGAAAGGCCCGGACAGCTCTCGTTCGGCTCCGCCGGGCCGGGCACGCCCCATCAGCTCTATGCCGAGCTGTTCAAGAGCATGACCGGCATCGAGATGTCGCACGTTCCCTACCGCGGTAGCCTGCCGCTCCTGAACGACGTGGTGGCCGGCCATATTCCGCTGGCCTTCATCGATCTCGGCCCTTCGGTCGGGATGTTGCAGGCCGGAAAAGTACGCCCGCTCGGCATCTCCACCAAGATTCGCCTGGCGCAATTTCCCGACATCCCGCCGATCGCGGAGGCCGGCGTTCCGGGCTTTGATGCAGCGTCCTGGCAGATGATCGTGGCGCCCGCCAAGACGCCGCGGCCGATCGTCGACAAGCTGCACGGCGAGCTGCTCAGCGTGGTCGCGCTCCCGGAGTTCAAGAGCCAGATCATCAGCGGCGGGATGCTGCCCATGGACAATCCCTCAGTCGAAGGATTGCAGGATTTCGTCAAGTCGGAAATCGTGCGTTGGGGCGCGGTGGTGCAGCGCGCCGGCCTGGCCGGAACCGAATAGCGGCGGCGGGCAACGCTACGGCGGCTACCTGAGCGGCACGAAGACATTGACCACAAGCGAGTCCGGCGGCGAGGTCACCAGATCGGTCACGTATTCCTCGATCAGCAGATCCTTGGCGTCGAGGCCCTTTTCGTCGAGATAATTGGTGATCGCCTCGTAGGTTTGACTCATCTCGTCGTAGGAGCCGCGGTGCACGAACTTGAGCGACTTGCCGTCGGGCGATTGGCCGACCGCGATCTCGCGACCCGGCGGGCTTTTGGGCGGCTCGACCAACGGGATGGCGGCCTTGAAGTCGAAGCCGGTGTCGTCGGTCGAGGTGTAGATCGTCATGGCCGGGCCGGCCGCCTTGAGCCCGGCGCCCGCCAGATAGGCGTCGACCTTCTTGAAGGCCTCGATCAACGTGTCGTAGGCCCTGTCCCAGGTTCCCGACCCCGACACATAAACGATGGTCTTGGGCGCCAGCTTCACCTCCTGGCCGAACGGATCGATCGATTGAGTCGGCACCTTGGTCTGCGCCAGCCCGTATTGCGGCCAGCCCATGCCGATCATCACGGCAGCGATCGCCAGGAACGGCGCGAGACGGCAGCTTTGCATCGAAGTCCCCTTGAAACCCCGGCACATGAAACCCGGCGCGAGCTTCGCGTGGCATTTGAATCAAGTGTAACACGCGGCGTCCGGAGCGCCGTGCCCGAAATGCATGCATCACTCACGGTGCCGCGTGTCGGAATCGCATGGCGATCGCTTGGCGGCCCTGGCCAAATGCTGCGATTTTGCCCATATGAGTGGGCAAAAGATGGACCGAGATGAGCGCGCTGGCCAACCAAGCCTTCGTCAAGATGAACGGTCTCGGCAACGAGATCGTGGTGGTCGACCTGCGGGCGCCGCCGGGCGCGTCGGCGTCGGGCACCGTGACGGCGGCGGATGCGCGCGCCGCCGCCCAGCCGGGAGGCGCGCCCTATGATCAATTGATGGTGTTGCACGCGCCGCGCACGCCCGGCACCGACGCGTTCGTGCGCATCTACAACAATGACGGCTCGGAAGCGGGCGCCTGCGGCAACGGCATGCGCTGCATCGCCGAGCTGTTGTTCCGGGAGACCGGCAAGACGGCGCTGACATTCGAGACCAAGGCCGGCCTGTTGAATTGTTGGAAGGGCCAAGAGGCGCATGTATCCACGGTCGACATGGGGGCGCCCCGCTTCGCCTGGAACGAGATCCCGCTGGCCGAGGAATTCCGCGATACCCGTGCGATCGAGCTGCAGATCGGCCCGATCGACAAGCCGATCCTGCACTCGCCCGCGGTGGTCAACATGGGCAATCCGCACGCCGTGTTCTGGGTCGATGACGTCGAAGCCTATGATCTCGGCAAGATCGGCTCGCTGCTCGAGAACCATCCGATGTTTCCCGAACGCGCCAATATTTCGCTCGCCGCCGTGAAATCGCGCGACCATATCGTGCTGCGCACCTGGGAGCGCGGCGCAGGCCTGACCCGGGCCTGCGGATCGGCGGCCTGCGCGGCTGCGGTCGCGGCGGCGCGGCTGCGGCGCACCGAACGCAAAGTGACGGTAACGCTTCCGGGCGGCGACCTTCTGATCGAATGGCGCGCGCGCGACGACCACGTGCTGATGACCGGCCCGGTCGCGTACGAATATGCCGGCACCTTCGATCCGGCCCTGTTCGCCGCCGCCGGCGCGGCCTGAGGCGGCCGGATCGTGCGAAATATGAGCGTGCGAACTTGAGCGTCGACCTCGTCACCTTCGGCTGCCGCCTCAATACCTACGAGTCCGAGGTCATGCGGGCGCACGCGCGCACGGCCGGCCTCGCGGACGCCGTTGCGGACACGATCGTGGTCAACACCTGCGCGGTGACCGCCGAAGCGACCCGGCAGGCCTGCCAGGCCATCCGCCGGCTGCGGCGCGAGCGGCCGGGCGCGCGCATCGTGGTCACCGGCTGCGCCGCGCAGGTCGAGCCCGCGCGCTTCCGCGACATGCCCGAGGTCGACCGCGTGCTCGGGAATGCTGAGAAGCTCGACGTGAATTCATGGCACGACACGCAGGCGCTGTTTGCGCGCCGGCCGGGCCGCATCCCCGAGCGCGAGGAAAAAGCGGTCGTAAACGACATCATGGCGGTGACCGAGACCGCGGTGCATCTCGTCGACGGGTTCGACGGCCGCGTCCGCGGCTTCCTGCAGGTGCAGAACGGTTGCGATCACCGCTGCACCTTTTGCATCATTCCGTTCGGTCGCGGCAATTCGCGTTCGGTGCCCATGGGCGAGGCGATCGATCAGGTGCGGCGGCTGATCGAGCGCGGCTATCGGGAGGTGGTGCTGACCGGCGTCGATCTCACCAGCTATGGGGCGGGCCTGCCCGGAACCCCCAGGCTCGGGATGCTGGTGAAGCAGATTCTCAAGCACGTGCCCGAGCTGCAACGGTTGCGACTGTCGTCGATCGATTCGGTCGAGGCCGACCGCGACCTGCTCGACGCGCTCGCGGACGATGTCCGCATGATGCCGCACCTGCATCTCTCGTTGCAGGCCGGCGATGACGTCATTCTCAAACGCATGAAGCGCCGCCACCTGCGCGCGGATGCGATCGCGTTCTGCGATCAGGTGCGGCGCCTGCGGCCCGACGTCGTGTTCGGCGGCGACATCATCGCGGGCTTTCCGACCGAGAGCGATGCCATGTTCGCCCGTTCCCTCGATCTGGTCGAGCAATGCGGGCTCACGCACCTTCACGTCTTCCCGTTCTCGGCCCGGCCCGGCACCGCGGCTGCCCGCATGCCGCCGGTTGAGCCCGCCATCATCAAGGAGCGCGCCCGGGCGCTGCGCCAAAAGGGCGACGCGGCGTTGCGCCGTCACCTCGAGGCTGAGATCGGGGCGCGCCGCCGCGTGCTCACCGAAGCGGGCGGCATCGGCCGCACCGAGCAATTCACCAAAGTGCGGCTCGCCGGCGCGGTCGCACCCGGCCAGATCCTCGACCTCACCATCGCGGGTCACGACGGGCGGGCACTGCTGGCGACGTCGTAGAGCATGGCCTGCCGGTACTTGATCTCGTTGCGTCAGGTTGGGCGCGACGGTGCCGCGAATACCTCCCCGCCCCCTTGTGGGGCGGGGCTGGGGG
>Ga0209068_10000416_pt1 | contig 23445 bp, 33 predicted proteins | sample ColStrG_CSR_2012_FD_187200 | JGI IMG/M metagenome (GOLD analysis project Ga0209068, IMG submission 187200) | Freshwater sediment microbial communities in response to fracking from Pennsylvania, USA - Cold Stream Run_MetaG_CSR_2012 (SPAdes)... | ecosystem: Environmental > Aquatic > Freshwater >...
CTGGCGCGCCGAAAAGTATGTGATTCGCGTTGAAGACGGCGGTACTGAACTACGTGGCGCAGATTTAATTTCGGCACGATCGAGAATTAGCTCGTCTCAATGCGGCTACGTGCCGATGCGGCTACGTGCCAATGCGGCGACGCACCAGATTCATGAAGCCTGATATTCTCACAGACATACGGCGCGTGAACCCGTCCACCCGGGTTAGATCTTCGCTCTGTCCGCAGTCAGCATGGATTGCAGGACTTGATCGGAAATGTCTCTCGCGGCGCCGGGAGAGTGTGATAGGAAGAGCGTATTGGTTCGATCGCTTTCGCCGATGGATTTGATGGTGTCGAAATATTGCGTGACCAGAACCAATTGCATGACTTCCGAGGTGGAAGCGCCGCCGATGCCCTTCTGAAATTGCTCAATCGAGCCCTGGAGCCCCTCGATGATGGCCTTCCTCTGGTTCGCGATGCCCTGCCCTTGCAGAGCTTTGCTTTCTGCTTCGGCCTCGGCTTTCTTCACCACCAAAATCTTCTCGGCTTCGCCTCTGGCGTTGGCGGCAACCTGTTCGCGCTGCGCCGCATTGATATCGTTCATAGCCGACTTCACTTTTGCATCAGGAACGATGTCGGTCACGAGCACATTGACGATCTCGTAGCCGAAATCGGCCATATCGGCATCGAGCTCCTGCTTCACGGCCGCGGCAATCCCGGATTGGCTTGCAAACACTTCATCCAGCGTCATGCCGGGAACATGCCCGAGAATCACCTGCTCGACATAAGACTGAATCTGCTCCACGGGATTGGCCAGCTTGTAGTAGGCATCATAGACTTTCTCGGGACGCACTCGACTCTGGACGGAAATGGGAACGGTGACGAACACGTTGTCTTTTGTCTTCGTCTCCATCGTCAAAGTAATCTGATTGACGCGCAGGCTGACCCTGCCGGCTACTTTGTCGATAAACGGCCACTTCCAGTTCAAACCCGGATGGGCGACGCGGAGATATCGTCCAAATCGGGTGACGACCGCGACTTGAGCAGTGTTGACAGTAAAGAAATTCCCAAAAATCAAGGAGAGAACCAAGAGCGCCGCAAAAGCGGCCACACCCCATTCAAGAAGTCCGATCATATTTCCCATTTTTCCTATTCGGCGCGCCTGCAGCCGGTATTCGCCGGATGGGCCCTGCCTCGATGTTCATGCTGCGCCTCAAGGCAGTATCGAGTCGTAGTTCCCCCGAAACCTGCCCATTCGGCGCGGGTCATGGCCGTATCTTAAATTGCCATATCTTAATATGTCATGGCTCCCGCAAGGCATAACAAATGGCACTTGCGGCCAGGGAGCCGGCCAGCACTACGATCAAAACCGGATCAAAACCGATAGCACGCGATGCGTCCTATCCGGACCCATCACGCATCGCAAGATCGCCGCTGTACAACCACCATCGGCCCGCCAAAGATTTTTCCGTTGCGGCCGCCGATGGCGGTGCCGCTCGCTCGCTACAACGGGTCAGCCGATCGCAACGGGATGCGCGTACGCACCAAATTGCTCCATGCGCTCCTCGACATCCGCTTCGGTATAAGACGGATGCTCGGCCCTGATCCGCTCAGCCAATCTCTTGCGCCTCTCGATGTAGGCTTCCAAGGTTCGCGTGGCGGCCGAACGAACTCCCTTTGGGGCCGGCGGGTTCGCCAGCGGCGCCCGCTCCATCATCTTCGACGCGCTGTCCGCTGCGTTCTCGACCCGCCCCGGCGACGTCGACTCCTGTGCCGCATTCGCACCGCCACCCCAGGCTTCGGAGCCCACGACAGCGGGACTATTCGTTTGACCAATCATTTGAATCACCTCTTCGGCCTCTTCCTCCCTGCATTTTGCTCATCCGGCCGAGCCAGACAACAATACTAAAGTATACCTAGCTCTATGATACCCCCCGCGCCGTCCGCTTCGAATCGGCAAGACCTCACATTCTCCCGCGTTGTTCCGAACTCAATTCATCGCGTCTCCTGATCGGGCTTCGATCGCCAGCGCCATGATGCTCCGGTCCAATATGATTTTGGTAAGATCGTATAGCCATAGCCCGGCTGTGGCTGTTCGGGCGGCGGCTTGCTGACCGCGCTCGGCGGCGGCGGTTCCGGCGGCGGCCTGCTGGCCGCGCTCGGCGGCGGCGGCTCCGGCGGCGGCTTGCTGGCCACGTTCGGCGGCGGCGGCTCCGGCGGCGGCCTGCTGGCCACGCTCGGCGGCGGCGGTTCCGCGGGCGGCCTGCTGGCCACTCTCGGCGGCGGCAGTTCGGGCGGCCGCCTGCCCATCACATTGGCCCGAGCCGCTTCATCGGGCGCGACGCGCATCTTCTTAGGCGGATCGTTCGAATCGTCGACGGGGCTACGAGGCGCCGGCGGTCGATAAACACCTCTCCCCGCAAGCTGGCCGTTGCCGCCGCGCCAGTCCGGCGCTTCCGCATAGCGACCGGTGTCATAGTAGGGCGCGGCCTGCGGGCGCACGGAAGAGGCGCCTCTCGCGAACCCGCCCTCGCCCGGGCCGGCCGATCTGAACGCGTCATCCATTTCACGGGATTGCGGCACCCGCGGATTTGGCTGACTACCGCCTCCGATTACGATCGTCGTATTGCCGGGCCCCTCCTGCTCGACCATCGCAAACAGAATCTCAGCGTGCTGAGGGTAGAGCCGAACGCAACCGTGCGACGCGGGCCCGCCCAAGCGAGCGATGTCGTAGCTGCCATGAATCGCGTAGCCATTGTGAAAGAAAATCGCGAACGGCATCGGCGCGTTGTAATACGCTTTCGAGAACCAGCTCCGCTCCAAGCGCTCCGGAGCATAGACGCCATTCGGGGTGGCGTAGCTGTCCCGCCCGGTCGAGACCGGCCAAACGTAGCGCATATAGCCATCTTGAACGACCGCGATCCGCTGGGTCGACTTATCGACGTACAAATCCAATTTCGCCTCGGCGCTGCTCGCGCAGGCCGTAACGGCAAGCCCGATCGTGACGATGACCACACTGCGGCGCATCTCTGTCTGACCCCTAAGCTGAATTCTGAAACGATGTCTTTTGTTCAAACCAAAGTCTGTTCGAACCCAAGTCGCGGCCGGGTTGTTCTGTTGGCTTTGCATCTGTTTCGGCAGACAACTGTTCTGCGTTGTTACAAATGCCCGCCCGCGCTTAAAGACAGGTTTCAGTTCCCCTAGGGTTGATACCCTAAGGACCACATCAAGCAGTATGTTGGTAGTGCAGCAACATGCGGCTACCTCGCATGCAAGTATACATTGATCAGAATCCAGAATTAGATACCGCAGCCGAATATTACACTTGTCTGAGATAACCTTACTTCATCTATTCAGAACAATGCACTTGCGAGTGTCGCGTTTTGTCATAGGGTCAAAACGGCCCGGCCGAATGCGGAAACACCCGGCCGGACAGACGCAGACGAGAGGGGAGTCCTATGGCTCACATCATTGGTGGGAATAGCGCTACGCGTCGCCGGGGGAACATCTGCATGCATTCGCAATACGACCAATCGGCGAAAAATACGACTTGGTCTTCACGCTACTGGTCGAAACGCTGGTGCTGCTAAATCCGCTGGCACGATCAACTATTCTGATCTGATCTCTGACTTCGTTCCAGTGTGCCGCAACCGCACGCGGCGGCGCACGACTGCGCCCTGCGTTTGGGAACAGCGCCCCCGGAGCTCACGGGAACACGCTCCCCCAAATGCAAAGATTCAATACGGCGTGGGCCGAGATACCTGCCGTGTCGCACTGGCAGGGATAGGTCCGCTCGACAGGTAATCAGGGAAGGTGTCATGTCTTGGAAAATTGAAGTCGTTATGGACGATTCTGGTGAATGGGAAGGCGATTCCCTCCGCTTCGCAACCGCACAGGAAGCCCTGGCGTACGCCCGTGATCTCGAGTTTCGTTGCTCGGCCGTCAGGGACAAGCGCATCGTAAAGAGCGAAGACCCGGTCAACCACCGTTGGATCGCGCGCGGGGCGCGGGCCACGAGAACCACGAGGTCACGGCTCTGATGCCTCATGGCGCCGGCCTTCGACGCGGCGCACGCGCGCAAATGCATCAATGGATTGAAAGTCAGCCGTGCTCGCGAACAGCGGAGTGGAACAAGCCGGATTCGTCAATGGCGACATCATGGACGGAGCTGCCCCGCTGGCCGCCAATGTCGGAATCTTCATGGCATCATTGCTCATCCGGTAGTCCGGTAACGATCGGGTTGCCGGCCAGCCCGCAATATCCCCGGTCCGAACCGCCACCCTCCCATCTCCACATCATGCATCCGGATCCCCAGCACCTGAAATACTTGGCCCGAAAGAACCAGTGGAGACGCGGAAAGAACGTTCGGAAGAACGCATTGTACAAACGAAATCCCTTGCCCGGATTGACACGATTCATTGCAACGACCCTGTTTTGCCATCGCACGCGCACCATTGGGCACCACATGTTTCTCTTTGCATGCCGCTCGGTTACCAACATTTGATCCTCCCTTGTCGGACTTTTGCGCCACACCGGGTCGAGACATACCGCCGGTCGGGATGCATCGCGGTGCAGAGATGCCCCCAGTCATTCCCGCGCGAGGCGTCGATCCCTGGCTGACGGTATCATTTAGCCGACGTCGGGTCGTGACGACGGCCGCGCCGGCCTTCATCAAGACGTAAAAATGCCCGAATCAGAAGCGCTTCTTTGCCACCGCAACGTCATTGGGGTGCGGCCGATTTTAGCGATGTCGTTGTTTATCTCGTCGTCAATGCAGTCACGACCGCACTTTGCGAACCCAAAGCGCAAAATCGCAAACGCGAATCTATGTCTTTCGCAGATCCCCCGACCACGAGGGCATCGGCGGCTTTCCGGCTGATGTTGCGTGAGGTGCATGGTCCCGAGTGCAATCGTATGAGAGCGTGATCGCTGAGCCACCCGTTTGATTGCTTTCTGTCGTAGCGCAAGGAGATGCATAGTGAATTTTGGATTTGCGCTCTCGCTCATTCTTGCGGGGTTCGCAGTTGTGGGGGTGTTTATCGAGATCCCCTTTGTCAGCAACTACGCCTTTTGGATTGCGATCGGCGCCTATGTCATTCTCGCCGCCACCCAGAGGCATTGAGCCGATGGCGCGGCCATCGCCCGCCCGAGCGGAACGGTTGCGCATCATGGACATGGTCAACGCGATTTCGGCGTTGTTGCTCGATCTTTGACGGTCTCGCGAGCGATGCCGCAAGTGACTATCCGCACCGCGCGCTCGTCATTGTGGCCTTGCGCAACGTCCAACGATCCTGTTCTCGGCCGTCGCAACAAACGCGGCGGCAAGCACTTTGCCCGGCGGCGCCGCGCAACCGTCTAGTAGTCGGGGTAACCATTGTAGTAGACGGCCGCCGGCGGCCGCGGCGCCTCTGAATAGTCGTAGGAACCGCGCCGCACGCCACCATACCCATAGGGAAACGAAGTAGATCGCGGTTCTTCATATTCGGCTGGGGCCGGATAGGCGGACCACTGCGGCTCCTCGTAACCGTATCGGTATGGGCGGTGCCCACCCACGTAGCGGCGCTCGTAGTATTCGCGCTCCACGACGCGACGCTCGATCACGTGACCGCGCGGCTGGACGGCGACGCCGCATCGCCACGTACAGCCGCATCGCACGCAGCCGCACGGCGAGCAACCGCACGGATTGCAGCCGCACGGCGCGCAATTCGAACGGTACGCCGCTCCTTGATAGTAGGGACTCGGAACCGGCGCATACCGGTAGGACTCGTTTTGGTATGATGGCGCCGGGTAAGGTTCGGAGTTGTAGAAATCAGCACTGTGTGCGGGTACCGCCATGGCACATTCGCCGAGCAGCACTCCCGCGAAGGTCGCGATGCAGGCCAACCATTGCCGTTTCGGTGCCTGCAATATCGCAGATTGGTACATCGAGTGACTCACTGCCATCTCCTGTCGCTATTTTTTTTGTGTGCATTCCAGACTTAGAAAAAAAGGCGTCCAAAATGGGACGCTCGAAAGCCATATCGCGGCCGACCACGCATTTGATGATCGACTCTCATCAACATGCGTGCGCGGGTCCGCAATGGCTGCGACGCGTTTCGTCGCGCCGGCATGCCGTAGGTTTCTGGAAACACATGGATTTCGCGTAGGTATTGCTTGCGCTGATTGCTACCTGGCGCGCATGCTTGGCGCATTAACCATGTTTGCACAGATTGTCACGCCGCAGTCGAGCAACAACAACTCTTTGTCTCCTACTCGTTGTTCTGCTCGAAAAACCGCGGGTGGCCTGCGTCGTCGAGCGGTCGAATTGAGCCTTGTGAACGATCCGCGTCGTTGGCGCGGTCACATGCTTGTTGCAGCGCATTGCCGGCAATCGCCGTTCGTCGACACCCGCAACGGCGGCAAGGGCCTACCTACGCCGCCGGTCGCCGGCCGCCAACTTGAGGTGGCCCTTCAATTGGTGCCGGGTGAGGGAATTGAACCCCCATCTACAACACATGTTGCTGCTCTTGCATTGAGCTAACCCGGCCAAAATCGAAAACCCAGAGGAACAGTCAAGAAGGACGCAAGTGTGTGTCCAATCAAAGGCCGAGCGAGGTCATCGATCCCATAAAATCACTTCCCGCGCCGCAACCAATCAAGCCATTGGACAGCGTGTGCGATGTCGGCCCTCATTGTGCGATGCGGTCAATTCTTCGAAGGATAAGGCCGACCGTCAAATATCGTCGGATCTGCAGCATCGGAAGCGAGGACGTGGTGGCGGCCCGGGGGAACGCAGGCGAAGCGGCGGAGTTTGCGGCCCGGCCCCTCCCCGATTGAAGCAATCGCCGGCGAGAGAGCGGTCCCGCCAGCAATTCGTTATCGGCGGCGCGTTGGCGAGAAGATCGGTCGGCAGATTATGGATGGAGGGAATCTGCTTATAGCTCTCGTTCAATTTGGGAAGATTATCGTGGAGATACCAAAAGGCACCACGCGCAAACAAGAACACTTGAGAAGCAAGCCAGACGGTAATGAAGAGCAGGAACGCCAAGACCATCGCGCGCCAGCGAGCAGCCACCGCCGACGCCGCCCTCCGCGCGATGAGCACAGCGCGTGGCGAAGAGGGCTCGACTTCCGGCTCCAGGAACGACACCAATTCCCCCCAGGGCTGACCACGCCGCGCTGCAGAGCGACGAACGGGTTCCGACTGCCCGACTCAATGACGGGCTCTGATGGAACCGGGCTGAGATAGGACCAATGCGGAGCGCTATCAAGGACGGTGGTCGGTGCGCAGCGGCGTGTTCGATCTTTCGATGGTGCGGCTCCGATTTGGATCCCAACGTTGGGCCCCATCGAGCGACACTGTCCGCTCACCGGACCCTGCCGCATATTACCTGGTGCGGTTGCATAATACTGGAGACTTGAGAAGCGGACGTCATTCTTTGCGCGGCGCCCGGAAATGGAATTGCGGCGAGCCGCGACCTCGGTCGCAGACGGCGCATTGGCAATTCTGTCGGGGTATTTGGGCACCCCCGGACACGCACACCCAAAACAAGTTTCGAATATCGCGTTACCGCCGCCACGATTATTGCTGTGTTACGATATGCGTGCATCAACATGCAGGGTCTGAGGGCGGCCCGGGGGATTGGGACGCTACACCATGGTCCGCATTCTGGTTGCCGACGAGCAAGCCGTCGTGCGGCGTGGCCTGCGCACGCTGCTCGAAGCGCGCCACGACTTCGAAGTCTGCGCGGAAGCGAGCAACGGTTGCGAGGCGACGGAGCTCGCGCTCCGACAGCGGCCGGACGTGGCCATTCTCGACATCCCGCTTTCCGTCGTGAATGGGATCGAGGTTACCCGGCAAATCCGCAAGGCAGCGCCGGCAACCGAGGTCATGATCTTTACCCTGCATGAAGGAGAGCACGAGATTCGCGATGCGCTTCGTGCCGGCGCTCGCGGCTACCTTTTGAAATCGGACAGCGATGAGGAGATCGTCCGGGCGGTGGAGGCGTTGGCGCGACACCGCACCTATTTTTCGCACCAGGTCTCGCGAACGATGTTCGACATCTTCTTCGAGCAAACGCGCCCCGAGCACAAGACGCACGCATTGACGGCGCGCGAACGCAAGGTCGTTCAGCTCATTGCCGAGGGCAACAGCAACAAGTCGACCGCGCAGCTGCTCAGCATCAGCGTCAAGACGGTCGAGACCCATCGTTTGGCCTCGATGCGCAAGCTCGACATCCACTCCACCGCCCAGCTCGTCCGCTACGCTTTTCGAGAGGGTCTGGTGCAGCCATGATTTTGGAGCGTTGACCGGGGCGGCATCCGGATACCGCCGCAGGCAGCGTGTGTCTTGTCGGCGAACACGATCCATCGCGCCGTTACTGCCGGCGCGGCTTCAAATGCCTTCAATCCGATAGCTGACCGCGTACGGTTTCAAAGGCCATTTACCTTTGATTCATTGCGATCCTTAAAATTCGATTCAAGTTTTCTCGCCATGATTGCGATGCCGGGCCGAGGGGCTGGGCGTGCGCAAGGCGGCGTGGGCCGAGCCTTGCCTGCTTCGCCTTTGAACGAGGAAGCATGGACATGGCGACCAGGCTCTTGTCCCTCTCCGCCATACTGTGCGCGCTGTCGCTTGTTGGTTGTGCTTCCCATTCGGCGCAACATGAGCTCAAGGCGTATCCCACCCACGCTGACGCACCTCCCCATCGGCACCCGGAACCGCGAATCCGCCAAGCCGACCGCGCGCTGTTCGCACCCCAACCGGCGCCCAACTGCGAGTATAAGGGATCCGACCTCGACACCGTGGATCCGGATGTGTGGCCGCGCCTGAAGCTCGACTTCGAGCGGCGCTGCTACCAGCACGCGGAGATGATCGCGCGCAACCGCCTGCGGCTGTTGCAAACGTCGGCGAGAGGCGGCGTCGAGCCTGCTCCGCATCGCAGCCGATTGGCCCGGCAGCGATCATTCCCGCACTGACACGTTCGGCCGGGAACATGCGCCGAAATTTGCCGACGGCTCCGTTGAGAAACAACAATCATTCGCCGCAGGTGAATTTCCCTGCGCGAAAATCCAGGTCGAGCCGAAATGCTGTCGCCGACGTGAATCGCACAACCAGCCGTTGCCGTTGCGTGCATCGGCGAGGAGCATCCTGGACGGTTTGATAGGTATGCAAGTACTACGTGTTTGCTTGATGGTAATTTGATTGTCATCTTCCAGCCACCCGACTACACTATCATACGATGGATTTCGGCAATTTGTTTGATTTACGCATGGACCTCGCAAGCCGGAAACTCATTTGTCGGGAGAGTTTTTGAGAGGACCGCCCGAGAGCGCATCTTATGAAGACTCTCTACGACCTGCTCGGCGCCCGTCCGGATGACGATCCCGAGAGCCTCAAGCGCGCATTCCGCGAAGCCGCCAAGGCGAACCATCCCGACCGCCAGATCGGCGATCCGGACGCGCCGTTGCGGTTCAATCAAATCGTTAGGGCCAATGCCATCCTGCGCGATGCGGAGCAGCGGGCGATTTACGACCGGCTGCTGGAGTTCGAGCGCCAGCAGCTTCGCCCGCGATCAAAATTCACCATCATCGCCGACGCGATGCGCAAGGTTGCCGCCGATGCGATCGCCGTCGCGGTCCTCGCTGCGGTCCTGTTGGGGGGATACGCGCTTTTCGCGTACCTTTCAAAGACGTCCGTCGCGGCGGACAAAGTGGCCGGGGTTTTGGCGCACGGACCGACCGAGATCGCCGCTGTCCAACCGGCAGTGCAAACCGACGTGACCGGCCAGGACGAGGCGCGCCAGAAGCTTGCAGATGTGGAGGTTCCTGACCGGACGATCGTGCCGAGCGCCGTTGTGCCCGCAGCGGACAGCGGCGAGGCGCAGACAGTTCCGGTTGCCAATGGCGGGCCGATTTCCGACCTGCCTTCGAACGATGCCAATTTACATCGAGAGCGGGACATCGCCCAACCCGTGGCGCAAGCCGCCACAACCGACCGCGACGCGCCCCACGACGAGCGCGAGGACGTGGGTGTCCCCAACGGGATGATCGTGGCGAATGCCGTTGCGCCTGCGGCGAATGGTGGCGGCGCCGAGGCAATTGCCAATGGCGGGACGGCATCCGACCCTCCATCGAACGATGCGAACTTCTATCGGGAGCGGGGAATCTCAGCCTACCGCGCTGGCGACCTCCCCGGAGCGATCGCCGACTTCGATCAGGCGATCCGGCTCGATCCGAACTTCGCCGGTACCTACATCAATCGGGGTATCATCCTGTATCGCATGGGCGAGCTCGACCGCGCCTTCGCCGACGTCACTCAGGCGATGCGCATCGAAAATGCGAGTCGTCCCGCGACTCCACTTTCGAAGCTCAAGACCGCGAAGGAGGAGTTGCGACGGCGCATGCGTGGGCCCATTGCCGAGTGAAGGGCCACTTCGCGTGTCGCGCCGTCCCAGCTTACAGAGACGCGCTGAAAGAATTGCGAACCACATCGAGCACGTCGGCTACAACTACGCACCGTGACGGTGCGGTTTGAAACACCTGCTCTTTGGAATCAGGGCGAAATCTTGGTGGGCGCACTAGGGCTCGAACCTAGGACCCGCTGATTAAGAGTCAGCAAAAAACCCCGAGATCTCAAAATGTTCTGTGTAAAGGATGACAAATTCGGCTAAAACAATATCAATGGGTTACATCGAAACTGTAAAGGGAACTGGACGGCCCAACCATAATTTCAGAGAAGGTCGTGGTGCCCAGGGGCGGGCTAGCGCAATCGAGGGAAATCAGCCACTTAACCCGCGGTGGGACACCGGTATGTTCCCACACGATCATTAGGCTTTCTGCCGCACGTGTCCCACCATGAAATGCGCCTGCAACGACGCTCGTGCGGGCTCCCTGCCCTGACGACCCAAGCTATTTTGGGCGGTGGTTCAATTCCCGTCCTCGTCGTTTTCCCCTCTCCTGCCCCCTGACCTCCCACCACGACGACATTCCGATCAAAGTACCTGGCAGAGCCGGTGCAGGCCCCCGTCAATCCGCAGCGGTCGCCAGTTCACCGCACGCATCATCCAATTCACGAACACCCGCGCTGGCGGCTTCGTGCTGACCCTGGCAAGCGACGGCCGGAAAATGAGGTGCCGCGACCTACGCCCTGTGCCAGACGGGATTGGGTGTTCCCACTAGGCCGTCTTCTAGCAGCCATCCTACTGTAATACCTTCCAAGCTATGGCTCCCCGCGAACCAGATCTCCATTGGATACAGAAGGCCCTCGACGGCCTCTCCGAACCTCCGCGCGATCGCGACCACAGCCACGGCCGTGGCCCCGTGCGGGTAGATCAGGCGATCCGCAGAACTGATCGGGCCTATGGGAAACAAACATCATGCCTCCCGGCAGGTCGTCTTAAATCTCCCAAGTGTTGACGAGAGGTCGCGGGGGCGCTGCACCGGGCATTGTTGCATTTGGGCATCGCGTTCCAGAACAATGCGGTCTAAGCGCCTCATAGGGTTGTTTCGATCTTCTTCGACGCGGTAGAACTTTTTTGTTGGTCGCGACCAACGGTAAAATCGCCACCGGTCGAAGGAGAGGACGTATGTCGAACATTATCGACAAGAAATGGACATTATCTCTCAGCGCCGTGCTGGCAATGCTTTTGAACAGCGCCTGGGTCGAGGGCGATTTTCCAATTGAGGGAGTTTTCACGCAAAACGAAGCCTGTCGCGGCGACGGCAGCAAGCAGGAATTCCTGCGCGTCAAGATTACTCCGCAGGATGTATCCTACTCGGGTGGAATCTGTTCCATCGACACCAGACAACAGGACGCAGACAAAGTGGGCATGAAGGTCACTTGCAAATTCAAGTCAGGTGCAGTGATGTCGAGCTCCATCAATTTCACCAAGAAGGACAACAATACTTTCGACATGACGCAACAGGACGGAACCTACAAGGCCGTTCTGCATCGTTGCCTCGGATAGGGCGGCCCGCCGAGCTTCAACCTCGGTCCTGCGAGCGGCAGCACTTTGGTACCCCGGCCTGCACATTAAGCCCCTGCAAACTTGCGTGCTTTAGCGCCATTTTGCTCGATACCTGAAAGGCGCAAGATTCCTCCATCCTCCTCTATCTGGGCGCGATAGTGGTCGAGAACAAATAGACGAAGGGCCGACGACAGGTTGCTGTGGGCACGCCCAGAATCGATGGCCGACACCATTTCTGACAATGTCTGATGGCGACCCATCGCGATCTTCTGGAGTTCTTTCCAGAAAGCATCTTCGAGGCTGACGCTGGTTTTGTGGCCAGAGATAACGATCGAGCGTTTGAAGACAGCCGACTTCATTACCCCCTCCCGGTTTCGAATCAACGTCAAGCGAACTCAGGGGGCTCATTGAACGGCGTGGAGATTACGCGCGACTTTTCTGCAACCATTCAAAATGCAACAGAAGCCGTTCTCGCGCCTTTCCGCTCATTCAACTCGCGAAGATTGAAGCGATCCCCCCGAACCCAACAATCCATTCGCAGCGGTAAAACATGGAGTCGAAATGTGCTCGCACGGAGGCGAGCGAATGACATTTTCGAACGTATCGGCTATGTGGATGTGCCCACGGCACAGGGGGCTGCTCGCATGCCAACAGTGAACGGTAATATGTTGCTGCGTTCCCCAGAGGCAAACCGCGGATTTCACTGATGGACAAACCTAACCGCCCGCCTCGAATCTCTGCTCCATCGCTATGCGGCTGCCATATCCGCATCGCGATTGCCAACGTTCCAGGAGACGATGAGCTTGGAATCGGCATCAAGGGCGGTCCAGTCCAGACGTTTCCAGCCCTACCGGTGTGGCTTTGGCGGTCTTTACGGCGCGCTCTTCAGATTACACGACCAGCTTCAAAGTGGGCTTTCGGTTGCCGGACAGATGGTAAAGGCTAGTAACCTCATCCTCTAAAAGGCCCAATAACTCGCCCAAATCGCCCGCAGAATAGTTAAGTTCATCAACGTAAGTGCCAAGCACTTGCCTCAACGTGGAGGGGCTTTCCGCGCTGCCGTTCCAATCGATCGGCTCTTTCGTTTTAAACCCGCGCTTGGCCATCTCGATATTGTAATATTTGAACATCCGATCGGATATACGACCGACTTGCCAAGCCTTGTAGATGAGCGATTGCATCGACGTGCCCCAGTAGAGTTTCAACTCCATAAACTTGCCAATCGACAGGTTATAGAATTGCGGTCGCACCTCCTGCGTCGGCATCAACAGCTCCGATGCAAACGTGTTTGCCTGCAATTCCTGTTCTGGGATAGGGGTTTGGTGCATGACCAAATGACCAAGCTCGTGCGCTAAGCTAAATCGATATCGGTCTTTGGGCTGTCTAAGATTCAAAAAAATGACCGGCGGCAAATCATCGCCAGCGTGCTGACAGAAGCCGTCAATTAGGGGCGTGCCAAAATCAAAGGCCACGATAATTATGCCCGCATCCTCAACCAGCTTCGTTAGGTCTTTAATGGGACCGCGCGGAATGCCCCACCTTTGCCTCACGGTGAGTGCTATTTTTGGAATGTCGCCGCCATATTGATCGGGGTCAATTGATGGGGCGGACGGCAATTGTGTTTCCAGCTCGACCGCCGGAAGCAATTTCTTCAAGTTGATGCGATAAATCTCGGACTGGCCGTGTATGGCTTCCCTATCTCTCGCGCTCAGCTTCTTACGTTTACGATGGAAGCTGACCGGATCCATTCGTTGATAGACTGGGTTGAAAAAAAAACCAGGCTTGTATTTGAGTGCATCAGCAAAGCGTTCAACCATCCGCTCGTCTGGTTGGATTTGACCGTGTTCAATCTTTGAAAGCTGGGCTTGGGAAATAGCGCCTTTCAGTGTGACCACAAGGTCTGGCTGACTCACCTTGCGGGTTTGTCGAGCTAGAGCCAGCAGTTCTCCGTTGAACGCTTTACTCATTGCCCGCCTTTTTCTTTGCAGCATTTGGCTTCGCGCGCACACGGCGCGGTGCATCAGGTGCGGGCGCACTCGGCGGCAGCGGTGTGATAACGGCACCGGGTGGCGGCGGACGACGATTGAGGGGGATATTCCATGCAATATCACCCGTTTCGTCGTTGCAGACCAGATAGATCGGTGGATTCAGCGGGTCATTTTCCGTCGCGACATAACCCAAATAAATATGTGTGAGCTCGGTGCCATCGAACAGATCAGCCTGCACAGGGATTTGATGATCGAACTCTAACGAATACTGGGTTTTGCCCGTATTGGCGTGCAAATTATCAAAAAGCTTCTTGATGCGAATTGTGAACTTGCTGAATGCGCCAAAGAACGTGGCGTTGCCGTCCCTCGAAGGCTGGAAGCCCTTCGTCGCCTCGCAGTATGCCGTTAATCGCTCTTTGATCTCATCTCGAATGATTGAGCAGCGAGTCCAAGACTCATGAGCATGAGCCCGCTCACCGTAAAATTCGTAATAAAACCGGACACTTTCCAACACGATGTCGGCAAAAGCTTCGAAATGATCGCCTAAAACCCGTTCTGCTTCTTCCTGACAGCGGACGCCCATTTTTAGCCCCTAGAAAATTGCGCCATTCCGCTAGGTTACGCTCCTATCATGTCCAAAACAAGTTAAAATATTCTGAATCTATTCCGGCTTACTTCCAGCGAGATTTTGCAGCTTTTCGGGCTATTGCTTTGCGGCGTTTGGCACTCATACCCGCCGCCCGCGCCTTCCCGCCCTTCCGGCCGAGGGCTACAGCGGCCGGGTCCTTACCCTCTGATTCGGGGGCTGGGATGTCGTCCTCGATCTCACCCGTCGCGATCCGCATGACATGGACGGCATGGCTGATCACGTCGGCGGGACGCTTTCCACCTTTTGATCCTTTTGGCACGCTATTTCATCCTACCGTCCGTTAAGGCTTCCGAAGTCTCTAGCGTCTCAAGCGCAATACCAATAACGCGCTCGTCAAATAGTTTGATCTTTCGTTCACCAGCCCCCCCCTCGCCGGGCCATTTATGAAGCGCGGCTCGAATTGCGCTGGTTGTCGGCTCGATTTTGTCGTGATGAACTAGCCAATCGACTGTGGCGAGAAGCTCCATACCAAACGGAGATTCCAATCCGTCTATCAAGTCAGAAGTGGCTTCCAAGGCTGGGTGATATAGCTTGGCCTCGGCAGAAGTAAGATATGCCGCCACATGATCCTTCTTAGCTTCGTCAAAATGGATCAGGTCGAATGGCCCTGCGTCAGTAAGCCTCTTATCGCAATGAAGATAGCTTCCATCGAGTCCATTGAGCATGTGTTTCAACTTGTCGGAATACGGCCCAAACTTGTTGGGCGCGAAGACAAAGTTAAACTTGTTAGGGAGTCGCAACGCTACGACGCTCCGCTCCAAGAAATAGCCGAGCTTCTGAACTTCCAACAGAGTACATTCAATACCAAGGATCGAATAACGACGCACAAGCTCCGCCATAAGCGCGCGGGCTGGCGTCAGCTTCTCAAGTCCCGCGCGCTTTGCAACGTTTTGGTATTTCGAAGTTGGCTCATAAACAATGATATCCACACCGGACATTTGACCCAATGCTTCTTGGACGCGCTGTTTAACCTGCGCCCAGTCGAGTTTGCCATTGCCACTGCCAAGAGGTGGGATCGCGATCGATTTGATTTCTTCTCGCTCGATAAACTGTTTGAGGTCTTTGAGTCCTTCCTCGATCCACTCCATTTTGGACGGATATCTCCAGTGGCCCTTAGTGGGGAAATTGATGATCCACTTGGGGCCATAAAGATCGTCCCGCTGGAAGGCAAACACATGGCCCAAGCGGACTTCCTTGCGCTTACAAGCGTCGTCATATGCCTTGAAGTTTTCGGGAAAAGCTTCCTTGAACATCAAGGCGATGCCTTTGCCCATGATGCCGACGGTGTTGACGGTGTTCACCAGCGCGTCAACGTCGGCGTCCAGTAGATTGCCTTCAGTGAACGTGATCATTACAGATACCATTCCCGTTGGGCGACGACTTTCAGATCCAGTCCTTTTGCAGCTACATCGGCTTGCACAGAAGACTTGACGGTTTGATCGTAGCAAACCACCCCCATCAAGGCGTCTAGGGGCACGTGCCAATGAACGAGAGCTTCGGCCTGATATTTTTCAAACCGATCCACGTCGTCTTTTCTAAAGTTGCGCTCTTGCAGAACTGGCCAAATGATCCAGCTCAGGTTGGCCAAGTCGTCTGAAAACAGGGCAGTCTTGAGGTATGCATGCCGGTCTGAAAAGACAAATGAAATGCCCACGCCTTTGAGCTTGTGTAGAGAGGAAACCAAAATCAAGATTTCCGAAACGGGCTTCTTCGGAACTCCGTTGTAGCCAGTCATTATGTTGTAGAGCATAGGTGAATATGGCGTAAAATAGAATGGCACGTAGTCGCTGAGCGTTCCGCCCGGTCCGCACGGAATCAGACGCCCGGTTCGTCGTTGGATTAGTTCCTGATTGCCGATCTCAACGTACTTGTGAGCTACCGCCGCGTTTCTGCACAGGCAGCCGTTCGCCAACACGCCGTCCAGATTGTTCCGATGCACAATCCGGAAGATCAACGCCTTTTCCGGGTTGAGAAGGTCCTTTGACATCCTGGCGCCGAATCACGCGATGCACTGAACATCGAAACAGTAATGCTTAGCGGTAAGCTAGACAAGGCGACCAAGGGATGGATACACGGCACGGAAGTCAGGTTAACGCCACGCCCCTCCGAAGGGGATTCTTAGGCTGTCGGACAGAGTAGCACGCCTCCGACGACCAGAATTGAATCCGGATTACTCGGCATGCGAGTCCTTTGGGCCTCGATCGCAACTGCAAGAATCTATTCCCATCGCCGCCGCTGTGATTTGTTAATCTGGATTCCGCGCCGTGGGGATGGATAAGAACATAAAGAGAACACCGTGTCAACACAGGACTGCTTTTTCGCCCGTGCCGGAAGGCTGTCGATCCCAACCGGAGCGCCTCTTGCGATCGCGCATCGCCCGAACGAGCGCGAGGATCACCGTGCGGATCGGCAGCATCTTCCAGGACAGCCATTTCCCGCTGCACCTGTGGCTCCAGGCCATCCAACTCATTACCGCAAGCAAGAAGGGCATCTCGACCCGCCAGATTCAGCGGGCCTTCAATTGCAGCATGAAGACCGCTTGGCTCCTGACCCATCGAATCCGCGAAATCATGAAGCCTGCCAAGGATGGCATTGGCTCGCCGATGGGAGGTGAAGGTAGTACCCTTGAGGCGGACCTGACCTATGTTGGCCGCAAGGCGGGAACCAAGGTTCACCCCGGCACCGGCCACATGCGGCCGGTTCTGGCGCTGGTCCAGCGTGACGGCGCGGCACGGTCCTTCCACATGCCGAACGTTCGCGCCGACACCCTGCACGCGGTTCTGGGCAGCCATGCTTCGCCCAAAAGCAAGTTCATGACCGATCAGGAAGCATCGTTTACCACCATCGGCTGGAATTTTGCATCTCACGGCACCGTCAAGCACAATGCCGACGAATACGTGCGCGGCGACGCTCACACCAACACCGTAGAAGGATTCTTCTCGATCCTGAAACGCGGCATGTACGGCGTTTATCAGAACGTGAGCGAAGCCCATTTGCATCGCTATCTGAGCGAGTTCGATTTCCGCTACAGCAACCGCGAGAAGCTTGGCGTGAACGACGTGCAGCGCACTTCCCTTGCGCTCAAAGGCGCAAAGGGCAAGCGCCTGACGTATGAAACAACTCACTGAGAAAGGTGCTAAGAACGAGCGATATGAGCGGCACCAGAAACGCCACTGGCATTACCGGCGTGATCCCAACCAACTTGAATTGCCGTTCAAGCACGGGAGCAGGAAATGACATTGGGGAAGCCACAGGTGTTCACATGCCGTGTTGCCGACGAAAATGACAAGTCCGGGCATATGGGATGTATTGTTTGAGGTGGCTCCAGACATACCGGCTCGCGTCGAGAAGCCAGAAGAACAAGAAAATCTCAAAAATTACATCAGCGAGTGGGTCGATGTTGGTAGCACTTGGGTTGCCGTAGATTCGGATGCTCTCGTTGTCGGCTTCGTTCTTTCGAAGCCGGACAACGGCGTAAGACTGAAGGAAAAAAATAACGCGCTCAATCTGCCCTACATAGGCGTAAGCAAGAAATGGCAAAAGCGCGGAGTGCTTACGTCGCTTCTGAAGAGCCTAAAGGCTCAAGGCGAGCCACTAACTGTGAGCGTTTTGAACGCCAATAAAAGCAATATGAGCGCGAACCTTGAAAAGGCGGGTTTTGCGAAGCAGAGCAGACAAGACCTAAAGCAAGTCCACCTAAGATGGGACGCCCCACCCAATGCCGCGCAAGCCAACAAAGCCTGACGATCCCGAGCAATCCAAGCGTTTTATCGAAACCGCCAAGGAAGTCGGCGCGGACACCGATGACAAGGCTATGAAGCTTGCGACGGCTGCCAAGGAACTCGAATGGAGCGGACCCGGAACCGTCGCCCCATAATCAAACTGATACACTACCGAAGCGCAATACACGGATCATGCACGGCGCCCTGCCCTATGATCCCCTGAGCGATTCGTCCTTGACGGATGGGGCCGCTGGGTTGGCTCGTTCAGCGGCTCGACATTTGGCTGTTCACAGATGCCGTCGCAGCAATGAGCTATCCCTTGCCCGCCACAGTCGGGACAGGGGATCATTTCGCACCCATCATCCTTTTGAACATCTCGGGCAACGCGGACGAAGCCGGGTCGCCCGCTCCATCGACAGGTCTCCCAAAGCATTAGGTGGCTCCCCCGGAGGAGTAAATCATCTGATTCTTCGTCTTCGACAACTGCGACTTTCGGTTCGAGTCTTACGACACTATCATTGAAATTAATCGAAAGGCACACTGCCTCGGCAACAACTGCGTCAGAGGCAAAATCATGCGCACCAATAAATATGGAGTTAGGGGCTTGAAGGGTGTTCAGCTCAAAAGAGGGTTTATTTACTTTTGGATTCCGCCGTTGTCTCTGCAGAAGGCCGGTTTATTTAAATGCAAAACGCTTGGAGCCGATTTTTCTGTTGCTGTCGCAAGGGCGCGAGACTGGAATTCGAAGCTCGCTGAGCATCGCGGGGCCGTGAATTTAAAGAAACCGCCCCTGAGCAAAATCAACCCGATGACGGTCGCCTATCTTTTCCGAACATTTGAAGCCTCACCCAGATTCGCTAGGTACGCACCTCGGACACGTCAGGATTATTCTTGCTTTTATCGAGAGGTGGAAACCACCCTCACTCAGGATGGAAGAGTATTTGGCCATGCAACACTTTCAGAGGTAACAAGACAACAAGGATATTTCATATATGAAAGATATATCTTGGCGCATGGAAATGATTCAGCAAACAAGGCCATGTCTGCCTGCCAAGCAGCATTCAAATATGCAACGCTAACAATTGGAGAACTCATCAACCCGTTTTCACTACTTGAGAAATATAACCCTCCGCCACGACGTCAGCGATGGACCGATCAGCAGCTCGATGATTTTATAAGAAAAGCTGAAGCCATGGGATATCCATCAATCGGGCGCTGTGCTCTCATGTGCATGGAGTTGATGCAGCGTCCTGGGGACATCCTGAGCATAAAATGGGGTGCATTTGAGCCCCGTGAAAAACTTTGGCACATACGACAAAGCAAACGTGGCGCGCTGGTGCGCATTCCTGAAACGACCCGTCTTCGAGTTGGATTGAACATGGCGAGGCGAATTGCGAAGCAACAAACTGGAGGTAATATTGGCGACTTGCTCGTTTGCCCAACGGTGACGGGCAAGCGATGGCATAGACACAATTTTACTACGGCGGTGCGGCGGGTCGCGAGAGCAGCTAAGCTACCTGATGACCTTCAAATTCGGGACTTGCGGCGCACGGCGGCTACGGAAGGTGCTTCTGCGGGCGCAACGCCAGCTGAATTGATGGCCGTTGGAGGTTGGGTCAATCAGACGTCAATTCGTCCCTACCTTGTGCAAACATTGGAGCAGGCGGCGGCTTTCCAGGCTAAGCGGGATGCCTATCGGCGTCGTCAGATGGGCGCCGGTCCCATTTTTTGACCCCACATCTGAAAACGAATCTCGGCTGAACGGAACTCGCACAAAAGCCTTAGCCGTGATGCCGCCGTGTATGGGGGCGGCGTCCATATCACCGAGAAAGACCAAAGTATGATTGCGAACACCAAGCATGGGCGCAAGCTGGCTTGAGTCAAAGCCTCCCCAAAGCGCGAACGCTACCAACAACACGTAGATTACGGTCGGGGCGACGATGCTCGATAGGGCCCCCCGGAAGCAGCGCGCGCGCTCCTGTCACCCCAAACAAACAATAACGGTATTCGGGTGGGAGTCATGACCTAATCTTGTCAAGATTGTGTGCCAGCAGCGTCTATTCTGTCGGGAGAGGGGGCGCAATGCGACGGCGGCGACGGTCAAGCTCCGACATTAGACGGTCAATCTCCAACATTGTGCGGTCAATCTCCAACATTATACGGTCAATCTTCGACATGATCGTGTGGCTTGCCGGATGGCTGATCGTTGGCGCAGTGCTCGTTAGCGTAGGTTTTCTTGCGTTCGGGTGGCCTGGAGCCCTAGCCGGACTTGTGATGACTCGATTGATCCACTCGGAACACAAACTTGAAGAAAGGAGATAACTAGGCCACCAACAACAAGTGGTAAGCGGCCCCTGCCGGTGCGTCCAACACTGACAAGGGCCTAATCCCGACCAAAGATACCCCGATGGTCAAGGCTACGAGTTATCATAGGTTATTGCGGTATATTCGTCGAATCGAAGCGCGGGCCATGCGATTAACAAAGAAAGCTAAGGACGAGCCCGATCCCGACAAGCGTCGTCTCCAAGCAACGGCGGCCGTAAAGCTCTTTGAGACCGCCCGCAATCTAAGGGACAGTGCGAGTTCACAAGAGAGATCAGACCGCTGGAAGAAGAAGGCCATCAAGTACTATGAGCTAGACGATGAGATCAAAGCCGCTCAGCCTGGGAAGGTTCTGGTCCACAATCAGGTCCTACACGGTCCAAGGACGGGCTCGGGTGTTGGAGGTTTTCGCGCCTGGGAAGATGAGCCTTTGGCGCACTATTTCGTTTGCTCTTGCGGTTGGCGTCAGGACCTAGGCACACACTATCGTGTAAAGGACGATCCATTACAGGGTGCACTTTTTAAAAAGCAATGACATAAAGGAAAAGCCCACCGATTAGCGGCGTGGGGAGCCGCCAAACCGTTGTTACGCTCTCTTGCTCGCTGAACTGATCGTCTAACCGATTCGCCATCTCACGCGCTTCGGCAACCGTAACCTCTTCGCCATAAGCTTTCTTGTAAATGCGACGGAACTCCTCAATGCGCTCGTTTGAGATCATCATGACGTAAGCATGGGTGTACTCTCTCGTAACAAGAAGACGGGTGTTTGTGCCACAGCAGTATCAAGGCGCCTCCAAATAGCAGGGGGTGTTATAATGTAGGCAGACGATCGATGCCATGGCGGTACTCGATCCTCCTCAAGGGGAGTACAAGGTAATGAAACTACATGCAGCTTTGACATTAGCCGCTTTCGGTTGTTCATTCAGTCTAGCGCAAGCTGCTGGGAACGCCTTCGACGGGACATGGAGCGTCAACCATGCGTGCGCGGTGGCCCCCGACGGGGCATTGCCCTTCACAATCAACTATAGCATGAAGGTCAGCAATGGGATCGTTGATGGGGAATACAACCCGGGGCACAATAGCGGCTACTTCCATATTCAGGGCCAGATCGCCGACGACGGCAATGCAACGTTCCACATGACCGGACTTACGGGCCAACGTCCCTACAACCCGGGGCGCACCTCGCCAGGATTACCCTTCTCATATGATTTCACCGGCACATTCGGCGGCTCGCGAGGTACAGGGCACCGCATCGGGGCGTTAGGACGCGTGTGCGACTTCACTTTCGTGAAGAGGGGTTGATTCGACGTTTTCGTGTCCAAGACTCGAATTGGAGATGTGGACGCGTTTCCCTTTACGCCCAGCGGCAACGTCGGGCGTTCTTCTTTGAGAGAAATGGTCATCTGTCATCGCTCAATCATGCAACGTCCTGCGGTTTTGTCCAGGCACGAGAATTTGCTGGGAGTCGTCGACGATGTTCGAACCATGCCGGGAGAGTTTGCCAAGGTGGCACAAAACATCGGCAATGAACTTCAGACTGAAGATGGAAAAGTAATACTTCGTAACATCAAGATTCTTCGGGAACGGTTTGAGCCGGAGACGGTGGTGAAGAGGCAGGCAGCCTTCCCGCTCTCGCCGGGCAAGGGGATGAGGCGGTAGACGCCATTGTCTATCGAAATCGTGCCATACATGTCCATCGTCGAAAAGACTGGTTCCCAAACAATTTTTGGATCCACAACCGACGCGCAGGAGTTAATCAGTATGCATTGGCTGGATGTATACAAAAAGAAAAAAGCCGTCGGGTCGCCGACGGCTCGAGGTGAAGTATCCGCAGAAAACCTGCATGCCCTTGTGGTCTTTATTGCAGTCGCCCGTAGCGGACGCCGTTGTACATCATGTAGCCAGGGTAAATCTCGACCGGTCCTCCGGAATCCTGTGCCGGAATCGGATTGCAGTACAAGCTGCAAAAAGTGCATCTTGACGTTGCCCCGATCATTCGCACGGATTGCCCATCGAAGCGGTATTGACCGTTGCACTCCACGCGGCCTCTGCCAGTGGTGGCTTCCAGGCCCTGGTATCTGCCATCCGGATAAAACCAGAGGGTCATCGAATTTTCCGCGTCCAGCTGGCTGAACCATTGTCCAACAATGCTGGGTTGGTATTGCGCAGAGGCGTCAGATACGTGCAGCAAACAAACGGCTGCTGCTGCTGTCGCCAAAAGAATCGTTCTCATCCCGTGCCTCCTTTGCATTTGAGCGATGAACAAGTTACCTGCTCTCGCAAAAGCGACAGGCTTTGGAAGCCGGATATCCCGGCATATGCTGTCTCGAACGAGACGAGCATGCGTTTGACCTACCGTGTTACCTGCGGACGAGCGCCATCGCGTCAGCGAAGTTTATCCGGATAGCAGGGCCCGGGGTTCGGAGCCGCTGCAAGTTGAATGTGACCGGCCCGTCCGGCTGGTCGTCGTGATGACATCTGCCGAATTGTACCCACACACAGGGTTGGCCAGTCGTGCACTGGCAGTAGTAATGGTAACTGTTCTCACAGTAAGTCTCCCCCTGGGTGCACGCGAACGACGGCGATGATGGCACGAACAAAGAACTTGCAGCAACAGCCGCAAGAATCGCAAGTTTCCTCATAACTCTCTCCCTTTTGCCCTCATGTGGCAATTAGCTGAGAAACCGGATACGCTCCGGAGCGGCCGTCTCTGATGAGACGAGCATGCTGGAGCTGAACTGTCAGCTACAAAAGGCTCGTCTCATTTTTATGTGAAAGAACAACATTAGATGTCAGCATGTCTATCTCCCTTGCTCAGGCAACACCCGACGGAAT
>Ga0209068_10000417_pt1 | contig 23409 bp, 19 predicted proteins | sample ColStrG_CSR_2012_FD_187200 | JGI IMG/M metagenome (GOLD analysis project Ga0209068, IMG submission 187200) | Freshwater sediment microbial communities in response to fracking from Pennsylvania, USA - Cold Stream Run_MetaG_CSR_2012 (SPAdes)... | ecosystem: Environmental > Aquatic > Freshwater >...
TCACTCATCTGCCAACCCATTGCAAATTTATGGGACTGATGCCGCAGTGGGAGTTTCTGAACTTCATCTCCGGGCAGGCCGGGCGCTATCCCGGATTTCACTTGAAGATGCAGGCGGAAGCCACCGATCTGTTGGAAGAGAACGGCAGAGTTGTGGGGGCACGCGCCAAGACTCCGGCGGGACAGCTGGAGGTCCGGGCCGATCTGACCGTAGGAGCGGATGGCCGTCATTCCCTGGTTCGCGAGCGCGCCGCCCTCGAAGTCGTCAACCTGGGTGCTCCCATGGACGTGTTATGGATGCGGCTGAGCCGCCGCGCCACCGATCCCGGACAAACCCTGGGGCGGTTCGACGCCGGCAGAATCCTGGTTCTCCTTAATCGCGAAGACTATTGGCAGGTCGCCTATGTAATCCCCAAAGGAACGGCTGACGAACTCCGGGAGCGAGGACTGCCGGTGCTGCGCGAGGAACTCGCCCGGCTGGCTCCATTCTTGCGAGACAGCGTGCCCGAACTGAACAATTGGGACGACCAGATCAAGCTGCTTACGGTCGTGGTGGATCGTCTAAAGCAATGGTCTCGACCGGGGCTATTGTGCATTGGCGACGCAGCCCATGCCATGTCGCCTATCGGTGGCGTAGGGATCAATCTCGCCATTCAGGATGCGGTGGCAACCGCGAACATTCTGGGAGAAAGATTGCGGCAAGGTACTGTGACCGAAGGCACATTGCAGGCGGTCCAGCAGAGAAGAACATTTCCAACTCGCGCCACCCAGCGATTTCAGTTGTTCGCGCAAAACAACGTGATCAAGAATGTGTTGAGTAGCAGTAAGCCGCTTTCGCCTCCCTGGGCGGTGAAGCTCGTAGGACGCTGGACATTTCTGCAGCGAATTCCCGCCCGCCTGCTAGGGCTCGGTTTCCGTCCAGAGCATGTAAAGACTCCCGAACTGCGGGCGGCGCCAGAAACCAAGTAGGCGCGGACGTCCTTGTCCGGGCGGCCGAGCGTAGCTCGCCAAGACAGTTTCCAGTTTCTAGTTTCTGGTTTCAAGCAGGGCATTCTCAGGGGAGCGCAAGTAATAATTGACGAAAAACCAGAAACTGGAAACCAGAAACTGGAGTTACGAACGCCTGCCAGAACTGCCGGACTTCGCCCGGCCAGGCGGGCGAGGGCGCCCGCCCCTACATGGGGGCAGTCTATTTCGAGGCGCTGGCGCCGGTTTGTCCGATCATGACTGCGTCCTGCATCTGGCGGAACAAATCTCCGACGGCTGACGGCGAGTGCGAAACGAAAATCGTGTTGCTCTTGCCCTGAGCGCCAATGTCCTTCAGCGTATCGAGATACTGGGTGACCAGCACCAGCATCATTACATCCTTGGGCGAGGTTCCTTCGACCGCCGCGGCGAACGACTCCACCGACAGCTTCAGCCCGTCGATAATGGCCTTGCGCTGATTGGCGATGCCTTGGCCCTGCAATGCCTTGCTCTCGGCCTCAGCTTCGGCCTGCTTCACTTTCAGGATTTTTTCGGCTTCGCCCCGTGCACTGGCGGCGACCTGTTCGCGTTGCGCCGCGTTGATCTCGTTCATTGCCGACTTCACTTTTTCATCGGGCTCGATGTCGGTCACCAGCGCCTGATCGATGGCATAGCCGTAGGTCTTCATCACATCGTCGAGACCTTCCTTGATCGCCACCGCAATGTCGGACTGCTGCAGAAAAGCGTCGTCCAGGTTCATCTTGGGCACGTGACCAAGAATCACGTTGAACACATACGACGAAATCTGTTGCTTGGGATTGGCCAGCTTGTAGAAGGCTTCGTACACGTGGTCCGGGATGACGTGGTACTGCACCGAAACCGGAATCTTCACAAAAACGTTGTCTTTCGTCTTAGTCTCCACGTCGAGTGCGAGCTGTTGCACCCGCAAATCAATGCGACCGGCGATCTGGTCAAGCCAGGGTAACTTGAAGTTGATGCCCGCAGTGGCCACCCGAAGGAATTTGCCCATGCGCTGGATTACGACGGCTTCTGCCGTCCTAACCTGAAAGAAACCCTTCAAAATCGTGCCGATTACGAAAGCAAAGAAAATCGCGTACAGCACGAACAGCAGAGCGTCCATAGCGAGTCCTCCGTCTGGCTCCGATCACTCCGAGTAAATTCCGCGGGCAGGAAGCCAGAATTGGTGGCATGATAGCCGTTGAACTACCTTCCTACAATTGCATAGTGTGGTTGCTCGCGGCCGAGGGCGGGATGCCGGCGCAACCAGAAGCGGGTCGGCTTCTTACGTCTCCGCACCACCCGCGCGCGCGTAACCGCATCTATTAGACGCACGTTGAAATACCGCAGACCAGCCGGAGATGAACAGCGTCAGGGACGCTTGCAGAGGCTGTAAGACCTGGAAGCCAATCTTTTGCTGTTTCGATTGGTGGAGTCGACGCTCGATCCAGCCGCCAGGCGGAATCGGGCCAGTCATGCAAGCGTCACGGTCTGTTTCAGAAAACTCAGGTCGCCTTGATCTGTATTGACTGGCCTGTCCGGTGCTCCTACCATGAGGGCCAATGCTTGGGCAGACTATCTCGCACTACCGGGTGATGGAGAAGCTCGGTGGTGGAGGGATGGGCGTCGTCTACAAAGCTCAGGACACCAGGCTTGACCGCTTTGTGGCGCTGAAGTTCCTGCCGGATGAATTGGCCCGGGACCCGCAGGCCCTGGCCCGTTTCCGGCACGAAGCCAAGGCTGCTTCTTCCCTGAACCATCCCAACATCTGCACCATTCACGAGATCGACGAAGCCGGCGGCAGAACATTCATCGTCATGGAACTGCTGGAGGGGAAGACAGTCGGCGACCTGATCCGGGGCAAACCGCTGGAGACCGAAACTTTGCTTGAACTTGGTGTCCAGATTGCCGACGCGCTGGATGCGGCGCATGCAAGAGGAATTATTCATCGCGATATCAAGCCGGCCAACCTCTTCGTGACAAGTCGAGGACAAGCCAAGATTCTGGATTTTGGCCTGGCCAGGTCTTCCTTGAAGCCGACGAGTGGCACCCCGACGAACGCACCAACCATTGACATCCAACACCACCTCACCAGTCCAGGCACGACGGTTGGCACGATTTCGTATATGTCTCCGGAGCAGGTGAAAGGCAAGGAACTCGATACTAGGACCGACCTGTTCTCTTTTGGTGCAGTGCTCTATGAGATGGCAACCGGACAGTCTCCGTTTCGAGGCGACACCTCGGGCGTGATTCTTGAGGCCGTTCTGAATCGTGCGCCGGTTCCCGTAACCCGGCTAAACCCCGATGTGCCGCCAAAACTAGAGGAAATTATCAACAAGGCGCTGGAGAAGGACAGGGAAGTACGCTGTCAGTCCGCCAGCGAGTTGCGAGCCGACCTGAAGCGGTTGAAGCGGGACGCCGAGTCGAGTTCGAAAGTCCCGGTGCCCCAGGTTAAGGAGCGTGGCCGGCTGCGATACATCGTTTGGGCTGCGGCTGTCGCAGCTGCAATTGGCATCGCTGCGCTTGTGGGATTGAATCTGCGATCCAGTCAGAAAAGCGCAGCCGTTGATTCCATCGCGGTCCTGCCATTCGCGAACACGAGTTCGGATGCGAACGCCGACTATCTCAGTGATGGCATCACCGTCGGCCTGATTCATACCCTGTCTCAAGTGCCACAGCTGCGGGTCATGGCGAGGGCCACTGTATTCCATTACAAGGGGCAGCAAGCCGATCCTCAGAAGGTCGGGCACGACTTGAATGTGCGCGCCGTGCTAACCGGGACCGTCGCCAAACAAGGGGACAGTCTTCACATCGACGCCGCGCTGGTCAACGTGAGCGATGGCTCTGAATTATGGGGCGAAGGGTATGATCGCAAACTCTCGGAAATTGGGAACGTCCAGGAGGAGATTGCGCGAGACATGTCCAGCAAGTTGCGCCTGCAGCTATCTCCCGAAATGGACAACGCCCAGGAAAAGATTCAGCCGCAGGATTCAGAAACGTACCTGCTCTACCTTCACGGCCGTTATTACCTGGACAAACAGACGGCCAACGACGTTCGCACCAGCATCGACTACTTCCAGCAGGCGCTTTCCAGAAATCCAAATTTTGCCCGAGCCTACGCCGGCTTGGCGGACGCCTACATCAGCTTGGGGCAGCCTTGGGTCGGGGACCTTCCTCCAAGGCAGGCCCTGCAAGAGGCGAAGAGAGCCGCCGAGAACGCGATCAGACTGTCGAGCGACTTGAGTGAGGCACACGTTTCACTGGGCCACGTATTGGTTCTGCATGATTGGGATTGGCGGCGCGCGGAAGAGGAATATCAGCGTGCCATTGCGCTTGATCCCAATTCCGCGCCCGCCCATAACTGGTATTCGGAGTTGCTGCAGGTTAATGGCCGCACAGAAGAAGCAGTGCGCGAGGCGGAAAAGGCAGCACAACTGGATCCGGTAAATTTGCAGGCTGCGGTGGGTTGGGTCTTCTATACTTCCGGCCAATATGATAAGGCGGAGAAAATATTCCGTCGTTACTCCATCCACATGGGACTGGGCTGGGTTTATCTAGCTACGGGTCGATATCCCGAGGCGATCACCGAGCTGCATCAAGAGAGTAGTTCGCCCTCCGAGATTGTCTTGTCAAGCCTAGGGCAGGGTTATGGGCTGCAGGGCAAGAAACAGGAGGCGGAAAAGGTCTTGGCCGAACTCATGCAGAGATCGAAAAAAACATATGTGTCACCCTATAATGTCGCGGTCGTGTTCGCGGGGCTGGGTGACCGGGAACACGTGTTCTCCGCGTTACAGCAGGGCTACCAGGAACATGACCAGGAGATGATCTACCTGAAAGTTGATCCGACGTTCGACCAATTTCACTCCGATCCCCGTTTTCAGGAGTTGCTTCGCGGCATGGGGTTGTCCTGATGCTTCAGGCGGCCGGCTTGGTTCCGGGCGGCTCGATAGCGAGAAATTCTGCCGCGAAACGTTCGGCGTATGCACGCAAGAGGGCCTGAATCCGCTGGGGATCGGAGGAGCGCAGAACCAGGCCTGCGTGATGTCGTTTTTTCAGGCGCAACGCAATTTCCGGATCGTCGTAGGCGGAGGTGTCCGGCTCTTCCTGCCGGGCCAGGGAGAGAATAATTCCGGCATAGTCGTTGCGCGTGGCGGGCAGGTGGTAAGGCTGTTTGCCGCCGGCGATTTCGATGCGCGCCCACTCGCGCCACAAATTGATGCCGGTGGCGGTTTCGACCATTTCACAGATGTAGGCGCCACCTACACGCGCCGCACATTCCAGGAAGTAGAAATTCCCGTCGCTGTGCGCGCCGATAAACTCGGCGTGGGACACTCCCCGCACCAGTCCCAGCGCTTTGATCAGTTCCTGGTTGAGCTGGCGCAGACTGGTCGCCTCGGGTGACTCGCCCGGCAAGAGGTAGGTGGTAAAGATGCCGCCCTGCTGCGCCACCGCCATGGGTGGAGAGCCGTAGCGGCTCACGCTGGAAAAGAGCACCTCGTGCTCCGATACCACCGAGTCCACGTGATAGACATCTCCGGGAACGAATTTTTCCAGCACAAAAGAAGACTGCTGGTCACCGAGCGATTCCAGCACCGGCCACAAACCTTCCGCAGATTCGATCTTCCTGATTCCGATGGCGGAAGCTTCTGACCGCGGTTTCAACACCCAGGGGCCAGGGACATGGTCGAGGTAGTACCGAATATCGGCATGATTCAGGACGGGGATGAAATCGGGCACCCGAATTCCATTCTCCATCGCTTTCATGCGCATGGCCAGCTTGTCGCGGAAGTAACGCATGGTGGTCAGGCCCATGCCGGGGATGCGCATGTGCTCGCGCAGTGTGGATGCCGCCTCCATATCAAACTCGTCGAGGGCGACGATGCGGTCGATCTTTTTATCACGCGCCAGGAACGTGACGGCTCTGACCATCTCGGGCAAAGGAAGGTCGGCAGGCATGTAGAAAACGTCGTCCAGACTCTCGCGCGGCCAGTCGGCGTTGCGCAAGGTTTCCGCCGTGAGCAGGAAGACGCGGCAACCCTCGCGCTTGCATTCGCGCATGAATTCCTGGCCTTTTTCGTAGGTGGTTATGCAGAGAAAGGTAAGCGGAGCGGTTTCCGCCATACGGCCTCCCGGACCAGGCAAAAAACTATACCACTGCTCGAAGGGCGGGCTGTAACGCAAAGATTCGATGTGGAAGTACCGACGGAGAGGCGGGATTGTCTTCGGATCTTGACCCAAGCCCTATAGCACGTATAATGGTGCTGCACGTAAATGCGTGCCAGCAACAACAATTCCCATGAAAACAAATATCACGCTCAAGCTTGACGCCGATCTGTTGCGCGAAGTTCGAATCCTTGCCGCCGAAGAAGGCACCTCTATCAGTGCTTTACTCGCGGCGCGGTTGGAGAAGATGGTTCGGGAGCGAAAGGCGTACGATCGCGCAAGACGGCGAGGTTTGGCCAGGCTGCGCGAGGGCTTCAACCTGGAGTGGAAGCGTCCCCGGTCGCGAGACGAGCTTCATGAGCGATAAGTATTTCGTCGATAGCAATATTCTGGTGTACGCGCATGACCGGTCCGCGGGCGAGAAACACAACCGGGCCCGGGCGCTGGTCGAGCAGTTGTGGCATTCCGGAGAGGGCGTCCTTAGCACCCAGGTGCTTCAGGAGTTGTGCGTGAATCTGCGGCGCAAGTCGAATCGTCCATTGTCGAGCGATGAGATGATCCGGCTCATTGAGGACTATTTGAGCTGGGAAGTTGTCGTCAATAGCCCGGGCTCTGCGATACAGGCGCTGCAAATCGAGGCCCGCTACAAGGTGTCTTTTTGGGATGCCCTTATTCTTCACGCGGCGGAGACTGCCGGAGCCGCCGTGCTTTATTCGGAAGATCTGTCGGCAGGCCAAAGGTACGGTTCCACGCGTGTAATCAATCCATTGACGGACTAGAGGCGACGGACTAGAAGTGACGAACCAGATGCTGTCCGATTGCACCGTCGGCCGCCGTCACCCGAAGCCCCTGGGTGTAAAATCGGCCTGCGTTTCTCCCCCAAAGCAAAGCGACAGTCTAACCACTGGCGGCTCTCAGGAGGCTCGATCTGCTCGGCGGTACGCTCTCCCATTACCGGATCACCACCGCGATCGGCGCCGGTGGCATGGGCGAGGTATATCGCGCCACCGACACCAAGCTCGGTCGTGACGTCGCTCTCAAGGTGCTGCCGGCGGAGATGGCGCGCGACCCCGAACGCCTGGCGCGCTTCCAGCGCGAAGCCCGCGCTGTCGCCGCGCTCAACCACCCTCACATCGTAACTCTCTACTCGGTCGAGGAGGCCGAGGGCGTCCATTTTCTCACCATGGAACTGATTGAGGGGCAGTCGCTGGAGCACCGTATTCGCGCGGGTGGCCTCGCTCTCGACCAAATTGTCGAGATCGCTTCTGCTCTTGCTCAGGCACTCGCCGCGGCCCATGAGAAAGGGATCGTCCATCGCGACCTGAAGCCGGCCAATGTGATGGTGACCGACGATGGTCGAATCAAGGTACTGGATTTCGGGCTGGCCAAAGACGTGCGCGCGGACAAATCCAGCGACGCCACGCTGACGTCGGCGGCGCAGACTGCGGTAGGCGTGGTGATGGGGACGCTGCCATACATGTCCCCCGAACAGATTGCGGGCCGCGCCATCGATCATCGAACGGATATCTTCTCGCTCGGGGTCATACTCTACGAGATGACGAGCGGTCTGCGCCCGTTCCAGGGCGAGTCGGCAGCCGAGCTGGCATCCGCGATCCTGCGCGATACGCCCCGGCCGCTGAACCAACTCCGGGCAGGCGTTCCCGAAGAGCTGTCCCGGGTGATCCGGCGTTGCCTGGAGAAGATCCCCGCGGATCGCTTTTCGTCGGCGCGAGATATCCGCGACGGACTCCGCCGTGTCACCGCCGACTCGGCATCGATGGGTCCGGCGCCGGCCTTGCACCCGGTGGATGAGGTCAACACGGGAGCTACCCGGGCTGAGCAGGGGTTCTGGATCACAGTACTGCCGTTCAAATACAGCGGCGCCAACGCTGACCTCACGGACCTGGCCGACGGGTTGTCCGAGGACATCGTGACCGGCCTGTCGCGCTTCTCGTATCTCAGGGTGATCGCGAGGAGCTCCACTTTGCGGTACGCCCACGAGGCAATCGACGTCCGCGCTGCTGGCCGGGAACTCGGCGCGCGCTACGTAATGGAGGGAAGCATTCGCCAGGCGGCGTCCAAGCTACGCATCGCAGTGCAGCTCGTTGATGCGAGTTCCGGCGTCCATCTCTGGGCAGAGACGTATGATCGCCCGTTCCGTCCGGAAGATATTTTCGCGTTGCAGGACGAGCTCGTTCCTAGGATCGTCTCTACCGTCGCCGATACCCACGGCGTTTTGCCGCACACCATGAGCGAGGCTCTGCGCAACCGGGATCCGAACTTGCTGAGCCCCTATGAGGCCGTGCTGCGCAGCTTCGCGCACTTCCAGCGCGTCAATGCCGAAGAGCATGCCGCGGCCCGGGCTGCCCTGGAGCGTGCTGTGCAGCAGGCACCCGGTGACGCCGATTGCTGGGCCATGCTGTCGATGATGTACCGGGAAGAGTACACACACGGGTTCAACCTCCGGCCCGATCCCATTGGACGCGCGTTGGCGGCTGCGCGGCGTGCGGTCGAGCCGGCGCCGTCCAATCACCTCGCCTACCACGCCCTGGCCTCGGCCCTGTTCTTCCGGCGGGAGCTCGGAGCCTTCCGCAGCGCCGCGGAACGCGCCGTCGATCTGAACCCCATGGACGGGTTCACCCTTGCGTACCTTGGCTTCCTGATCGCGTATTCCGGCGACTGGGAGCGCGGTTGCGCCCTGGTGGAGCAGGCCAGGCAACTCAACCCTCACCATCCCGGGTGGTACTGGTTTCCCGCGGTCTTCAATGCTTATCGCAAGCGCGACTACCGCGGTGCGGTGGACGTTACGCTCAAGGTCAACATGCCGGGCTTCTGGCGTACGCATGCCGCGTTTGCGGCGGCGTACGGGCAGCTCGGCGAACTGGACGCGGCACACAATGCCGTACGGGATCTGCTCGCCATAAGGCCGGACTTTGCCGTGGTGGCCCGTGAGGAGCTTTGCAAGTGGTGGGATCCAGAACTCGTCGAGCATCTGATCGAGGGGTTTCGCAAGGCGGGGCTGGAGATCCCCGACGCACCCCGATCCATGTAGTGGCGGGCGCCCCCGCCCGGGCAGAGCCCGGCAGGTTTTAGAACCTGTCGAGCTACGCTCGACCTGGACGGGTCCCTTCGACTTCGCTCAGGGCAGGCTCCGACCCGTCACCACACGGGTCACGCTGTCCCACCGTTCGCCACATTGAAGAACTTTATAGGGCTGGTCCAGCCGACTGCATTCCTGTCGGAATTCGTCGGGCGACGCGGTGTTGAATGCGAACATATCGAAGTGGCAGGGAATGACCAGCTCGGCCGCGATGTCCTTCGCCAACTGCGCCGCCTCGTTGCCAAACAGGTTGCCCGGCACCCGTCTTTCCGGAGCGCGTCCATTGATGGGAAGAAGTGCGACTTGAATTCCGAATGGCCGAAGTTTCTCCGCCATTCCCGGATAGCGTATCGTGTCGCCGCTGTGGTAGATCGTCCATTCTCCGAACTGAAGGACGTAGCCCAGAAACCTGGCGCGGCCTTGCTCATCACGCTCCACGCTTTCGTGAGCCGAGGCTACTCCGGAAAATCGAATCCCTGAGATTTCGACGGTGGTTCCATCATCGACTCCAACGGGAAGGGCAGGCTCGATGCCAAGCCGTTCCGCAACGAAGCCGCGATTCGCCTCCGGTATCACCAGCTTCAGGCGCGGGTTTCCCGCCAGGATCGGGCCGAGAGTTTCGGCATCGAGATGGTCGGTGTGATTGTGAGTGGAAGTTGCGATATCGGCGAATGCGAGCCGGGCCGGATCGATTACCAACTCCGTCATCCGGATATGCGGCTTGTCACTCTGAGCGTACTTTCTGGTGAGCGAATCTGAAAGATAGGGATCGAGCAGCACATGCACGCCTTGCCACTGCAACAGGAACCCGCTCTGTCCCAGCCACCATAAACGAAAACTGCCGTCGCGGCGGTCGGAAGCGCGAATGTCCGCCAGCAGCGCGTCATGCGACTGAAGCGGGCGGATCACGGCAGCCCCAGTTCCTTTCGGACCATGGCCACGCCATTTACCATGTTGGCTAATTTTTGCCGTGCCGCCCAGCGCGCGGTTTGGCTAAGTCCGCAATCGGGTGCAAAGGAGAGTTGTTCCGCGGGCGCATGCTTCAGGCAAAGGCGCACCCGGTCGACAACGTCGCTGGGAGTTTCGATGTAGTAGCTTTTTACGTCGATAATGCCTACCGCCACGTCGATGCCACGGGCAGCAATCTCGTGAATGATTTCGATCTCAGCAAATTCGCGACTCGCCATCTCCAGATGAATTTCCTGGACCGGCAATTCGAAGAACGCGGGAAACAGGGGCGCGTACCGCCGCAAACCTACGGCGCGGCCCTTGTAGTTGCCAAAGCAAAGGTGAGTCGAAAGCCGGCAGCGGCCAACAACCGGTTCAACCGTCTCGGCAAAAATCTTGACGAAGCGACGCGGATCTTCGCGATGGCCGTAACAGCTCATCGAAGGCTCGTCGAGGGTAATTTCCTGACAACCGCTTTGCAGCAATTGTTCAAGTTCTGCACGAACAATTGGCACCAGCGCCTCGGTCACGTCCCAACGCGTCTTGTAACCTCCGCCTGGATTGATGCGGCCGCTCAAAGTGTAGGGACCGGGCACACTCGCCTTCAGCGCCGGGCCCGGTGGCGCGATCCTCCGCAGGCGCTCGAACTCTTCGACAGCGCCCAGCCCGTGCCCCGACCTGATCGTTCCGGTGATTTCATACTTGCCCCGTTGATCGTGCGCCGGCGGTCCGAAACGTCGTGGAGAAGTCGGCGTAGCGCTGATGCCCTCCAGCCGGCCGTAGAACGAGAGATTGAAATCGTACCGCGTCTGCTCTCCGTCGGTGATCACATCCAGTCCGGCGGCAATCTGATCGTGAACCGCCGCGATCACCGCGTCCGTCCGCATTTCCTCGATGTCTGCCTCGCCGAATTGATCGAGGTGTGCCGAGGCAAACTCCAGCCACCCTGGAAACGGATAACTCCCGACGACCGTAGTCCTTAAAGCAGGCTTCATGCGCTTACCGTCCAACCCGCGTCCACGGTGACGATCTGACCGGTGATCGGGCTTGAATCTCGACCCAGCAGGAAGCATGCGGTCTTGGCAATGTCATCGGCCGTAAGCATGCCCTTCCGCAGCGGTTGTTTGTGAGTGATGTAATCCTTGATCTCAGCATTTCCCTGGGCGCGGACAGTCATCGGGGTATTCACCAGCCCCGGCGCGATAACGTTGATTCGGACGCCTTGCGGCGCATAGTATGCCGCCGCTGCGATGCTCATAGACTCGATCGCTCCTTTGCTGGCCGCATAACCTACGGTCGCAAAATGATCCCGCTGCGGATGACGGGCCAGCACGCTTCCGGTGTTAAGAATGACCCCCGGTTGCCGATTTTTCGTCCACAACTGGAGAACCTCCCGGCACATCAGGAACGTGCCTTTGGCGTTCAATTGCATGACCGCATCCCATGCTTCGGCAGAGCACTGGTGCAAGGGACCGTCACCCACGGAGCGGGCGCTGATGCCGGCCACATTCATGAGCGCGTCAATACGGCCAAACCGGTCGAGGCAAGCGGCCACGCCGCGCTGAACCGCAGCCTCATCGCGTACGTCGCCGACGAAAAAACCGGCACGGGGCAAATCGGCGGCGAGACCACTGCAGGCATTTTCGTCTACTCCGAAAATGAAAATGGGATTCTCCGTCGCCCACATGCGCGCGACCGCAGCCGCGATTCCCGACGAGCCCGTGATTAGGAGAACTTCGTCCACCTGGCTTACGTTCACCCTGGCTATTCGAACAGATGCTTCAGACTCTTGCGGTAGGCTTCGTAGAACGCTTCCAGTTGCGTGGCAGCGCTGGTGTTGCCCACAAATTGATGGCTGGGCAGTATCACTGGTTTTACTCCCCGGGCCAACAGGGCCTCGGCAGTCGCGCAGCGAATCATGTTGATGATCATCGCCCCGGTTATGGTGGAAATCGGCCCAGTCCTCCACTCAAGCCCGTCCAGTTCGACCACGCAATCACCCGGAGGGCACTGGTTATCGATGACCAGGTCAGCGCAATCGATGAGCTTCTTGCCCGAAGAATGGGCGGCTTTCGCCTGTTCGCAATGCGCCTTCGACACGATGGCAATCACCGGCAATCCGCGTCGCTGCGCGCCCATTGCCGCTTCCACGATTACCGGACGAATTCCGCTGGTCGAGATCACGATGAAGGCGTCATCAGATCCAAAATGATAACCGTTCAGAATCTGCTCGGCGTAGCCCTCGTAATTCTCGAGATAGAGTGGCGGGCGCAGACCGTTCGCTCCCACGATTGCCGCATGATTCGAGAGCGCTAACTCCACCAGTGCTACGAAGCCGACAAAACATCCCTGGCGTGGTGTCATTTCCTCGCACATCATGCGCGAATGTCCATTGCCAAAGAGAAAAACCAAGCCGCCGCGCGCGATACGATCGGCGCAAAGCTCGGCCGCATGTTGAATTACCGGAGCCTGGGTACGTTTCAGCTCCAGCAAATAGCCCATGGCACGTTCGAAAAACGTTAGGCTGGCCTCTTTCGCATTGTTGGCTTGTGTTGGATCGTCCACTGAGGGTGCCCACATTGGCTCACTAGGATGGCACAGAGTGCGTATAATTCACAACGATTGTGACCCAAGACAGGCCAGCGGCTCCTTCCGATCCAGCGGTTGCAGTGGGCGTCGACATTGGCGCAACTGCAATCAAGGCGGGACTGGTGGGACTCAGCGGAAATCTGATTGAAAGTTTCCGTGAACCGTCACCCCGCACGCCCGCAGCGCTGCGCGACTTCGTGCATTCCGTCCTGAAACGCGCCGGTGTGCCCGTCTGCGGAATCGGCGTCGGCTGTAAGGGCGTGATCGACACCGCTACTTCGCGTGTGAACAGCCTTCCCGGAGATCTCCATTTTCTCGAAGGAAAACTGTTGGCGGATGTAATCGGGGCTGACGATTCTCCGGTCTATGCCGACAACGACGCGCGCACGGCGCTGATCGCGGAAGTGCTCTGGGGGAGCGCACGCGGAAAACGCAATGTCGTTCTCCTGACTCTTGGCACGGGCGTGGGCGGAGCGGCACTGGTGGATGGCGTGATCCTCCGCGGAGCCTCCGGAGCCGCAGGTCATCTGGGGCATATGACCATCGATCTTCATGGTGGATTGTGTATCTGCGGGAATTACGGCTGCGTCGAGACCCGTTTTTCTTCGCGCGCGATTGAGTCCGATTACCTGGCTCATCTTCATCGCGCCGCACCCGCTACGTTGTCCTTCGACAGCGCCGGCCAGCCGCCCAGCACGGAGAGCATTTTTCACGTCGCGGCTGGCGGCGACGAAAGCGCGCGCTACGTGCTGAACCGCGCACTCGAGTACCTGGCCGCCGCCGTGGTCAGCTTTCTGCACGTCTTCGATCCCGAGATGCTGATTCTCGGTGGCAATATCGCCGAGGCCGGTTCACAGTTGCTCGATCCGATTCGAGCAAAGGTAGCGCAACGCACACGGATCCTGCTGGGCCGCGAAATCCCAATCGTCTTTCAGAGCGCGGTGGGCTACGGCGGCGTCGCCGGGGCTGCGGGTCTGGTCTTCCTGCAACAACGGTTGCTGGAAATCTGAAGACCGAATCGAAGTCGAAATCGAAAGGCCGGAACAAAGAGAGCTGAAGCATTTTATGGGTCAAATCCAGGGTTCCTCGCGCTACGTGTATCTGCCGGCGGCTGTAGCCGCGATCGGGGGCCTGCTGTTCGGCTTCGATACGGCCGTGATTAACGGCGCCATTGTGTTTCTGAAAAGTCAGTTCGGGTTGAGCGAGGCTCAAACCGAAATTGCCGCCAGCAGCCTGCTTCTGGGATGCGTGGTCGGGGCCAGCGTCGCGGCTTTTACCAGCGACCGCTTCGGACGAAAGCGGGTTCTGCTGGCCGCCGCCGCTTTGTTCACGGTTTCATCGCTGGGGTCGGCGTTGCCCCGCGATCTGGTGCAGTTTGTAATCGCGCGCGTGATTGGCGGTCTGGCCATCGGAATCGCTTCGACCCTTTCGCCCCTGTATATTGCCGAGATTTCTCCAGCCAAGAGTCGCGGACTGATGGTCAGCCTCAATCAGCTTGCCATCGTGATCGGCATTCTTCTTTCCTACAGCATCAACTATCTGCTCACCGGCACAGGACCATCCAACTGGCGCTGGATGTTTGCATCTGCCGCGGTTCCATCACTATGTTTTCTGATTGCGCTGCTGTTCATTTCCGAAAGCCCGCGCTGGCTGGTGCAGAAGGGCAGGGAACGGGATGCGGAACATTTCCTGGCGCAGATGGTGGGCTCAGACGCAGCCCGCGAAGAAATCGACGACATCCGGGCCGCGATTGCGGAAGAAAGCGGAAACCTTCTCGATCCCGCCTTCAGGAAACCGCTGGTGGTTGCGATCCTCATCGCCCTGTTCAGCCAATTCACCGGCATCAATACGATTATTTACTACGGGTCGCTCGTCTTCCTAGAGCACGTGCCACACCAGACCGCGACCACGGCGCTTTGGGCAAACGTCGTCATCGGCGCAATCAATTTCATCGCTACCATTCTCGGAATGTCACTGATCGATCGCGCGGGGCGCAAGCCGCTGCTGATGTCGGCGTTTGCGGGAATGGCTTTGTCGCTGGTGGGGGTTTCTGCGGCCATTCATTTTCAGGCTGCAGCGATCATGGTGCTGATTTTTGTCCTCACCTACGTGGCGTGTTTTGCGGTGGGCGTGGGAACCGGCACATGGGTGGTGATGTCGGAAATATGTCCAACGCGAATACGGGGACGAGCCATGTCGGTAGCAACCATCTTTCTGTGGTGCGGAACCCTGCTGGTCACGCTGACGTTTCTTTCGCTGGTCAAGGCTTTCACTGCGCCCGGCACGTTCCTGATGTACGCGTTGGTTTCAATCGCCGCATTCGTCTTTGTATTGCGATTCGTTCCGGAAACCAAGGGCCGCACGCTGGAAGAAATCGATAAGTGGTGGCACGCGAAACGTAGTTGATTCACCGTAGCGCCCGCCGGACAGCCGCCGGGACGGCGGCGCTACGGTCGAGGTTTTCGTTTATTGCGCGGGAACTGGTTCGGGCTCGGCCGAGCCGTCGGCGCGCGGATCTGACGCCGCAAAATTCACGTTCGTCTTCGAATTATGAAGCACCGCCTGCCCACGGCCCATCGCCGTCGAATATTCTTTTCTCACCTTGAGCTTGTGGCCCTTCTGGCGAAGCTGCTGCAGCGTGCCTGGATCCACCCGCGACTCAATCAATATGTCGCATCCAATCCCCTCATCGGTGGGACGAACCGTGAATCGTGGCTCCGAGAGCGCAGCCTGAATATTCATCCCGTAATCCACAAAATTCGAAACAAACTGCGCGTGGGCCAGCGGCTGGTTGGCGCCGCCCATGATACCGAATCCGATGTGCGTATCGCCCTGCTCCATGAACGCCGGAATGATAGTGTGAAAAGGCCGCTTGCGCGGCGCCAGGGCGTTGGGATGACTAGGCTCGAGAACGAACAAACCGCCACGGTCCTGCAAAACGAAGCCCCTGCCTTTTACCGCCACCCCCGAGCCAAAGGCGTCATACAGGCTTTGTATGAGCGAGACAATGTTTCCGTCTTTGTCTACTGCCGCAAGATAGGTGGTGTCACTTCGGGCCGGACTGCCGCTAGCCGCGGTGCAATTCGCTTTTTCCGGATCGATGAGGGCTGCGCGCTGCCGGGCATAATCCTCAGATAGCAATCCCGGGACCGGCACCTTGGCGAAGCGCGGGTCGGCGTTGTAACGATAGAGGTCTGAATACGCCAGCTTCATCGCTTCGATGCGATTGTGCAGTTCGGTCGGCGACAGCGGTCCAGCCTTGTCAGCGGGCAACGTGCTCATGATGTTCAGCATTTCCAGCGCGGCCATGCCCTGGCCGTTGGGCGGCAACTCGTAAACTTTCCAGCTTCGGTAGATGATGGAAATCGGATCGACCCATTCCGCGGAAAAATCCGCCAGATCATCCGCCTGCATAGTTCCACCGAGCGCCGTCGATGTAGCCAGGATCGACTGCGCGATTTCTCCGCGATAGAACGCGTTGCGGCCCTGCTCTGCGATCAGACTCAGAGTCTTGCCCAGATCAGGATTGGCGAACATCTCTCCCACGTCCGGCACCTTGCCGGCCGGCAGAAAGATCCGCTCCGCCTCCGGCGTCTGCTTCAGGGTCTGCGCATCGCCCTCCCAGAAATCATGAATGATTTCGGGCACGGGGTATCCATGTTCGGCGAAATAGATCGCGGGAGTGAAAAGGTCTTTCCACGGCAGCCGTCCGAAGCGAGCATGGGCTTTGGCCCAGCCGTCGACAGCGCCGGGGACGGTCACGCTATCGATTCCGGCCTGGGGCATCTGTAGCGTGCCCTTCTGTTTGAGATAGTCGATCGAGAGCCCGCGCGGCGCCCAGCCACTGGCGTTCAGGCCGTACAGCTTGCCGGTTTTCGCGTCCCAATAAAGCAGAAACAGATCGCCTCCGATTCCGTTCATCATGGGCTCGGTGACGCCGAGCACGGCGTTGGCGGCAATCGCCGCGTCCATGGCGGAGCCGCCCCGCGCCAGAATTTGCGCCCCGGCTTGAGAGGCCAAAGTGTGGCTGGTCGCGACAATACCGCCATCGGTGATGACCATCGAGCGTCCGTAAGAACGGTCCTGCGCGGAGAGTGGCGCGTCGGAGAGAAGCAGGAGAGCTAATGAAATGTATGTGAGAAACAACAACCGCGGTTTCCAAGGGATGGATTTCATAGTGGGGGATTTCACGGCTGATGAATTATAGGCAACGAATTACGAAGCAACGAATTATAGATGGCCGAGGATAGTTTTCGGGCGCGCGGCTGAACCAACGAAGTCGAAGGGGACATGCGTCCCTACGCAAAAACAACCCTTGGAATTCGAGCGATTGCTACCTCTTTAACCCTGCCGAATCAGGCATTTAAGCTTCGCTTCAGGAAACAACTTTTCCCTCCTCCAGGGGTTTGACTAATACGAGGATGGAGGGTGCCAAATGTTAAAGAAAACCGCACTTTCACTGTTTGGACTGGTAGTAATGCTGATTTGCATCAATCCGCCACAGGCTCACGCCGGCGTGGTGATTGCGCTCGGGCCAACCTACCCGCGTACGGTGTACGTTCGCCCGTACGGGTATGTTGCTCCGCCGCCCTATTTCGCGTATGGGCCGAATCCTTACGCCTACGGACCGGTGTATGTCCGTCCGCACTGGGACTATCCCGGCTACTATCGTCGGGACTATGTCCGGCCGGAATTCTACGGGCCGCGTAGATTCGAGCATCGCGAGTTTGTCGAGCGTCACCCGTGGCGCCGGTAACAAGTTCCAAGTGAACTGAATGCGGCTCTCGCCGCGTTGCCCCACCCTTTGCCTCCACGGCGAAGGGTGGGCCGGCGGATGAAAAACCACCGCCAACCCGAGCCTCCCGCGCTGACTCTGCACACCAACTCTAAGCGAAGGTTACTTGGGCCGATGGTCAGGCCCCGGCACTCCGTTCGGGGATGCCGACAACCAAAGCGCGTCTGCGAGGCAGTTCGTTATCTGAGATCTCAGCCACGAACTGCAGTTCTATATCCAGACGCATGCTTTCCCGGACAGCAGCGTCGTTGAAGAAATAAACCACATCGCCGCCAAACCGGTCCTTCATGCGGCGGCGCTCCTCGAGGTCGAACGGACTGCAGGAATAAACTTTCACGTCACTGGAGTCGCGCAGGATCGCGCCCAGCTCGCGTTGAAACGCCAGGCCCCCTTGCCGGACCTGGCTCATCGTCAAGGCCACAACATGGTATGGCATAGGTCTGGACCGCCCCACAACTGAAGTCCTACTAGTGCACAGTGAATGAAACCCCATCACAAAATCAACCGGTCACGCAGTTATGGCGTGAACTTCGAGATACTCCGCCTTTACGATGGTGTGCGTCTGGTCGCCCTGGTTGTTGGCGGCCCAGTGCTTGGTCAGGTCGTCAGCCAAGGCTTTCTGACCGGCTTCGTCCAGTCGCGCGAAGGTAGTTTGAGTGGGACCAAAATATTTTCTGAAGTGTGCCACTGCCTGGGCCGGGCTGAAGGGAAAATCAAACAGTAAATGCCGCTTCCTGGTCTCGAGGCGGGCCCCCGGACCCAGGCGCTCGGCTACAACTCTTTCATCTCCCCACAGTAACGGGGAGGGCATTCCCGGCGGAGGTGGCGCGTAGCGGCCGGTGATCACGAAGGATTGGCCGACGAAGCCTTCCGCAGTCCAGTTGCCCATCGCGATCAAGCCTCCGCGGCGACAGACTCGCTTCAATTCCGCAGCGACTACGTCTGGGCGGGGAGCAAACATGGCTCCGAACATGGACATCACTACGTCAAATTGGCCTGCGTCGAAGGGTAATTTCTCCGCGTCGCCTTCGATGAACTCGATTTCCAGTTTTTCCGAATCAGCACGTTGACGAGCCTGCTGCAACAGATTGGGAGCAATGTCGAGTCCGGTGACCTGTGCGCCGGAGCGTGCGGCCGGAATGGATTGGTTTCCGGTACCGCAGGCGACGTCAAGTACTTTCATCCCTGGCTTGGGATTCAATCGGTCGACGAAGTCTTCGGCCCCGCGCGAGTTCAGGCGCGCGATCTCACCAAAGTCCCCGGCCATCCACGTGGCTCGCAGGCGTTGTTTTAACTCGGCAAAGCCGTCGGGTAGAGCGGCCATGGCTTCCTCCTGAGGAATGAAGTCAAGAAGAGTATATGGGGTGGCGTGGTGTTGTTGCATTCTGACATCCGGCGGAAAACTGCCGAGCTGCGCTCGGCCTGGACAGGCGGGGACGCCCGTCCCTACATGGCCGCACTTTTAGTTTCCCATTTGGATTTGCAGGACTTCTCCGGGCAGGCGGGCCATGCGCGATCGGTTTGAGGCTTCACTGGGGATGTCAGTTCGGATGCGGGCCGGCCGCTCGAATGGGGCGTCGTCCGCCGGCATTCTTTCCATGCGAATGCCCAGTGTGCGCTCTAACTGATGCAACTCCGAACGCTGCTCCCGGGCGAAGAGAGTGGAGGCCACGCCGAGTTCTCCGGCACGTCCAGTTCGGCCAACGCGGTGGATGAAGTTTTCCGCTACCTCTGGCAGATCGTAGTTGATAACGTGAACGATGTCTTCCACGTGAATGCCGCGCGAGGCCAGGTCGGTAGCCACCAGGATGCGATAGCGTCCCTGCTGAAATCCGGTTAGCGCAGCCGTGCGCTGGGATTGGGAGCGATCTCCGTGAATCATGGCCGCGGCAAAACCTTCGCGGTTCAGGCTCTTGGCCAGTCGCTCGGTTCCGCGCTTGGTGCGAGCGAATACCAGACAGCGTCCAGTTTCTTTCGACAACAGGCGGTGCAGCATTTCCTGTTTACGGTCGGCAGCAACTTCAAAGGCCTGCACGCGAACATTTTCCGACGGCTTCAAAGTCGAGCCGAATGCCAGGCGTACCGGATTTCTGGTGTAGTCGCTGATCAGATGAGCGACCGACGCTTCCAGCGTGGCGGAAAAGCACAGCGTCTGCCGATCTTTGGGCAGGACTCTTGCAATCCGGCGCAGCGCGGGGAGAAATCCCATATCGAGCATGCGATCGGCCTCGTCGAGGACCAGGACTTCAAGCGCCTGAAAAGTGATCAGCCGGCGATCCAGGAAATCTTCTAAACGGCCTGGGGTGGCGACCACCAGGCGAGCGCCACGGCGCAGCGCGGTCAGTTGGTTTCCTTCCGACAAGCCGCCTACAACCAGGGCCGCGGGCGACAGTTTTGCGCCGCGCAAGGCGTTGTACTGGTCAACTACCTGCATGGCAAGTTCGCGCGTCGGCACGAGCACCAGGGCGGTTCCTGAGGTATTTGGCCGAAGCAGGCGCTCGATAATCGGGATCAGGAAGGCCAGGGTCTTGCCGGTTCCGGTCTGCGCGGTGGCCAGGACATCTTTGCCTGCGAGCGCTTGCGGGATGGCCGCGGCTTGAACCGGTGTAGGTGTAACAAATTTAGCGTGTGACAATCTCTCCTGGGTATAAGGAGAAATTGGTAGTTCTGAAAAACTCTGCATTAGTGTTTATTCTCTTTTTCTGTTGGCGGAAGCGATCGCGGCGCGCACACGAGCTTCCGGGCGAGCACAGCAACTAGCATTGCCAGTTTTATTTACGCCGAAGACGAACGGAGGAAAATTAGGCGGGAATTCAGGTTCTAACCAGAGCAACCGCACCACAACCGTGGAATTAGACGCAACATCAGTATAGCACGCGGCCCAAGCTTAAGAGCTCGAAGGTGCGATCGGGGAGTGACTTTGGTGATGCGCCGGTACCGAGGGTTGAATGTGGGGCGGGCGCCCTCGCCCGCCGCTTTTGACTTTGACTCTTAGCCGTTGCAATACGTAACGGGCCTCGCAAGACACTGACTCGAAGGCCTGCTCGGCACATCAGACAGCCCAAAAAGCTTAATACTGCAACTTCAAGATCGGCGGGCGAGGGCGCCCGCCCCACACATGCGCCTTTAGCCATTGCCCTTTGCGCTATGGCCGAGGGCAACCAGGAAAATAGCGCTTTTCCCTTCGGCGTGGGGGGAGAAGAAGTTAGTCACGTCGTCATCGAAAAACGTGAGGCCGGTGGCGCCGAGATGCTGGGCGTAGGCCGCAAGATACAGTTTGCCGCCAAGGATACCTGCTTCGAGTTGCGCGGCGCGGTATCCACGGTTGCCAAAGCGCTGCAGGATCGGCCGCAGATTGGCCAGGAAGAACACGTCAACCGCAGCATCGGCGGGCAGGGCTTGCTGCAATCCCAGGTAGCCGGCATGAGACCGGAAGTCTCCCCGCTTCAGACATTCAAGTAATTTCTGGTTCCGGTGGAACACATAAGCGCCGGGTTCCAGACCTTCAACCTCGTGAGCGATCAGATACAAATGATTGAGTTGCGATCCTACGGGATCGAGAAAGTCTGCAGGTACGCCGCGAGTGGCGCGGTCCAGCATAGTGGAAAGTTGCGCCAGCGTGATCGCTGTGCGGGCAAACTTGCGAGTAGAACCGCGCCGCAGGATGACCTGCTCGATGGGGTCGCGAGGCATTTCCGCGTCGGACAAGGGCTGGAGCTGAACCACCGGTCCCTTGGAAGGCGGGAACCTGTTCAGCGGAGTGCCGCCGCGCCAGGCCGCGACTTCTGCGGGCGAATCCAGCGACGAGGCGGCGTGCATTTCGCGCATTAGGGGATAGTCAATTTCGTGCCGCGACAGCGGGACGGTTCCGAGTCCGAGATGGGAGATTGCCGCCGGCGCTTGCGGAGGCAGGACGGAGCCGTAGCCGAGCGGCACTAGGGAAAAAGCGACCTCGCGCTGGGGATCGAGATCGAGCAGCGCGTTCACCGTGTCATCCACAAAACCACAGACCACCTTGGCGGGCAGACCCAGGGCGGTGCCGACGGCCAGCAGGTTGGCGAGCAGGGTGCCGGTGTCCCATCCGAAATGGCGGTAGGTGCGGTCCTGATACTTCCAGGCATTGCGCCAGTAGGTGCAGGTGCAGACGATGGTCAGCGGAGCATGCGCGATGGCGGGTTCGGCGGCGGTGGCCTCGACCAGGACGCCGCGATAGTCTCCGGCTCGCAGCTTGCGCAAGCCGAACTCGGCGGCAGCGAAGTGATAGATGCCGGCATCGAGGTTCGGGAGATTGCCGCAAACCAGATACAGCTCAACTTCATAGAGTGCTCCCGTACACGCTGCAGCGCGAAAGTAGATTTCGCCGCCGGGATATTTTCTGTGCCGGGTGATGCCGGCCGAGAGGTAAAGCAGTTGGGCAATGGCTTCCAGATCCGGTGCCGCCGCGATTTGGGACGAAACGATTTCGGAGACGGCGGAAAGTGCTGCCACGCCGGTCTGGCGGACCTCGGGCGGCAATGGCGAGGGATCCAGCGTGGGGTAAATCTTGAAAGGGATAGGCTGGTTGTTGAAGTCGAGAAAATGCGGATTGTTGTGGACGCTGGCGTAAGAATGCTTGGTGGCGTTGTGATATTTCCAGGCGACTTCAGAATTTCGGTTGTCGGGCATGACGTGTGATGAGCATACGCTTCAACCGCGGCGTCCCCAGGTGTCATCCTGAACCCAGCGTCGGCGGCGCCAGGCGTGCCCCGAAGGGGCACCTGATAGTAGCCCGGCGTTTCAACGCCGGGTATTCATGCAAAATGATTACCGTCCCGGAGGGACGGCCGAAACCAATGAGGTGTTTCGCTCGTCCCTACGGGACTTGATTCTCTTCGGACGGTTACCCGTTGAAACGCCGGGCTACTATCGGTCGCCCCTCCGGGGCTCCACACCTTCACACTGGCAGCTTCTGCCGCGACAACGGTTAATGGTATGCTTACTGCGATATGGGCATCCCGAGCCTGCTGCGCAAGATCTTCATGGTGGACCTGCTTCAGGGATTGAAGGTCACGTTCCTTTATCAGGACCCGAAAGAGATTTATACCGAGCAGTATCCGCTGCAACGGCCGCAGGTGGCAGAGCGCTACCGCGGAGCGCCGCGGCTGAATGTGAATCCCGATACGGACGAAACCATGTGCATCGCGTGCGATTTGTGCGCGCTGGCTTGTCCGGAAAATCTGATTGTGGTCTCAAGCGAACGCAACGAGAAAACCCGCCGCAAGGAACTCACCAACTTTACCTACGATCTGAGCCGCTGCATGTTTTGCGGATTGTGCGAGGACGCCTGTCCTACCGACGCGCTGGAGCTGACCCAGGATTTCGAATTGGCCAGTTACACCCGCGACGGTGCCATCTGGAACCGTGAAATGCTGGAGAAGGGTCCGCAGCCGACGCAATACAAGAGATAGTCTCCAGACAGTCGCCAGGCGTTGGTCTTCTTTCGTCAACAAAGCAAGAGGCCAATACCTCTTCCGCAGGCCCAGTCCGCGACTGTTCTTAACTGAAAGCTAGTCTTAAGCCGACGGCTGAAGACCGACGACTAGATTCCCGGCTGTTGCTGAGTCATACAGTGCATTGCGCCGAAGCCCCAGATCAGATCTCCCGAATAAATGCCGACCACGTCGCGATCGGGAAACAGATCAGCCAGAATATCCAGAGCGAAACGGTCGTTGGGGTCGTTGAAGACCGGGACGAGCACCACGCCATTCGCGATATAGAAGTTGGCGTAGCTGGCGGGCAATCGGCGCTTCTCGAAAACCACCGGGCCGGGCATGGGCAGCTCAATAATGGAC
>Ga0209068_10000418_pt1 | contig 23348 bp, 22 predicted proteins | sample ColStrG_CSR_2012_FD_187200 | JGI IMG/M metagenome (GOLD analysis project Ga0209068, IMG submission 187200) | Freshwater sediment microbial communities in response to fracking from Pennsylvania, USA - Cold Stream Run_MetaG_CSR_2012 (SPAdes)... | ecosystem: Environmental > Aquatic > Freshwater >...
GCGCGACGGCCATGTCCGCGAACGCAAAGGTGAAGAGCGATGGGCGTAGCGCGCCGACCTTGAGCGGCGCCGCGAAGGGCGTCGAGCCCAGCAACGTCGGAACCCTCTGGAGGACGACCGAATCGATCACGCGTACACCGTCATAAGTGCCCCGCTCATGCGGCGGCCTCGAGACGATTGAAGAGCAGGCCGCCTCCCCGCACGCTTTGCATCGGGATGCCGAGCATCCCGAGCAGGGCCCAGATCACGACCTGATTCGACGTGATCACGGGCTTGCCGAGACGCGCTTCGGCCGCCTCGATGGCTTCGAACGTCCGCGCATTGGCGCACGCGAGGAAGACGGCATCCGCATCCGGCCGATCGTGCGCAATCGCGCCGTCGACAAAGACCTGCGGGTCCAATTTCGCAACCGCCCGGGCGTCGACGTGATTCATCGCGACGGTTTCGACCACGTCGAAGCCCGCCGCGCGGAGGAATCCAGCCTCATCGCTACCGAACGAGGCGGTAAACGGACAGACATGCACCAAGCGCTTGACGCGCAGCGCGCGCAGAGCCTGGAACAGGGCGAGGATCGTCGTGGTGGCGGGAATCCCGGTCACCGCACCGATACGCTCGACGATTCGCTCGTTCGAGCCTTGCCCGCCCTCGACGCAGGCCCCCGTGCAGTTGAAGGCGATCGCATCGACCAGCGCATCGGCGAGAAAGCCGGCGCTCTCCGGCGCTTCCTCCGCCGCCTGCAGCAGGGCCTCATGCGTAACGACGCCATTGGTCTTCCGCAAGCGCACCCGCATGATGTGATAGGCAACGTCGCGCGGAAGAAAGATACGCAAGTCGTCCTCGACGATCGTGTTCAGGGACGGAACGATGACGCCGACCCGTTTCGCAGGTGCGTTCATTTGACCGACGCGCCCAGCGCAGCGGGTATCGGCGTGTCGAGCGCTGCCTCGATCTCCTCGAGCGTCTGTCCTTTCGTCTCGATCCCGATGAAGAGGAACGTCGCCGAGACCAGCAAGAACCAGCCCGCGAAGTAGGTGAACGCCGGAATCGCCGCGTCGAGGGTCGCCTGGGGCAGGACCAGATTCGAGGAGCCTGCGATGAGGCCGAGCCCGAGCGGCCCCGCGATCTTGCCGACACCGCTTGCAGCAAAGCAAATGCCGGAGCCGACGCCACGAAGGCGTGACGGCCAAATCTCGGACGTGTACAGGCCGAGCACCATGAACGACCCGTCGGCGCAGATATACGCCAATAGGAGCGGAAGCCAGAAGAGATCCGCCGGTAAGAGCGCCCCGTTGGCCGTGAAGCCGGCGACCAAGAGCATGAAGGCGGCGGCGAGCGTGCCGATACCCCCGCAGCGCTTGCGGCCGAAGCGGTCGGTCAACGCCGACATGACCAGACGTGCGATGATCCCGCAGATCGTGAAGCCGATCATCACGCGTGACGCGTCGGCCGGCGCGAGACCTTGCACCTGCGAGAGCAAGGTCGGCGACCACAATACGAAGCCGTAGTATCCGGTGATGAAGCCGACGTTCGCGAGGATGCCGGTCAGCAGGCTACGCGGATAACGCGCGAGCTCGCGATAGTGCGGCCGCCCTTCCACCGCGGTCACCCGTGCGAGGTCGACATCGCTCGCAGGACGCCCCAGGGCCCACGCGAGCGACCGCCGTGCGAGCTCCAGATTCCCGTGCAGCGCAGCCCAACGCGGGGATTCCGGCAAGACGTACCACGCGAAAAGCGCGTACAGCGCCGGCAGCGCACCGACGGCGAACATCCCGCGCCAGCCGATCACGGGAACGATGAAAGCACCGCAGAGAGCACCGAGCAGCAGGCCTCCCGAGGTCGTTGCCGAGACGATTCCGACGGCGCGGCCGCGCACCTCCGCGGGCACCGTCTCCTGAACGAGCGTCACCGGAACGAAGAAGCCGCCGGTGCCGAAGCCGAGCAATGCGCGGAACACCACGAGCCAGACCCAATCTCGCTCCGGCGTGAACGCCAGCGCAAGGCTGGCGAAAGAGAACACGAGAATCGTAATCGCAAACGTCGGCTTGCGTCCGTATCGATCGGCGACGTAGCCCCAGACGATGCCGCCGACGATGCCGCCGAGGCCGGATGAGAGCAAAATGAACGCCGTGATGCCAAAGCTCAGATCCCAAGGCCGAATGACGAACGCGAGCACGAAGGCGATCAGATACTGTTCCCAAAATTCAAGCATGCAGCCGATCGCAGCCGTGGCAACCAGAATCCGTTGGTTGCCGGTCAAGCCGTGTTGCCGGTCGAGCTGATGGATCGCGCTTATGCGCGTTGTATTTTCCATGGCGCGCTCCTCCCCAGAAGCAGGCGAGGACCGTAAACGCGCTACTTTCGCTTGTCAACGCGCGTTGCTTTTATCGATTTTGCAACATTTGTTGCAATTGGGGAGGGCGCCAGAAGTCCGCTCTCGACGTAGCCGCGCAACAGCGACTCCTCGATGTGAGCAACGAGATCGCGCCGCTTCGCTGCAATGTGGCTGATCAGCGCCTCGACCACCGCCGCTGCTCCGACGATTGAAAACGGCAGGGAAAGGCCTTCGGTCGGCACCACGATCGGGTACGCGGCGGCGGCCGCGAGCGGGCTTCCGCCGCTGCCGGTGATCGCGATCGTGGTGACGCCCGCGCGCTTGGCGCGAAGAACGGCTTCGAGCGGAGCACGAAACGTCAGCCACAAACCGATGACGATGAGAACGTCGCCGTCGTTCCAATCATGAGCATCGATGACGCTGTCGGCGCCGGCGGCGGAATACGGAATCCCGCGCAAGCCGACGTGCCGTAACAAGCGAAGAAGCAACCTGCCGACGATCTCGGGTGAACCGTCCGCGCAAACGAAGGTGCGCCGCGCGTTCGTGATCCTGTCCGCGATCGCGTCGACGTCCGTCGCGGCGAGGTTCTCATACGCACGAGCGATGTTGCCGAGATGAACGTCGCGCATCGCACCGACGGCCCCCGCTGGCCCCTCGGTTGTCGAACGATCGCGCGGGGCGAGGAGGCCCGCACCGTGCAGATAGGCGCGACGCACGGCGCTCTGCAGCGCATTGAAACCGCTGTAGCCCAGCGCTTGCGCGAAGCGAACGACGGTCGCCGCGTTCACGTGGACGCGTGCCGCGACCTCGCGGGTCGAGCCAAACGCGACCATCTCCGGGTGATCGATGATGAGGTGAGCAAGGCTCTGCTGCCGGTGCGGGAGCCGTTCGAAGCCTGCAACGATCTGCTCGACTGTCTGTTGCGATCGATTCGATTCACGATTGGACATCGCGTGACCTCATAGGCCAAATCCAGGCAAGGTCGATCTGGCGCCGGCGCCAATATGCTCCACATACCTTATCGTGGCGAGGGACCTACCCTGGTCGACCTCATGGCCGGTCAGGTGCAGGTCATGCTCGCGCCACTGGCGACCCTCGCTCCGAATACCTCCGAAACCGTTGAGTGGGCGAAGGTGATGAAGTTGGCGGGCATTGAGCCGGAGTGAAGTGATATCTCCGGCCAACAGACGGCGGGCCATTTGCTGGGATTGGAGCGCCAGCCCCGCGCTCGCAGGCCGAGCGCCGCCGATCGCCGGCGCCTCGTGCCCGTTTAGCACGCCACACTCCTGAGCGCAGCTCTCGTACGTCGGCGACGATCCTTCTTTCGAGGCCGTCGCTAACGAGCTTTCCTAGAAACTGCGTGAAGTTCTCGCGTACACCCGCGGCTCAAATACGGCCACAGTCAACGCTCCTTGACGAGGGCGCGTGCTCGGTCGATGACATCGCGAGGCGTCGCATAGATCGAGGATATCAGCTGCTCAATTTCTTCGCCCGTCATATACTCTATCGAACCGCCCCGCTGCCGCAGTTCTGTCAAGAACTCGCCGTCCTGCGAAAGCTCCGCGAATGCTTTCCGGAGAGCGGCGACACGATCGGGTGGTGTATCCTTCGCAATGGCAAATGGCCTCCCGGCCTCGAGCGTGGCCAACAATAGCTTGTAGAGGCCGCGATCCTTCTCGTCCTTGACATATTCCATGGCTGACGGGACTTCAGGCAAATCCGGGTTTCGCTCCAATGCAAGCTGTACAATGACGTTGACCTTCTTCTCGTTCAGCCAATCGGGATGATCTCCACGCAGTGACGTCCAGGTAATTGCACGCCCCTGGATCTCGCCGCGCTGGATCGCGATCGCCAGGTCGCCGCCTCCCTTGTAGCCACGCACAAGCTTGAACTTGGTGCCAATCGTCTGATTGAGCAGCAAGGGAAACGTCACGTTTTCATTTCCGCCGCCGGTGTTGCCCAAGATCAGGTCTTTTTGCATGGCGTCTTCAATCGTCCGAATACCGCTCGTGTGCCATGAAAAGATGAGATAGGTATCTCTGTTGAGGCTACCGATCCAGGTCACCTTGCGGGGATCAAAGCCGACGTCGCGGTCCGACAGCAGCGGCTCGAGCAGGTTGTTGCGCTGTAACAAAACGACGACGCTCCCGTCACCCGGAGCAGAGTTTTGCAATTGGCGAGCCACGAGCAAGCCAGCGGCCCCAGGGGTGTTCTGGATGACGAAAGTCGGGTGGCCGGGGATATGTTTCCCCAGATGACGAGCAAGAACACGCGCGTAAAGATCGGCCCCACCGCCAACGTCGGCCGCCACGGTCAGCCTCACGCTGCGACCACGATAGAAGTCCTCGATTGATTGCGCATGCGCCCGGATCGACAAGGTGCCGAGGGCTAGGCAGGCGAGGGCGACGACCGTCAAGCGTGAGCCCAGCTTGAAGTGGCACAATTTCATACCGACCTCATGAGCTGAGTGGTGGCGCTTCGCAGCTTGGCGAAGAGGACGGAAACCGATTGGGTCTGAGCGCCCTCGAGCAAGAGCGATATCATATCGTCTGCTGCGCTCTTTCCGAGGAGGCCGTCGGTTACGTCGTAGAATTTGCGCACAGTGACATCTCGATCGAGACCTCGCTCCGGAAATGAGTGACCCGGTGGATAGAGGCACTCCGAGACCAACCGCTCACCGCTGTCCAGTTCCACCTCAACTCGCGCCGGCATGCTGTCGGGTGCCCGAACACTGATCTCGGTTGAAGTCTCGAGCTCGACCTTCGCGACAAGGGCCCGCATTTCCGGCTGCAGCCAGCGTTTGTTGGCAAACTGATGTTCCGTCAGCGCTCCATCGACCAGAGCCACGGCCGTGAGGAATGTAAAGCTGTGATCGGCATCCTCGCGAGTGCGCGGTTGCCGGCGCGTAATTTCAGCCTGTTGATTCACGACCATGGGAAGGTGTGCCATGATCGCCGCGATGCGACGGATCTGATTATGTCGGCCTCGCAGCTTGGGCGCCAACGCGAGGGCCGCGGCGACTAGAGTCTGGGCCGTTCCGATGCAGGGGAACGTCTTGATGGTCGACTGCATGATCTGCAGCGTTGCGGGCGGAGTGGCCCACAATTTCTCGAAACCGAGCTCGGGGTCGAAGAGTTGCCGGAGTCCCCCTTCGTGATCGAGGACCTCCAAAGGACCGGTCAGGCCACGTGCCGCGAGCAACGCAGCCTGGACGCCACTCTGAGCCACCAGCGCATTGGCCATGTTCTTGACCGACGACAGCGCACCCCAACGCACGACCTTCGGCGTCGCGCACCGTGCCGCCGCCAACGCCAGGGCCTGTGTTTGACGTTTTGCATCCAGTCCCAGCAATCTGCCGGCCATCGCGGCAGCGACAATGCCTGAGGAACTTGTTCCATCCCAGAGACTCGAGAACCGCATGACGTCCCGTAGTCGGCTGAACATTTGATAGCCGACCACGATGGCCTGGAGAACTTGTCCCAGCGTGCTGCCGACCATCTCTCCGGTCGAAAGAGCCACAGCTATGTTGTCGCTCGGATGCCCGCCGACACTGAGCTTGCCTTCTTTTTGGATGAAGATGACGTCATTGAGATCGAGGCATCGCACTTTCACACCGTTGACCAGCACGGCATTGATCAAGGACGTCTTCAGGTGCGAGCCGATGATCGTGCATTGTGGTGCGCCTCCCGAATCCAGCACGAGATCGAGGACAGCGGCAGCAACATCGGATCGAGTTCCAGCGATGGCGCAACCGATCGTATCCAGAACAAGGAGGCGCGATTGACGCACCACGAGATCATCGTGATAGGTCTGCTCGTCGCCCAAAGACCAATCCGCCAAGGCTTGGATAGAAGGTCGATTTCCCGAGGTCTTGCGGATCACGTCCATGTTGGTCGCACCATGAAATCCACTAGGGCAAGTTCAGCGGCTATGATGCCGGCCGAGGCTGCATGGGTCGTGTCGAGCCGCGGTACGGAGCCGCAATTGAAGCGAGCGCGTGTGTACCGGCACTCCCCAACCATTCAGCAGCCGCACAGGCCTCCGCCACATCACCTTTGCCGCAACTGCTCCGGCACTGGGGAGTTCCCGGTGTTTCCAAGAATGCCATGTCTCGCCGTTGAACATTAGCTTTCTTTCGGGAAACCCTCGCATAAGATTTGTACGGAAGAGGATTGAATTGGCCGGTCGCTCGCGGCGGAGCTTACTTGCCGACCGCCGCGGCAAGAGCGACGACGTCCCTGGGCGTTTGCATGATTTTTGTGCTGATCCTGTCGAGTTCCTCGCCGGGCAAGGCATCGAGCTCGAGGCCGGATTGCTCCGTGTCGTGCACGAACTTGGGATCGGCGGTCATCGCCATGAATGCCTCGCGCAGCGCGGCCACGCGTTCCGGGGGCACCATGCGAGACAGCAATAGCGCCCGCCCGATGGGCGAACCGGCGCTCAGGAACTCGGCAACCTCTGCCTGCTTGCGGGCGGTGATCAATTCCTGCATGAGCGGAACCTCCAACATCTCCTTGTGTCGTTTGAGGCCCACCTGGATGAATGGCCGGACGGCTCCGTCGAGCAGCTGGGATTTGCTGCGCCATGCGTTCCAGGCGCCGGCGGTCACGTCGATCTCGCCGCGGGTCAGCGCGATGGCGATCTCGCTGGAGCCGGGATAGCCGCAATGAATTTCGAATTTGAATCCGGCATAGGCCTTGAGGAGAGTGGGGTTGATGTAGCTCGCTCCGGTGTGGCCGTTGCATCCGACATGCACCGGGGTCGTGCGCATCTGATCGACCGTGAGGGCCGGCGCATCCTTGCGCACGACGAATACGCCGTTGGAATTCGCGAAGGAGCCGATATACGTAAAGTCGAGCACGTTCCATTTGCTCAGCTGCGGCTCCGTGAGCTGGGCGATGGCGAGCGTCTCTGGGAAGAGGCCCAGCATGGTCCCGTCCTTCGGGGCATTGGCCGAGAAATAGCCCACCGCGCCGACGCCACTGCCGCCCGGCTTGCTCTGCACTTGGATTGTCGGGTGGCCGGGGATGAAACGGCCGAGATTGGCCGCAGCGAGCCGCGCATAGATGTCGTAGGTACCACCGGCCGGGAAGCCGATGAGTATAGTGATCGTCTTGCCCGCATAGAAACCCTCGACCGAGGGCTCGGCGCGCAGGGGTGAGACGGAGGTCGACGCGGCGGCGATCAAGCTCGTCGTCATGAGCGTCGCGAACATCAGTCCCGGATGGACTCGCATGGGCCGTCTCCTCAACAACGGCGGCTGAAGCCCCGAGCTAGACTGGCCAAGGCAGGCACTCGGCGAGCCCGCGGCCCATGATCCACTCCTTGTCCTCGGCGGTGAGGAAATCCATTTCCTCGGTGAACATCGTCACAGCCTGCGGATACGTGCAGGCCGAGCGCGTGAGCATGACCGAGAGGTCGGTTCCCCAGAAGCAGCGGCGCGGCGTGAAGGCCTCGATGAGGTTGCGCAGGGCCCCGTGAATGTTGCGATAGGGATAGGATGCCGATGAGCACTCGGGAGCGAGCGTAAGCTTGACATGCACGTTCGGATGCTTCGCCAGCGCGATCGTACCTTGGAGACCGGGTGCGAGCGTCTCGTCGCGCATTCCCCGCGTTCGGCCCATGTGGTCGATGATGATGCGCAGGTTGGGATGACGCTCGGCGACCTTGCCGACATGCGGCAGCACCGTCGGTACGTTCATCATCACCGGAATGCTCAGCCGTTCGGCCGCGGGCCAGAACCAATCCGCGGTGCCATCCGTCATCCAGGGCGTATCCCAGGCATGGTGGAAAGTGAGCCGCACGCCCAGCATGCCGGGCTGATCCTTCCACGTCTCGAGCATGCGCCGGCCCTCCGGCTTGTCGATGGGGATGCGGCCCATGACGGCAAAACGCTGCGGATATTTCTGTGCAGCCTCGAGCGAGTAGTCGATCCGATCGCCTTCCCACGAAGGCGGGACCAGGATGGCACGACGGACTCCGGCTTCGGCCATCTTCTGGCTCAGGTCCTCGTACCCGATCGGCGGTTCGAGGTGCGCGTGCCTGCCGGGCATCCAAGGCCGGTCCGGCGTCTCAGCCTTCCAGGTATGCACCCCGGCATCGGTGATGATCATGGGTCCTCCTCCTTGAGGCGACGGCTTGTTGCCGCTGCTTGTCAGCGTCCCGCGAGCTTGCGTCCCTTTTCAAGGGGGGCGAGGCTGCGCACCGGCGCTGCCATGAGAAAGCGATAGCCTTCCTCCAGAACGCGCTCGACGTTGTCGTTACCCACATGCGGATGACCGACCGGCACGTTGAATTCGCGACATACGGCTACGATCTCGGCCATGGCGGCGCGGACCTCAGGGTGATCGTATTGACGCGGAACCCCGAGCTCCTGGCTCAAGTCACCTTCGCCGATCAGGACGCAGCCGATGCCGGGCACGTTCTTGAGGATGTCACGCAAGTTTTGAATGCCGGGCGTGTCCTCGATCATGAGCATCACGACGACCTCGCCGTCGGGATCGAGCGGCCAGACGTCGGCCTTGGCGTAGTATTCCTTTTGCGAAAGTCCCCAGTAGCGGCACGCGGACGTCGGCCCGTCACCGCGCAGACCGGCCGGTTCATAGCGTGGTGAACCTTTAGGCCGGGGATAGCGGCACGCGGCCACGGCATTCATGGCCTGCTCGACCGTCTCGACGTGCGGCCACACGATTCCATACGCACCCCGATCGAGCGCCTGTTTGGCGAGCCACTGGTTGAGCTCGCCGCCATTCGGAGGGATGCGCACAAACGGCGTCACTGCGGGTGCGACCGAGCCCGACTTGGCGATTTGCCCGCGATTGAGGAGATATTGCAGGGCGTCTTGAAGCGCGTTCGGATCCCACGGGTTGTGCTCCATCTCGAACACGAGGCCGTCGTAGGGCGACGTGCTGAAAGCGATGGCCGTGGTTCGATCGGCGCTTGCAAACGAGGCGAATGCCGGCTTGCCGCTTTCCCAGGCGCGGATCACTCCATTGAGGCGGCTCGCACTCGTCATCTCGCTTCTCCGTTTCAGGTCAAACCGCGCTGGGCGAGAACCTTGTTCAGCCGCCCATAAACGCGGCGGGCGTTCTGCTCGAAGATCTGGTTGCGCTGTGCCGCCGACAAATGCGCTGCGCCATCGATGTACCGGCGTGTGTCGTCGAAGCGATGCCCCGTTTCGGGATCGACACCCTTCACGGCGCCAACCATCTCAGAGGCGAAGAGCACGTTCTCCACGGGTATGACGCTGGTCAGCAGGTCGATTCCCTTCTGGTGATAGACGCAGGTATCGAAGAACACGTTCTTGAGCAGCAGCTCACCGAGCAGCGGACGCTTCATGTCCTGGGCGAGGCCCCGGTACCGGCCCCAGTGATAGGGCACGGCGCCGCCGCCATGCGGGATGATGAATTTGAGCGTCGGAAAGTCCTTGAACAGGTCGGAGGTCAGGAACTGCATGAAGGCGGACGTATCGCCGTTGATGTAGTGCGCCCCGGTGCCGTGGAAGTTTGGATTGCACGAGGCCGCGACATGGACCATCGCAGGCACGTCGAGCTCGACCATCTTTTCGTAGAGCGGATACCACCGCCGGTCGGTCAACGGCGGGTCTTTCCAGTACCCGCCCGACGGATCCGGATTGAGATTGCAACCGACGAAGCCGAGCTCGTTGACGCAGCGCTCGAGCTCGGGGATGCATGTTTTCGGCTCGACACCCGGCGACTGCGGCAGCTGACACACTCCGACGAAACTTTTCGGATAGATGCGGCAAACCTGCGCGATCAAATCGTTGCAAACCCGCGACCACTCGCTGCTGGTCTCGAAAGTGCCGATGTGATGAGCCATCTTGCCGGCGCCGGGGGAGAAGATCGAGACGTCCGTTCCGCGCTCGCGCTGCAGCTTGAGCTGAGCGGCGTCGAGCGTCTCGCGCACCTGATCATCGGAGATCTGAAGGCTGCGAGCCGCCGCCCCCTTCGGATCCGAGAGAGCCGCGATCTGAGCATTGCGGAACATCTCGAGCGCCTTGGGCGCCGTCGTGTAGTGTCCGTGACAATCGATGATCATGACAACCTCTCGCGCCGGGTCAGTCCTTGAGGACGGGATAGAGCAGTTGCGCGGTCTTCGCGAAGATCCAGCTTCGGTCGGCGTCGGACAATGAGCGCAAGACCGACCTGGAGGCGGCGACGATCTCGCTCATCGTGCCGGGACTCGCCGGGTAGTTGGATCCCCATGCGATGCGCTCGGCCCCAAAAACGCTGACGAGCTTCGGGATCAGCGTGTCGGCCGTCGCCTTGCCCTTGAGCACGCTGTTGAGGCCCGAGGGCGTCAGCTTCAGATAGCAATTCGGGAAATCTCCGAGCGTGAAATAGTCCTTTGCCGCGTCGTAGGGCGGGCCATCCTCCACCGGCGGCCGGCCCAAGTGGTCGATGATCAAGCGAACGCGAGGGAACCGCTTGAGGGTGCTCTTGATCTGTTCGAGCCCAGGTCCGGTCCCGTGCATATTGGTTGCCACCGAGATACCAAGCTCGCTCGCGCACTCCCACGCCGGAAAAGACACCGGATCGTCAAGCGCCAGCCAGGCTTCTTTGATTGTGCTTCCGCGCGCGTAGATCCGCATGCCGGTCATGCCTTTGCCGTACCAATTGCGCATGCGATCCGGCGCGTCGGGTTGGGTGATGTTGACGGAGAACACTCCGGTGAAGCGCTTCGGATGAGCCGCGACGGCGTCCACCACATAGTCGTTGTTGAAGCCATAGGTCGTCGATGAATGCACGATGGCCGCCTTGTCGACCCCTGCCTCATCCATCGCGGCAACAAGCTCCTCGAGCGTCACCGAGCGCTCCTTCGACCATTCCGATCGCGTGCCGCCAATCGGCGTCACGGGATAGCGCACAGTGTCACGCGAGACGATGTGGGGATGTATGTCGACGATCTTCGACGGCATGCAGGCGACCTCGATGTCCGGACTGGAAGCTCACACGTTGATGAACAGCTCATCCGTGCTGAGCATGCGGGGAATGAGTCCTTGCTGGAAGGCGTAAAGAATCAGCGTTTCGATGCTGCGCCGGTTGACCTCGAGCCCGTACGGCAGCGGGTCGTCGCCGACGACCTTCATCTGCTTGAGATGGCGCCGTTCCGTGGCGCTGTCGGCCGAACCATCGTGCAGCCGTTTGAGATAGCGTTGCTTGGATTCCTGGAAGGCTTCAAACAGCGTCTTGGCGAGCCACGGGTTGGCGCGCAGAATTTCGTCTTTGACGACGAGCGTGCTGTGCATGGGGTAGATCCCGGTTCGCCGAAACCACTCGGCACCGAGGCTGTCAGGATCCGAGAACAGCTCGCGATAGTTGTTCGCCTCTTTGCGTTCCTTCGCCTGCCATCCCGCCTTAGGCGGCCCCTCGCGCCCGATTCCGGCGTTGGCGGCGAAGCCTGCCTGGATCTCGCCCGAAGCCATCATCGAAGCCAGTGACTTGCCGTCGGGCACATGCTCGACGTTGGGCGGCAGCTTGAACTGCGTCACGTGCTCCTCGTCATCGACGACCCAGGTCACCTTGGAGGAGTCGAGCCCGAACTCATTGACGACGATACCGCGGGTCCAGACCCCCGTCGTGACCGAGTACGCCCGCACGCCGACCTTCTTGCCCTCGAGGTCCTTGGGCTCCCGAATGCCGGCATCGTCTCGCACCAGCAGACCCGCGTGGTGGAATCGTCGCTCGAAGAAGATCGGGATTGCAGTGAAGGGCGCACCGTAGGCTTTGGCGATGATGTACGTCGTCGGCGCCAGCTCGCAAATGTCGTATGCGAGATTACGCACCATTCGTCGAAATGCGAGGATCTGGGGCTCGACCTCGACGAAAGACAGCGGCGCGCCGCGGACAGGCACTTCGCCGCTCTTCAATGCCGCTGTGTTCCCCTGCGTGCGCAGGGCCGTTACGAGGGGTTTCATTGCATCACCCAAGAAGCTTCACCGCGTCCCGAGCCAGGGACATGTCACAAACTTGCTCGTACGGCAGCACGCTCTTCTGCACGCCGAGCGAAACGTTGAGGTCCTGCATATACCGGACGCGCTGCTCCGAGAGCACGAGATCGACGGCGAACGGCCGATGGTCCTGGTAGAACTGCCACTGCGCCTCGGCCTCCTCGCGATTGTCCTTGCCGGTCGCGGCGGCAAATGCCTTGACGAAGGGCTCGCGCGATTTCGCTTCGCCGAGGAACCGGTAAAGCTTGCCGTAGGCGGCGAGCGTGCGCACGATCGCCTCGCGCTTGGTGGCGATCGCGCGGTCGGAACCGTAGGAGGCCTGGTAGGTATACTCCTGCAGGTCGGTGTAGAATCCCCCACCCTCGAGCATGTGGGTGCCGAATCGCCCCTGCAGCCATGCCTCGGACGGTCCGGCGTCAATGGTGCCGGCGACGACGGCGCGAAAGACGTCCGTGCTGCTGCCGACGTTGACGAATGTGATCTTTTTTTCGTCCACGCCCTTCTTGCGCAGCAAGGCGACCACCAATTGGTGCAAGAGCGCTCCGATTGACCCCGTGCCAACGGTGCGACCTTCGAGATCTTTGACCGATTTGATGGCGGGGTTCTTGGTCAGGATCCCCTGCAGCCCCAGCAGCGACCCGCCCGCCAAGACCTTGAGCTTTGCACCTTTCTCGATAGCTGGGAGGACCTGTCCGAAACCGGACAGCGCGCACATATCCATCTCCCCGGACAACAAGCTGCCGATCAGCTTCGAGCCGTCCGAGACATGCAAGATATTGGCTTCGAGCCCCAGCTGCTCGAATATTCCTTCCTGCTTCAGCAACGTGGCCAGCACCACATTGGTGTTGCCGGAGGTATTGACCACGTTGATCCTGATCCGGTCGGCAGCCATCAGCGACCGAGGCGCGGTCAGGCCGAAAGCGGCGGAGGCCCCGGCGCGCAGAACATCACGGCGGTCGAAGCGAGAACCGAGGAGCTTGCAAGACCGGGGCTCAGCGGCGGACCAGATCATGGCGACATTAGAGCAGTGGTTTTGGGGCTGGCGGCCATCGAAAGCGTGACGCGGCTCATAAGTTTCTCCCCTAGGATTTTTCGATCAGCTTGAGGGCATCCCGCGCCAGGGACATGTCGGTGATACGCTCGTACGGGATCAGCGTCTTTTGCACGCCGAGGGAGATGTTGAGCTCCTGCATGTAGCGAACGCGCTCCTCGGATAGTACGAGGTCGACGGCAAACGACTTGTGCTCCTGGAAAAAATTCCACTGCGCCAGAGCCTCGGTGGGCTCGTCTTTGCCGAGCGCCGCGGCTCGTGCGGCGCGATATGCGTCTCGCGAACTCGGACTCGAAATGAAGCGGTAGAGTCTTGCGTAGGCCGCGAGCGTGCGCACGATCACGTCGCGACGTTCGCGGATCGAGCGCTCGGACGCGTAGGACGCCTGGTTCGTATATTCGGGGAGGCCGTCCCAGAATCTTCCGTCCAAAAGACCATGCACTTTGTATTTGGCCTGCTGCTCCTCGTAGTCGAGCTCGGAGGGACCGGCATCGACCACCTTGGCGACGATGGCGCGAAACACGTCGGCGCTGCTGCCGACGTTCACGAACCTGACCTTATCCGGGTCGACATTGTTCTTGCGCAGCAGTGCGACCACGATCGAGTGCAGGAGCGCGCCGGGCGAACCGGTACCAACGGTCCGGCCTTCGAGATCCTTCAAAGACCTGATTTCCGGCCGACACGAGTAGACGAGATGCAACAGCAGCACTTCAGAACCTGCCAGCACCTTCAGCTTTCCGCCGCGCTCGACGGCCGGCAGCACCTGGCTGAACCCGGATGCAATGCAGATGTCCGCCTCTCCGCTGAGCAGCGCGCCGATTATTTTCGACCCATCGCCGACGCCAAGGAAAGACGGCCGCAGCCCCTGCTCCTCCAAGTAACGTTTGTCCTTCATGAGCTGCTGGACGGTGGCCGCGAAGTTGCCAGCCGTATTCACGATCGTCACGCTTTCCGGGTCGGCTGCACGCGCTTGCCCGAACCCGCGCTGTCGGCCTGCACACAGGGTCAGCGCCGCGGCGCCGAGCGCAACCGCGCGGCGACGACCGATTGGTTTCAGGCCCATCCGGTCCTCCCAGTTCGTGACCCTCGCCCATGTCCTCGCCTCGCGCACGGTTGAAGGGCTGGGCGAGGTCAGCCAATGAGGGCGATAGCCTCCTTGGCGAGCGAGGGGTCGCAGACCTGCGCATACGGCAGGACCGACTTCTGCACACCAAGCTGTACGTTCAGGCGTTGCATGTATGCCAAGCGCTCCTCGCTCAAGACGAGGTCGCTCGCGTACGGCTTATGCTCCTGGAGATAGCCCCATTGCAGCTCGGCTTCCTCGGGCGTCGAGCTCCTCAGGACAACGGCGCGAGCCTTCAAGAAGGCCTCCTTGGCCTCGGGCTTGGCGATGAAGCGATAGAGCTTGGCATATGCGGCGAGCGTGCGTACGATCACGTCGCGTTTGGCCGCAATCGCTTTGTCCGTCGTGTAGGCACCTTGGTAGGTGTATTCGGGCAGACCCGTCGTCAGGTCGCCTCCTCCAATCGGATGCAGATTGTAGCGGCCCACCTGATCGGTGAATGCAGCTTCACCCGTCCCCGCATCGACGGTGCCCATCGTGGCGGCTCGGAAGACGTCACCGCTTGCTCCAACGTTCACGAAGGTCACCTTGGCGGGATCAACCGCGTTCTTCTGGAGCAGAGCGACCACCAGTTGATGCAGCAGTGCGCCGAGCGCACCGGTGCCGATCGTCCGGCCTTCCAGATCCTTCAACGTCTTGATCCCGGGCTTGGACGAGTAGAGCGCGAGCGTGGGCAAGAGGCATGCGCCGGCCAGGATCTTGAGCTTGGCACCTCTTTCGATCGCCGGAAAGACCTGGCCGAACCCGGCCATCGTAGCCAGATCGACATCGCCGCCTATCAGGCCGCCGGTGATTTTCGATCCGTCCGCGACGTTGGTGATCGTCGGCGCGAGCCCCATCTCCTGAAGGAAGCCCTGCTGCTTCATCAATTCCTGCATGGTCAAATTGACATTGCCGGACGCGTTGGCGATCGCGACAGGAATCGGTGCCGCTGCGGAGGCACCGCGCATGGCGCCCCAGGGACAAAGCATGCCGAAGAGGGCGGACCCGCCGCGAGTGAGGATACGGCGCCGCGAGATGGGGTGCTCACGAGACGGCACGGCCTACTCCTCCGTTGCCTTCCAGGGGGCGATCCATTCCTCCGCGCGCCGAACGGCGAGCGACAGACCTATCCCGAGAAGCATCAGCACGAAGATCGGCACGAACATCGAGGCCGTGTCGTATTGATTTCCGTATTTCACGATCAGCGCACCCAACCCGGTAATGGCCGTGAAGAACTCGGCCACGACCATGCCGATGATCGCGCGACCCACGCCCAGGCGCAGCCCGGTCATCATGTACGGCAAGGCCGAAGGCAGGATGATCTTCGTGAAAATTTGCCGCTCATTGGCTGCGAACGCGTCGCCGACGTCGATGAGCTGCTTTGGTACGTTGCGCACGCCCGCAGTCGTGTTGATGAGGATTGGAAAGAGTGCAAGGATCGTGACGATGAACGTCTTTGCCGTGTTGCCGAGACCGAACCACAATATCACCAGCGGAATGATCGCGACGAGCGGCGTGGCATAGAGGGCGTTGACGAGCCAGTCGGTCGCGGCATCCACCATCCGGTAGCGGCCTATGAGAAGGCCGAGCGCGGTACCGACCACGGCCGCGATGAAAAAGGCGACGACGAGCGTGCGCAAGCTGCTCGTCAATCCTATCAGCAACTCGCCGGTGGCAATCATCTGTGTGGCCGCGACCGCAATCGCGGACGGGTACGACATGAACAACGGATCGACTTGGCGGCCGAGAATCTCCCAGGCGCCGATCACGCCGATGATTGAAAGCACCCGCACGATCCGCAAGCGGCTGTTTCCGGAGGGCGGAGCAAGCTCCTCCGCATCCTCCGATGCCAATTCCGTCTCAGGCTCGACGCCAGCGACAGAATTGGCGTTTCCGGGCTCTGGCGCAACCGCTTGCTGTGACATCGTCGTCAATCCTCGATCACACCCACTATTGAGCGTGCCTCATGCCGCAATTGGTGGCGCGTTTCGGATCAACTCCCACATATTGCGGCGGATCTCCTGGAACTCGGGTTCACCCCGTAGCTCCGGCAGATCCTTGCGCGGGTAGCCAAATGGAATTGGTATGATGCGTTTGATGCGGCCCGGCCGCGCCCCCATCACCACGATCCTGTTGCTCAGGTAGATCGCCTCGTCCAGGTCGTGGGTGACGAAAAGAATGGTCTTGCCGGTCTCTGCTTGCACCCGCAGCAGCTCGAGTTGGAGGACTTCGCGCGTCTGCGCGTCGAGCGCGCTGAACGGCTCGTCCATGAGCAGGATCGCCGGATCGATGGCGAGCGCGCGTGCGAGATTGACGCGCTGCTGCATGCCGCCCGACAGCTGATGGGGAAATTGCTCGCCGGCGGGACCGAGTCCCACGAGCTCGAGCAGCGCCTGGGCGCGCTCGCCTCGTTTGCGCCGCGGCACACCCTGCAGCTCGAGGCCGAACTCGACATTGGCCCGCGCCGATCGCCAGGGCAGCAGGTTTGCCTGTTGGAATACGAATCCGCGATCACGCCCGGTGCCGGCGACTGGCTTGCCGTCGACGCGTATCTGCCCGGCGTCCCGGCGGACGAGCCCCTGTACGATGCGCAACAGGGTGGTCTTGCCGCAACCGCTCTCCCCGATGAGCGACACGATCTCGCCCTCGTATACGTCGAAGCTCACCCGCCGAAGGACCGGCAACAGGTGGTCGTCGCTGTACTGGCCGCCCCGCACGCGGAACGTCTTCGACACGTTCTCGACCGCCAGCTTGACGTTTGTGGATACCATGGAGAGCGTTCCCGGCAGCAGGCCCTTGAGGTATCAGGGCAGGAGACGTCGTGTGGCGTCGTCAAACAGCTCGTCGACTTCGAGGCGGCGCGGAATGATCCGCTGCTCCAGCGCCCAGTCGACGGCGAGCTGGATCGCCTTCCGGTTGGCCTCGACTCCGAAGGGCGGAATAGTCTCCAGTGCTTCCGGCGGCGCGGCCTTCCGACTCTCGACGAGCATGCGGAATATCTCCTGGACGACATCGGGACGCTCACGCGAGACCTGCTCGTGCACGGCGAACATGTGGTTGATCGGGATCACCCCCGTCCGTTGGAACCACGCTTTCGCCGCCTGGTGCGGCTCCGGCACGAGCGAGCGCACGCGCGGGTCCTTCGGCATGTCCGCGCCCAGAATAGCCGCCGCAACGTCGCCGTCGAACATCATCTGCGCCAGCTTCTTGCTACCTTTTGGTGCGCGCTCGGTATTGGCGGGATCCGTGTACTCGGCCAGATGCGCATCATCGAACGTGACCCAAGTCACACGATCGAGATCGACGCCGTACTCATGTTTGAGCACGCCGCGAACCCAAAGTCCGGTGGTCTGCGCATATGAGCGCACCCCGACCCTTCGGCCTTCGATATCCTTGGGCTTCAGCTCTCCATGTTCGGCGTTGTATCCGATGCAATGGTGCTGGAACCGGCCAGAGATCGGCGCCGGAAGCAGGACGTAAGGTTTGCCATAGGCTTTTGCCTGCAGGAAAGTGATGATCGCGAGCTCGCCGGCATCAAACTGGTTGTCGCGGACCATCCCCTTGAACCCATCGTGGGCGACGGGCGGCCCGCAGAAATCGAGTGCGACGACGGAAGAGCTGGTCTTGCCCTGCTTGAGGGCCTTCGTGACTGGATAGTCGGCCAGATTGGTCCGCAGCTTCACAGCGCCGCTCAACGGGTATTGCATACGATTTCTCCTTTATCAAAACGGGTCAACCCAGCCGCATGGCGGCTTCGTGCTCAGCCATATCGGCTCATCCTGCCCCGGGCTCCGGGCCAATCGACAGAGACGCGCACCGCAATAGCAATTGCGGAAGACCCATCTCGAGCCGTATTCAGCCCATCATACGTACTGCGTCCGCCGCGAGGCTCATATCGGTTATTTGCTCGTACGGCAGAATCTTACGCTGAGCTCCCACATCAACGTTTAGACGCTGCATATATTCCACCCGTTCGGGTGAAATTCGCAAATCAAGCGTGTAGGGCTTGTTGTCCTGCACGAACTGCCATTGACCGGTAGCCTCCTCGGCGACGACGTCGAAGTTCGCGCCGCCCAGAGCCTTCCAGCGAGCCCGTATGAAGACCTCCTTCGAGGTCGGGTCCGACTGGACAAATCGGTAGGCCTTTCCATAAGCCGCCAGCACGCGCACGAGCAGGTCACGGTCGCCCGCGATGACGCGATCCATCGCGAAGGACGCTTGCCAAGTATACTCGGGTAGATCCTGCGCGAATCCCCCTCCTTCGAGCATATGAATCTTGTATTTTTCGAGCTGATTGAAAATGTCCGCCTGGGCGGGGCCGGCGTCGACCGTCTTGGCGACAATGGCCCGAAACACGTCGGCGCTGCTACCAATGTTGACGAAGCGGACGTTGGAAAGGTCGACGCCCTTCTTCTTCAGGAGGGCGATCATGACCTGATGAAGCTGCGCCCCCAACGCGCCGACACCGATCGTCTTTCCCGCCAGATCATGCACAGACTTGATTTCCGGCTTGGCGGAAAACACCGCCTGCTGGCCGGTAATGCTGGCGCCCGCGATGATCTTCATGCGGGCGCCTTTTTCAATGGCGGCGAGAGTCTGGTTGAAGCCGGCGAAGATGCAGATGTCGCTGTTTCCGCTCATCAGCGCGCCGATCAGCTTGGTTCCGTCGCCGACAGTCAGGACCTCGGGCGCGATACCGAGCTCCTCGAGATAACCCTGCGACCTCACCAGCTCCTGCATGGTGACGACTTGATTCCCTTGGGCCGATGCGATCCGCACGGGGCGAAGCGCTTTCTCTGCTTGCGACCACGCGGGTGCGGAAAAGAGCCCATGAGCGAGCATGAAGGCGCAGGCGCCCAGCATGGCGTTTCGGCGATCCTGATCAGCCCGTAACGTCATGGTGGCTCACCTCATCCGTCGGCCAGGACGGGGTAGATCGACTGCGCGGTGCGGGCGAAGATCCATTCTTGATCCTTGGACGGCACGGAGGCGAGAGCCTCGCGCGCGGTAGCAAGCAGCTTCGAAAGCGGTCCGGGCGACGCGGGGTAATTGGAACCCCAGGCGATGCGAGACGCGCCGAACTCGCCGACCAATTTCTTGAAAAACGACTCGGGCGTCGCCTTGCCCTCTCGAACGCTTGTAAAGGTGCGGGGCGTGACCTTCAGATAGATGTTGCCGTGGGGAACCAACGAAAAAAGCGGCTGGGCGGCCGCATAGGGCGGCCCGTCCGCGATCTCGGGCCGCGCCAGATGATCCAACAGGAGCTTGGCCTTGGGGAATTGTTTCAGAATGCCGATTGCCTTGGGAAATCCTGCGGCGGACATCTGCAGGCACACCGACATGCCTGTCTGTGCGGCATAGTCCCAAGCCGGGAACGTGGACGGCTCGTCGATCCAGCTCGCGTCGATGGCTTGCGTGCTGCCGCCGGTGAACAGCCGCAACCCCGCCATACCGCGCTCCCGCCAAAATTTGAGCTTTTCGACCGCATCGGGCGCGCGGATATCGACCGAGCAGACGCCGGTAAGCCGGTTCTTGTGCTTTGCGATGGAGTCCGCGAGATAGGAATTGTCGTGGCCGTAGCACGTCGAGGCCTGCACGATCGCGGATTTCTCGACGCCGGCCTCATCCATCGCGGCAATCATGTCTTCGATCGTGACAGGGCGTTCACGCGACCAGTCCGACTGCGCACCGAAAAGCGGCGCCCGCGGGTAGCCGACATCATCCCGCGAGATCACGTGCGGATGGATGTCGATTGTGCGCGTGCTCATTTCTAGGTTCTCCCGAGGTTTGATGCCGCGTGACGGTCGGCCGGTATCATTTTGGATCTACGAAAAGCTCTTCGATCGTCATCCGCCGTGGCGTCAGCTTCTGTTTGAAGGCGGTGTCCTCGAGCGCGCGGATCGTGGGCAGGTTGGCCTTGATGCCATAGGGCAGCGGGTCGTCGCCGACGATTTTTGACAGCGCGAGGTACTTGCGATCAGACGCCGTTTCGACCTTTCCGGATCGCAGCTTCGAGAGCCACTCCTCCTTGGCGGCTTGGAAGGCGGCGGTTATGGAGCCGGCAACCCACGGGTGCTCCTTCAGCACTGATTCCTTCACGACGATGGTTCCGTGCATCGGATAGATTCCCGTGCGCCGGTACCAGTCCGCCTCCAACGGCTCCGGATCGGGAAACAGATCCGGGTAGTTCGAGGCGGGCACCGGGGTCTTTTCCCACCCGGCCACAGGCGGGCCGGCGCGGCCGATGCCGGCGTTCGCGTCGAAGCCGGCCTGCAGCTCACCTGCCGCCATCATGTCGGCGAGAGAGCGGCCCTCCGCGGCGTGAATCACGTTGCTCGGGAGCTTGAGCTCGAGCACGTGCTCCTCGTCATCCACCACCCACGTGACCTTGGAGGAGTCGAGGCCGTACTCGTCGATGAGAATCCCGCGCGTCCACACGCCGGTGGTGACCGAATAGGCTCGCACGCCCACCTTCTTGCCTTCCAGGTCTTTGGGCTTGGCGATCCCGGCGTCCGGTCGGACCAGCAGCCCGGAGTGATGGAAGCGGCGCGTGACAAAGATGGGCAGCGCCACGAATGGAGCATTGTAGGCTCGAGCGATGATGTAGGTGGTCGGCGCGAGCTCGCAAACATCGAACTCGACTTGCCGCACCATGCGTCGAAACGCCGCGATCTGCGGTTTCACGTCGGCGAACTGCGGCTCGATACCCTCAAAGCGGATCGCGCCGCTTTTCAGCGCCGCCGTGTGCGGATAATCGGCAATGGCGAATGTCAGGCGTAGAGCGGCTGCGGCCACGTTTTCCTCCCGGCGGTCGGCTCCCTCGGCAATCCCGTCACGTGGACACGCTCCACCTGCGGTGTGCCATGCTCACCTCGACGGCGACCACTTCGCCGCCGTCATTCGAGGCTTGCATCTTGTTGCCCGAGTTTCGCCCGTGATGGCAACTCATCTCAAATTACATCGGTGAAAGTGGCCATAAGTTATATGGTTTGCAGGCGAACTCCACCCCGGCTCGCTATCGGGGAAGGAGGCTGGATTGCGCTGTGGTGACGCTGCGAAAATCCAGAGCAGAAGCTGGAGTTTTGATGACCCTCGCCGCGACCGGTCATTGGGCGCTCCCATTAGACCGATGCTCGCCACATCGCAGAAGAGGACAGTGAGGGCGACGAAAAGTGATTGAGAGCCACGCTGATGCGCGCTACAGTTTCGGCAAATTCAAGAAGAAACATTTCGGACCCTCAGGGTCTTGGGAGGCCCAAGTGTGTGAGTTGCCCAATTTGAGGCATCTGCGTGTATTTCAGGCCGTGGCACGGCTTGGGAGCATAAGCGGCGCGTCCCGGGAGGCGCGTGTTTCGCAACCCGCTGTCACGCAGGGTATCGCCAAGCTCGAGGCGATGCTCGACGTCGTGCTGTTCGAGCGCCGCCAGTCCGGCTGCTACCTGACGGAGTATGGTCGAGCCTATCTTGCTCGCACCGATCGAATGTTCGCCGAAATGGAGGGAGGCCTCGTTGCGCCGCGTGTCGGCCCGCCGTTTGCCGACGACAAGTCGCTGAAATCAATCCTCGCCAAAACCACCGCTACCCACGTGCGTGCGCTCATGGCTGTCGCCGAGCATCGCTCGATCGAGACTGCCGCGCTCAAGCTCGGCATCTCGGCCTCTTCATTGACCCGCGCCGCTCGTGATCTCGAGGGTGTGCTGAGGCGCACGCTGTTCCATCCCGGCCTGCAAGGTCTGACGCCGACCAAGCCCGCGACCGAGCTTGCGCGCCGCTTCGGTCTGGCTTGCCGCGAGCTCACCTATGCCACCGAGGAGATTGCGACCCTCAAAGGTATGAGCACCTCCCGTGTGGTCATTGGTACACTGCCGCTATTCCCGGTCGACCTGATCGCACGCAGCGTCGACGACGTACTGCGCATATACCCGGGCACGCGGGTGCTCGTCGTGGAGGGGGCCTATCTCTCGCTGCTCGACGACTTGCGCGCGGGCAAGATCGATTTCCTCGTCAGTGTGCTACGTCGGCCGAATTGGGCCGAGGACGTCGATGAGGAGCCGCTGTTCCGCGATCCTTATGCCATCGTGGCCCGGCGCGGGCATCCTTTGTCGCGCTGCCGAAATATCACGCTGCAGGATTTGGCGCGCTTCGAGTGGGTGCTTCCCGAACTCGGAACACCCCGTCGAATGGCATTCGAGCACATGTTTGCGGGCTTCAGCCCCAAGCCGAAGACGAGCATCGAGACGCGCTCCATCGAATTTCAGCGGGGAATGCTTTCGACCAGCGACCGCGTCAGCATCGTCACCCGACAGGAGACCATGCTCGAGGAGCGGATTGGTGCGCTCGCAGCCCTCCCCTTTGCCCCGCCGGTAAGCCGCAATGCAGACGGCATAGCGACGCGCGCGAACTGGAGGCCCACCATCGTGCAGCTTGCATTTCTCGATCTCTTGCGTCGCAATTCAAGGGACATCCTCTCGATTCCACAGAGCGCCGTCCCGTCATCTGACCAGCGCGGCCAGGTAACGCCACGCTGGCCTGCCCTGCCCGTGACCGGGCCCGCCAAGCGCCGTGAACGCGCCCTCGTCGGCGCGATGCCGCGGTCGTAATCTCGACCAGGAAGCTGATTGGAAGCATCGCCCGGGGCCGCTCAACCAGCCTGGCCTGCTTCATTCAATTCGACGGGGCAGCGCAGGGTGTGCGGCTAGCGGTACCGGTTGCACCAATCGATCACGATCTGGTTGAAGCGGTCGGCATCTTCCACATTCGGGAGGTGCCGCGCTCCCTCGATCGCCAGGAACTCGCCGCGCTGGACCGTCGCCGCGATCATGCGGTTCTCTTCCGGATCGGCCCCGGGATCGTCCGACCCGCACAGCACAAGAGTCGGCGCCGAGACCTC
>Ga0209068_10000419_pt1 | contig 23287 bp, 27 predicted proteins | sample ColStrG_CSR_2012_FD_187200 | JGI IMG/M metagenome (GOLD analysis project Ga0209068, IMG submission 187200) | Freshwater sediment microbial communities in response to fracking from Pennsylvania, USA - Cold Stream Run_MetaG_CSR_2012 (SPAdes)... | ecosystem: Environmental > Aquatic > Freshwater >...
CCGGGTTTTTTTCTTTGATGGACGTGAGCACGGATTTATAATCAGGGTCACCCTGGCTGACCACTCCATAATAAACAACGGGAACCTTTCCGCCTAATGCCTCTTTAAAAATATCCGCCAGCCCCTTACCGTACGCGGTATTGTCATGAATGATCGCCACCTGCTTCGGGTGAAGCGATTTGAGCACGAAGGCAGCGGCTACTTTGCCCTGCTGGGCATCGGTCCCGCAGACGCGAAAGACCCGTTTGAACCCCTGAAGCGTCAGTTGGGGGTTCGTGGTAGCCGGCGAGATCATTACCCTATTTGCCTCGTTATAGTATTTCGACGCCGGGATGGAGCAACTCGAGTTCCAATGTCCGACGACGGCGTCCACCTTCTGGTTAATAAACTTGTTCGCAATGGAGACGGCCTGTTTCGGGTCTGCGGCGTCGTCGCCCGTGACAACCTCTATTTTCTTGCCGAGCACACCGCCTTTTGCGTTCCATTCCGATACGGCGAGTTCAACCCCGTTCTTGAGGTCCAACCCCATTTTGCTCTCGCTGCCCGTCATCGGTCCGGCAGCGCCGATCCTGATCACGGCATCGTCCTGACGCGCGCAGCCGAATATGACGACAAAGAGAACTGCAACGAATGGGATGATTTTCTTCATGAATTACCTCCTGGCTTCTGAATTTCTGTTTCTGCGTCCTGGATAATCCGAAGCATCTCGTGAGTCGCCTGTTTTATATCAGGAGCGGAAAGCAGTGCTGATATTATGGCTGCTCCCGCCGCACCCGTACGCATGACCTCCTGGATATTCGCGTGATTGATGCCGCCGATCGCGATAACGGGAATCGAGACGGACTTTGTTATCATCGAGAGGCGTAGGACGCCCTGGACTACGCCGGCATCCTTCGTTGCAGTTGGAAATATCGGCCCGAACCCTACATAGTCCGCGCCCGCGGCTTCCGCTGCCTTGGCCTGCTCAATGCTGTGCGTTGAAATGCCGATTATTTTTTTATCGCCGAGCAGTTTTCGCGCGTCGCGTATCGGGAGATCGTCCTGTCCCAGATGGACGCCGTCCGCATCAACGGCAGCGGCGATATCGGCATGGTCATTTACGATGAAACATGCCCCGGCCTGATGTGCCGTTCGAACGAGTTGCAGCGCTGTTTCATAAATCTTTTTCCGCGATTCGTTCTTGCTCCGGTACTGAATAAAGGTGACGCCCGCGTCCAGTGCCTGCCTCAGGGCCGGCTCCGGACCACCGGGCAGCAGGCGTGGATCGATGATCAGACAGAGCCCGCGGATATTATTTGGCCAGGAAAAAATATCGCTCCATGAACTTCGTCGAAATGTCGCCCTTCTGGAAATCCGGGTCATTCAGGATCTTCTTGTGCATGGGGATCGTGGTCTTTACGCCTTCGATGATGAACTCATCCAGCGCGCGAAGCATCCTGGTAATGGCATCCTCCCGCGTATCGGCATGCACGATCAGCTTTGCGATCATCGAATCGTAGTAGGGCGGGATCACGTATTGATTGTACGCGGCCGTATCGACCCTGACTCCCGGGCCGCCCGGCGGGTTGAACGCCGTAATAGTGCCGGGGCATGGAGTAAACTTGTCCGGGCACTCGGCGTTGATCCTGCACTCGATACTGTGTCCGTTCATCCTGATCTGCTCCTGGGTAAAGGAGAGCGGCAGCCCGGCGGCTATGCGAATTTGCTCTTTCACAAGGTCCACTCCCGTCACCATCTCCGTAACGGGATGCTCAACCTGGATCCTCGTATTCATCTCCATGAAGTAGAATTTCTTATTTTCGTCCATGAGGAACTCTATGGTGCCCGCGTTGCGGTACCTCACGCTTTTCGCCACGGCAAGGGCCATCGCGCCCATCTGTTGCCGAAGGGCTTCATCCACGATCACCGAGGGAGACTCTTCGATAAGTTTTTGGTGCCTGCGCTGGATCGAGCACTCGCGTTCTCCGAGGTGGACCGCATTTCCTTTTTCATCCGCTATGAGCTGTATCTCGATGTGCCGGGGCTGCAGTATGTACTTTTCAATGTAGACATCGGCATTACCGAACGCCGCAAGGGCCTCGGCCTGGGCCATGACAAAGGCATTGGCGAACTCCGATTCGTCCATCACCACACGCATGCCCTTGCCACCGCCGCCGGCAGCCGCCTTGACGATCACGGGAAAACCGAGTTTCCGGCCTATTTCCAGGGCGCTGCTCTCTTCGGTCACCACGCCGTCACTGCCCGGCAGCACGGGTACGCCGGCCTTTTGCGCCATCTCACGGGCCTTGGCCTTGTCGCCCATGAGCCTGATGCTTTCCGGGCTCGGCCCGATGAACCGTATCCCCGTGGAACTACAGATCTCGGCAAAGCTGGAATTTTCCGCCAGAAAACCATACCCGGGATGGATGGCCTCGGCATCGGTGATCTCCGCCGCGCTGATGATGCTCGGCACATTCAGATAGCTGTCGGCGCTCTTCGCGGGCCCGATGCAGACGCTCTCGTCGGCAAATCGCACGTGGAGCGAGTCGGCGTCCGCGGTGGAATGCACCGCAACGGTCTTGATACCCATCTCCTTGCAGGCCCGAATGACGCGAAGCGCTATCTCACCGCGGTTGGCGATTAATATTTTTTTAAACACTCAAACACCTCTTGCGCCAGGATTTCAAATTTAAAATCTCACATTGAGCATTGCGGAATTACACAGGTTCGATCACGAAAAGCGATTGGCCATACTCTACGGGTTGGCCGTTCTCCAAAAGAATCTGGACGATTTTTCCCGCTGCCTCGGACTCGATCTCGTTCATCAGCTTCATCGCCTCGATAATACAGAGCACCTGTCCCTTTTTCACCACGGAACCGATCTCCACGTACGACGGTTTCTCCGGAGCGCTCGCACGGTAGAAGGTGCCGACAATCGGCGAGGTCACCTTGATCTGGTTTGTCTTTACGGGTTCCGCGGCCTTTTCAGCAGCAGGCGCAGGGATGGCCGCTATTGCCGGGGCCGTAATATGTGCGGGCGGATACTCCATACGCGGCATGGCGGGATGGAACGTAACGTCTCCGCCTTTTCTCATTCTTACCTTCACGCCGGAACGCTCGATCTCCAGTTCCGAGATATCGGTGTCCTTCAGCATCTCTATCAGTTCCTTGATCTCTTTTAAGTTCATGCTCACTCCTTTTTTCGCGGTGCTTGATTGGCGTCGAACGGGACTCATTTCTTGACCCGCTCGATGAAGGTCCCGGTGCGCGTGTCGACCTTGACCACGTCGCCTTCATTCAGATAAAACGGCACTTTTACCACGGCGCCGCTCTCTAGGGTGGCGGGCTTGGACCCGCCCGAGGCCGTATCACCCCGAACACCCGGGTCGGTCGTGGCGATCGCAAGCTCAACGAACATCGGCAGATCAATATTAATGGGTTGTCCTTTGTAATAGAGGACCTTTATTTCCATGTTCTCTTTGAGGTAATTGATGCTGTCGCCGAGCTGTTTTTCGTTCATCGACACCTGCTCGTAGCTGCTGGTATCCATGAACACGCGGTCCTTGTCCGCGGCGTAGAGATATTGCATGGTTTTTTCTTCCAACTCGGGCACGTCCACTTTTTCACCCGACCGGTAGGTACGATCTATGACGTTTCCCGATTTCAGGCTTTTCATCTTGGTCCGCACGAACGCTCCGCCTTTGCCGGGTTTCACATGCTGAAACTCAACAATCACAAAGGGCTCGCCATCAATTTCCAACTTCAATCCGTTTCTGAACTCTGCTGTAGATACCGCCACGTTCTTGCTACCTCCCTTTCATCATTCCCTCATAATAGTGTTGACTCTTTAAACTCTTTGGACGCCATGAACTCTAGAGACTCTTAAGACTCTATGCACTCTATAAACTCTTAAGACTCTCCAACTCTCTGGGCAGCGTGGTCAGGACCTTCACCCCGCTTTCCGTAACAAGCACCATGTCCTCTATCCGAACGCCGCCCCAACCGGGGATGTACACGCCCGGCTCGACGGTAAAAACCATGTCCAATTCCACCCGGTCCTTTGACAAGGGAGAAAGTGACGGCCCTTCATGCACCATGAGCCCGATGCCGTGACCCGTTCCATGGCCGAAGTGTTCCCCGTGGCCTGCTTGCCGAATAATATCGCGCGCCGTATCGTCAACGGATTTGCAGCTGACGCCGGGGCGGATGTAATTGATCGCCGCGGCCTGTGCCTTCAGGACCAGTTCATGGATCTCTTGCTGCCGGGATGACGTCCTGCCCACGCAGATCGTCCTCGTGATATCGCTGTAGTACCCGTTCGCCTCGGCGCCGAAATCAAACGTGACGAGATCGCCCTTCTTGATGCGCCGGTTCGTGACCGAGGCATGCGGCATGGCGCCGTTTCCGCCTGACGCTACGATGGTATCAAAGGCTGCCTTGCGCGCGCCGTGCTCCCTCATCAGGTGTTCGAGCTTTAATCCGAGGTCCCGTTCACGGGCGCCCGGCGTGATATACCTTTTCAGTTCCCGGAACGATGATTCCGCGCGCTTCACGGCGAGACGGATACTCGCAAGTTCATGCCCGTCTTTATTCCGCCTGAGCAGTCCGACGATATCCGCGTGTCCCGTGAGCGCGAGCCCCTGCTTCTTGAGCTTCTTCATCTCCTGCACGGTGAGCGCGGATTCATCGAACCAGAGCCTGTCCGTTTCCCGATGCACCAGGGCATCCGAAAGCGCCGTACAAAAGTCTTTCTTTTGAATCAGGATCGTGACGCCCTTGGTTTCAAGACGGGCCTGAAGCTTGTAGCGAAAATCCGTGATCAGGCACGGCCTCCCGGCTGCAACGAGGAGCGAGCCGGCTGACCCGGTGAACCCGGTAAGATAACGGACATCCTCACGCCGGTTTACGAGAAATGCATGGATGCCCGCTTGTTCCATCAGGCGCCTGAGCCGGGCTATCCGTATTCTTTCCGGCCTCTGGGTCACTTCCGCTTCCCAGCCTCTTTGGCGATTCCAACAGCCGCCCTGAGCGCCAAGAGGTAGCTGTCCGGACCGAAACCGGTAATCTGTCCTGCGGCCACACCGGATATGAACGAATGTTTGCGGAATTCCTCCCGCTTGTAAATATTGGATATGTGCGTCTCGACCGTCGGGATGCCCGTTGAAGATATTGCATCGCGGAGCGCAACGCTGGTGTGCGTGTACGCGCCCGGGTTGATCACGATGGACTGATACACGCCCATTGCATCCTGGATCTTCTGGACCAATTCGCCTTCGTGGTTCGACTGGAAAAAAGCTACCTCCACGCCGAGTTCCGCGCCAAGCGCTGAGAGCCGTTTATTGATATCGTCGAGCGTGAAGGTTCCGTAAATATCCGGCTCGCGTTTCCCGAGAAGGTTCAGGTTCGGTCCATGAATCACCAAAATCTTCATGTTACCCCCATACAAAACAAAAAACTGCCTGAGGCAGTTTCAGTTACAAACAAAAAAAAGACAGGATAGCCGGCTCAAAACTCTTTGAGAAGTTTGGGCGCCGACATCCGGAGAAGAAATCTCCCCTTACCGAAGTTTCCTTCGGGCTTCACGACCAGAACTAAAAAGTACTCGTCATTCAGCCTGCGAAGCATAATCATCGCTTTGTCTGTAATAACCGTTACTTCTTTGGTGGAACCCATCTGCGACGCCTGGGAACCCTTTTCGATCTCTTTGAGGAGTGCTGAATACTCAACGGTCATGGACTGGAGGTCCAGCTCGTTGCTCACGGTGAACTCCTCAACCGGGATCCCGTCAAGACCCACGACCATCGCGCCAAGCGCCCCTTCCGTACCATTGACCACCTCTTTCATGATGTCGGAAAAGGACATTTAGGACTCCTTTTTTATGTTCTTGAGCCAGGATTCGAGCCGGTCAATCGTTTCTTTTCTGCTTGCCTTCGGCGACTTAGGCGCGGCATGTATCTTTTGCGCTGTTGCCCCTACGGGCTCCGCTTGGGGTTCCGCTTGCGGCGGCACATACTCCCGTGGTTCAAAATCCGTGAATGCCGGTTTTGCGCGTGTGGTCTCCTGGACCGGCAGCGGCATCTCCTTGGCTATTCCCCCCTGCTGCCGTTCTTCCGCGACCGCCGCAGACGTGTATTCCTCGGGCTCCGCAAAAAGATCAACGGGCTTTTTCTCCTCGACCCCTTCTTTCTGCGCCCTATATACTTGCGGATCCGCAAAGATATCCGCTTCTGCTTTTTTCTCCTCTGCCGGGGCGGAAGCGGCTGCCATGGCCTTCACCCGTTCCAGTTTGTCTTGTAAGCCTTTGCTGTTGGGATTATCGGCGAGCATCTGCTCGTATATGTCGATTGCCTTTTCAAAGAAGCCTTGCGCAATATAGAGCTCTGCGAGAGTATCCGTCCTGAAGTCGTCGGTTTTGTCCGAGGCCTCTTCAGAAACCTCCACCGGAGGCATTGCGACCGGCTCTTCTTCAACAAGCTCTGCCTCTACAATCTCTGGTTCAAGGATCTCCGCACTGATCGGTTCTTCAGAAGCAACCGGTTGCAGAGTTTCTGCCATTGTCTCATGCAATACGTCCGGTTCAGGAAACGTCTGATCGCCCTTGGGCTGGTCGATTGGGCCCTGGTCCGTCGATGCAAACAGCGTCTCCTGGGGTTCTTCCTTCAACGGCTCCGGCGTATGCGCTGGTGATTGCTCCGTCAGAAAATCCAGCCCGTCTGCGTGCGGCTCCTTCACCGGGGGCTCGTTATTCAGCGGTTCAACAAAAAGGACTTCTTCCGGCTCCTCGGTTTCCACAATTGCCTGGGGAGCGGGAACGGGCGCGACCTCAGAAATTTTTGTCGCTTTTGTTTTTTCCGGCTGGGGAGCGCGTACAACCGGCGCTGCAACAGGCGCGCTAAGCGGTGCCGCCTGCGGTTGCTGCTTTGCTTCTTGTGGCGCAGGCATTTCAGGGGACGGCTGAGGTTGTGGGTGATGGACTCTCGAGCTGACATCACGACCCGCCTCTAGATCGGAAATCAGCGAAGCAATCTCTTCATCGCGCGAGTTGAGAGAAAGCGCCGATTTATAGTGTTTGAGCGCCTCGCTTGGTTTGTTCTGAAGGATGTAGAGGTCACCCAGTTTCCTCTGTGCCAGAAGATTGTCCGGGATGGCTTTTACGACCTCTTCTAATTCCTGTTGAGAACCCGCCAAATCTCCTTTTTCGAGCAAAAGCCTGCCTAAAAACGACCGTGCCGTTATATATCCCGGATTATTTTTGAGGCCCTCCGTGAGAACATAGACAGCCATCTCTATATCCCCGGTCTTTTTGTACTCTTCAGCCAATGGTACAAAGAGTTTTGACTTGGGATCTTTAGAAATACGCTCCGTCAACTTTACTATTTCGGAGGGTTCTTTATCCATAGAGAATTTGCTTTTCTTATCAGATCGATACAAAAAAATTTTACCAAAAACAGGGGTATAAAGTCAAGGTAATACTTCCCCTGGTCATAAATGATTTCCGGGAAATTTCCTGTTCAATACACTCCGTTATCGCGAAAAGAGTGACACGGTATCACAGCAACTAGCTGTCAATAAGGCGGGAAGCAAGGAAGTGTAAAGTTTATCTGAGAATCAGCAACAACGTCGCCTGCCCTCATGGCAACGCGCATTCAGGCGGGCAAGTCTGCGCAGACCTGTGCGCCGCGTTGTAAGGCGTTCACATTGAGAGACATGAGCGACTGGTGCCGCGCAGGCAAAGCCTGCTTCAGCGCGGCTATCACGGATTCAAGCGCAACCACGCCGGTCTTTTTGATATATGCGCCGAGCATCACCATGTTCGATATTCGGACATCGCCAAGGTCGCCGGCAATATCGTTTGCGTTGATTTCGATCCTGATGAGGTCCGACCTGCTCGGTGGTTCGTGCACCAGCGAGGTATTCAGATACAGTTGGCCGCCTGATTGGATCCTTTTTTCAAATTTTTTGAACGACGCGTCGTTCAATATCAACATGGAAGAGGGGTTCTGCACGACCGGAGAACCGATTTCGTCGCTCGAAATAATGACCGTGCAGTTAGCGGTCCCTCCCCGGATCTCCGCGCCATAGGACGGAAACCACGTCACATGCCTGCCTTCGATCATGCCGGCATAGGCAAGGAGTTTGCCCGCGAGCAGCACGCCCTGTCCTCCGAACCCCGCTATCATCACGTCCTGGTACATGCTAACTCCTGACTCCTGACTTCTGACTGCTGTCCTTATACACACCCAGCGGATAATACTTCATCATATGGTCCCGCACCCAGTCAACGGCCTGTATGGGCGTCATGCGCCAGTCCGTGGGGCACAGAGAGAGAGCCTCTACGAAGGAAAAGCCTTTTCCGTCGATCTGATTCTGAAACGCCTTACGAATCGCCTTTTTTGCAGAGAGGACGTTCTTTGGACTGTCTACTGAAACGCGCTCGATATACACGGGTCCGTCGAGCGTGGCGAGCATTTCGCACACCCGGATAGGATTGCCTGCTTCCTTCACGTTCCTGCCCGATGGCGTGGTTGTCGTCTTCTGGCCCGGCAGCGTGGTCGGGGCCATCTGGCCGCCGGTCATGCCGTAGTTCCCGTTGTTCACAAAAATGACGGTAATATTTTCTCCGCGCGCCGCGGCGTGGATGATTTCGGCCGTGCCGATGGCCGCGAGGTCGCCGTCGCCTTGGTAGCTGAAAACGACGCACTCCGGCCGCGACCGTTTCATGCCCGTGGCGATCGCCGGCGGCCTGCCGTGCGGCACCTCGATCATGTCGATATCGAAATAGTCATAGGCAAAGACTGCGCACCCGACTGGCGCGATGCCGATCGTCCGCTCGCGCACACCGAGGGAGTCGATGGTCTGCGCAATGATCCGGTGGAGGACCCCGTGGCTGCAACCCGGACAATAGCGTAATGGTTTATCTTTAAGACAGGTGGGCTTTGAAAAAACTTTTTCCATGTTCCCCCGGGATGAAAGAAAATTCGCTTGACAACCAACCCCTCACTCTGTTATTTTAACGTCCTGCCGCATACCCTTTACAACATGCCGAGGTAGCTCAGTTGGTAGAGCAGAGGCCTGAAAAGCCTCGTGTCCGCAGTTCAATTCTGCGCCTCGGCACCATTTTCATTCCACTTCTTTTTCAGCCACGAATTTTCACGAATTGACACGAATTAACAACACCAATCTCTAACATTTTAAAATTTTGATTTTGGCTTTTTCGTGCAAATTCGTGTTAATTCGCGGCAAAAGCTTTTTCTATTCTTTGTCAAACAACCCCAATTGCTGCATCTTCTCGCCCGGGAACGGGACCGGATACTCGCCGTCGAAGCAGGCAGCGCAGAAGTTCATGCGAAGCGGCACTACCTTCTGAAGTCCCTCCATGCTGATGTATCCAAGCGTGTCGGCGGTTATATGCTTTCTGATCTCTTCGACACTGTGCGATGCGCCGATGAGCTCCTGCCGTGTGGGAGTATCGATGCCGTAATAACAGGGATACGAGGTGGGCGGCGAACTGATGCGCATGTGGACCTCTGCCGCGCCCGCGTTTCTGATCATTTTGATGATTTTCTTGCTCGTGGTGCCGCGCACGATCGAGTCGTCTACCACAATGACCCGCTTGCCCTTGAGAGCGTCTCTGACCGGATTGAGCTTGATCTTGACCCCGAAGTGCCTGATGCTCTGGCGCGGTTCGATAAAGGTGCGGCCCACGTAGTGGTTTCTAATGAGGCCCGTATCGAAGGGAAGCCCCGCCTCCTCGGCATATCCCAGCGCCGCGGGCACGCCCGAATCGGGCACGGGAATCACGACGTCGGCCTCGACGCCGGTCTCGCGCGCGAGCTGCCTGCCGAATTCCTTCCGGATCGAATACACGTTCTGGCCGAAGACCATGCTGTCGGGACGGGCAAAGTAGATGAACTCGAAAACACAATGAGACGGCTGCGCCGGTTTGAATGGAAATGAGGACTGAACGCCCTTGCTGTTGATTACGACCATCTCACCCGGCGCGATATCTCGAATATACTCCGCTTCTATCAGGTCGAACGCGCAAGTCTCGGATGCGACCACGTAGGCGCCGTCGAGTTTTGCGAGCGAAAACGGCCTGAAGCCGTGCGGGTCCCGGACCGCTATCATTTCGTCCTCGGTGATTAGGAGCAGGCTATAGGAGCCCTGAACGTGCCCAAGCGCATCGATGATGCGTTCATGGAGGGTGGCCATGCGCGACTGGGCGATAAGGTGGATAATCACTTCGCTGTCCATGGTCGACTGGAAGATGGAGCCGTAGGCCTCAAGTTCGTCTTTCAGTATGCCGGCATTCACCAGATTGCCGTTGTGGGCAATAGCGAGGCTCCCGAGCGCAAAATTTACGAGGATGGGCTGGATGTTGATGGCGGTACTCTCGCCTGTCGTTGAGTACCGGTTGTGTCCGATGGCCGCATAGCCGGGAAGCTTCTTGATGCGCTCTTCATCGAAGATGTCCGCAACGAGCCCCATGGACTTTTCACCATACAGCCGTTTGCCGTCCGTTGACACGATCCCCGCGGATTCCTGGCCGCGGTGCTGGAGAGAATAGAGCCCCAGGTAGGTCAGGTTCGCCGCGTCGGGATGACCGAAGATCCCGAATACGCCGCACTCTTCATGAAACTTGTCGAACATAACTGCCACGTCCTTTTTACCACTAAGACACCAAAGCACTAAGATAACGATTTAGTCTTTCTTCGTGACTTCGTGCCTTCGTGGTGATTATTTGTTCTTTTTGTTAAACACCCTCTTAAAAATATAATCAACCTTCTTGAGCGTGTGCGAGAGGTCGAAGCATTCATCAATTTCTTTATCGCTCAGGGAGGCGCGGATGTCCCTATCATTTTTCAGACGCTGCTTGAAATCCCCGCCCTGTTTCCATACCTCCATGGCGTTTCGCTGCACGAACGAGTACGCGGTCTCGCGTTGAATCCCCTTTTTCACCAAGGCCAGCATCACGGTCTCGGAGTGGAACAAGCCTTTGGAGATTTCCATGTTACGCTGCATGTTCTTTGGATACACGAACAGGCGATCGATCAGGCTGTTGAACCGCATAAGCATGTAATCCATGAGAATGGTGCTGTCAGGGATGATGATCCTCTCGACCGACGAATGACTGATGTCCCGTTCATGCCACAACGCGACGTTCTCCATGGCGGCGATCGAGTTTGACCGAATTACCCGGGCGAGGCCGGAAAGGTTCTCAGCCGATATGGGGTTCCGTTTGTGGGGCATGGCCGAAGAACCCTTCTGTCCTTCGGAAAAATATTCCTCAGCCTCGAGCACTTCGGTCCGCTGAAGGTGACGAAGTTCCACGGAAAACTTTTCTATGGACGACGCGATCAGCGCGAGCGTCGAGAGAAACTCCGCGTGCCGGTCGCGCTGCACCACCTGGGTCGCCACTGGCTCCGGTTTGAGCCCGAGCTTGCGGCATACATAGGTTTCCACAAAAGGGTCAATGTTCGCAAACGTGCCTACCGCGCCCGAGACCTTGCCGACGCTGATCACTTCCTTTGCCCGTAGCATGCGGTCGAGTGCGCGGTTCATCTCTTCGTACCAGAGCGCCATTTTCAGGCCGAACGTGACCGGCTCGGCATGGACCCCGTGCGAACGGCCGATCATGACCGTGTTCTTATGCTGCATGGCCTTTTTTCGGAGTGTTTTAAGAACGATACGAATATCGTTGATTATGATATCCGATGCCTTGCGCATCTGCACGGCAAGCGAAGTGTCGAGCACATCCGAGGACGTGAGTCCTAAATGGATAAAGCGGGAATCAGGCCCGACCTTTTCGCCGACGGCGGTGAGGAACGCGATGACATCATGTTTCACGATCTTTTCAAGCGCGTCGATCCGCTTTACGGTGAAGCCGGCCTTTTTTTTGATATTCGCAAGCGCCTTGGGAGGGATCAAACCGAGTTCGGCATTTGCCTCGCAGGCAAGGATCTCAACGTCGAGCCATGCGCGGTATCTCGTATCCGGTTCCCAGAGGCCGGCCATTTCCTGCCTGCTGTAGCGTGGAATCATCTGCTTCTCCTGTGTTTGCTAGTAACTCACCAAGCGGGAGATTTTTTCGTATGTGGCCGCATCCGGAGTGAGCAAGGAGACATCGAAGCTGCGCCCTCCGGCGCCGTGCGACAACCCTTCGCTCAGAGCGGAAACGCTGCTCTCAAAGGGCGCATCGGACACGTGGAAAAATTCTATCGCGGCCTTCGCAACACCCGCGCCGAGTACGCTCGCGGCCGCGGTGCTGGCCGCACTGCGCGCGGCCGAGGACGTAAACGTTGCTTTCGGACCGAGGCCGATCATAAAGATCTTCTGTGTCGGCAGTTTCCCCTGAGAGGTAAGCAGAGCGACATCTCCGAGTCCACCCCGCAATTTTTTATTGATAATAAGGCTGGAAAGGGAACCGCAGAGCAGCCAGTCAAGTTCCCCGGCAAGGCCTTTCAGCGGCCGAACATCCTCAAAAAACCCGACAATGAGCGCCCCGGTCTCAAGTTTCTTTATGTCCTGCAGCAGTACCGTTAACGTCAAGTCCGGCGCCCCTTTTTGCTATTCTTCAATTTTTCCTTCGTCAAGCTTCCCCGTCATCCTGGCCACGCTGTCAAGGATGCCGTTTACGAATGCCCCTGAATCGTCCGTGCCGTACTTTTTGGCGATTTCGATGGCCTCGTTAATGGTTACACTGGTGGGAATATCCATCCGGTAGAGAATCTCGTAGACCGCCATCCTGAGAACATTCCGGTCTACTGCGGCCATGCGTTCGAGGCTCCAGTTCCTCGCGCATTGATGGACCAGCTTATCGATCTCAACAAGGTGTTTGTAAGTCCCCTTTACGATCTCTTCCGCAAAGGCCTTAACCTCATCGTCCGGCTGGTATTCCGCCCAAAAACGCTTCAGAATTACAGCCGATGGCTTGTCTTTTCTGATATCAAGCTGAAATAAGATCTGGAGCGCATGCTCCCTGGCCTTGCGTCTCTTCATGCCTGTTCGTCTGACCGTCGTCTGCGTGTATACATTCGCCGTTATCCCAACTGTCTCATGACATTCGCCATCTCGATGGCGGAAAGGGCGGCATCCCAGCCTTTGTTGCCGCTCTTGGTGCCTGCCCGCTCGATGGCCTGTTCAATGGTGTCGGTGGTAAGCACGCCGAAAATGACCGGAAGACCGGACTCCAGGGAAACCGAGGCAGCGCCCTTGCTCACTTCGGCGCTGACGTACTCAAAGTGCGGGGTAGCGCCGCGAATCACGGCGCCGAGACAGATGACCGCATCGTATTTTTTCGACTGTGCAAGCATTTTGGCGGCAAGCGGAATTTCATATGCCCCCGGCACCTTCACAACCTCGATATCGTTGTCCGCGGCGCCATGCCGCTGGAGAGCGTCGAGCGCGCCGTCCAGGAGCCTGCTCGTAATGAAATCGTTAAACCGCGCGGCAACGATCCCGAACTTGAGTCCCTTGGCCGTCATGTCTCCCTGGATTGTCTTTGGCATCGTGTCCTCCTGATTAATCAAATATCAAATCACAAAACTCAAATAATATCCAAATTCAAAATATCAATTTCCGAAACGTTTGCAATTTGCTCCTTGGTGCTTGTAAAATTATTTGTGATTTGGTGCTTGTTATTTGGTGCTTTCCCTGCCTACACTTTCTCCAACAAATGTCCGAGCTTGCTCTTCTTCACCTTAAGGTAGTGGACGTTTTTTGCGTGAGGATGCGTCTCGATGGAAACACGCGCCACCACGGTCAAGCCGTAGCCTTCGAGGCCCACGATCTTCTTAGGGTTGTTCGTGAGGAGGCGTATCTTTCTGACGCCGATATCACGAAGAATCTGGGCGCCCACGCCGTAGTCCCTCAGGTCCGCCTTGAATCCGAGTTCCAGGTTCGCCTCGACCGTGTCCTTGCCCTTGTCCTGAAGTTCATAGGCCTTGAGTTTTCCTTCGAGGCCGATGCCGCGTCCCTCCTGGCGCATGTACAGGATCACGCCCTTGCCCTCTTCCTCGATCATCTTCATGGCGTTTTGGAGCTGCTCGCCGCAGTCGCAGCGCAGCGAGCCGAATACGTCGCCGGTAAGACACTCCGAGTGGACCCGGACGAGCACCTCGTCCTCGGGTTTGATCTCGCCCTTTACCAGGGCGATGTGGTTCATGCAGTCGATATCGTTCGCGTAGAGGATGGCCGTGAAATCGCTCCCATAGCGGGTCGGCAGTTTCGGGGACGCCACCCTGCGAACGAGTGATTCCTTCTTCACGCGGTACGCGATCAGGTCTTTGACCGTGATGATCTTAAGAGCAAATTTTTTGGCGAACTCGATGAGCTGCGGTACACGCGCCATGGAGCCGTCATCATTCATGATCTCGCAGATGACGCCCGCCGGATAGAGCCCTGCAAGCCGCGCGAGATCAACCGAGCCCTCGGTCTGGCCGGCCCGTTGGAGCACGCCGCCCTGCTTTGCCCGGAGCGGAAACACATGCCCGGGCCTTGCCAGGTCTTCAGGACCTGACCGAGGGCTGATGGCCGTCTTGATCGTTGTGGCCCGGTCTGCCGCGGAGATGCCGGTGGTCACGCCCTTTTTCGCCTCAATGGAAATGGTGAAGGCCGTACCGAACGCGGACGTGTTGTCCGTGGTCATCATGGGAAGCTGGAGCTGCGCAACGCGCTCGGCCGTAAGCGAGAGGCAAATGAGCCCCCGGCCGTGTTTCGCCATGAAATTGATGGCCTCAGGCGTGACGGCTTCGGCAGCCATGGTCAGGTCGCCTTCATTCTCCCGGTCCTCATCATCAACCAGGATTACCATCTTCCCTTTTCGGATATCTTCAATGCCTTCTTCGATCGTATTGAACTTCATTAAAATCACCTCATTCTGGACCAAGGCAACCGTGTTGCCGTTCCTTCGTTACGCCATCATGGATGGCTCGCTCCATACTATGCAAACCCCGATTTCTTCAACAGCTCCAGGCTCACGCCGCCGTCAACTCTTCCCGACAAAAGCCTCTCGACATACTTGCCGATAATATCCGTTTCCAGATTCACACTGTCGCCGGCGGACTTGAAACCGAGCGTTGTCAATTTTGCCGTATGCGGGATCATTGCAAGGGAAAAACCGGCTTTGTCCACATCAGCTACTGTCAGGCTTATGCCGTCCACGGCGATCGAGCCTTTTTTTATGACATACCGAAGCGCGGTTTCCGGCGCCTCGATAAAAACACGCCAGGAGTTTCCTTCCTGCCGTTTCTCCCTGATGCGGCCCACGGCGTCCACATGTCCCGTAACGAGATGTCCGCCTATTCTCGCCGAAAGTTGAAGCGCACGTTCCAGGTTCACTTGCTGTCCCGTGCGCAGGTCTCCCAGGTTCGACACCTTCAGTGTCTCTTGCGCAACATCGGCGGAAAAATCAGCGCTCCCCTTCTGCACGACCGTGAGACAGACGCCGTTCACGCAAATGCTGTCTCCCAGCGCCGTGTTTCCGAGCACCGTGGAAGCTGAAACTGTCAATCGTGCGCCGCTTGCATCCCGCCGCAGCGTCTTTACGCTCCCCAATTCTTCTACGATGCCCGTAAACATCTTAAGCAATGTCTCCCCAAACGGCAAAGGAAAAAGCTCCAGGTGCAAGGCGCGCAAAACTTGAGAAACGAGGCGTACGTGTCTGTACGCCGCAGTGCCGCAAGTTGCAGCGCAACACAGCAGATGGACTTTTTACGCAGCCGTTTTATTTCAAGAGCGGCAGAAGCACAATCTCGATCCTGCGGTTCTTGTGTCTCCCTGCTTCGTTCTTGTTCGAAGCCACGGGCTGGTATTCCGCATAGCCCGTTGCGGAGAGCAGGCTCGCGGCGATGCCACCTTCTTCCTGCAGATATCTGACCACCTGTGTAGCGCGGGCGGTCGAAAGCTCCCAGTTCGTCGGGAACTTGGATTTAAGCGATGAGTAAATGGGAACGTTGTCCGTATGCCCTTCGATCTGGATCCTCTTGTCCTTCACGTCCTTCAGGATGCTGATCACCTTATCGAGCACCTTTTTGCCGGCCTTGCTGATCTCGGCGCTGCCGGATGGGAAGATGATCTTGTCCACCATGGTCATGGTCAGCCGGTTCTTCATCTCCGTGATCTTTACCTGACCTTCCTGGATTTCCTTCTCAAGCTTCTTGGTCAGGTCCTGATAGGTTTGTGTCGCCTTCTCAAGCTGTTCCGCTTTCTCCGCCTTCTGTGACAATGTGTTGGCCTTGTCCTGGAGCGCGTCTTTTTCCTTTAGCGTGGTTTCCTTCTCTTTCTGGAGAGCCTCTTTGTCTTTCTTAAGCGCATCAACTTCTCCGGAAAGTGTTTTGACTTGAGCCTGTAACGTGTCGTTCTGCGCCGTGAGCTCCTTGGTCTTCAGATTATACGTTGCCTGCGAGACGCAACCGGTGAACAACAATGCGGCAAATAACGGGAAAACCAACCCTTTTTTCATGATTTCCTCCTGTTGTTAGATAGAGTGGGTCAGGCTTGCGGAACCTGGTTATAATAACTTCAGCGGGGTGTATTGTCAAGATTATTGTAGCAAATAGAAGAGGTTAGTCTTTTTCAAAACAAGCGATGCAAACGATCTTCCCGTTCTTCACGCGGCCGCGTGATTCCATGAACTTCTCGCCGCACAGCGCACAGCGGACGGACGCGCGGATTTTGGCTTCCTCGGGTGGCAGGGATGAAACAGGCTGAACAATGAAGAGTTCCTTCTCATCCGCCTGCAGGATTGCCGCGGTCTTTTCCATTTTGAACGCGTTCATCTCGGCAGTAACATCCGCCCCTGCCTCTTGTTGTTTCTTGAGCTCGGTAAAACGAGGGTCATTATCGAACCCGCGGAAGTCTTCGGATATGCGAACACCCTGCCCCGTGCTCCGGTTATAGAACGTGTACACATGCTTGCCGTAATCATGAAAAACGAGGTTGCCCTTGCCGAAGGTGCATCCGGTGATATATTGGATCGCATCAACAGCGCAGGAATCGTTCTCCACGACGGCAACAAGCTCTTCATCCCGCGGTCGGTCCGTCTTCAGCTCCCGGAGCGCGGCATTTGCCACGCGGTACCCAAGCGCAAGCCCTGGGCAGAGATGGCCATGGAATTGAATCACTTCCCGAAGTTCTTCGTTTTGTATGTCCTGCATATGACTCCTTGATTTTGGATTAAAGGTCTCCCTTGCCGCAATCCGCAATCCGAATTCCGCAATATATTTACTTTCTCAGCACCAGCTTCGCCGCCAGGATCGCCTTTGCGCGCTGGAGATGCTTCTTGGCCGCATCACTATCATCCATGGACAGATAGATCTCCTTCGCGATCTCGTCCTCCCCGGCCTCGTTGGCTTTCGCGGCCCATTCCTTGTAATTTTCAGCATGGCTGTCGCTGTGCTCTATCCAGTGCTCAATCATCACCTGGAGTTTGCGCAGGGCCTCGGTTTCCGCGTGATCGTGGTCCGGGGAATGGCCGTGACCGTGAGTATGAGAATGATGCTTGTGGTTTTCGTGCATGGAACCTCCGTTTGAGTGAACGTGCCCATAATGGCCGTGGCGATGCGCATGGGCTTCGCCGCCGTGATAGTGAGCGTGCTCATGGATCAGGTTCACCCTGAGAAGCAGCTCCTCGTTTGTGATGATGTCATAGAACGCGCCGTCCGCCGCAACCGTATGGTCTTCCGAGAACACGATGGCCCGTTCCGCAATGTCACCGGCGATCGACAGGTCGTGCGTGGCGGAAATAATGGTCTTGCCCTTGCGGTGAAGCTCTTCGAGGAGCTCAATAAGCCAGACCTGGGTCCTGGGGTCCAGTCCGTTCGTGGGCTCATCGAGCAACAGCACGTCTGGATTGGTAGCGAGGCTCGATGCGATGGCCACCTTCTTCTTTTGACCGTCCGAAAGCGTATGCGGCGCTCGATCGCGGAGATCGGTTATCCTGAGCGTTTCAAGCAACCCTTCCACCGTGGTCTTGATCTCTGCTGGTGAAAATCCGAGTTGCAGCGGCCCAAAGGCAATGTCATCCCAGACCGTGGATGAGAACAACTGCACATCCGGGTTCTGAAATACGAAAGCCACCCGCTTCCTGAATTCCTGAGCAAAGCCCCGGTCCTCAAGCGCCTCTTCGGACAACGGCCGGTCGAACGCCTGGATGTGTCCGGATTTCGGGAACACGAGGCCGTCGAGCATTGAAAGCAACGTGGACTTGCCGGTGCCGTTCGAGCCGAGAATCACGGTGCGTTCCCCGTACGGGAAATCAAGGGTCAGATTATTCAGAACCGTTTCTCCGTTGGTGTACGAGAACGCCACATTGCGCAGGCTAAACACATTCATGAATGGAAAAAGCCTTTCTCAAACAGTGCCAGTATACAGCCAAAGCACAGCACGGACAGCAGCCAGGCATAGTCCGAACCCGAGGCATGGAAGCGGTTCAGGGTCCGAAACTCCCCGTGAAATCCCCGTGAGAGCATGGCCTTATAGATGTCCTCGCTCATTTCCATGGACTTTTTAAAAGTAACGCCGATGCGCGATGCCGTCCAGTTTCTGTCCGCGGCAGTGGAAAGCGAACGGATGGTCCTGCTCTTCCGCGCGCGGTACATGTCCTGAATCAGCCGCAGAAAAACGAAAATATATCGCTCGGTCATGCTGAGCGTCATCACAAAGATACGAGGGACGAACAGCGCCCGGAGGCCTGAAAATACTTCACCCCACTTCGTGGTGAGCGTGAAGAGTACGGCGAATGAAACAGATGCGGCTACGCGTGAAACAAAGGTGATTGCGCCCCACAGTCCCTGATGAGTTATCGTTATTTCGCGGGGAATCGTATACGGTCCCCACGTATGCGGGTTTTCAAGTTTGAAAAGCACCCAGAGCGGATCTCCCGGCGTTACGATGTTCAGGAGCGCGGGTAAAGCGGTCGCGGCGGTAAAGAGCGGCACAAACAACCAGATGCGTTTCTGGAAAAACCCAAGCGGCACCCGGGAAAAAACCGCAAGGACAAGGCTTGCGCCGTAGACTATCCATAAGCTCTGGGGGGTATGCAGAAAACTGATCAGGACGATGATGCACAAAAAACTGACCAGCTTGATCCGGACGTCAAGCGACTGGAGCAATCCCTTTTTCCGCGCATAGGCTTCCGAGAACAGGGATTGCTCGGCAACATGCGCAACGGCCAAGAGAGATTTATCTAAAAAGTTAGTCCGTGACAATACGACACCAAAGATTCGTTCTCAGTTATTTGTCGTTCTTCCTGCGCACCAACAGCTTGGTAAGAAGATACATCAATCCAGCCGTTAAGACAACACCGATGATCGCCGTGAGCACGTATCCGAAACTTTCAACAGCCGGCCCTTTGCCCTGCCCTGGCAGCGCGTAGTCCGGCAAAGGCGCTTTCCATGTTTCCGCAAGCCGCTTCATGCCCGCGGGAACAAAACCCGCGATTTTTTCGATCTCCTTGAGTCCCCACTCGCCCCATGCTCCCTTAGCTCCGAACATTTTCGGCAAGATCACGCCGAGCGGCGAAAGAAGCGCCAGGATGCCGATTCCTATCCAGAGTTTTTTCATAGTTGACATGCTATCGATCTTCTCCACGCAGACAAACGCCCGCGGCCAAGCGTTGTATTTTCATTCCCTTCAACTTCCCAACATCTCGGGATCATTCTTCTGAAAATATTTTATTACCAGCGCCGTAACCAGCGCTTCGGCGAATCCGAAGACCAGCAGATGCTCTCCTGCCATGGCCGGCACTGCGACGCTAAGCGGAAACGGAGAATACAACGGCTGGCCCGTAGCCGACCGTTCCAGCAGGGGCTGGATACCGAACTCGACCCCGGTAATCAGCGCTGAAATATTCAGGCTTATGTATGCGGCGATTGCTCCCGCGACCCGGCGTCTTGTACTGTTGACGTCTGTCCTTGCTGCGATGAGCCGGTAGATACCATACCCAACAAGACCGCCGACAACAGCCATGTTAAAGCAGTTCGCGCCGAGCGTTGTTATTCCTCCGTCGCCGAACAACAGGGCCTGGATGATGAGAGCTGTTGAAACGCATATTATCGCGGCCCAGGGACCGAGCAGGATTGCAATCAACGTGGCGCCGGTAGCATGGCCGGTGGTGCCGCCGACAATGGGGACATTAAACATCATGATGACGAAGCTGAAGGCCGCGCCGAGCGCAAGGTACGGCGCCTGCTTCGTTTTAAGCGTCTTGTTCAATTTCCATGACGCAATTGCCCAGAAGGGAATGGTGATAGCATACAGGGCGCCGTAGGTTGCGGGGCCCAGATATCCGTCGGGGATATGCATAAATAAACTCCGGGAATATCAAAAATGAACCTCCCCGCAGCAAGCTGACGGGGTATCCTAAAAAACCTAAAACAACTTCAACTGCTTTAATTCTTCCTTCGCTTTACCTTGTGATTCTATATATCGTTCAACACTTCTCCAGTCACCATGCTCACCTACCGTTCCCGCATAATACCCATCTGACCAAAACTCCCCACCCCATAAATCCTTTTTCATTGCTGGCTTTCGTCTGAATATCTCGCGGGCGGTGATACTCTTAAATATTTGTACTATCCTGCCTATCGCAATCTTGGGATGCCCACCACACAATAGATGGATATGATTATCGTCCATACCCATCCGCTCAATTACGACCTCATATCGCTCCTGTATCCCTATCGCGGTTTCCTTTATTATATCCACCACATCACTATCAAACAGCACTTTCCGATATTTCACCGGAAATACTATGTGATAGTGTATCTGCCACGCACAATGATTTCCCTTGTGTACCTCAAATCGCTCTTTCACGCTCCGAGCTTAACACATAAGGTGACCCCGTAGCAAGCTACAGGGAATTACAAGTTAAAAGTTATTAACGCTCTCACAATCACAATAGCGCAGCGCATCATCAATTTCTTTATATTTGCAATTCCGCTAAAATGACCCACTAACCTCCCCTTGGCAAGGGGAGGGATTCATTGCTGCCCCTCCTTGACAAGGAGGGGTTGGGGAGGTGGTTCGGCAACTCTTCGAGCTTGCCCCTAGAACCTCCACCCCGCGCCCGCGCGCGCAGTATAATCTTCGGCATACTTGTTCAACCCGGCGCGCGCGCCCAGGTCGACATACCATGATCGTGAAATATCGTAAATGAACCCTGCAAGAAACGTGAACGGACGGGAATATTTGCCCTCTTCCCTTCTGTTTTCACCCGCCAACTCCGTCAGAAAGCGGAATGATTCCGTCAGCTTGTGCTCTATTGCTATTCCGTAATTTATGGTGTAGTCATCGCCGGTGTGCAATTTTTTCAAATCCCGGCCTATGACCTCGTATCCCACGTTCAGGTGATAGATATTGGAGCAGCAGCCTTGTTGTTCCATGATCTTGAAACCCCACACGACGTTGTTTGTGCCGAGTCCTTTGTCCGCGTCTCCGGTCGGAAGATCGGTGTAAAGCAAATACCCCATGGACTGCTTTACCTCATTCTCAAAGATCTGATGCTTGACCTTGAGCCGCACGTCGCCCTTTCCGCTCGCGAACGTATTCGTGACCGGGCTCGGGTTCAGTTTGAGATAAGGGACTTCCAAAGATAAATCGGTATGCTCCCCCGCTCCCGCCGTAATGATGGAGTTCAGTTTCGTAGACCTGAGTGAATTATTTTTCACGTAATCGTCGGTAAGCTCGAGCAGATAATTCCCCTTGCCTTCCGTGTACGTGTCCTCGACCTCAAGCGGATGTCCCGCCCAGACCGCCGTTGGCATCAGCATCAGCGCACACACAATACATCCTCTTATAACATTACGCATATCTTCTTCCTTTCAATCTATTATAATAATGCCTGGTTTGCTTTTACCTTCTACTTCCGGCCTTGGGCCTGATCATTCCAGCTCTTTTCCCGTGGTGGTCGTCGTAAGCTTTCCATGCTTGACTCCCTTGGTTCCGATCAACCGATCCGCGATCTTTCTGATCTCCTGGCTCTTCCCCTTCACGACCAGCACTTCAAGGCAGTTGTGTGCATCGAGATGGACATGAAGCGTGGAAACGATTTGGTGAAAGGATTTGTGCTGCATGTCCGTAAGCGCATGTTCAAGCTCGCGGGTATGGTGGTTGTATACAATGGTAATGGTCCCCACCGTCTCATGCTCGCCGGATTCCCATTCCTGCTCCACCAGGGTCTCGCGGATCATATCGCGAATGGCCTCGGACCGGGTAGCATAACCCTTGCGCCCGATAAGGGCGTCGAATTTTTTTATAAGCTGGCTATCGATAGATACGCCGAATCGGCTGATCTCCGACATAACGCCTCCGTTCTTCGTGTTACGATTTTTTTATTAGTAGCACATTCGCGCGTCGCTGTCAAGCGCTTTTTGTTAAACCCATTATAATCTTGACAAAGGTCATGGCGTTTGGTAGCTTTAGACCAAGTGAAAAGAGGCAACTTGGTCGTATATTTAAATTAGGATATAACAGGAGGAGGAGGCTTACCAATGAAAAGAACTCAAACATATGTGTTGTGTTTATTTGTGCTTTCCTTGCTCATGGTCCCTTTTAGTGCGTTTGCAATGGGCCTGGAGGTCGGCGCGGGATACTGGAGACAGACCCCGTCGGGAACCCTCGCCTACGACAAAAGTGGTCTGCCCGGAACCAGTATCGACCTCAAAAATGATATGGATTTCGACAGCAAAAATAAGCCTTTTGCGCGCGTAAAGGTGGAGCTCCCGTTATTTTTGCCGAATATTTATTTTATGGCGACCCCCATGGAATTCAAGGGGACCGGCTCCAAGAATGCGAACTTTACTTACGGTGGCCAGAATTTCACCCAGAATGTCCCCTTCGATTCAAAACTTAAACTGGACCATTATGATTTGGCATTCTATTATCCGCTTCCTTTTTTGAATACCGCGACACTCGGCGTGCTTAATGTCGAACTGGGCCTGAACGCAAGAATAATAGAATTTGAAGGAACGATAAACCAGCCTACAACAGGTGCCACCGCTTCCAAAAAGTTGACGATTCCTGTTCCAATGGTCTATGCAGGCATCCAGGTCAAGCCCATCAAGACGTTCAGCGTCGAGGCGGAAGGTCGAGGAGTATCGTACGGCGCAAACCACTATTATGATATTATCGGCAGGCTGAAAGTAAAGCCGGTTGGCCCGCTCTTTATCGCCGGCGGCTACCGGTATGAAAGCATCAAAATCGACCAGAGCGATGTAAAAGCGGATATTAAGTTTGCCGGCCCCTTTGTTGAGGCAGGTGTGCAGTTCTAAAAAATGAAGCCATGTAAGTAATGAATGACCAATAAGCC
>Ga0209068_10000420_pt1 | contig 23224 bp, 18 predicted proteins | sample ColStrG_CSR_2012_FD_187200 | JGI IMG/M metagenome (GOLD analysis project Ga0209068, IMG submission 187200) | Freshwater sediment microbial communities in response to fracking from Pennsylvania, USA - Cold Stream Run_MetaG_CSR_2012 (SPAdes)... | ecosystem: Environmental > Aquatic > Freshwater >...
GGTTTTCTTGTATCCGATCCAGTCGATCAGCTTGGCGGAGGGGATCGAAAACAGGAAGTAGGCCGAGAAGAAAGCAAACTGGATCAGCATCACCCGGGCATAGTTCAGGTCAAAAATGGATTTCAGATGTGGCACCAGCACATCGTTCAGCACAGTGACGAAACCCCACATGAAAAACAGCGTGGTTACGACCGAGAGTGCTACTTTGTTGCTGGAAGCCGGCGAGCCAACCGCACCGGCAGAAGTTTGCATGTTTACAATTGCCATCGGTTTCTAGCTCTCGTTTGCTGATCGCGAAAAATTCTCGCCCAGGATCATGCGGATTCGCCAGCATCATACCATCGCAGGGGGCAAGAGCAGCGTAATCGATTACCTTTACGGAAAACGGCGACTATTGAAAGAACGGCACGGAGTAAAACTTCGCCGCATCGAGTGCCAGCATCCTTTTGCTCCTAAAGTAAATCCTGTATGCTCGGAAGGTTTCTCGAGCCCTGAGGACGGCGCTCTCAGTGATTTTTTGACCTGCCCGACTTGCGCCGCAAATACAGCCACACTGTAATTTCGCATCTAAGGAATTATTGGGGACTGGAGGCGTGCATGAAACCAATCAGAGTAGTCTCAGTTATTCTGTGGTTAGTCCTGGCAGGCAGTGTTCTGGCTTCCGCACAACAAGGACAGCCGGACCCGAAAGAAACGAAGCCGGAAAAGCAAGCCAAGCCTGAATCGCAACCGCAAGACCGGGCGCAGCAACAACGGCTGCAGCAGAATCAGCAGCAACAGCACGTGCAAGAACAGCAACAGGAACGCCTGCAGCAAGAACGCCAGAGACAACTTGATCAGCAGCAGCAGGAACACATTCAGCAGCAACAACAGCTGAGCCGGCAACAGCAGGAACGCCTGCAGCAGCAACAACATCAGCAGTTGAATCAGCAACAACTCAATCAACAGCAACAAGGACGGATACAGCAGGACCGTCAGCAACAATTGAATCGGCAGCAGCAGGAACAGGCGCAGCAGCAATGGCAGGCCCAGCAGCGCCAGCATGATCAACAGGAGCGGCTCTCACAGCAGCGCCAGCAACAACTCATTCAGCAGCAGCAACAGCGCCTGGCCCAGTATCGCGGACGACTGGACGAGCAGCAGCGCCGCATGGAACAGCAAACGGCGGCCTTGCAGCAGCAACGGCGAATGGCGCAATACCGCTTTCAGCAGGAGTATCTGGAACGTTTGCGGGAGCAGGATCGGAGACTGCGGGAGGAGCGCCACGATTTCGACCACGATCCCTATTTCTACACCGCTCCGATTTATCGCTACAATCGCGGCGGCGCTTACTATGAGACCAATCAATACGGCGCTGATTTGCTGCGGCAGGCGGTGAACGAGGGCTACCAGGAAGGCTTCCGCGCCGGAGCTGCCGACCGTGAAGATCGTTGGCGTGCCGACTACCGGGACAGTTATGCATACCAGGACGCGACCTACGGCTACAACGGCTACTACGTCGACCCTGAAGATTACAGATATTATTTTCGGGAGGGATTCCGCCGCGGATATGAAGACGGCTACAGCGACCGCTATCAATACGGGTACTATTCGAACGGCTCGTACGGGGTTCTGGGCAACGTTCTGTCCCTCATACTGAACCTGCAATCACTGCGCTAAGGAGGTACCGGACTGTTAACGCATGCGCCCGGCCTGAATCAGGAACGGCTTGGCAGCCGGGCGCTGCGGTTTTCAGCGGCGTCGCTACGCCATGAGAATTTTTGCAGTCGTTATAGCCTGCCCCACGTGGCGCTGGGTGTGATCCGCGACATGGACCAGTAAACCGGCCACGGTCGTGGGCAAATGCTTCTTGCCGACATTCCTGCTCTGCTCGAACGTATTGACGGCGAAAGCCTTTATCCGATGGGCGCCGTTTTCCACGCCGGAGTTCAGTTCGCTGAACAAATCACTTCGAGTTGCGCCTTCATCCATCTCGGCTTTCATCGCGGCCAACTGATCGTCACTGAGGGAGCGGCCTTCGGCATAGGTCAACAGCCGGTCAAGACTTCTCGCGATGTGGCGCAGATGAAAGGCCACAGGCGGCAGCCCGGCTGGACGCGCGTTCAGCTGCTCATCGGTCAAAGTGCCGCACCAGCGCGTCAAATCCTCCCGAGCCAGCTCCAGGGCATGCAGGACGGCCCGCTGTACCGCTGGAACCTCGGTCAAGGTACCTCGCAACCACGGCTCAGGCGCTTCACTCTGAGACATTATTCACCTCCGTCGCTCAGTGGGCGAACTGAGGACCACGGGATTACAATGTAGACGATTCAGCCAGTCTGAAGAAATCGGACCCGTAGCTCAACTGGATAGAGCACTGCGCTTCGAACGCAGGGGTTGGGAGTTCAAGTCTCTCCGGGTCCGCCATCGTTTTCCGCGATCTTTTCACCCTCCTCTGCGATACTGTCCCTCGGGCGGTCGCCGCAAGTCGCGTGCGAACCCCTTGCAAGCTGAAGTTGCTGGTTTTGAAGGACCCCAAACCCGACATGCCGCGTTTTGACGTTACCTCCGCCGGAGAACTGAACCTCGATCTCATCCTGTACGGTCTTCCCGACGAGCTACCACCGGAGCGGGAACTGCTGGCCGACCGCATGATGCTCACTCTGGGCAGCTCTTCCGCCATCGTCGCCCACAATCTTGCGGCGCTGGGCAGCCGGGTAGGATTCCAGTCGCTGGTCGGCGACGATTCGCTGGGGCAGATCGCGCTGGATCGTCTGGCTCAGAGCGGTGTCGACGTCTCTCAGGTAAGACGGGTTGACGGCCCCACCAAGACTGGACTAACGGTCATCCTGCAGCGCACTGGCTGGCGCAATATCTTAACCTACGCCGGAACTATCGCTGAACTTTCGCTGAAAAATCTCGACTTTGACTACCTGGCCGATTCGCGCCATTTTCATCTGTCTTCTCTCTATTTGCAGCGTGCCCTGCAACCTGACCTCGGCGAACTTTTTCGCCGGTTGAAGTCCGCCGGCCTCACCATTTCGCTGGATACGAACGACGATCCGGAAGACCGTTGGGGTGGCGGTTTGAAGGACATCCTGAAGTACGTTGATTTGCTGCTCCCCAATTCGCGCGAGGCTACCCGGATCACCGGAACTGACGACCCCGAGATTGCGATCAAACAGCTGGCGGAGATGGTTCCGCTGGTGGTGGTGAAACTGGGGCACGAGGGGGCGTTGGCTCAACGAGGGACGGAGCGATTCACCAGCCCTTCCCTGAAGGTCTCAGCCGTCGATGCGGTGGGCGCGGGCGACAGCTTCGACGCCGGCTTTCTGCACGAGTATCTGCGCGGCTCCGATCTCACCACCTGCCTGGCCAGTGGCAACCGCGCGGGGGCGCTCTCGGTCACGCGGCCGGGAGGGACCGAAGCCTTCCGCGACAAGGAATATCGCGAGCGCTTTTTGCGCGAGCACGGCGCAATGTAGCGGCGGGCGTCCCGCCCGCCCATTAGACGGCCGGCCAACGCTACCAAAATCCTACCGGCTCACTTCCAGCAAGAGATGGTCCCGGAATTCTGTCTTGAGCATGGGGGCGGCTGCGGTGGCATCCACTGTCCCCAGGTCTTTGCCTTCCGGATAATTCAGCACGTGATAGCTGCCCGGCTGCAGCCCGCGCAACTCAACCTCACCTTTCCACGGTTTTGACGAGGGGGCGAAGAACGCGTAATACATCTTGCCAGCTTTTTCGATGGCGTAACCTTCAGGCACATCGTAGCCGTATACATACAGGTTTTTGAATGTGCCCTTCGACAGCATCTTCTGGTTGTAGATGTCGATCCACTTCTTCCAGCGTTCTTCTTTGCTCCGGGTAAGCATCACGGATTTGAATTTCGGTCCGGGATCGGGCCAGACGAATTTTGTTCCTACCACTCCGCCAGGCCCGATCGTCGACGCAAAATCGTCTCCGTGCTCTCGCCAGTTTTTGCCGATACGATCCATGGCTGAGAGTTCCACGTGGTCGCCATACACCGCCGACTCCGGCCCCAGCAGCGCCTTGTACATCTTGATACGGCGGCGAACCTGAACCGCTCCCACCGGATCAGCCGTTACCGCCTGGTCGATGAATGGCAGCCAGGCAAGCGACGGCGGCGTGCCGCAGGGACAACTCTGGGTCACGCTCTCCGGCTTGATGGCCCGGCTGGTCTGAAAAATCGTCTTGTACACGTCGGCCATTGCGTTGACCGAATCCTGCGGAGACTTATGGTGGTGCGCCGGGTTGTAGCACATGGGGACGCTGTAAATGTTGTCCAGCTTGGAGCCATCGAATCCCCACTCACCGATGAACTTTTCGGTGAGTTTCTTGTAGTACGCTTGGACCTCAGGCACCGCAGGACAAAGCGTCGCCAGGTCGCGCGTCATGCGCGCATGCTTTCCGTCCTTGTCGAGCAGCAGCCACTCCGGATGCTCCTTTGCAATCTTCGACACAATATACTTGTGCGATTCCCATTTGCCTTGGCCGTCTTCCACGCCCAAGGGCAGCCACCACAGCTGCACCAGGATTCCCTGCTTGTGGAAGTCGTCCACCATTTTCTTGATGGAATCTCCGGGGAAAGTATCCTTGCGCGGATTCCAGTCACCGTAAGTGTCGAACCAGCGATCGTCGAGTGTCGCCCACTTAATGTTGAGCTCTTTCAGCTTCGGAACCGTTCCCAGCATCTGCGCCGGTGTAACGTTGAACTCGTAGCCCCAGCCGCACCAGCTCACGTTGTACGCTTCGCCGGAAGGCTTGGGGATTTCCCAGCCTTCCTTCTGCAACACCCTCGACCAGTCATGCAGCGGCTCGTAAAAATCGCCGGCATACACTTCGACAAAACTGCGGGGAGTGGAATAGGTTTCTCCCGGTTTGAGCACGGCATCCGCGGCAATGTCCACTCCAGTGTTGACCGTGCCGTCGGGGTTGACCTTGACTGGCAGCGACAGCGTCAAGGGCAGAGTTTCGACGTGGCCAATGGCCTCGCCTACCGAACCCGTCCAGAACGCGACCACCGGAATGCCGCCGCCGTAGCCGCCCTTCACCTCCGCGCCCATGAGATTCGGTTGGGAGAAGGTGCGGCTCAACTTGATGACATCATCCTTACCCCAGTCATAACTCGAGCCGTGGAAGCTCCACAGGTCATAGGGCTGGGCCTTCGGGTCGGCCACGCTGGCGTTCAATCTGCGCTGCTGCTCGACCACGCGATCAACATGCAAATCCTCCTTACCGGCATTTTTGTATTCGGCACTCGATAACAGCATGTTGGGAAAATCATCGTAGACCTGGACCAGCACCGTACGCTGGATGTTGGTGACAGAGGAGTCCATCGGGTGCGAGGGAATCTCCAGCCGCTTGCCCCGGCCCAGTTTGCCCACGCTGTCCTGAATTCTTACCTGGCCCAGGTCCAGGGCAAACGGAATTTCCTTGCCATCGCGCACCAAAAAATCACTACTGCTAGCGCTCGAATCGTCCAGCGTGAGTTTCTGATCGCCCTTGAGCAGGGAGGCCTGCACGTGCCCTGAAGGCAGGATCTGAAACTCGGCGGCACTTGTGGTCACCACCACCGGACCTCCAAGCTTCACATCCACCTTGATGCTGGAGCGTTGCGTCGGCGGTGGTGCGGATTCGGTCTTCACCGGCGGAGTTGTGCAGCTAATGCCGAAGCAGAACGCCAATGCCAGGATCAGCATGGATCGCGCTGTACCAGACGGGCAAAAGGAAACCGGTCTCAACCGCCCCGTGTTCATTGCGTTCCTCCCTTGTCTAGCTCTTTGAAGCCCAGACCTTTAGAGCCCAGGCCTGTGAACCGCTGAAACATCCGCTCTGCGTTCAGGTGGTAGATTTTTTCCAGCACCGGATCGGGCAACTCCAGTCCGTAGATTTCCCAACGTCCCTGCGCCGGATAGCCCCAGTAGTCGAAAGATTCATCGGCAGTTTCCAGCCAGCGAAATTGATTGCGATACATGGCTTCATCCATGCCATTATCGGTTCCAAACATGACGCGATCCTGATATTTCAGAAAGAATTCGCGAGTACGGCGAGGTTGCCTTCCCAGTTCCGCTTCGCGCGCTCCGAATTCAACCATTACGTTGGGATACTGGTCGAGCATGCGCGACACCCAGTCAAGATTCTCCGGCCAGCCCATGTGCAACGAGACGAAAAGCGTTTCCGGATGCCGGGCAAAGACCCGGTTGCGCGCCTCCAGCAATTCTTCCAGCTTCGGAAACTGCGGACCGTAGAAGCTCCAGTCCGGATGCTCGGTCAATTCCTCGTAGCGCTCATTGCTGCCGTCCGTAGGATGGAAAAAGGCTTCCGGGTCGCCAGTGTGAATGGAAACCGGAATGCCCAACCGCCCGCATTCGTGCCAGACCGGATCCAGCCGCGGATCGTCAATCGCAATCAGTCTGCCGGTCTTATCGCGTACGCCCAGGCCTAGATCCTTAAGCAGCTTAAGCCCGCGAGCTCCCCGAGCGACGGCGTCGTCCAGTTGACGTACCATCTTCTCACTGAAATCCGGATCGTCAATCTTGCTCCAGTCGATTTGGGTGAACACGATGAACCGCCCGGGATAAGGCTTCACCATCTCGTCGATCACGTGCTGCAGCTTGTCCCCCCACAGGCCGGTCAGAATGACCACAGTTTTCACGTTGGTGTTGTTCATGACCTCGACTACCCGTTCAGGAGCCATATGCTCTTCGATGCGAGCGGCGTCGTTGATGTGGTTGTGCACGTCGATGACATAGAACTTTGCCCGGGGGACTTCGTGGCCGGGAACGTGAAGCATAGACACGGGATGAAAATCTCTTAGCAGCAGAGTTTTTTTCTGCTCGGCGTCCGCGGCCGACTTGTATCCGATCTGGGGCGCGGGTGGATTCGCGGTTTGGGCCCAAGCCGTCAGGATGCAAGCCAGAAACGCCAGAACGCATTTCGCCTTCGAACCCATGCTGACCTCCGGCGGGTTATTAAAACGAAAGTAAAAGCAAGTAATCGGAACTATATAACAGGAGTCGTCCCATATCGCAAGAAAACGCCCGTGCCCGGCAAGGAAACATCACCACCACGTAGGGGCGGGTGTCCTCACCTGCCCGGCGGAGCGAAGCTCTGCAGCGTGGCGGCGTCATTCCCAAAATCTACTGGCAAGCCTTGCTCGCCCGCCCAGATGAGAGCCTGCCCTGAGCGAAGTCGAAGGGACATCTGGGCCTACGCACGTCGTGCCGATGTGGGACCGATTTCAACAACTACACTATGCCACCACATTTTTTCAGCAACACAATTCCAGCGCATAATCCCTGTGAAAAAGTCGCGCCAACTGGTAGCCTGAGTCTTGCATCTTGGTAGTGGCGGGTCTACCCCGTCCGGAGAGGTCACATATGAAGTCACGCAAAGAAAAAGTTCTTTATAACCTGTTGCTCGGCACCGGAATCTATCTGCTGGATACGATGCGCAGCCGCATGGCGGGCACGGTCGACGACCTTAAGTCCAGGGCGCAGGACACCTACGAAACTGCTTCCGATCGCGTCAGCCGCGCCACGGACGTCATCCGTGGGGAAGACAGCAATTTTCTCGGCACCGCGGGGATCGCACTTCTCGGGCTGGGGATTGGTGTGGGCATCGGGCTGCTGCTCGCTCCCGCCAGCGGAGAAGAGACTCGCAACAACATCATCGAAAAAGCTCGCAATATCCGCGAGCGGGTTTCCGCGCGTGAAGGCGCAACCGGGACGTACGGAGTGTAAGGACGGCATCGGGCGTCAGACCTCAGGCGTCTGATTTCCGGTTCTTAGAGACCACCAGCGTCAATCTTGGTAGAGCTCCCAGGTTGGAGTATGAAGTCCGAGGTCTGATGTCCGGCGCCCGAGGTCCGCCTTTACAGCTTCCTCTTGTAATGAATGGGCCAGACCACGGCCCAGGTCTTGCCGCCGTCTTTTGATCCTTCCCAACTCCAGTCGAACTCGTCGAGGGTAATGTTCTTGAACACCATGCGTTGCAATCGCCTGGTGCCATCGGGGCGGATAGCTTCGCGTCCCAGGATCATTTGTCCGTCTTTGAATTCGCCCACAAAATCGAGATAGCCGCCTTCGTTGTCCACCCAGGTCTGTTTCCATTTGCCCGCGGTAGTGTCGAAGATGGAAACGCTCCGTCCGCGCAGGTGCATGGCGTCGCCGCCGGAAAAAGTTTCCTCGACGATGCAACCGTCAAGAATGCGCCGGATGCTATTGGTGCCGTGTGCGGTCTCTCCGGCGTTGTTGCCCGGCCAGGTGAGATCCCATTCGCCCACCCAGAATTCCAGTTGCTTCTGTTCAGGTTCTGAACAGGGCTTCGGTTGTGGCGCAGTGCTGTTCTGCCGGGCGCCACTCATGCAAGTCAAGGCCAGAACGGCAAGCGCCAGCCGGCAGGTTTTCAAGATCTGCATCTAGTGCTCCTCCGCGAATGTTCTTGCCATCAGACGGTGGCCGACCGAAAACGGTAGCACGACGAAACACCGGATCACACCATTAACCACGTGGGGACAGCCGCCCCCCGGCTGTCCGGTCGAGCGAAGCTCGACTGTTTTTGGCCGGGAGGAAACCTAGCGGAGCTTTGCTTCGCCGGACAGCCGGGGGCGGCTGTTGCCACGCGTGATTCGTGGCGACGGCTTCAACACCTGTGATAAACCTTTACCCTTGATTCCCGGACACGCCATCTTCCTGTTCGTCGCCGGCATCCTGGGCGGCGCTTTGAACGCGGTCGCCGGGGGTGGCAGCTTTGTTGCCTTTCCCGCGCTGCTGTTCACCGGCGTGCCGCCAATTCCCGCCAACGCCACCAACACGCTCGCCCTGTGGACGGGAGTCACCGCGAGCGGAGGCGCCTATCGCAACCGGCTGGACGTTCCCCGGCGCGTCATGTTGCCACTGCTGATCACCAGCTTCGTCGGCGGAATCGCGGGCGCGTTTCTTCTCCTCAAAACTCCAGCTCACACTTTCATGCGCGTGCTGCCCTGGCTGATGCTAGGGGCGACTCTGCTGTTCATATTTGGCAAAAAGCTGGCCGGAAACCGCGCTTCAAGCGTAGGGCACGACGCCACCACGGCGGCCATCGTAGGCGCCTCCATCTTCGAACTCGGAGTCGCTGTCTACGGCGGTTATTTCGGCGGCGGCGTGGGCATCGTCAACCTGGCGATGCTGGCCGCCGTCGGCATGACCGACATTCATGCCATGAACGCCTTGAAGAGCATTCTGGGAATGGCGATTAATGGCGTTGCGGTGCTGGTGTTCATCGCTAAAGGTGCGATTTACTGGCCGCAGGGCGTAGTCATGATCGCGGGCGCCCTGGTGGGTGGGTATTTTGGAGCACACTATGCGCAGAAGCTACCCCAGGCCTGGGTGCGCAGTTTTGTAATCCTGGTGGGGGCTGGAATGACCGCGTACTTCTTCGTCAAAGCTTACTGATCGCACTTAGTACGGGCTACGGCAACTGTACGTCGAGGGCGTAGATTTCCTGGGTGCTGATGTCGCGGACGAACAGCGGAGTGCCATCCGGGGCAAGACCGCTCCACGCTCCCACGGGGCCAAAGTAGCGGCGCAGGCCTTTCAAGCTAACCACTGGTTCGGACTTGGTCTCTCCCACTTTGATCCGATTGTAGGACTGGCTATTCGAATAAGTGCTGTCGAAGTAAAGATATTTGCCATCCCGCGACCAGCATGGAAATCCCAGAGCCGTGGTCTGGGTTACCCAGTCGGTCCATTTTTGCGTCTGGAAATCAAAAAGCGCCAGCTTTTGCGAGTCGCCGGCGACCGCCACCAAAAAGCGGCCATCGGGCGACCACCGCGGACTAAAGACGTCCCCGGACCCGGGCAAGACCGAAACCTTGTGAGTCTGCAAATCCACAACATCGATCTCTTTGTTGTCCGCGAAAGCCAGACGCCCAAAAGCGACCCGCTTGCCGTCGGGCGACCAGGTAGCGTCCAGTTCGCTCAGATTTTCCGAAACCAATTCCTGCGCCGCTCCACCCTGTGCCGATACCAGAAAAATCTTCCACGGCTTTCCGTATTGCCCGGCGGTGAAAAGAATCTGTTTTCCGTCCGGAGACCAGCGGGGAAGGACGGCGAGCAGAGGGGCGTTGCTAAGCTGAAGACGCTCGCTGCCATCAACCCGACTGCGCCAGACCGTTCCCTCGGGGATGGTCACGTAAGTGACCCATTGGCCGTCGGGGGAGAATTCGACCTGGTCTGCGGAAATACCGGAGAGGAACGGCAAAAACTGCTGAGTGCGGGAGTCGTAACGCACGAATTCACCACGCCCCTGAAGACCGGTGACAAATATCCTATGCCCGTCCTGACTTGGTAAAGGGTGATCGTATGCGAGCGGGCCGGTCGTGAGCTGAACTGGTAACGGCGAAGCTTTGCGGAAGAAGCCGCGCGGCTCAGGCAAGGCCCAGATATTTGTGGCGGTGCCCTCGGCGTGGCTAAAGAGGTAGTAAGCGCCGTCGTGCGTCCACTGTCCGTTAGCCTCCGCGCCCTGATTAGGCCAGCCGGGAAGCACCCCGCGAAGTCCCGTGCCATCGGCCTTGACCTCCCAAAGAGTGCTGGCGTTCTGCTCCAGGTCGAGCTGGGTAAATCGGATGCGTGTGCCGTCGGGCGAAAATCTTGCCGCAAACAGAAAGCCAGGGGCAGTCAGCAGCTTGCGAGGTTCACTGCCATCTGCCTTGGCCAGAAATAGAGACTTGTCACGGGCGAAGAGCAATTGTCGCCCGTCGGGCGAGTACGCGCCATCGTGGGCAACGATGTCAGCCAGACGTCGCGGGGACCCGGCGGGCAGGGGAATCGTCCACAGCGGGGCGTTCGCCTCCGTACCTACAAAGGACGCGACCAGCAGCTGTGAGTGGTCGGGGGAGATGTCCAGCGGGCTGATGTTCAGGAGCGGAGTCGAGACCGCTGCCACTTCACCGCCGGTCATCGCCACCTGAGAAAGAACAAAGCGCTCAGCCGAAATTTCACCGAAATAAATACGCACCCCATCGGTCAGCAGGTTTGCGTTCTTGGCAAGGCTGTCATTCGTGATCTGGGTAACCCCTATGAGTCTTGGTGGGGGCAGGGGTGAACGCAGCCACCAGGCCAGCCCAACGATTGCGAGCAGGCCCGCCAATCCAGCCACCGCCCCGAGCAAACGATGCCTAGTCTTGGGCTCCGCTACCTGCACGCTGGCCGCACTCACGTTGCCGGAGGTGGTGTCGCGCTTGAGCCGCGTCAGGTCCGCGCGCAGGTCTGCGGCACTCTGGTAGCGGATGTTGCGGTCCTTGTCGAGAGCTTTGTTGATAATGCGCTCCACTTCCGCGGGTAACTCGGGATTGGAGCGAAGCGGCGAAGCCGGCTCCTTGTTCAGGATCGAATTAAACAGGGCCGCGGAGGTATCACCCCTGAAGGGAAGCGTTCCGGTGGCCATCTCGTAGAGAACGGCGCCGAAGGAAAACAGATCGGTGCGGGCGTCCAGGTCCTTGCCCAAAGCCTGCTCAGGCGACATGTAGGCGACGGTGCCGAGGGCGCTGCCGGGACTGGTGAGATGCTCCTCGGTCATCGTTGGGGTTTCGCTGGATTTTGATCCGGCGGGCGCGTTGATCTTGGCCAGGCCGAAGTCGAGAATTTTTGCGTGGCCGCGATCGGTAACAAAAATATTCGCAGGCTTGATGTCGCGATGAACGATGCCCTTGGCGTGCGCGGCATCAAGCGCGTCGGCGATCTCGATGCCCAGGTCAACTAGGCGGTCGGTTTCGAGCGGGCGGCCCAGTATTACTTCCCGCAGAGTCTTGCCTTCCAGATACTCCATCACGATGAAGCGCAGGCCGCCGTGTTCCCCGATTTCGTAGATAGTGCAAATGTTGGGATGGTTCAGAGCCGAGGCGGCGCGAGCTTCACGGCGAAAACGCTCCAGGGATTGCGGGTCGTGAGCGATGTCGTCGGGCAGAAACTTCAAGGCAACGAAGCGGCCCAGTGACGTGTCCTCGGCGCGGTAGACCACACCCATTCCGCCGCCGCCCAGCTTGTCGACAATTCGATAGTGGGAGACTGTCTGCCCAACAATAGATTGCGCATCGGGCATGGGAGCCACATCTTAGCAGAGAGCCCCGTGGGATCATCGGCAGCGCGGACGGGGCCTCGCCCCGTCCGCAATTGCCCGCTACGGCAACGGCGCGGAGGTGTGCTCGTGCACGATCATCCATTTGCCGGCCTGCTTTTCGAATATGATCGTCCAACGCCACGTAGCCATTTCGTGTTTACCGGCTGCCGTGATCGCGTCTTCCTTGACGGTGGCAGCCGCCCAGGTCAGGTTGCCGTCAGTGTGGATCTGGGCGCCATCGTTCACTGTCAGCTTCACACTCTTGTAGTTCTTCAGCAGATCGGTTACGCCTTTCTGGTATTCCGCCCAGTTGTTGTATTTCAGGGGTGCGATGTCGAAGAAAACATAATCGCCCTGATCGTAGTATTGCGCCATGTTGGCGGGATTGCCTGCGCTCCAGCCCGCCATGAGTTTTTCCAGATACGCCTTATCCGGAGCGCCGGATGCAGCGGCCTTCTTCTTTTTTGACGCGGCAAAACTGCAAAGACTGAGTGCGAGAACACAGACCAGGATGGTCAAAACGCGCTTGTACATTGGTCTTCCTCCGATTCGGCGACAGATTGTCGCATAAAGAGCGGGAAACCACAAAGCCTCGTGCATCACGACCTGCGTAGGCCCAGACGTCCCCGTCTGGGTGGGCGAGCGAGCTCGCCAGGGTTTTTGTACACGAGACGACCGGAACCGCGAAGCTTCGCTCCGCCGGGCAGGTGGGACATCCTTCGATTTCGCTCAGGACAGGCTCTGCCCCTATGTTTGCCAGCGCGGGCGAGTCGCCCGCGACCACATGGGCATCCCCCACTCGACTCCCACAGCATCCCCACGGTAAGCTGAGTAGTTTTGGATGGGAGGGCGAACTTGATGCAGGAGACAGTCGCCAAGCTTTGGCCAGAGATCCAGTGGATCGAGGACAAAAATCTGCGCGACCAGGTCACACAGGCCTGGGTCAAAGCATTGCAGCGCAGCCCGCTGCAGCCTGACGACCTGAATCGCATCCCTTTCACCCTGCTCGTGCCCAACTGCCCCATCACCTTCATGGAGCACAAGCGCTGCGTGGTGCACATTGCTCGCGAGAGTGCCAAGGCCATGCAAGAATTTATGGGACGTGCCCTGCCCATCGATATCGACACCGTGATTGCGGGCGCGATTCTGGCGGACGTAGGAAAGCTGCTGGAATATGAGCTTGGACCCGACGGCAAGAGCCGCCAGAGCGAGCGGGGAGAGGCGCTGCGCCATCCTTTTACCGGGGTCGCGCTGGCGTTAGAGTGTGGAGTGCCCGATGCGGTCTGCCATATCATCGCTGCCCACGCTGCTGAGGGTGACCTGGTGAAGCGCACTACCGAGGCTTACATCGTGCATCACGCCGACTTCATGGCATTCTTGCCCTTCAAGAATCCAAAAAACATCAGGATGAAATAGGAGAGTACGTGTCGGTCACGAAAGAAACTGCCGTCAAAGAAACCATCACTGCCCGGATGTCGCGCTGGGCCGCTGGACTCACCTATCCGCAGTTGTCCCAGGACGCCGTGTACCAGGCCAAGCGCTTCCTGCTCGATTCCATCGGCTGTGCCCTGGGCGGATACCAGCAGCACGATGTGAAGATCGCGTTGCAGGTGCTCGACGAGATCGCGGGCAGCGGACCAGCCACCGTCATTGGCACCGGCAAACGCATCGACGCAGTCTCGGCCTCGCTCGCCAACGCGTTGATGATCCGCTGCATGGACTACAACGATATTTACTGGAAGCAGGACCCGTCGCATCCGTCGGACATTTTCCCCGCGGCGCTGGCGTGCTGCGAGCGCACGAAAAGCGATGGGAAGGAGTTGATCGTTGGACTCGTTCTCGGACATGAGTTCGAGATGCGCTTCTGCGAGGCGGCATTCCCCGGAATCCGTGAACGCGGCTGGCATCACGCTACGCTGACGGCGTTTGTATCGCCCATCGTTGCCGGGCGCGCCCTGCATCTGGGATGGGAACAGATTCAGCACGCGGTCGGTATCTCGGCCAGCCGCCACGCCACCCTGGGTGCGGTCACCGCGGGCAAGCTGACCATGATGAAGAACACGGTCGATCCCATGGCGACGCAAAGCGGAGTGCTGGCGGCGCTGATGGCGGAGAAGGGCTATACCGGGCCGGAACACGTCATCGATGGCAAGGAAGGCCTGGCCCACTGCTTCGGGCGGGAGTGGAAGCTGAATGTGCTGACCGATGGCCTGGGTGAATCCTGGCGCATCACGCAATGCGGCATGAAGGCGTTTCCCACCGAGGCCCTCACCCACACGCCTATTTCCGCGGTGCTCGACATCGTCAAGTCGAACGACCTGAAGCCGGACGAAGTGGAGAAGGTTCAGATTCGTTCGCTGGCGCGCGCGGCCGACATTCTTTCCGATCCCAGCAAGTATGATCCCCGCTCCAAAGAAACTGCCGACCACTCGCTCCCCTACGTGATTGCGGCGGCGGTGGCCGAGCGGCAGGTGACGCCGGTACAGTTCGAGATGAACAAGATTATGGATCCGACGATCCGGGCCCAGTTGAACAAGGTCGAAGTGGTGGCCGATCCTGAGATCGAAAAAGTGTTTCCCGCGCTACAGCGCGTGATCGTGAACCTTACCACCACCGACGGGCGGACGTTCACCAAGCAGTTGGACTATCCCAAAGGCGATCCGCGGAATCCGCTCTCCGATGCCGAGATCGAAGAAAAGTTCGCGGCGCTGGCGGAGGGCGTGTTGTCAGAAGGCGCCCAGAAGAAACTAAAAAATGCGATCTGGAACCTGGAAAAAGTAGGATCAGTCAGCAAGTTGATGGCGCTGATGAAGGCAGATGTAATCACGCGCAGCAAGGCTGCGGTGAAGAAAATTGGGAAACGGCGATAGTTGGGAGACAGTTTCTGGTTTCTAGTTTCTAGTTTCTCGGTTTCTGGTACTCAAGCATTCTAAACGGAAGTTGTCATTCCTCGCGAAGCGAGGAATCTGGGTGTTGATTTTGCCGGCGGCTGCCGAGCTTCGCTCGGCCTGACCGGGTCCGAGACCCGGTCCCACACAAGCTGCGGTGCATGGCAGGAGAGTTTTATGGGTCAGACGATCGTTGAAAAAATCGCGCAGGCACATCTGGCCGAGGGGCCGAAGCGGCCGCTGCGGACGGGTGACTTCGTGGCCATCCGTCCCCACCGCGTCATGACACATGACAACACCTCGGCGGTGATGAAGAAATTTCAAACCATCGGCGTGAAGAAGATTCACGATCCCCGGCAGTTGGTCTTTGCTCTCGACCACGACATCCAGAACCAGGACGAATCGAACCTCCACAAGTACCAGGCTATCGAAGGCTTCGCCAAATATCATGGCGTGGACTTTTATCCGGCGGGCTCGGGCATCGGGCACCAGATCATGGTGGAACGCGGATATGTAGTACCGGGGTCTTTTGTGGTTGCATCCGACTCGCACTCAAACATGTATGGCGCGTTAGGCGCCGTGGGGACGCCCATCGTGCGCACTGACGCGGCCGCAGCATGGGCGACCGGCGATTTCTGGTGGCAGATTCCGCGTTCCATCCAGGTGGTGCTGGAAGGCACGCTTCCCGCGGGCGCCACCGGAAAAGACGTCATCATTACGCTGTGCGGGCTTTACAACCACGACGAAGTACTGAACGCGGCTGTCGAATTCAGCGGCCTGGGCGTGACCAGCCTCTCCATGGACGCTCGCTTTTCCATTTCCAACATGTCCACCGAGTGGGGGCCGCTGGTGGGCTGGTTTCCGGTGGATGCGGTCACCATCAAGTACCTCGCGGGAGTGAAGGAACGGCTGGCGGCGCAACGTCTCGAACGCTTCACCGATCAGGACATTCAGAACTGGGTGCGGAACCCGCCGCAGCCCGATCCGGACGCGGTGTACGCCGCACGCATCGTGCTCGACCTGTCGCAGGTTACTCCGCACGTGTCCGGGCCTGACACGGTACAAAAAATGTCTTCGCTGGCGGAGATGGAGAAAAACAAGGTTGCCATCCAGAAGGCGTATCTGCTTTCCTGCGTGAACTCGCGGATCGAGGACCTGGCGGCAGCGGCGAATGTGCTGCAGGGCAAGCAGGTGGCGACGGGCGTGAAATTGTATCTGGGCGCGGCCAGCAAATGGGTGCAGGAAGAAGCGGAAAGACGCGGCATCTGGAAGACCCTGCTCGATGCCGGGGCGCATCCATTGCCGGCGGGATGCGGGCCGTGCATCGGCCTGGGCGTCGGACTGCTGGAGCCGGGCGAGGTCGGAATTTCCGCTACCAACCGCAATTTCAAGGGCCGTATGGGATCGCGCGATGCAAAATGCTACCTGGCCAGCCCGGAAGTTGTGGCTGCGTCCGCCCTTGCCGGATATATTCGCGGGCCGTTCAAGATGGCAGACCGCACCCCTGCGCGGGCTTACAAGGAATTTCCCGGAAGCGCTGTGCCAGAAAAGGTCGACATCCTTCCCGGCTTTCCCGAGCGGGTACGGGGACGGCTGGTCTTTATGCCGCAGGACAACGTAAACACCGACGCCATTTACGGAAAGGACTACACTTACCGCGACAACGTCACGTTGGAGACGATGGCCAGGGTCGCCATGGAAAATTATGATCCGCAGTTTTCCGCGCGAGCCCGTCAGGGTGATGTGATCGTGAGCGGCTTTAACTTCGGAACCGGATCGAGCCGGGAGCAGGCAGTCACTTGTTTGAAGGCCAAAGGGATTCCGCTGTTGATCGCGGCAAGTTTTTCGCAAACTTATCTTCGCAACGCTTATAACAACGGCTTTTTGTGCATCGAGGTGCCGGAACTGGTGAAGCGGTTGCGCAGTCAGTTTGCAAAAGAAATCGGCGCACAAGAGAAGACCATTATCCCCGGGGACGAGATCGATATCGATTTCACTTCGGGTGTGATCGCGTGGCGAGGTGAGAAGTTTGCGTTTCCGCCGTTGGGAAGCGTGCCGCAATCGCTGGTGATCGCGCAGGGCGTGGAGAACCTGGTGGCGAAGCGATTGGGGTTGGGATAGGGCTTGTGTGGCGCGGACGCCCTCGCCCGCGGCCTTTTCGGTGCGGAGGGCGAGACGCCCTCCGGACAGCCGGCGGGACGCCGGCGCTACAGTTGTCGATCAGATTGAGGAGACGTCGTACTAATGGCGAAACGTACGGTGGTAACCATGCCTGGGGATGGGATCGGAAACCAGGTCCTGCCCGAGGCATTGCGAGTCCTGCAGGCGGTTGGATTTGACGCGGAATACGTCCACGCCGATATCGGCTGGGAGATCTGGTGCAAGGAAGGCAATGCTCTGCCTGAACGCACCCTCGACCTTCTGAAGAAACACAAGCTCGGCCTGTTCGGAGCCATTACCTCGAAGCCGAACAAAGAAGCCCAAGCGGAGTTGAAACCAGAACTGCGTGGCAAGGGGCTGGTTTACTACAGTCCGATTGTGACCATGCGGCAAACCTTCAACCTCGACATCTGCATGCGCCCGTGTATCGGCTTCACCGGCAACCCGCTGAATTTTATTCGCAAGAAAGTCGCCGGCGGCTTCGATGAACCCAAGATAGATACCACAGTCTTTCGCCAGGGAACCGAGGGCATGTACGTGGGCGTGGAGTGGACGAACCCGCCGGAGAATGTACGCGCCGCGCTGAATACTCATCCGCGTTTCAAGGCTTTCAACAGCGTGCCCGGTCCGGACCTGGCGGTGAGCGTGCGCATCATCACGCGGACGGCGGCGCGGCGCATTGTCACTGCCGCGTTTGAGTACGCGAAGAAGCGCGGCTTCAAGGGCGTTACCATCTGCGAGAAGCCCAACGTGGTGCGCGAGACCTCCGGCATGATGGAAGAGACGGCCAAGGAAGTGGCGAGGAATTATCCGGGGATAGCGCTCTGGTCAACGAACATCGATGCGCAGTTGATGTGGTTGAACAAGAATCCGGAAGACTACAACGTAATCGTGGCCTCGAACCTGTTTGGCGACATTCTGTCCGACGCGTTCGCCGGACTGGTGGGCGGGCTGGGCTTTGCCGCCTCCGGCAATATCGGGGACCAGGTTGCGGTGTTCGAGCCTACCCACGGATCGGCGCCCAAATATGCCGAGCTGAACCCGCCGATCGTGAACCCGATTGCCATGATTCTTTCCGCAGCCATGATGCTGGATCATATCGGCGAGGGTGCCAAGGCGGACCGCATTCGGACCGCGATCGCTGAGGTGGTGAAGGAAGGTAGAGTCCGGACGTACGACATGATGAGAATTCCTGGCGGAGCGAAGTCGATCGCGCAAGGCGCAGCGAGCACGGTGCAGATGGGGGATGCGATTCTGGAGAAGTTGCGATAAGGATCCAATAAGGATGTGCGCCTCGCGCTTATTGTTGGAGTCGCGGAGCGACTCGAACGGCGCGGGGGCTCACCTGGTTCCCTCGCGCGCGCTCGGGATGACATTTGGTTGTCATGAAGTGACGATATGACAGGTTCTGTAGGCGAAAAGCCGGCGGGGATGGGGGAGGCTGGGCATTTTGGAAAGGATGTTCGCTCGGACGTGCACGTCGGCATCGAGCCGTGGGACAGTGGTGGGCTTGAGATCACGATGCGGTCGCGGGTCGCGCCCTACTATGGCGACTCCATCCTGACCCAGGCGCGCCAGGTGCTGGAAACGCTTGGGGTGAAAAATGCCCGCGTCGCTATCGACGACGAGGGCGCGCTCCCTTTCGTTATTTCGGCGCGAATCGAGACTGCAGCCAAGCGCGCCGGACTGGGCCTGGGGCGCAAGGCTTCGCCGGAACAGGTCTCGCTGCCGGAACCGTCCACGCGAGATCGCATGCGCCGATCGCGCCTGTATCTTCCGGGTTCGGAGCCCAAGTACTTCATCAATGCCGCGCTGCACGGCCCGGACGCGATCATTCTCGATCTCGAAGATTCCGTCCATCACGGCGAAAAAGATGCTGCCCGGATTCTGGTGCGCAATGCCTTGCGTGCGGTCGACTTCGGAAAGTGCGAACGCATGGTGCGCATCAACCAGTTGCCCATGGGACTGGAAGATTTGGCTGAAATTGTTCCCGAGGCGCCGGACCTGGTGCTTCTCCCCAAAGCTGAGCGGCCGGAGCAGATCGCGGAAACCGACCGCATGATTGGCGAGTTGAAAAGCCGTTACGGGATTACGCGTCCGATCTGGCTGATGCCGATTCTGGAGACCGCGCTCGGCATCGAAAACGCATCCGTCATCGCGACCGCCAGCAAACACGTGGTCGCCCTGTCCATTGGACTCGAAGATTACACCGCGGATCTGGGCGTGACCAAGACGGCGGAAGGCCGTGAATCGCTGTATGCCCGGACGCGTCTGGTGAATGTCGCCAAGGCGGCAGGCATTCAGGCAATCGATTCGGTCTACGGTGACGTGGGTGACATGGAAGGCTTGCGCCACTGGGCAGAAAATTCCCGCGCACTGGGCTTTGAAGGCATGGGCTGTATTCATCCTGCGCAGATCCCGGTGATCCATGAGGCGTTCGCGCCGTCGCAGGCCGAGATCGAGAGGGCGTTGAAGATTGTGGCGGCGTTCGAAGAGGCTCAGCAGCGGGGCGTGGGCGTAGTCAGCCTGGGATCGAAGATGATTGATCCGCCGGTGGTCGAGCGCGCCCAGAAGTTGGTGGAGCGGGCAAGAAAGATGGGGAAGGCGTGAGCAAAAAAAGACCGTGTGGGACCGGGTCTCAGACCCGGTCAAGTCGAGCGAAGCTCGACAGTCTTCAATCCGCCAGTCTGACTCGCAGCAATCGCGCGACTGCTCACAACCGACCTGCCGAGCTTCGCTCGGCCTGACCGGGTCCCTTCGACTTCGCTCAGGGCAGGCTGAGACCCGGTCCCACACAGGCATCGCGGGGAACAAAATGGCAGAACGAGTGGAACTGGTGCAGAACGCTGCCGGACGGATGGTTCCGGCCATGGTCAATGGCAAGCCTCAGATTCCATACCTGGGCGTGGCCAAATACCAGCCGCGTGGCCGCAAAGCTGCTCCTCCGGTGCGCTCCAGTAGAGATTATCCCGACAATGGAGACAAGCGGCTAGCGGACCTGGAAACCGCGCTGCGCAAGTGCGGGTTGCGCGATGGCATGGTGATTTCCAATCATCATCACCTGCGTGATGGCGATCGCGTCGCGCTGATGATGCTGGAAACCGCGGCCCGGATGGGTGTCAGGAACCTGACCTGGTTTCCCAGCGCGTCTTTCCCCTCGCAAAAGGGTGTCATCGACTTGATGCAGTCGGGCGTGGTCCATCACATTGAAGGCTCGATGAACGGCCCGCTGGGCGACTACTGCACTCAGGGAAAGATGAACGGCTTGGGTGTTCTTCGCTCCCATGGCGGGCGCTGGCAGGCCATTCAGGACGGCGAAGTGCACATTGACATCGCCGTGATCGCTGCGCCCACCGCGGACGCGTTCGGGAACGCGGATGGATCGCATGGAAAGTCGGCGTGCGGCTCGCTGGGATTCGCCTTGGCCGATTCGATCTACGCCGATCAGGTCATCGTGGTGACCGACAACCCGGTTCCGTTTCCGTGCATTCCGTGGCAGATCCAGGGGAACAACGTGGATTGCGTAGTCGAGGTGGAATCCATCGGCGATCCGTCCAGGATTGTGTCCGGGACCACGCAGATCACGCGTTCGCCGGATCGGTTGAAGGTGGCGGAGTATGTCGCACGCTTTCTGCGCGATGCGGGAATCATGCGCAACGGATTTTCCTTCCAGGCGGGAGCGGGCGGCATCGCGCTGGCCTTCGTCGACTACTTGCGCCGCATGATGAAAGAAGATGGCGTGAAAGCGCGATTTGTTCGCGGCGGCTCGACCCGCTACCTGGTGGAAATGCTGCAGGAAGGATTGACCGATTACATCCTGGACGGGCAGACGTTCGATCTCGATGCGGTGAAATCGATTTCAAGCGATCCCCGGCACGTTGCGACCTCGCCGTTCACTTCTTACAACTATCACGGCAAGGGTTCGTTCGCTTCCATGGTGGATGCCGTGGTGCTCGGCGCGACCGAGGTGGACGTGAATTTCAATGGCAACGTGGTCACCCATTCTGATGGCAGGCTGCTACACGGCATCGGCGGCTGGCAGAATTGTCTGCAGGCAGGATGCACCATCCTGGCGGTGCCGTCATTCCGCGATCGCATTCCGGTAATTGTGGACGAAGTCACCACACTCACTGGCCCCGGCGAACTGATCGACGTGGTGGTGACGGAGCGCGGGATTGCCATCAACCCGCAGCGGCAGGATTTGCTCGATTCCGTCAAGGGATCGAGTCTGCCAATTCGTCCCCTCCAGGACATCAAAGCGGAAGTGGAACGCATCTGCGGCGGTAAACCGGCGCGGCCCAAGCCGGGAGAGCGCCCCGTGGCAGTAGTGAAGTGGGTGGACGGAACCGTGCTGGATACGGTCTGGCAGGTGGCCTAGGTCCCGGAGGGACCACTGATAGTAGCCCGCCACTTCAGGGTAGGGTGAGAAGAAGATGCTCGTGCCGTCGGCACGCCTGAAACGGACTCCGGGCGTCACAGTTGGCATTTCAGTCGTCCCGACGGGACGGAAATCATCTTGCGAGCTGACCCGGCGTTGAAACGCCGGGCTACCATCAGCCGTCCCTACGGGGACGCACCCCTGAATTACTCGTTCTTCATCGCGTCAATCAACTGGAAAAGCTGGGTGCGGTCCACGACTTCGACGAAGGGCTTACCCTGGGTCTTGCTGCTGACCACATAAATCGTTGGCGTGTGGTTGATGCCAACGCGCTGCCCGAGATTCTTATCCTGATTGATTCCTTCTGCAAGCTTGCCTTGCGGATCGACGACAAATGGCAAGTCCACCTTGTGGTCGGTGGCGAATTTTTCCGCGAAGGAGCGCAAGGTTGGCGGCGTGATTTCTGGCTGATGCTCGAAGATGTAGTCGCGGAAGTCGTTTCCCAGTTGTTTGGAACGGGTATCGAAATAGCGTGCGATGATGGCGGCGTCGTAAGACCAGTTGTGCATGGGCAACGGAAAGTCGTGGCGGACCACGGGGATTTTGTAAGTTCGGCCGGCTTCCGCGACCAGCGGAGCGGCGCGGCGACAGTCCGGACACTGCAGGTCTTCAAAGACAACAATAGCGACTTGGGCGCCTTTAGGCGGCCTAAGCGCGGCTTCGACGGTCTGGGCCGAAGCCAGCGAAGCGACGAGCAGGAATCCGAGGACGAGCGCAGCGTAGTGGTTGTTCATATTTACTTAGATGCAGGCTTTACCTGCCTTCTTCCCTGCCAGACATGGTAACTGAAGGAAACCGCCAGGCACACTCTAAAGCTCGGGGACGGGTTCCGTTTACACAAAGAACTGCTACAGCAGGCGGAGCTGGCGGCGTTCCAGGGCCAGCAGCTTTTCCTTGATGGGCAGGCCGCCACCGTAACCCGTAAGCTTCCCGTTGCTGCCGATCACACGATGACACGGGATCACGATGGGAATCGGGTTCGCGCCGTTCGCCAGTCCCACCGCGCGCGAGGCGTTGGGGTTACCCACGCGGCGAGCCAGCTCACCGTAGGAAATCGTTTCTCCGTAGGGAATTTCGCACAATAGGCGCCATACCCTGAGCTGAAACGGAGTGCCTTCGGGCGCGAGTGGCAGATCGAAGGTTTCCAGTTCTCCGGCGAAGAAGGCAGTAAGCTGCCGAATGGGTTCTTGCAGTGCCGCCGGGTCCTCGCGCCAGGCGGAATCGGGGCGCGCAGTCCTTCGCCCGTTTACGAACTCGATGAAACGCAGGCCAGCCACGTCGGCAGCCAGCAACAGCGGTCCCAGGGGGCTTTCAATTTGGGTATAGCTCGCAATGTTTACCGCCAGAGTTGCAGCCGTCATTTGTTTGACGCGTCCAAACCTGATTTGACGCACCCTAACTTGATTTTGACACACCCTAAACTGGTTGCGATCTGAAAAAGTTCTGCACTTCGCTCAGCAGAGCCCCGATGTCCTCTGGCGAATTATAAAAGTGGCAGGAGACCCGGATGCCGCCGACATTGGAAGTGTAACGGACTGAGACCAGGATTTTCTTCTCCAGCAAGCGGTTCATCAGCTTGATGTTTTCTTCCGCCGAGCCCACTGAGAAAGTAATGATTCCGGACCGGTGGCGCAATATG